>Ga0207707_10004975_pt1 | contig 11674 bp, 7 predicted proteins | sample KBSC83BmetaG_FD_184336 | JGI IMG/M metagenome (GOLD analysis project Ga0207707, IMG submission 184336) | Corn rhizosphere microbial communities from Kellogg Biological Station, Michigan, USA - KBS C8-3B metaG (SPAdes) (version 2) | ecosystem: Host-associated > Plants > Roots > Rhizosphere ... | reverse complement strand
CCATGACGGCACCCGCGTGGGCACCAGCAACGACAAGGTGATGCAAGGTGTCGCGCACAATCTCAGCGAAGCGGACATGCGTGCGCTCGCCGATTTGGTTGGAGACAAAATAGTCCTTAACACCACCCACGGTGGAATGCGGCCCGTAGCTGCGTCCACCGTGGGCTCCCCCGTCAAATAGTTTTTAATTGGCGCGAAATAGCGCGTCGGTCACAAGACATCTCGACAAATAAGATTTGAACAAGCGCCTGAGAGATCGGTCAACTGGGCTCACGACGGTACGGCGCTTGCCGATTGGCCTGCGCTGCCGGCTACTCCGGATCGGGCGCGCCGATCGATGTCGAAGCGTGCGAGTGCAAATAGCGGGACGGCACCGCCGCGCGGGCAATGGAGGTGTCAAATATCACGGAAGTCCTCCATAGAAAGCTCTTGCTGACCAGCAAGCATGTCGGCAGATAAGCCGCGCTTGTAGTCGAGGCGCTCGGCTAGCCGCTGCTCGAACGACTCGAATCCATTGCCGGCTACAGTTGGGCAGTAGACGTACACGTCACGAGTCTGGCCGATGCGATAGGCGCGGTCGGTCGCCTGGTCTTCTTTGGCGGGGTTCCAGCTGCGAGTGAAGTGGATGACATGGTTAGCTTCTTGGATGTTCACGCCGAAACCGACCGCCGTGGTGCCGAGGATGAGCACCCCGAATCCTTCCGCCTGCTGGAACTCGTCTATGAGCTTCTGGCGCGAATGGTCGCTGTCTGCATTTGCCGTGGTTGAGCCATTGATGATGCAGGGCCTGAAGCCAAATCGGTTCTCCACGGTCCGCTGGATCAGGCGTTGGACCGCACGATAATCAGTGAACACGATTGCCTTTTCGCCTAGGCGCGAGATGTCATCCAAACGCTGCATAAGCCAGACGAGCTTGGGCGACACACGGAGGTGCTCCGCGACAGGAGCTTGTTCGTGATCCGGCCGCATTTCGGCCATCGGATACGCACAGATCATCCGAAGCCGGTGTAATAGAGGCAGCAGCGCATTGGCCCCTTGTTTACCTCCGGTTTTTTGAGCCTCGCGATACACCGCGAGTGCCTTGGTGTAGGCCATGAGCTGATCACTGGACATCGCGAGACCCATAGCGGCGGCGTCTGCGTCGCGGCCAGTAAGCTTTTGCGGTAATCCGCCGTGGACCTCAGACTTCATTCGCCGCAGCACCCACGGCTCGATCATCGTGCGCAAGCGTTCTATCAGGGCCTCGTGTCCCTCGCGCCTGGCCTCGATTGATGTGCGATAGCTCTTGGTGAACTCGTTCAGGGCGCCAAGGCAGCCGGGTTGGAAGAAGTCAAACAGGCACCATAGGTCGGCGAGCGAATTTTCTACCGGGGTTCCCGTGCACGCGATCTTGAAACGCGCTCGCAACGCCTTTGCTGCTTGGGTCACGAATGCACTCGGGTTCTTGATCTTCTGGGCTTCGTCGCAGACCACAATGTCCCAAGACTGCCGCCCGATGGAAAGCTGGTAGTCCCGCAATGTCTCATAGGTCGTCAGCACCAGATTGAAGCCCTCGGCGAAGCCTTTGCGCAGGAGCTTTCGCACACCCAAGCTTTTCAGCTCATCGTCGATCTGGTCTTCCGCAGCACAGCGGTCGGAAAGTTCGGAACCGTAAAGGCTCAGGACTGACCCGGATGGCCAGTTCAGAAACTTCGCGATTTCTTGTTTCCAATTGTCGAGCAGAGACACCGGCGCCACGACCAGGCTCGGGATCTCGAAATGGGATCGCTCTCCGGCCCACGCGATCAGCGCCAATGACTGCAGGGTCTTGCCAAGGCCCATGTCGTCGGCGAGCAGGCATCCTGCGATCCCATGATCGCGATTGAGGTAGCGCCGCTGTAGCCAAGCAAGGCCGTGTTGCTGATGTGGCAACAAACTGACGCCAGGGTTCAAGGCAACCGGCAGATTCGCGTTGCCGCCGGTAACTTCCCCCACCATTTGCTCGACGGCTTCGACGTAATCTAGCGACTCGATGTTGTGGTGAATGCGCAGCCCGGCGCGCTGGTCGGGCTTCGGATTGCTGATAGGTCGAGGCTCAGCCGGATGATGTTTTGCAAGGCCAACTTCCCTCAGACTAGCGGCCAGACTTTCGGCCTGCGAAAGCGTCACCTCGGTGTTCGAATCAGGTATCCGAACCGTCGTCTGGCCCTGCCCCGTCGCTTCATCCAGCGCTCGTTGCAATGCCTCCACAGACTCTGGTGTCATCCGATGCTTTTGTACCGCACCCGTTTGCGAATCAACGGTAACAATGCCGATATCGTCCTCAGGCAGCCACTTTTTCCCGTGGGTCTGATGGGCCACGTAGGGGACGGCCTGGACTTTGGAATCGAAGCCAGTAACGCGCGGCGAATATGCCGCCAAGTCCAGCAACTCCGCTGCGTGTGGAGTCGACCGAGTTGCTTCCGATAGCGCGCGCCAGTGCGCCAGCGCGGCCAGTTCGTTCTCGGCCGCAGCGTCACATAGGATTTCGTTGCCTTCCCATTGAAAAATCGGTAGAGCGCGAGACCGTGAGCGCCCCGCCGCGGCGATCAGTTGTTGCACCTGAACGTCATTGAGTTTCAAACGTTCCGGCGCTGCGTCGGGGGCTTCTACTACAATTTCGATCGCAGCGAATGATGCGGTGGATTGCTCCGGCAAGAAGCGAAGGTGCGACGGCACCAGTCCCGCTGCTAGCCGGGCCTGGTCGATTTGGTCGTCGTCCAACGCGCCGGCCGCTTCTTCGCCTAACACTGCGTGCGGGTTGTATGCGAACAGTGCGGCCTGCTCGCTGCTGAGGCGCCGGCCTGGCAGGCGCTTGATAGCTCCAAGGGCAGCGCGTACAGCGGGACTTGGCGCAACGTGCGTCATTCCACCGTCCGGCTGCACCAAGTCGTAGCGCTGCTGCACCGCGGAGTAGCGATCGAACACATCAACGAAGTTGGCCGGTACGCCTTCTGGGCCCGGCACCACTTCGACGACCGGCATTCCTAATGCTTCTTCCCGCTTCAGTTCAATCTGAAGCTTGTCAGGCGTGCGGATGTCCGTTCGCTGAAGGAAGTCGTCGAGCCGGGCACCGCATGTTTGCGCTGCCGAGCGCAGCTCGCCCACCTCCCGCAACCGGTCGGGATAGCTAAGCCCTGCGCACTCTTTTGCGAACCGCGTGACATGCTGCACCAAGTCCCATGCGCGTTCGGGCATCAACCATTTGCACTCTCCTTGGTGAAGTACCGCGCCAGTGCGGGATGGAGTTACGGAGCCCAAGGTCGTCGACCACCATGCGGTGATCGCGAGTTGGAATGTGCTGTCGGTAAGCGCGCCAGACGTCGTGAGTTGTGGTACCCAATCCGAGTCGGCCGGGAGGCGGAGCAGGAAATAGCTGTCGGCATGATCCTCGCTGGACCTTAGGTGATATATCGCATCCCAAGGCAGCAATAGACTGCCAGCGCGCTCGCTTGCGATGCCTTCTACTAAAAGCTGATCCAGGTAGGCGGCGAGGGGCCGGTCGCCCGCGGGCAGCGCATCCGGATTGTTCAACCAATCCGGCGCGCCGAGGTTGAGTGTGGAGTATTCGACTCCATCGAACGCGTATTCCTGTTGCAGCGCGACCTGCGGAGACCGTTTCATGGGAGATACCAGCCGCCCTTCCGCTGCAAGTAGCGGAACCCCATTCCTGCCAGCGCGGACAACACCTCGCGCTCCGTGTCGGCTGGCGGGAAGACCCACAAGGCGCCGCCTTTCCCGCGATGATCGACCGGTTTCAATCCTAAGCCCTTGATCTGCTCAACATCGATTGCCCGAGTTGAACGGCCTGGTTTCTTAGGTGGCACAAGCGTGCGGTGGCCCGCAGTGCGTAGAGGGCGGGCGTGGCGCACCGTTCTTCTTATGTCGAGCGTCGCATTTTCGTCCGGAATGATCCCAATCTCGGCCAGAGAATAGAGGAACCGTTCGCCCCATCCGGGGTTCGGCGTATGCCACCAGCCCTCACCAGTGTGCCGCAGGGTAGACAGTGCGTAGCTGCGCTGCCCTGTTTCCAGCTCCCGATCGGCGATGCGGATCGCGCGGCAAGCAGTACCGATCTTGCTGAACTCCACGAACAGCCAACCCCCGATCTGCATGAGCATCGCGTTGTTCCAAATTTCGCTGCCGGTGAGGTGGCCTAGTCGCCCTTGATGCTCCCGCTCGGTGATGAATTGCTGAATGCCGCGATCCGCGCTATTGCGTATACCTGTACCCAACAGGATCTGCGTATACGACATTTGTTTGTTGAACATCAGCCAGAATTCCAGGCGTCGCTCATCGACGTCCTGCTCGCCCTTGCAGAGGTGGTAGAACTTTTCCAGATCTTCGATCGCAATCCACTCACAAACCATCTGACGTGCCGATTTCCGGCACGCCTTCCAATGGAGATTGCTCTCTAGCTGCGGGCTGCCCCAAGCATTGAGCGCAAAGTCCATCAGGACTTGGCTTCTAGAGCGGTCGCTGCAGGCGTCGTATCGTTCGATGAGCGCCTTTACAAGATCGCCGGTCGCGAGCGGGATCAACTTATCGAGTCCGATGAACGTCTTAATTGAATCGCGGAATCTCGCATCGCCCATCCGCGCGATCTGCGATACCACCTTGTCCTTCAACTCACCCCAGAACCAACTACTTGCTGGAATCGAAACGCCGGCGTTCTCGGTCAAGTCCTTCAGCAGATCGGCCTCGCCAGCCATCAGTTCGTCGAAGTAGGGCGCGCAAGGATTTGAACCCAACAACTGCTCATGCCGATAAAACCCATCCAGCCATGCAGGTCGGCGCTTCCTTGCGTGCACCGCGGGTTCGAGTGTCCGCTTCAGCAGGCGCCCCAGTCGTTCCTGTGAGGGGCCGGCCGTCGCCTGCATGTAGGAATGGAATAAGCCTTTCCAGTGCGAGAGTTTCAGCGCGCCAGCGCGTGCATCGTGCTCCCACAGCTTGAGCAAAGGTTCCAAAACAGCTTCACGCTCCAGGATGCATTTGCCGCGAAGTGACGCGGTTTCTTGCGCAAGGGAAAACGCCAGGAGCAAACGTTGCCCGGATCGCAGTTGGTTCGGAGTGCGTAATGCCTCTCGAACAGCAGCGTCCAGCTTGTCTTGATCGATCTTTGCGGAACGCAACGTGCCAAAGCGCTGCTGGAGCTTAGCCAGGATTTTTCCAAGAGGGGTGGTTTCGACCGATGGCAGCCGCCGCTCAAAACCCAGCGCGAATCTCCCGAGAGGAGTCGCATCGACTGCGTTCACGTTCATGGCAGCATGCAGCGGTCGGTTGCAGATCCATGGAACACGGGCCGATCCTGACCCCGATCGTTGTCGAGTCCATAAAACTGCAACCGCAACTCCACGCGTCTGCTGGCGTCTTTGGTTGACTTGGCGCCGTTAAACGACACGCCTCCAGCCAGGAATAAATCACGCACCCGTTGGAGTTGCACTGGCATCAGTGCGAGATCGGCATTACGGCGCGGATCGAGCAGCATGCACATGACCCATTCGGATCGCTCGAGGCTGAGGTGCAGGTTGTAGAGGTACGAGCCGTCGGTGTCGGTGAATCCTTCGATTACCACTTGCTTGAGCCATTTGCGCCCAAGCGGCCCGTCCGCAGCGTCGAGAATCACCGGCACCAAGCGCGCGAGCGCCGGTCCCGCCGCCGCTGGCAAGCGATAGTCGTCGTGGGCAAAGCGGCCGGCCTCACCGAAGCTGATCCGGTTATCGGTGCAATCAACATGGATCGTCGCATCTTGCGTGAAGTGGCTGCGGATATGGCTGCAGATTTGCGCGATCTCGTTGGCACGCATGACCTCCCTGGACTGAACCTGCCGCACCTTGTAGGTGATCGCGACCATGGTGACGGCCATCGCTGCGAGGAACAGCGTCATCATTGCCGTCATTAGGTCGGCATATGAAATCCAGAAGGGGCTCTCACCCTCACCCCGGCTCTTTGGCCGGCGCCGCTGCGCAACGCCAAACATCAGCTACGCACCGTTTGCACGTCCAGCGTTTCGGCCAATTCGTTGAATGCTTCACCGAGCACGTGCACCGCGTCGCTCAGCTGCTTGTTGTAGACGTGCAGGTTCTGATCGAGGGTCTTGGTTACCGCATCGCCGAAGGCCGCAATCGAACCGGCGAGTTTCTCATGCACGTCTTCGGTCAACTGTGCCAACGACTGCCCGGTATTCCGGGCCTGACCCGTAAGTGCACGGATGTCTTCCAACATACCGCTGCGAGCACCTGCCTCCTGCTCGATGGTCGTACCCAGACGCTCGAAGCGCTGGGCAGTGGTGCCAAGCGAGCCAACCACGGCACTCAGCGATTGGGTGGCGCCACCGACCGATGCACTGGAGTCGGCAAGCCTGCGTGCCGAGTCGTCGAATGCACCCTGGAGTGATGCCATTTGGCCCGTCAACGTCTCGAGCTGCGCCGTGGCTCGTTGAACGCCCTGCAGCGCTTCTGCCACGGCCTTGGCGCCGTCTTCCATCCCGGCAATGGCACGGGTCGAGACTTCGCTCATTGTCTGCGCCAGCGAGGCGCTTTGTTCCTGGGCGTGCTGGTTCGAGTCCGCGAGCAGGTCCACGCGGGCCTGCATCGCCTCAGCTAGGCGCGAAAGATCTTGCTGAGATTGCTCGCACAGGTCTTGTTGTTGACGCGCAATCTGCTCAACCGCTGTGCCGACCTTGCCCAGTAGATCGCCGATGCCTGCTGCGGATTGTTCGGCTTGTCGTTGCTGTTCCGCCTGCATGCGCTCGATGAGCGAGTGCACGGCCCGCTGCATGCCGGTGGTCGATTCGCTGCTGGTGCGCTGCATGTCCGCGACCAGCGAGCGCAGGGTCGATTCAACTTCGCCCATCGAATGCGTGGAGGCCCGCAGCATTTCACTGAGGCCGCTTAGCTGGCCGCCCAGCGTCTCTTGCATCCGATCGATGAAGGCCTGCATCAACGCTTCCAGCGTTGCGCTCGCCGCAGTCGCCTGTTGGCCGCTGGCTTGTCGCACGGTCTCGGCGATGCTGGCAAGTGGGTCTTTCAGACTGCCTTCGATCTGCCGACCGATTTCCGCGGACATCTCGCGAGTAGCCGTGATCTGCCGTTCGGTCAGACCAACCAGCAACTCCTTAAGATCTTGGACGAGGCTTTCCTTCAGTTGACGGGTCTGGGTCGCATTGTCTTGCGACGCGTGCACCAAATCAGACAGATATTCCTCGCCCAATCCTGACCGAAATAGGCTGTCGAGGTTGGCAGCAGTGAGGCCCAACCATTTGACACATTTTGCGTAAAGAACCTTCTCCGCAAAAGTTACGACCATCGCCAGGGTGATCGCCGCCATCGAGAACACGAATGCATGCTCGACGTTCGCGAAGAGCCCGCCGAGACTGACCTTCAATTTCTCGGCATCGACATTGGGATCAAAAGCTATCAGGCCTTGGATCAGACCGTAGAAGGTCCCGATGATCCCGAGGCCGGTGAAAATGCCCGGCAGGTGGCGGAAGAACTCCGATCCCAGCCGCGGATCGATGATCGATTCGGGGTTGAGAAATCCCTCCGACGGGGCGGTCGCCCGGACATCACGGATCTGGCGCTCACCGTTCCGCAGGTCGTATTGATCGTGAAGGGTTTCCTCGAACTCGGACCACGCGTGAAAGCAACGCGTCCTTGCAAACGCGTCATTCAACTTGTCTCGCAGTGTCGCCCGTGGCTCGCTCTGCAATCGCCCGAGCCGCTTCGCGACCTTTCGAAGTTGCCACCAGAGACGGACGCCTGGAATGGCATAGAACACCAGGAATGCGAGAAGCAGGGTGACGGCTATGCCGATCAATCCCCACACCATCGGCCCACCGGCCAGCATCCGCCTCACATAATCCACTTCCGCCTTCCCCCTTCCCCCAGAACTTGTCGTTCGCCGGCACGCTCCGCTTGCGTGGAAACTACGGTGACCGCTCCAAAGAAAGCGACCACGCAGGACGCGTCACGCCGTGACGGGAGGCGCCACAGCAGTGACGTTTGGCTCCTCGTGCCCACACGACCCATTCGAATCCCCACGGATCGCGTTTGTCCATTGGATTCTAGCAAGGTTTATACCATCGACCCGCCGGGGGGCGCTGAGCGGTTTGTTGCCGCACGACCTGGCGACGGACGGGTGATCGGTGCTGGCGCTTGTCCTGAATGCTGGTGCGAAGCCCTGGCTCATCCGGAACATTGCTGCCGGTATTATCCGGGGCAGCTTTTGGATTGATCGGACACTGACGTGGCGACGCGCGAAGAGCTGTATGAAGCGGTCTGGTCTGAGCCGCTGATTAAGTTGGCCGAGCGCTTCGAGGTTTCGGGGAACTACCTGGCCCGCGTGTGTGATTCCTTACGCATTCCTCGTCCCGGTCGGGGGTACTGGGCGAAAAAGACCGTGGGAAAGGCACCCCCAAAGATCCCCCTTTCTCCTGTCGAGCCGGGAGAGCCAACCGAGTGGTCGCCGGGCAACGGGGTTCTTATCCGCCGGTCGGGCCCGCTTCGCCAACCTGTGCGGGCGAACGCGCCAGAACGCCCCAAGACTCACGCCCTGCTTCAGGGTGCGATCGCCCACTTCGGGCATGGCCGAAAAACCGAGGAAGAGGGGTACCTCAAGCCGTATAAACGGCACTTGGTAGACATCACATGTTCACAAGCCGGTCTTCGGCATGCCTTGGCTTTCGCAAACACATTGTTTCTGGCCTTGGAAGCCAAGGGGTGTCACGTAGGGATATTTGGTGGACGAGACGGAGCGCTGCGGCGACCACCCATCGACCCACTCGACAGTCCGCGTGGTAAATCACAGCACAGCCCGCATTATGGCCTGTGGGTTCCGGGACGCTTCACCTTTGTTCACGTCAACGGGCAGATGGTGGGTCTTTCGATCGTCGAAGTTGCCGAATCGGTTGTCATGCGCTACGTAGGAAATCGCTACGTGCGTGATGCCGATTACGTCGCTCCACGGATTCGGCCCAGATATCACGTTGATACGACATGGACGACAACGAGGGAACTCCCATCCGGGCGACTGCGCCTGCACGCCTACGCTCCTCACCACCGCGTAGAGTTGACCGAGCAGTGGCAGGAAACGGACAAGTCCACGCTTGCCGACCGTGTGCCGGACATCATCGAGGGCATCAAAGGTATGGCCGCAGTAATGGCCCCACTTGTCGAGCAAGCCGAACGCCAAATGGAAACAGAGCGCCTGGAGCGCGAAGCCGGGTGGCGGCGCTACGAGATCGAAGAGGACAAGCGGCAGATTCGTGAATCGAAGAAAGAGAGTCTGGAGCAACTGGATTCGATCATTCGTTACTGGGCGGACATGCAGGGACGGTCAGAATTTCTGGCACAGTTGGAACAGAGCGTCGCTAAGCTCCCGGAGTCAGAACGTAGATCAATGCAAGCGCGTGTTGCCTTGGCGCGCGAACTCCTTGGCTCCCTTGACCCAATGTTTCGGTTCCGCGAATGGCGGGCACCGGCGGAACGTTACGCTCCGAAAGACCTTGAGGAGGAATGAGCCTAGCAAAGTATCAGAGCTTCGATACTTGGTTGATCGCTGTCGATGCCCGAGAGGGATTGCAGGTTCGTCGCTTGATGACAAATCTGCCTCGGCTCGAGAACGACCAGACGCTGTACGGCTGGTATGCCCAAGTGCACGCGACGAATGGCGCATCTGGCGCGCGTACGACGAGCGGGCACTGTTCAGCGCTCCCTTGCGCCCCAGGAAATCATTCGTCAGGAAGAAGTCCGCCTCACCGTTGGACCGAACCACATGACGTCTGGCTATGTCGGTTCGCCAAGCTGGACACCTCCGATTGATCAAGCGCGCGATCAAACAACTTAAGGCGTGCGACCTTTCCGACGAAACCGTCTCTGGTGCTTAACGGAAAGGGATTCGCTGCCGGTTTCTGGTCGTAGTTAGTTTCGCGGGCTAACGCGCCGTCAACGTACAAGCGCAGAATGTTGCCATCGTAGATAACGGCGACATGACGCCAACCGGTAGCGAGCATCTGTTCTACCATCGCTCCGGCCGTGTCCTCCGGGGCTTCGCCACGATAAAGATAGTCTTCGCCAGCATTCACGAACCCCGACACGCTTCGCGATGCGGACATCCCGATACCGTAGGAATCTCCCTTGTTCAAGATGTTAGAGCCCGAGTAAGCCAGGACGCCATTCTCCTGCCTCGCCAAGCGGCCATCTTTTTCTACGTAATAAAGCCGGTTCACGTCGTAATAGGCCTTGCCGCCAACGACACTCAACATTTTGTATCCGGTCAGGTGGTCGTCGTGCATTTTCAAACCCTCTTTTGTTCGTGACCGATCCGGTGGCACGGCATCCTCAAGGAGAACGTCCAGCCGCGGCCGCCTTCACCCGCCAACGCTTGTACTCTTCGCGCTTTGCAGGATCGGGGTCTTCGTATCCCTGCAACCAGAAGCGGAACCAGTCGATATTCCTCTCATAGGCGGCTAGCTTGTGTTTGGGCTGGAACTTCTGATGCGGCTCGTTGGGGAAGACGTACAGGTCGGCGCGATGGTCGCGGATCAGTGGAATCGCGTAGTCAAGCGCCATTACATATTCCTGTTCCGGCATCTGCATTAGGATCGGCGCCTTGATGCTGTCCAATTGGGTGGCAGGAGCAAGCAGCCGCCAACGCTCGGGCGTTTCATCCGGCGCGCCGAGCTGCCAGAACTCTTTCATTGGCTTGAGAAAGGCGTCGCCCTTCATGCTCGCGAACAAGTACCAGTTGCGGGACATCATGGGCGAAGTGACCGACGCGGCAGCGAGCAAATCGGATTTCATCACCGTCCACAAGGTGACCTCGGTGCCGAAGCTGAGACCACCCATGCCGACTTTGGTCCGGTCGATCTCTCCCTTCGACGCCAAAAGGTTGATGACGCTCCTGACCGCCGAAAGACCCTGACCGTACCGCACAGTTGGGTCAAGACGATAAGGAGCTGAGTTGATGCACAGGGCCGAAATCCCGTCCTCGGCCAGCGAGGCAAAAGGCCATTCATCACCCACTCCACCGCGTAGAAAGCCTCTGCAAACGTAATAGTTCACGAACAATGGAGAGGGGCCACGGCCTGTGCGCCGCGCCGGAAAGAACTGGCCGGTAAATTCCTGGCCTTGCGCATCCGTCCAGCGAAGCAACCGGGAAGGCGTGGTCTTCGCCATATCCAGTGCCAACGCTGCGTTCGGGTCGAACAGCACCTGCCGCTCACCCGTCATCAGGTCAATCCTTTCCAAGCGCGGCGGCCGACTCGCTTCGGCGGTCACGCACACCAAGGCTGCGGAGGACGCGCCACAGCCGCCCGACTGATAGCGATCACCACCGTTGAGCATGCCAGCAAACTGGGCCACGAGATGCACGGCGCCGGTTCGGACGTTCCACCGGTAAATCGACTGTGCCTGCCCTTCGTGCTCGTCAGTCACTGTGAATAGCACTTCGTCGCTATGCGGCCGCCACTGGATGCTGCTGATCGCCTTTCCCGTGCACAGCTCGGCTTGGCACGTGATCATTCGGGACGAACCTGCCTTTGGCAGCATGGCGAGTTGCACATCGGGCTTTCTCATCAGTCCCTTCTCGTCACCGGTCCGAGTCAGCAACGCGGTGCGGACCGTATCGGCATCGACCGCCAGCTTCCAGGGCGTCG
>Ga0207707_10004974_pt1 | contig 11674 bp, 7 predicted proteins | sample KBSC83BmetaG_FD_184336 | JGI IMG/M metagenome (GOLD analysis project Ga0207707, IMG submission 184336) | Corn rhizosphere microbial communities from Kellogg Biological Station, Michigan, USA - KBS C8-3B metaG (SPAdes) (version 2) | ecosystem: Host-associated > Plants > Roots > Rhizosphere ... | reverse complement strand
CGCCGCTGCGCCGCCGGGTGTGGCTGACCACGGCGCTGCCGCTCTTCGCGGCCGCGGCGATCATCTTGTTGCTGTTGCCGCGGCTGCTGAACGGCCCGGCCGAGCGCGCAAAAGGCAGCAGCGCGCTCGCGCTCGACGTGGTGGTGCGCCACGCCGACGGGCACCAGGAGCCGCTCGCGCCCGGCGGCCACGTGCGCGCGGGCGACGCGGTCCGCTTCCTCGTGTCGACGCCGCGCGCCGGCCACCTCGTGATCCTCGGGCTCGACACCGCCGGCGCCGTCTCGGTCTACGTCTCCGACGGCGCCGACCCGCACCAGATCGATCGCGGCGCGCGCCAGGCGATGCCCGGCAGCGTCATCCTCGATGCCACGCCCGGCGCCGAGCGGCTGGTCGCGCTCGAGTGCGACGCGCGCTTCTCCGTCTCCGACGCCGTCGACGCCGGTCGCCGCTCGCTCGCGCGCGCCGAGCAGGATCCCAGGCGCGTCGGCGCGCTCGGCCTGCCCGGCTGCATGGAAGCGGCGCTCACGATGGACAAGAGCCAATGAACGCCCGGTGGTGGCGCGCGGCCTGCCTTGCCGTCGCGCTGCTCGCCACTGTACATCCCGCGGCGGCACGGGCGGAGCCCAACCGCTTCGCCATCGTCATCGGGGCCAACGCCGGCGACGCCGACGAGCCGACGCTGCGCTTCGCCGAGAGCGACGCCGAGCGCGTGGGCACCGTCCTGCGCCAGCTCGGCGGCTTTCAGCCGGAGAACGTCATCACGCTGAACGACCTGCGCGCCTCCGAGGTGCGGCGCGCGCTCATCTCGCTCAACGCGCGCGTGCGCACGCTCTCGGGCGAGTCGCTCATGATCGTCTACTACTCGGGCCACGCCGACGCCGACGCGCTGCACCTCGCCGGCACGCACCTGCCGATGGCCGAGCTGCGCGACCTCGTGAGCGGCTCGGCGGCGTCGGCGCGCGTGCTCGTGCTCGACGCCTGCCGCTCGGGCACCATCACGCGCGTCAAGGGCGGCACGCGCGCGCCCGCGTTCGAGATCGACGCCGGCTTCCCCGTCGGTGCCGAGGGCGTGGCCATGCTCTCGTCGTCGGCCGCAGGCGAGAGCTCGCAGGAGTCGGACGCGCTCGGCGCCTCGTTCTTCACGCACGCGCTGGTCTCGGCGCTGCTCGGCGCCGGCGACACCAACCACGACGGCGTGGTCACGCTCGGCGAGGCCTTCGCCTACGCCAAGGAGCGCACGCTGGCGTCGACCTCGCGCACCGTGCTCGGGCCGCAGCATCCGACCTTCCGTCTCGACCTCGGCGGGCGCGAGGATCTCGTGCTCACGCGGCCCGGCGCCGAGCATCGCACCCTCGGCACCCTCGCCTTTTCGCGCCCCGGCCTCTACGTCGTGCACAAAGGCTCCCAGGAAGGGCCGGTCGTCGCCGAGCTCGCCGCCGACGATGCCGGCGGGCGCATCGCGCTCGACGCCGGCCGCTACTTCGTCACGCGGCGCGAGCCCGATCACCTCGAGCAGGGGCGCTTCGACGTCACGGCGCGCACCATCACCACCGTCGCGCCCGAGGCGATGTCGCGCATCGAGTACGCGCGCGTGGTGCGCAAGGGCGGTACGGTCCGCCGCATCGCCGGCAGCCTGTTCGCCGACGGCGGCGTGCGCGGCGAGGTGTTCGGCCTCGGCACCGCCTGGCGCACCGAGGTGGGCGGGCGCGTCGATCTGCGCCAGTTCTCGCTCGCGCTGCGGCTCGGCTTCGCGCAGTCGGGCGTCGACAACGGACGGCTCGACATCACCACGCGCGAGATCGCCGTGGCGCTCGACGGGCTGCGCGCGTTCGACCTCGGACCGCTCACGCTCGACGTCGGCCTCGAGGTCGGCGGCAGCTCGTTCGCGCAGGCGTTCCACGATCCGGCCACCGCCGATCGCACGTCGTTCGGCCCGTTTGTCGGCGCGCTCGGCCAGCTCGAATTGCCGCTGCCGCACCGCCTCTATGCGCGCCTGGAGCTGGCCGGGTTATTCTATTTCCTGCACACCAGCGACGGCTCGGGGATGGCGACGGCGCCGACCTACCGCGCGGGCGTCGGTGTGGGAGTGTCGTTCTGATGGTGGCCATGCGGCTCATGCTCGCGCTCTCGCTCGTCGCGGCGACGGCCGCGTGCGACCGTCTGGCGACGGGCACCTTCAAGCCGCCGTTCGCCACCATCGCCGGCGTGATCGACAGCTCGACGGCGACGGCGATGCCCAAGGACGTGCACATCGCCATCCTGTGGGACAACAACGTCTCGCCCGGATCGAACTATGCGGAGCAGCCCATCGACGTGCTGGCGCAGTTCCCGGCGACGTTTCGCGTGCCCATCGTCGACCGTCCCGATCCGACGGTGGTGAACTCGCTGCCGCCCGCGCGCTCGGTCGCCCTCGGCCTCGACCCGGCGATGAGCTGGTCGGTCGGGACGCTGGTCGTGTTTGCCGACGGTGGCGACCTGGACGGCAAGCTGACCATGACGCAGCCCGGCTTTCCGTCGTCGCCCGATCGCGTGCTCGCCGCCGATCTCGACATCTTCTATCTCGGCTCGGGCAAGCCGGCGCCGGCGGCCTTCGTCGACATCTTTCCGGTCACGACCGGCTTCAGCCTCGTGCGCGCGGGGCCGCAGATGGATCCGCAGCCGGGCGACTGCGGCAGCTTCGACGCCGAGGGACACTTCCAGGATCTCTGCCAGCCGACGATCGGCTCGGTCCCCGTCGACGTCGACAGCTACACCGAGCACATGAAGCTCGCCGACGACAGCCGGCTCGACGGCTTCACCTGCACGTCGTACTGGGGTCCGCTCGAGTATCCCGACTTCTTCCTGGCGTCGGCGACCGACATCTGCGACGGCGGCGCCTGCAAATTCTGTCGCGGCTATCAATGTCCGCTCGATCTGCCGCCGGCGGGTGTGACCCCGACGTGCTCGGCCGACGGGCTCGCGTACGTCTACAAGACCTGCACCGACGATGCAGCCTTGTGCGGCACGCGCTTCTGCCACTTCGGCCACGGCGAGCGTCAGGCCAGCGATCCGACGCCGCCCGGCTGGCCCTGTCCATAGAGGTCCTCATGCGCTCCCACGCAGTCGCCATCGTCGTCTTGTCGTGCGCAGCCATGCTCGCCGCCTGTGGCGGAGTCGAGCCACAGCCGGGCGCCGCCGGCGAAGAGCGCAGTGCTCCGTCGGTGGCGCAGCCCAACGCCTGCCAGTGTCAACCAGGCTGCCCCGCCTGCGTCGATCCGAGCTGCGGCGGTGGCGGCCAGGCGCCCTGTCCGGCAAACGATCGCGTCACGCAGACCTGCTTTCTCTGCGGCTGCGATACCTACGCGCGCACGTGCACGGCGCCGGCCTGCAACGCGGGCACCGTCTATTGCCTCGACGGTTGCGCCGTCGCGTGGTGCCTGGAGGCGTCGTTCTGCCAATCCATCCAGCGCCGGAGCCAGTGCCTCTGATCGCCGTTGCCTGAGGTTTCCGCTTTTCTTCACTTCGGTGTCCAACGGTACGTGCGGTCCATACCGTGCGAATTTCTGCTCCAACTGAACCAACCCTGCGGCGAGCGTCAGGCCGCAGCTTCGACGCCGGCCGGTTGGGCCTGTTCGTAACGGGCTGACCGGCGGCCGCTAACGAGGTTCGACGCGTGCGCCGTGCACGCGCCTGGCCGCGCCTTTGCCCAAGGAGTTTGCATGCGCATGCTGCCCGGTCTCGTCGTCTCGTGCATCGTCATCGCCGGCACCGCCGCCGCGACGACGGGCTGCGACGACACTTCGCTCGGCCATCTGAAGGATCCCGCCGGGCCGCCGCGCCTCATCAAGGCGATGATCCAGGATGCCGCCTTCGTCGGTGGCCCGCCCGCCGAGCGCGGCGCCGCCGTCGATCTTCTCGACACGGCGCCGCCGCCCCAGTGCAGCGACACCAACCCGTGCATCAATCAGTTCCTCGTCGCGCAGACGGTGCCGCCGCTCGACTGCTCGAGCCCGACGGGCGGCACCTGCGTCGATCCGCTCGCCGTCCCCGCCGACGGCGTGCCGCTCAACGCCGGCGCCACCGCCATCCGCCTCGTCTTCAACAAGCTCCTCGACTCGAGCATCGAGACCGTCGCCGTCAACGACAACGGCGCGCCGACGGGCGCCACGCCCTACAAGCTGGCGGCGGGCATCGTCGAGCTCCTCGACTCGACGGGCACCGCGGTCCCCGGCACCACCGCGTACTGGGACAACTCCGGCTCGCCCGAGTTCACCTCCGACGTCGTCTGGATCCCGTTCGGCCCGGCCATCGTGATCCTGCCGGGCAACCTCGATCCCGAGTCGACCTACACGATTCGCATCCACCCCGAGCTGCTCAAGGATCGTCAGGGCCTCGCCGCCGCCGACGCCTCGGGCGCGACGCTCGTCGATCCCACCGATCTCAAGTTCACCACCGAAGCGATCGCCCCCAACCCCGACGCGTCGTATCCCGACTTCTCGTCGAGCCCGACGACGATCGCGCCGAACGAGGTGCTGCAATTCGCCTTCTGGTCGCTCCTCGACGAGACCAGCGCGACGGTGACGGCGACCGGCCCCGCCGGCTTCGATCCCGCCGCCGTCGAGGCCTACGCCGATCGCGGCGCCGACCCGACCGCCTGCGCCGACGACGAGAACGACGCGCAGCTCGACTTCGTCTACACCGCCGGCGCCGGCGCCGCGCGCGCGCCGGCCGACTGGCCCGCCGGCGACTACACGTTCTCGTTCACCGTCAAGGACGCCGCCGGCAAGACCACCTTCACCTCGCCGACGATGATGTTCACCGTCGCCGGCGCCGACGGCGATCCCGCGAGCGACGCCAACACCTTCGACAACCACGTCACGCCGGAGCAGTGCCAATGAGGACCCTCGCACGTTTTTCGCTGGCGCTCGCCGCCGCGCTGTTGCTGTTCGCGCCGAAGGCCCACGCCGCCGTGAGCGGCTCGATCGAAGGCACCGTCATCGATCAGGCCTCGGGCAAGAAGCTCGGCGGCGTCACCATCACCGTGACCTCGCCCGCGCTGCAAGGCGAGCAGACCGAGTTCACCGACGCCGACGGCCACTACATCATCACCGACCTGCCGCCGGGCGAGTACCTGGTGCGCTTCTACTTCGCCAACCTGCACATCGAGCGCCCCGGCGTGTTCGTGCAGGCCGACAAGACGCTCGCGATCAACGTCGCGATGCCAACGCAGACGGCGCAGGTGCAGACCATCCGTATCGTCGAGCAGGCGCCCAACGTCGACGTCGGCAACACGCAGACGCAGACCGCGGTGACCAACGACTTCGTGCGCAACACGCCGGTGCAGGGCCGCACCTACGACTCGATCATGACGCTGGCCCCGGGCGCCGCCGCCGGCACCGGCGAGACCGGCATCGGCAAGGGCACCAGCGTGTCGTTCAACGGCTCCACCGGCCCCGAGAACAACTTCCTCATCGACGGCGTCAACTCGACCAACCCCGCCTTCGGCCTCCTCGGCACGCAGCTGACGCTCGAGTTCGTCGGCGAGACCGAGCTCATCACCGGCGGCTACAACGCCGAGTACGGCCGCGCCACCGGCGGCGTCGTCAACGTCATCACCAAGTCGGGCTCGAACCAGTTCCACGGCGACCTGTGGTTCAACGCCACGCCCTTCCAGCTCGACGGCCACTTCATCGCGCGCTCGGGCGAAGCCATCGGCTTCCGCAACCACCAGAAGTACGCCATGGACTTTGGCTTCGATCTCGGCGGCCCCATCGTCAAGGACAAGGTCTGGTTCTACGTCGGCTTCGCGCCCACGTTCACCACGTTCGAGACCACGCGCTCGTTGCGCACGCGCACGGACAACGACATCCCCGCCGGCTTCATGGGCGCCTACGCCGGCGACAAGGATCCGTCGGTCACCTGCCCTGCCTGGCTCGACAAGCGCTTCTGCACCACGCCCGGCTTCGCCACCGTCGATCTGCCCGACCAGTTCACCAAGCGCTATCAGACCGACACGCGCCTCTACAACTGGATCGCCAAGCTCAACTTCCAGCTCGACCAGAACAACGCGCTCGTCTTGCAGTACATCGGCAGCCCGCAGACGACGAGCGGCATCCTCGGCACGCTCAACGGCTCCGAGGGGCAGCTCCTCGGCTCGACCTTCGACAACACGCACGACGCGCTCGTGCACTTCACCTCGAAGCTCGCCGATCGGCGCCTGCAGCTCGACGTGCTCGCCGGCTACCACTACGAGGATCTGACGCCGACGCCGACGGCGGCGGGCATGGGCCCCGGCGTGCTCTACGGCGTCAACCAGGACCTGGCGACCTTCGAGCCCGGCGTCACGCCGTGCGCGCCGCAGACGCCGTCGCAGGGCGCGACCTTCAACCCCTGCCCGGTGCTCAACTACATCGACGGCGGCTTCGGCTTCCTCCAGCACACGACGTCGCAGCGCATCTCGGCCTCGGCGTCGGCGACCTACTTCGCGCGCCTCGGCGGCACGCACGCCATCAAGCTCGGCTTCGACTTCGAGGACGACATCTACAAGGACAAGCGCTCGTACACCGGCGGCGCCTTCTACCGCGTGCGCGCCGGCGGCCCCGAGATCTATCGCCAGTACGGCACCAAGATCCCCGAGAACGGGCCGAACGGCGACGGCATGGTGCTCCTCGACGGCTTCTCGGCGACGACGACGACGTACAACTACGGCGCCTACCTGCGCGACTCGTACAACGTCGGCTTCGTCCCCGGCCTGACGCTCAACGCCGGCGTGCGCTGGGAAGGCCAGCAGGTCCGCGACATCAACGGCGTCACCCAGATCGGCATCTACGACAACTGGGCGCCGCGCGTCGGCGCCATCTACGACTTCACGCGCAAGGGACGCTCGAAGATCTTCGCCAGCTACGGCCGCTTCTACGAGTCGATCCCGCTCGACATCAACGATCGCCAGTTCTCGGGCGAAGGGATCATCGCCGGCATCGGTCAGAATTGCACCGCCAACGCGCAGGGGCGCATCGATCCGACGACCTGCACCGGCCCGAAGATCGGCAACGCCGACATCAACGGCGGCAGCTTCGGCCTGGTCTCGCCGACGCTCAAGGGCATGTACTCGGAGGAGGTCACCGCCGGCCTGCAGTTCGACGTCGGCCTCGACATGGTGCTCGGCGCCTCGTACATCCACCGCAACCTCGGGCGCGTGATCGAGGACGTCTCGCCCGACGGCGGCGTCAACTACATCGTGGCCAATCCGGGCGAGCCGATCGACCAGGGCGCGGTGCACGACCTCGAGAGCAAGATCTCGAGCCTGCCGCCCGATCCGGCCAGCTGCAACGGCAACAGCGGCCCCAATTGCCCGCGCGCCAACGCGCAGCAGCAGCTCGCGCTCTACAAGGATCTGTCGTCGGGCTTCGCGGCGCCCAAGCGCACCTACGACGCGCTGGTGCTCACGGCGAGCAAGCGCCTCTCGCACAACTTCATCGTGCTCGCCTCGTACACCTACTCGCGCACCGTCGGTAACTACCCGGGCCTGTTCCAGGCGTCGAACGGCCAGCTCGATCCCAACATCTCGACGCAGTACGACCTGCGCGAGCTGCTCGTCAACCGCGACGGCCCGCTGCCCAACGATCGCCCGCACAACTTGAAGGTCCAGGGCTCGTACTTCATCCCCGTCGGCGCCTCCACGTTCATCGTCGGCGCGGCGTTCAACGCCTTCTCGGGCAGCCCCATCGAGGTCCTCGGCGCGCATCCGACCTACGGGCGCCTCGAGACCTACGTGCTGCCGCGCGGCTCGGGCGGACGCACGCCGTTCTACACGCAGGTCGACCTGCACCTCGGCTACAAGCGGCAGCTCTCGTCGTTGTTCGCGCTCGAGGCGACCGCCGACGTCTTCAACCTGCTCGATCAGCAGGCGGTCACCGCGGTCGACGCCGAGTACACCACCTCGAGCGTCAAGCCCATCCCGAACGGCACCGCTGCCGACCTCGTGAACCTGAAGACGCTGGCGGGCGGGCCGCCGATCCTCAACCCCAACTACGGCCGCGCCACCGCCTACCAGGCGCCGCTGTCGATGCGCTTCGGCCTGCGCCTCTCGTTCTGAGCGACGCCCTAGAATCCGCCGGTGACGCCGGCGTCGTCGTCGGTGCCGTAGCGCGCCGAGACCAGCATCGAGCCTTCCCCGCACTTGGTGCCAAGCTGGATCGTCGCGGTGTTGACGCCGAGGACGGTGCCATTCAAGAGCGCGCGCACGACGAGGTGCACGACCGCGTGCGACGGGAAGCCTTGCGGCCAGGTCACGTGCTCCACGACGTGCTCGATGTTCAGCGCCACCGCGTTGGGATCGATGGCGTGCGGAAAGCTCTCGGTCACCGCGGCGCCGGGATCGATCCCGGTGACGGTGATGGTGTCGGCCTGCGGCGAATTGTCGATGAGCCCGATGTGGAGCACCAGCTCCCCGGGCTGGCAGCTCGGCGAATCGGAGCAGGCGAAGAAGCCCAGGCTACCGGCGACCACGGCAGCGACGAGGACGAGAGCAACCACGTGCCAACGCATTCGATCATTCGTACCACGTCCGGCGTGATATGAAGAAGGCGACGTTCGTGCGGCCCCTCCTGCGCAGCCTCACCCTCGCCTTCGTGATCTTCACGCCGGCCGTCGTCCGCGCGCAGCTCCTGCCCATTCCCATCGTGGCGCAGCCGTTCCTCGGCGAGGTGCACAGCCGCGGCGATCGCGTGCCGCAAGCCGGAGTCGACGTCATCATCGACGACGGCGTCGCGCAGCAGACCACCGACAAGCGCGGCCGCTTCCTGTTCGAGGGGCTGACCTTCGGCCACCACGTCGTGCACTTCCGCGGCAACGACATCAAGGACTACGACCAGGACGTCGACCTGCGCATCAACCTGCCGACGGTGCTCGACGTCTACGTCATCGCCAAGTCGCGCTACGTCTCGCACGTGCGCGGACGGACGGTCACCTCCGATCCGATCGCGGAGAGCGTGTCGTCGGAGGAGATCGCCCACATCGCCGGCACGCAGGGCGACACGCTCAAGGCGGTGCAGAACCTCCCCGGCCTGGCGCGCGCGCCGTTCAACGGCGGCCTGCTCGCGGTGTGGGGCTCGGCGCCCAACGACACGCGCGTCTACGCCGACGGCGTCTACATCCCCACGCTGTACCACTTCGGCGGCGTGCGCTCGACGGTGAACTCGGCGCTGGTCAACTCGCTCACGCTGCTGCCCGGCGGCTACGACGTCGAGCACGGCCGCGGCCTCGGCGGCGTCATCGAGATCGAGACGCGCAACCCGCGCACCGACGGGCTCCACGGCTTCGCGCAGATGGATCTCGTCGACGCCTCGGGCCTGCTCGAGGGCAACATCGGCAAGAAGTTCTCCTTCGGCGCCGCCTTCCGCGTCAGCATCCTCGAGTTCACGCTGCCGCCGTTCCTCGCCCAGCGCACGCGCTTCGAGCCGAAATATTGGGACTACCAGCTCAAGCTGCACTACGCGCTCACGCCGCGCGACGATCTCGACCTCTTCGTCTTCGGCAGCGACGACGAGCTCCAGGTCGGGCTGTTCGACAACAACGGCGGCCCGTTCCGCGAGTACGAGCAGGACACCTTCTTCCACCGCGGGCTCATCCGCTGGACCCACCGCTTCCGCGGCGGCGGCACCCTGTCGATCACGCCGTCGGTCGGCTACGACACGCCCTACGGTTTTTCCACCACCGTCGGCAACGGCACCTACTTCAACACCGACACGCAGCTCGAGTGGTCACTGCGCGCGATCTATCACGTGCCGCTCGGGCGCCTCTTGCGCCTCGCCGCCGGGCTCGACTACGAAGGCACGCGCTACAACCTCGACGCGCGGCAGAATCCGTCGGGCCTGTTCCGAGAGGGTGACACCGGCGACTTCCTCGGCTACTCGCCGCCCAATCCCAACGAAGCGGTGCTCATCGATCACACGACGGTGATCACCAACCACGTGGCGCCGTTCGTGGCGCTCACCATCCAGCTCTTCCATCAGCGTCTGACGGTGATGCCGCAGTTCCGCCTCGAGGCGATGACCTTCGTCGGCACCAAGAACGAGCACTTCAAATCCGACGCCGTCCTGCCCGAGCCGCGCCTCGCCGTGCGCGTCAAGGTGTCGTCGCGCGTGGCGCTGCAGGGATCGGTCGGCGTCTATCACCAGGCGCCCGACTCGGCCGATCTGTCGCGCGTCTTCGGCAACCCGACGCTCGCGCCCGAGTTCGGCATCCACTACGTCGCCGGCATCGAGATCAAGGCGACCTCGACGCTGCACATCGAGGCGCAGGGCTTCTACAAGGACCTGCGCAACCTCGTCGTGCGCGGCGTGCTGCCGGGCGATCCGCCGCTCGAGGACGGCGGCGTCGGGCGCGTCTATGGCGGCGAGCTGCTCGCGCGCCAGGAGCTGTGGAAGAACTTTTTCGGCTGGGTCTCGTACACCATCATGCGCTCCGAGCGTCGCGATCATCCGGGCGATCCGTGGCGCGTCTTCCAGTACGACCAGACGCACATCCTCACCATCCTCGGCAGCTACAAGCTGCCCTACGGCTTCCAGGCCGGCGTGCGCTTCCGCTACGTCACCGGCAATCCCTACACGCCGGTGACGCGCGCCTACTACGACGTCAACAGCTATCAGTACATTCCGGTCTACGGCTCGCCCTACTCGGGACGGCTGCCCCCGTTCAACCAGCTCGACGTGCGCGTCGACAAGACGTTCGACTTCAACGCCTGGAAGCTGACGCTCTATCTCGACGTCCAGAACATCTACAACTCGTCGTCGGCCGAGGGCGTGCTCTACTCGTTCGACTACAAAAAGGTGCAATACTTGAGCGGCCTGCCGTTTTTGCCGGTGTTCGGCGTGCGAGGAGACTTCTGATGCGCGCGCATACGATCGCTCTGGCGCTTGCCGTCGCCGGCTGCGGCGTGCCCGATCTCGGCGCCGCCGGGCTGGTTCAGGGGCTGCGCGTGCTCGGCGTGCAGGCCGAGCCGCCCGAGGTCGAGCCCGGCCAGCAGACCATGCTGACGGCGTGGGTCGCCGACACCAAGGGCGGCACCATCGACGTCACCTGGAGCGCCTGCCTGTTGCCGTCGGACGGCGTGGCCAACGCCGGCTGCACCGACGGCAGCGGCAACGGCCTGGTCGGCCTCGGCAGCGGCCTCACGCTGCCCGTCACCATCCCCGACGTCGACTCGTCGAACCTCGGCCCGCCCGACGCCACCTACGGCGTCTACCTGCCGATCGTCGCTCACGTCGTCGACGGGCCCGACTCCGTCGACGCGATCTATCGCCTGCGCATCCGCGTGCCCGAGCTGATCCCCGAGGGCTGCACGCTCGACCCGCCCTATCCACACCCGCACTGCGCGCCCAACGAGAATCCGTCGTTCGCTTCGGTCGATCCCTTGCCCGACGACGGCATCGTCAACGACGCGCACGACGGACAGATGTGGGCGCTCTACCCGCACTACACCGCCAGCGGCGAGGAGTACGCCATCCCCGACTCGTCGAAGCCGACGGTGTTCGAGCGCGAGATCACGCAATGGTTCGCCACCGCCGGCACCTTCCCCGACACGCCCGTCGGCGGCACCAGCGTCCAGAAGTGGACCATCGATCGCGATCTGCCGAGCGAGGGCGGCGCCATCGATTTGTGGATCGTCGGCCACGACGATCGCGGCGGCAGCTGC
>Ga0207707_10004970_pt1 | contig 11686 bp, 7 predicted proteins | sample KBSC83BmetaG_FD_184336 | JGI IMG/M metagenome (GOLD analysis project Ga0207707, IMG submission 184336) | Corn rhizosphere microbial communities from Kellogg Biological Station, Michigan, USA - KBS C8-3B metaG (SPAdes) (version 2) | ecosystem: Host-associated > Plants > Roots > Rhizosphere ... | reverse complement strand
GACGGCCACCAGCGTCACGAAGGATTACTTATTTACGACGCGTAGCGATAAAGCGGTCTTTGTGAAAAAGGCGTTCGTGGGTAAGGAACAGGTGGACGGCTTGAGCACCTATCACTACACGGTGGGCGTTAACGTGACTCATGTCAAAGCGTACTGCGTGGCGCTCAGTAATGCGCTGTTGTCTACGCCGGCCTACCAGCACTTGTCAGGCAAGAGCAGCTCACAGCTGGCCGATGCCAAAAAAACGGCGAGTGACGACTGCGCTTCCGGGCTGACCGATTCTACTACCGCGAGCGATACGCTGGACATGTGGGTCGACGGCCACTACAAGTTGATATACAAAATCCGCTCCTACGATGAGTCCGACCGCAACACCTACACCGATATCGGCCAAATTTACAAGGGCGGCAACCAGGTCTCGTTGTTCGTGGACAGTCATGATTCGGTAAGCCCCAGTGACGCGAAATTTACGTTGAACGCCAACCTCGATACGAGCGCCACCAAGGTCACTTACGCCTTAAAAAACAGCAGCAGCTCGCCCTATGACGTGTCGGTTACCTTAGCATTGGCGGCGTCTGACAAACCGGTGACAATCACTAAGCCGGCCAGTGCTACGCCAATCCAGACGCTTCTGGGCGGCTTAGGAATGGCGCCGGGCGTTGCCGGTAGTGGCGCGTCGGCTGCGGTGTCGGCAGTGCCGTCCGGCAGCTCGGCTTCGGCGGCCGATACGCCGCTACCAAGCACCTATACGGTGACGAGCTCGACGGATGGCGTCGATGATGTCGATGAGGCGGGTATCGGTCAAACCGTACCGCCAGCCGATTCCTAAGAAAGCCCGGAATCCACGAATTGCGGGCCTGATGCTTTCTTGGTGACCTCACGGAGCGCCGCCCGTGGGTAGAGCGTCGGCAGATGCTCGGTACGAATATCTGTCCCGGTTCCTTGTCGTCGTACCGCCTCGGAGTTCGCGGCTACTACGTAGCCTTATCCATAAAAGGCCTAGCTTTTTCCAAGACTTTTTTACTGGCGGTTCTTTCGCACCTCCCTTTTAACGCAATAGCGGCGGAGGCAGTTCGTCGGAATGACAGTGTCCATAACGCCGCTTAGAGTTTAGTTAGCGGCAAGTGGCGTAGATTCCGCCAGCTATATTCCCTATATTCCTTTGGGGAAGAGCGGGACTAATAGAAGCCGACTCGTAGGCTATGGTATGCTCGAATCAAGCGACGAGAGGTTCATGCGGCCGTCCTACTAGGGACGGCAACGTTCAAAAGCAAAACGCCAAAATGGGGGTATATTATGAAAAACCATATTCAAGACGCGCTACTACCGCCAAAGCTAAAAGCCGGTGATCGCGTTGTTTTCGTGTCGCCGGCCAGCCCAGTTTCTGAGCAGCGGGTAGAGAGTGCTGCCAATGTGTTGAGGACGTTGGGTCTGACAGTTGAATACGGTAAGCACGTTTACGATATGGACGGTACGCTTGACTATCTGGCCGGTAGGGATGAAGACAGGATGGCGGACATCAACGACGCCCTGCGCGACCCAGGCATTAAGGCGATCATAGCTACGCGTGGCGGCAAAGGTGCTTACCGCATCGCTGACGGACTGGACTTTGAGGCGGCCAGGAAACACCCCAAACTCTTAATTGGCTTTAGCGAGACTACTATTCTGCACATGGCGCTGCTAAAAAAATGCGGGCTGGTGGGCATACATGGCGCACCGTGGGATGAAAGTTTTGGCAAAGAAACTGCGGAGTCATTTGTTAAAGCGGCCACGACTACAGATCCGATAACTATTCGTGCGACAACAAACGAACCCACGCATGTCTTAACTACAAGTGGCCGAGCGGAGGGTGTTCTTATAGGTGGCAACCAGGACTCGATTGCCACTGGCGCAGGCTGGATGCTTCCAAAATTCGACGAAGCAATCCTGCTCGTCGAGGCTACCAATTTACGACTCGGGCATATTGATCGGCAGCTTACTATGCTCATCAAGACCGGCATAATTCAGAACATTGCCGGCGTAGCTATAGGGCAGTATACGGAGTGTGGAAGCGCCACCGACCCCACGACAGATGTCCGTTGCACCGAGATTGATATTCTGCGTGACCGCTTTGGGCGGCTGGGCGTTCCAATTCTAGGCGGCCTACCAATAGGACATGGCAAGCATCCGATTGCCGTACCTATTGGCACCAAAACAATCCTGGATGCCGATACCGGGACGGTAACTGTTGCGGCAGGGGTACGGTAGTGACGGAGAGGCTGGGGGCGAACCCGAATGACAGGTACGAGCGCGGTACAGATAAAAAGAGATGGGGCTGTACTCGGTAGCCTTATCTTTGCCGTCCTCTTATGGTGATCGCACGGGGAATATGCTTTTGCACATAGCTTCGTCACATGTACGAAGTAAACTTCAGCGCGTGTCCCTTGTTGCCGCGCTTCTCCGGAGCTCGCTTCATTTCGCTGTACGAAATCGCCAAATTAAAAACCCCAGACGGGCTGGGGTTCTTAATTTGGTGACCTCACGGAGAATCGAACTCCGGTTGCCGGGATGAAAACCCGGTGTCCTAGCCGCTAGACGATGAGGCCACGAGTGAAAGAAAGCGATTTTGCGCGGACATAAAATCATCTTCTGAACGAGTGGGTTCATATCGATAGATATGAGGCCGTAGTTCGTAATCGTGCGCCATTTTCATGTACGAAAACGACCCGAAAATTGTAACACAACAGGGGCAGATACGCAAGACATTCCGGCAGTAGAATAATCGAAACGCAGGCTGCCGGGAGTCAACAGGCAGTTGTCTCCGAGGGCCGGGGAAGCGTACACTGGATAGGATATGAGTAACCAAGACGAAAAGCGGGTTGTGCCCCTGCACGAGTATAAGCGCACAAAAATCATCGCCACCGTCGGCCCGGCCACCGATAGTTACGAAGCGGTCAAGCAGTTGATCGAGAATGGCGCCAACGGTTTGCGCCTCAATTTTAGTCACGGCAATCACGAAGAGCACGGTCGCCGCATTGTCTGGATTCGCAAAGCCAGCAAGGCGCTCAAGAAGCCGGTAGCCATTATCCAGGACTTGCAGGGTCCAAAGATCCGCCTCGGTGAGTTTGATGACATTATCCAGGTTCAGAAGGGGCAGGAGCTACGCTTCGGCTTCGATAGCGATTGGCTGAGCACCGGCATCATCCCGACCCAGTACGACCTCTCCACCAAGATCAAGCGCGGCGAGCGGTTGTATTTATATGATGGCAAGGTACGTACTACGGTGACCAGTGTCAAGGACGGCATCGTCCACGCCCGGGCCGAAAACGCCGGCATCCTGCTGAAGCGCAAGGGTATGAACTTGCCCGACACCGATTTTTCGGGTGACGTTATCACCGAAAAGGACAAGGCTGATCTAGCTTACGGCAGCACACAGGATATCGACTACGTCGCCATGAGCTTCGTGCAGACCGCCGAAGATATCGAGAACATCAAACGGATCGTTAAGAATTTGGGTGCGCCGCGTAAGGTGATTGCCAAGGTTGAAACTCCGCTGGCTGTTGAGAACATCGAATCGATCATGCAGGCTGCCGACGCAGTGATGGTAGCCCGCGGCGACCTGGCAGTGGAAACGCCGCCGGAAAGTGTGCCGATCGTGCAGCGCCAGATTATCGGCCTGGGGTTGAAGTATGGTAAGCCGACCATCGTGGCTACCCAGATGCTGGCCAGCATGACCGAGATGCCCGAACCGACTCGTGCTGAAGTGTCCGATGTGGCCACGGCGGTATTGGTCGGCGCCGACTGCGTGATGCTTAGCGACGAAACTGCCAACGGCCAGTATCCGGTGGAAGCCGTCAGCGTCATGAAGCGCGTTATCTGCTACACCCAGGCGCATGCGCCGGTGAAAGCCATCTTTGCTGGCGCCGACGACCGGACGGTCACCCGGCCGCTGGCCATTAGCCGCGGCCTGATTTCCTTAAGCCAAAACATCAAGGCGGCAGCCATTGTGGCGGAGACCAAGTCCGGCGCCACGGCGCTGCAGATCGCTTCGGAGCGCCCGGAGATTCCGCTGATCGTCGTGACCGACGACGAGCGCACCGCCCAACACCTGGCAATCGTCTATGACATCAAGAGCTACGTCCGCCCCGCAAGCAAGCAGGCGGCCGCTAAGCTGACCGATTTCTTACGCCAGACCGACGTCTTTAAGAAGGGCGACATCGTGGTGACGGCCAGTGGTCAGTATCCTGGCGTAGTCGGTACAACCGATACCATCAAGGTACGCCAGCTCGACTAGCGCTAGTGATTTTGGCGGCTTGATTATAGAATGAAAGCATAAGCGAAACAATTTCTATCAAACCGTAGCTAATATCAGGGGTGGGCATGAGCTTTACGAAAAAAACCATTAACGACATTGACCTTTCGGGCAAACGAGTGCTCTTGCGGGCCGATTACAACGTACCGCTGAACGACCAAGGCGAGATCACCGACGATTACCGGGTACAGCAGAGTTTGTCGACGGTCCGCTTTTTGCTGGGACACGGTGCGGCAGTGATTATCTGCTCGCATCTCGGCCGGCCAGACGGCAAGCCGAATTCGAAGTATAGCCTGCTACCTGTCGCCAAGCGGCTCAAAGAACTGCTCGGCCAAGATGTCGAGTTCGTGCCGGATTGCGTCGGTGAGCGGGCGGCAAAAGCAGCCGGTGGCTTGCAGCCCGGTCAGGTGCTGCTGCTGGAAAACTTGCGCTTCCATGCCGAAGAAGAAGCCAACGATGAAGGCTTTGCTAAGCAGCTCGCTGAGCTGGCCGATGTCTTCGTGCAGGACGGCTTCGGCGTGGTGCATCGGGCACACGCTTCTACCGAAGCGGTGACGCACTTTCTGCCAAGCGTGGCGGGTCTGCTGCTGGAGCGCGAGGTCGACACCATCACCGGCGTGATGGAAAACCCTAAGCGGCCGCTAGTGGCGGTGGTGGGCGGTGCCAAAATTGCCGACAAAATCGAAGTTTTGAAGCGCTTTATCGATATCGCCGACGTGGTAGCAGTGGGGGGCGCCATGGCTAATACGTTCCTGCAGGCCTCGGGGGTGCATATCGGCAAGAGCATGACTGCCGCTAACGAGCTGCCGCTCGCCAAAGCGATCATGGAGCTGGCCCGTGAGCGGATTAAGAAGGGTGACTTTGTCTTTTATCTGCCGCAGGACGGGGTAGTCGCTACGAAGGTAGATAAGGCGGCGCCAACTCGCATCGTGGACTGGAGCGCTCATGTGATTGCCGACGTTGAAAATTATCCGAAGCGTCCGGCAACTGCTGCCGCCCAAGTAGGGTCGGATGAAATGATTCTCGACATCGGGCCGTTCAGCGGCGCCTTCATCGCCGGTACCATGCAGCTGGCCGGCACGGTGGTCTGGAACGGCGCCCTAGGCGTCACAGAAGTCGAAGGACTCCAGGGCCCGATCGGCCCCTTCGCTCACGGCACTGAACTGCTGGTCGAAGCCATGACCGGCCAGTTTGGCAACCGACCGTTTACCTTGGTTGGCGGCGGCGACACGGTGGGGTATATCGAAAGCCGCGGCCTGCTGGAAGCATTCAACCATGTCTCAACCGGTGGTGGCGCCTCGTTGGAGCTGATGAGCGGCCGCCAGCTGCCCGGCGTCGAAGCGTTGGAAAATAAAGGATAGAATGAGGACAAAGTAGCATGAACATCGACAAAAAGACCCTCATCGTTGGCAACTGGAAAATGCACCTTAACGTGCATCAATCGAGTTTGCTGGTGCACCGTCTGAGTGAACGCGTTAAAGTACACCGAGACATTGAAGTGGTGCTGGCGCCGAGCATGCTCGCCTTGCAGCCGCTGTCCCAGCAGATTGACCGCCGCAAATTCCGACTCTGCGCCCAGGACGCCAATGCGACCGACGAGGGTGCCTACACCGGTGAAGTCAGCTTCGCCATGCTCGGCGATCTAGTGCACTACGGCATTATCGGTCACTCGGCCCGCCGGATTTATTTCCACGAAACTTTGGAGATGGTGCGCGATAAAGTGCAGGCTGCGGTGCGCAACGGCATTGTGCCAATTATCTGCGTTGGTGAGACTAAGCAGGAACGTGACGCCGGTGAAACCCGCCAGGTGCTGCACGACCAAATCACCACCGCGCTGCAGAACTTGACCAGTCGCGATATCGAACAAATTGTCATTGCCTACGAACCGGTCTGGGCCATTAGCACGTTTGACGGCGTGATTGCCAAGCCCGACGACATTGCGAAGTCGATCGCATTCGTACGTATGCAGGTCCGCGAACTGTATGGCGAACGAGCCGCGGAGCGCTTGCGGGTGCTGTACGGCGGCAGTGTCAATGATCACGACGTGCACGGCTACCTGGAAGCGCGGGGCGTGGATGGCGTGCTGGTTGGCGCGGCCAGCCTTAATTATCATCAGTTTACCGGCATCATTGACGCAGCATACCAATTGCGTCTGAAAGTGTAAGATGGCCTCGAAACCGACCAAAATTGTTGATATTCAAAGCCCGAGCGAGGTGACGGCCGGCGCGACTGGTCGGCCGCTGGTAGTTACGAGCCGCCCTGTGCTGGCGCACGATCCCATGGTGACGCCTTCGGGCGACGCCAAGTCTGATGATAAGCCGGCGGAGCCGGTGACGCGAACCGCTAAGACCATCAAGCCGCTCGAACCGTCCGATGCGAGTCGTACTTTGGTGGCTGAAGACAAGGCGGCGTCAGCGCCGTCGCTGCCGCCGAAAGACGCCGCCGAGCCGGCCGATGAGCCAGTGGCGGCGCCCGATCCAGCGGTTTCACCAGTGCCGGTAGAAGCGAGCGAGACCGCGGACAAGGCCGACGAGATTCTTCCCCGTGACGCAGCCGCCGAGAGCAAAGCTGCTGCCAGCAAAGCCGAGGCCGCCCAGCTGGCCCGTGAGCAGGAGTTGGAAGAACTGATCGCCAGCGGTAAGTACCAGGTGCCTATCAACGCCGCCGCTCGCCGACGATCACGCACTAACACGCTGCTCTTGAGTGTCTGTGCGCTGTTGCTGGCCCTGGCGCTACTCGATGTGGTGCTAGACATGGGGCTTATCAAATTACCGGTCAGCTTGCCGCACACCAGCTTCTTCAAGTAGTCGCTCCTAGAGGCCGGTCGCGTACTGCGGCATAAATTACCACAACCGTCTCGCGTGTTATTTGTTAAGATAGCAGGGTGCAAACAGATTTACTTACGGGGCTTAATCCTGAACAACAGCGAGCGGTCGAAACCACTGACGGGCCACTTTTAATCCAAGCTGGTGCCGGCAGTGGCAAAACCAAGACGCTGACGCATCGTATCGCCTACCTCATCGCCAGTCATAAGGCGACGCCGTTCAACATCTTGGCGGTGACGTTCACGAACAAGGCAGCTAAAGAAATGCGGGCCCGGGTAGCGCAATTGCTTGGCGCCAGTGCCGAAGACCGCAGCTTCATGCCCTACATGGGTACTTTCCACTCCATTTGCGTCCGGATGCTCAGGATGGACGGCGAGCACATTGGCATCCCTCGCTCTTACGTTATCTTTGACGAGGCCGATCGGCTCTCGGCCGTCAAGCAGGCCAGTAAGGCGCTCAGCATCGATGAAAAGGCCTTTCCGCCACGCGTGATCGCCAACCTCATCAGCAGCGCCAAAAACGAGCTGTTAACTCCAGAAGACTACGATCGTAGCGGCGGCAGTCCGGCCACCCGAGCGGCCGCCGAAGTCTACCCGCTGTACCAGAAGATCTTAAAAGACAGCGGGGCGCTCGACTTTGATGACCTGATTGCCCGCACCGTGCACCTGTTGCAGACGGTGCCGGAAATCCGTGCCAAATGGCGCCGTCAATTCGCCTATGTCATGATCGACGAGTACCAGGACACCAATGCTGCTCAGTACAAGCTCGTCAAGCTGCTGACCAACGCTCAAAACAACATTGCCGTCGTGGGTGATGATTGGCAGAGCATTTACAGCTGGCGCGGCGCCGATTTCCGCAATATCTTAAATTTCGAGCGCGATTATCCGAACTGCACGGTCATCAAGCTGGAGCAAAACTATCGCTCTACCAGCCACATCCTGAACGCCGCTCACGGCGTGGTGACGCGCAACCAGCAGCGCAGCGACAAGCAGCTCTGGACAGCGGCTGGCGAAGGTATGCCAGTACAGCTGCTGCAAGTCGGCAGCGAACGGGCCGAAGCCGAGTCAATCGTGCGCCGGGTGAAGCTCGGTGTCGACTCCGGCCGGCGCTTTAGCGACTATGCGGTGCTGTACCGTACCAACGCCCAAAGCCGCAGTGTGGAAGAGACGCTCATCCAATACGGCATCCCGTACCGCATCGTCGGCGGCGTGCGCTTTTATGACCGCAAGGAAATCAAAGACTTAGTGGCCTACCTGCGACTTATTTATCAGGCCGAAGACCGTATCAGCTTTGAGCGTATCGTCAATGTGCCGACGCGCGGGGTGGGCGCCAAGAGTCTGCAGAATTTCTACGCCTGGTACGAGGGCCTGGGCCTCTCACTCAGCGAAGCGCTTGGGAGCGTGGCCAACTGCGGTACGGTCAGCGGTAAGGCCAAGAAGGGGCTCGTGGAGCTGGCCGATATCTTTGCCAGTCTGCGCAATCTGGTGGACGAGGTGCCGCCAGCGGCGCTGATTGACTCGCTGGTACGGCGCCTAAATTACATGAGCTACCTGGATGACGGCACGCCGCAAGCCGAAAGCCGCCAGGAAAACGTCCGTGAACTGATGGGCGTGGCCCAGAGTTATCAAGAGCTCGGGCTCGCCGGCTTCCTGGAAGAAATTGCCCTGATTTCCGACCTCGATACAGCCGATCTTAACGGCAATGCGGTGACGCTCATGACCCTGCACGCCGCCAAAGGCCTGGAGTTTCCGGTGGTCTTTATGACCGGCATGGAAGAGTCCATCTTCCCGCATTCCCGGGCGCTGTACGATGCTTCTGAAATGGAAGAGGAACGCCGGCTGTGCTACGTCGGCATGACCCGAGCCCGCGAGGAGCTCTACATGCTCTACGCTTCCGCCCGTATGCTTTACGGCGGCATGCAGCACAACGCGCCAAGCCGTTTCCTGGCTGAAATCGACGCCGCTTACGTCCAAGAGACGGCCACTGCTATGAGCTTCGGCGGTCAATCGTTCCAGGGTGAGCGGCGCTATGACGACCGCCTGTACGTTGCTCCGGCGCCGCCCACACCCGCTGACGACGGTGAGCCACGCTACGTACCGGACTTCGAAATTGGCGACGGCGTACAGCACCAGCTGTTCGGCAAGGGAACCATCGTTGAAATGGAGGGCGAAAACGCCACCATTTACTTCCAAGGTAAAGGCCCCAAGAAGCTCAATGTGGCGTTTGCGCCACTCGAAAAGCTGTAGCCTGTAGGTCTTATAGCGTACGCCGACCTTTGGCCGGGCCTAGACGCCTTTGCTATACTACATACAGTTCCTGGGCGTCTTAAGACCGCGGTCGTTACCCCTGTCCACTGAAGACGTCTAAGGCTGGCTTATGCAACAGTTTTGGAAAAAAATACAGCGTTCTAAAGAAACGCACCGTGAACGGTTACGGCGGTGGCATGCCCATCCGTTCGGCTTGCCGGTGACGGTGTTTCTGGGGCTGCTAGTCATCAGCGGCTTATTGCTGCTGGTTTTGTCGACCACCCACTCCACGGCAGCTTTTCACCCGAACACCAGCTACATCGCTATTATTTCGCACGATCACGAGACGCAAACCGTGCCCACCCATGAACCTACCGTAGGGGCCTTGCTCAAGAAGCTGGGTATTCGGGTGAGCTCGCGTGACCGAGTAGAGCCGAGCTCCGATACGGCCATCGTGCAAGACAACTTGCGCATCAACATTTACCGGGCGGTGCCGGTGACCATTACCGATGGTACGACCACCGCCACCACCTACAGCGCTGCCGCTACGCCGCGTAGCGTGGTGGCCGAGACCGGTATGTCGCTGTACGCCGAAGACAGCGTGGTGGCGGCGCCGGCCGAGAATCTGGTTTCTGAGCAAAGCCTGGGCGAGCGTATCGTCATTGACCGCTCGGTACCGCTGACGCTCAACGACTACGGCGCCGTGCTGTCACTGCGCACCCATGCCAAAACGGTGGCCGAGCTGCTGAAGAATAAAGGCATCGAATTAAAATCCGCCGACACGGTTATTCCGGCGCTCGATACGCCGGTGACGGCAAATATGCAGGTCTTCGTCACCCGCAAGGGTACGCAGATCGTGACCGAAACCCAAACCATTCCGGCGCCGGTGCAAACGGTGACCGACCCGTCGCTCTCCTTCGGAAGCACGGCCGTACGGCAGCAAGGTACTCCAGGCACCCAGGTGTTGACGTATCAGGTAAATATGGAAAACGGTAAAGAAGTGAGCCGGACGCTGATGCAAACGGTGGTAACGGTGCCGCCGGTGGCCCAAATAGTGGCTCACGGCCAGGCAGTGAGCATCCCCTCGGACAAGCAGGCGGTGATGGCCCAGGCGGGCATCGCGCCAGGTGATTACAAATATGTCGATTACATTGCCAGTCACGAAGGCGGCTGGTGCCCCACGAAGATCCAAGGCACGCACAGTTGTCCGGGCTACATGAGTCCGAGCGAGGTTCCAGCTCATGGCGGCTACGGCATATTCCAAGCGACGCCGGGCGGCAAGATGGCCTCGGCCGGCAGCGATTGGGCTACCAGTGCCGTGACGCAGATCCGCTGGGCGACTGGTTATGCGGTGGGGCGGTATGGCAGCTGGGCCGGGGCTTACAACCACTGGACAGTGTCACATAACTGGTAACTATGAGACACCCTTAAAAGGGTTTCTCATCGCGCCGGCAAAATGGAATACATTTTGTCGGGCTGTTCTTCCCAGGGTGCGTCTCATGAGAGAACCTAAGCTCTCTCGTCGCACCGCGTGCGAAATGAATTCGCATCTCGGGCTGCTCTTCCCGAAAACACGATGAATTATCTGCTTCTGTCCTTTCGAGGTCTGCATACAGAGGTGGCAATTAGGGGTAGGAATTGGTACTATCACTTGCAGTGAACAACGCCATTCCTAAAAAGTCACTTGGCCAGCACTGGTTGCACGATGCAGCCAGCTTAGCTTCTATTTGTGATAGCGCCGAAGTCCAGGCGGGGGACACCGTGCTGGAAGTCGGCCCCGGCCTCGGTACGTTGACGTGTCAGTTGCTGACCCGGGGTGCTCGGGTAACGGCCGTAGAGTTTGATACGACATTGGCCGAGCGGCTCATGGCCAACGTCACAGCTGCCGGTGTACCTACCGATAACCTGACGGTCGTCCATGAAGACATCCTGCGCTTCAATCTCACCACGCTGCCCAAGGGCTACAAAGTAGTGGCCAACATCCCTTATTACTTAACTAGTAATTTAATCCGGGTCATGACCGAAAGCGGCAATCCATTTGGCACGGCCGCTATCCTTATCCAAAAAGAAGTTGCCGAGCGAGTAGTAGCCGCTCCGGGCCAGATGTCACTCTTAGGCGTTAGTGCTCAGTTCTACTGCGAGGTCTCTTTGGGCGCCCTTGTGCCGGCCGAACTGTTTACACCGCCACCTAAGGTCGACAGTCAGGTCTTGGTGCTGAAATACCGTCCGGAACCGCTGTTTGAGGGGGTTGATACCAAGCAATTTTTCCGGCTGGTAAGGGCTGGCTTCAGCCAAAAGCGCAAGACGCTAGTCAATTCGTTGAG
>Ga0207707_10004966_pt1 | contig 11688 bp, 9 predicted proteins | sample KBSC83BmetaG_FD_184336 | JGI IMG/M metagenome (GOLD analysis project Ga0207707, IMG submission 184336) | Corn rhizosphere microbial communities from Kellogg Biological Station, Michigan, USA - KBS C8-3B metaG (SPAdes) (version 2) | ecosystem: Host-associated > Plants > Roots > Rhizosphere ... | reverse complement strand
ATTGCGAAACTTCGGGTAGCTGGCTTTTTGTAACGTAGAACCGCGCCGCTCCCCAGGAAAGCTTCAACATAAATGTCATGCGCCGGCATGCAATTAATGATGGACTGATAGACTCCGACACCACCTTTCCCACCCGGATAGCTCGGCTTCGCGATTCGTGTCATTTGTAGCTTCGAGCCATACCAGTGCCTAACAAGTGTTTGGCTCGAACACAACATCGCCAAAAATAGCGATGTTGTCAAGCATCAGCGGCGATGAGGGAGGTACGGAAAGAAAAGGTGACTAACCGCGCGGCAGCTATAACTAAGAGCTGCGGTAGGAGCTCATGATTGAGAGGTACATAGTATCCAAGAGAGTAAAGATGGGGCTAAGATGGTGGCGGTACGTGTTGATACCAAGCCAGCCGAAGCGATACCTTGACGACCGCTAGGCGCGTAAATACTGGCTGATATCGTTTCGTAAGATCAGGTAATAGCGCGATCGCGGGACTTAAAATCCGTTGTCCGAAAGGACGTGCGGGTTCGACTCCCGCCCTCGGCACCATAACGGGATCAATGAGTTACAAGCACTGTGGTCCAAGTAGCGGAGATCGGTCTTACGCGTCTTGTGTGCCTATAGTGTGCCAACCCCTTAGATACCTTCGGTAGTAGGTCGGAGAACATGGAACCATCGTTGGAAATCAAGTACCCCTTTCTAACCGCGATGCACCCGGTCCATCTCGAATATCTGCAAGATATTCCTCTCTTTACACCAGAGCAATTCGTTTCCATCCTTGATAACGTAGACGCCGAGAAGCGTGACAAGGTCATGTGGGGAAACTACAAAGCGTTTAGTCGAGTCGATGAACGCTATGGGTTTTCCGAATCAAGAGCTTTCTTACGCAAACTTCAGGGATTTATGTCTGCGCCTACAGCCAGGAATCGGAGTGCTGATTATTGGTGGGATCCTTCAACTAACGCTGCACTTGTGGTTGAGTCTCGGGGATCTAACAAGCATTGAACAAAAAAAGAGTAGCGTAGTTGAATTCACGGAACACGTCATGGCTGATTCTCGGGACGGTTCAGATGAGTTCGTAGAGTGGTTGGTTGATAACGTTGAGCATCTCGCGGAGCGAACAGCAGAAAACCGCCAGTATTACGTATTTTTCTGCCAGAAAGTACTGCAACCGCTCATGGAATCGCGACGCTTTTAGTGCCTTCGGGACAAGCAAAAGCCGCAAGGCTCTCACCCTGCGGCTTTCGTTTTTACTTGAATTATACTCGGACTAACTTCCCGTCTTGAAGAGCAACGTTTCGATCTTCTCTGCGGCCTGTTGCTGCATATCAGGCAGCACGTGGCTGTAGGTATCCAGCGTCAAAACAATCGTTGAATGACCGAGCCGTTCGCTTGCTAATGCAGGCTTGAACCACTTGTTTGTTAGTGATGAAAGGGTGTAGGGACGCTTCCAGACAATAGCACGCTGAACCATCGCCGATCCTCTTTCGAGATCAACGTCAGACCATTTAAGACCGAGATACTCTTGCGGTCTCATTCCGGTTGTCAGAGCGAAGTTAAAGAGCGCGGACTGGCGAGTGCCCTTCGCTGCCTCAAGAAAGCGGCTGGCTTCTACGGGAGACATTGCTTTCATTTCTTTTCGCACCATTCGCGGGAGATCAACAGCGCCCGCCGGATTACGGTGCAACAGCCCAACGAATTGGAACGAAGTACTCACATTTTTCAGAGTCGTCGATAAACTCGCGTTCATACGTTCCACGACTGACGACGTCGAGCACCGGTCGTTCCCCTGATGGTGTGTTGACCCTAAATTCGGAAGCCAGCTGCGCGTGTCCCGTTGTGCGTCCAACACCTACGAAACCGTTTCAGGGATCTTCACCCAAACCCTGTCGCCTGGCCCAAGTAACTGAAGAGTCTTTGTGTACCACGGCCCTCCGCCAGCGCAAATGAATCCATATTGCACAGCGTCAGCCCAGGATCTTGTGGCGCTTTCACCAAATGAGGCGTAGAACTCGCCGTTCCACGGCTCGGCGGGTTCGCTCGGAGCAGTCGCCGCGCTCACTTGCGTATGAACAGGATCGAGCAGCCACGCCCGGCTAAGCAGCTGTTCGGAACCAAGTGTGAAGACCTAGAAGAATAGAACATTGATCGGAAAAACAGTTGGGGGCGGTCTTCGTGGCCGCCCCCGCTAATGTTGGCCCATTCTTAGTTAAATTATCCAATAAGTGCAAAAATCTTAGCGCGCACATCCGCCAGCTCGTCGGCCGAGGCCATGCCCTTACGCGTCGCCTTCCGAACACGCCAATCGAGACTCTTTATCTGGTCGGCGAGCACGACACTTGGGGGCATCGTACTCGCAATCTGCACTTCGAAAGGATAATTCTTGATCTGCGTTGTCATCGGACAGCAGACCATCAGGTTTGTTTTCGCGTTGTACGCGCGCGGACTCAACACCAGTGCCGGTCGGTGTCCCGCCTGCTCATGGCCAGCCTGCGGCGTAAAGTTTAACCAAACAATGTCACCGGCTTCCGGTACGTAGCCGCGCGACATTACCAAATCTCTCCACCCATAGCCCCGCCAAAATCAACCTCTTGATGTTGATTCTTTTTGGTGATGCCTTTTAACAGCTCAGACAGTTCGTATCGCCTCGGCCTTACTGGCTCAATAACAATGCGACCTCCATCCTCGCGCACTTCAACTACCTCATCGACCTCAAGCTGTGTTGCTTTCATTACCGAAGCTGGAAGTCTGACAGCTGCGCTGTTCCCCCATTTTTTTACAGTCACTCTCACTGTGCGCAAAACCTTTCTCTAATCAATGGCATTACTATGCCAGCTTGTAAACCCATGTGTCAACAATGTAGATACCCAAAAAGATTTTCTTTAGGACCGGGAATTTCACGGCCCTTGCTTTGCCCAAAAAGTTGACTCTTGCCCACGCGTCAAGCCTGTCACAACTAAGTCACATCGGAGTACGCTGATGCAAAAGGTGCAGACGGTGCAAACATCAAGACGGCGAAAAACGCGGCGATACTCAGGTTTTATTGATTTACTAAAGAAATCCTAAGCTCATCGGAAGTTAAGATCCGGTCCTAAAGAGCAAACTTTTTCGCATCTTCATCTTAGTCTGTCGCATTCATCGGCAGTTCTCAAAAAATTCTTACCGTAAATTCGATCCTAAGAGAGACCAACTTGTGAGTTTTGAAGCTGGGTCTACACTGCACTTGCGGTCCAGACATACATCATCAACGAGATAGTTTCAGCCTAAGACATTGAGCAGCGTCTAAGTTATACCTATCACGATTTCCTATTAGTACGCCGTACCTAACCTTATATGTCAACCTGTTTCTCTATGAGGTTGACCGTCGAGACACCGTTCCACGTCCCCTTCAATCCATTGGATTGATCCGTCTCCTGCACGTATCTTTGCGCGGTAGGGAACATCGAGATTGCCTCTTGTGACCGACGCGACACGTTGCACCCGCTTATGCGGCGGCACCTCCACATCACTCTCATGCTCATACGTCTGAGTCGTTACGTTATCCTGACCAAACTTCCAAGTATGGCTAGTAGAGACATCGACATGAACTGACTCCTCAGTCTCAGCTATCTCCGTAATTCCAGCCTTAAATGTGTATGACGCTCCTACATCGACTTCAAATCCATGTTCATGCGAAAACGTGGTCACATGAGAAATCTCTTTCTTGAAACTGAACTTGTCCTTAAGAGGGTTTGAGGAACGGCTGTTGTCGTAGGTTTCCTGCTCGACGATTTCGGGAGTAGTTTTCAGGACCTTTGCGTTGTCAATGTTCCAGTAAAACTCCAGGATCCCTGCGACAGTCTTTGATTTGCATACCATTCCAATCCCGACTGTAATGCGACAAGGATGAAGACTTGAAGCTGGACATAGCATCAAGTCGAGATTTGCATTTATCATCGTTTGAATAAGAAGTCGAGATGAAATGGAACCTGTGCAGCGTTCCTCTAAACAGTTGGATAAATACTGGCTGGTATCGAGTTGAGCTGGAGGTGAACATGATACTCAAAGACGTTCGCTACGGAATTAGAAGTCTCGTCCGAAATCCCGCCTTCACGGCCATCGCAATCATCACGCTCACTCTGGGTATCGGCGCGAACACCGCAATTTTCAGTGTCGTCAATGCCGTACTACTCCGCCCCTTACCCTTCGCTCATGCTGAACGCATTATGTGGTTGTGGGATACGATCCCGCAGCTCCCGACAGCGCCAACTTCGCTTCCTGAATTCCTTGACTGGAAGGAACAGAATCGATCATTCGAACACCTCGCGGCGTTTCAGAGCGGCAACATGTTTCTCGATTCCGGCGACGGCACAGAGGATGTGCGCGTCGGATTGGTAACGCCGGAAATGTTTTCGCTTTTTCAGGTGAACCCGATCATTGGCCGGACCTTCACCGACGAAGAAACTCTCCCCGGGCGATTCCGCGTGGCAGTTCTAAGCTATTCCACGTGGCAGAACCGTTTCGGCTCAGATCCGAATATCTCGCGTCGAACCATACAGCTCAACGGACGCGCTTACACGATTATCGGGGTCATGCCCGCGGGTTTCTCATTTCCGGAGCGCGTGAAGCTTTGGCGGCCTTTACCTATCGATCCAGCAAACCTCGATCGCGGACCTCACTATCTGAACGTCGTGGGCCGACTGAAGGCAGACGTAACGCTCGCTCAAGCGCAAGCCGACATGTCTGCTCTCGCGGCGCGGCTGTCACAACAACATCCCGAGAAGACTTCCGGCCATGGAGTGAAGATCGTAGGTCTCGCCGATGTAGTAGTGGGTGACATTGGGCTGGCACTTTTCGTCCTTCTTGGCGCAGTCGGGTTTGTGCTGCTGATCGCATGCGCCAACCTGGCGAATCTGATGCTCGCGCGGATAGGTGGACGAGAACGAGAAATCGCAGTTCGCACTGCACTCGGAGCCAGTCGCATGCGCATCGTCCGGCAGTTGCTCACCGAAAGCCTACTGCTCGCTGTTGCGGGAGGCGGCGTCGGGTTGTTGCTCGCAATTTGGGCCGTACGTTTGTTGGTGTCCCTCAGCCCCGACACAATTCCGCGGGTAAATGAAATCAGTGTCGATCTGCGAGTCGCTTGTTTCACGTTGTTGGTTTCTGTGGCTACTGGTGTGCTGTTCGGTGTTGTGCCGGCTTTGCAAGCGTCCAGAACAGAGTTCACGGATGCCTTGAAAGAGAGCGGCAGGACCACGGCCGGCGTCCGCAAGCAGAGGCTACGCAGCGCACTCGTCGTAAGCGAGGTCGCGCTTTCTCTCGTGCTGCTTGTCGGTGCCGGATTACTAATCAGAAGTTTCGCAAAACTCAACCAGGTCGATCCCGGGTTCAATCCGGAACAAGTGTTGACGATGGGAGTGTCGTTGCTTCCTAACAAGTATCCCGAGGACCAACAGGTTGCGAATTTCTATTCCGAAATTTTGGAACGGTCGGCGGCTGTGCCTGGGGTCACTTCAGTGTCAGCGACAGCCGGATTACCGTTTTCGGGAACTGACACCACCGATAACTTCACGATCGAAGGACGGCCGGCTATTGCTAAAGTGGCAGAACCCTTGACTGAGTATTGGGTGGTAACGCCGCGATACTTCCAATCACTGGGGATTCCTCTTTTGGCTGGACGCGATTTTTCGGAGACAGACACAAAGCAATCTCCCAATGTCGTCGTAATCAATGACGAGTTCCGGCGCCGCCACTTCGGTTCGGAAAATCCGCTGGGCCATCGCCTAAGACTTCAAGGTCAGGAGCGCGATCCGCTCCTGATAGTCGGAGTGGTTGGTGATTCGCGCAACATTGGGCTTGATGAGCAACCGAGGGCCGCAGCTTACGTACCTTTCTTGCAAGATCCGTTAAGCAAAGATTTGGCGCGCTCATTGACGATAGTGGCCCGAACGAAATCGGATCCCGGCGCCGTCGCGGGCTCGTTAAGAGCTGTGGTGACTTCAATGGACAAGAGTGTGCCGGTGTACGCGGTCAAGCCAATGACGGAATACCTACGCGACTCACTCTCCCGTCGCCGTTTCAGCGTGATCTTACTCAGCACGTTCAGTGGCGTGGCGTTGATATTGGCGGCGCTCGGAATCTACGGCGTTATCAGCTACGGCGTAATTCAACGCACTCATGAGATGGGGATTCGAATGGCGCTTGGCGCTCAGCGGAGCGATGTCCTGAAGTTGGTCCTACGACAAGCGATGATCGTGGTGTTGATAGGTGTGGGGATCGGTCTACTGGGTTCATGGGCGCTAACACGACTAATGAAGAGCCTGCTATTCAACGTCAGCGTGACTGACCCGTTGACATTCGCCGGCATCGCGGTGTTAATGATCTTGATTGCTCTGCTCGCGTGCCTGATTCCGGCGGCGCGAGCAACGAAAGTCGATCCTTTGGTGGCGCTGAGATACGAGTGAAGAAGGAGACATTGATTAAGAATCAGACGGCGCATAGCATTTCGTTCTCACGTACTGCTGCCTGGTGAGGTACACCCAATGCTCTTCAGGGAACCGACCCAGCTCAAAGTGAGGTGCGACGTGTCGACATTAACTAAGACTTCGGTTTTTATTGCGATCATGGTTGTCGGCGCTTGTGCTTTTCTTGTGCAACCAATTCCACTGGCGGCTCTCGTCACCCAAGCTTCGGACAAGGGTGAAATTACAGGCAAGGTGGTTGATGCACAGGGCAGGCCAATCGTAAACGTGACGGTCATGGCCGACCGAGGTACCCCGAGCACGACCCTGCCGCAAACCGTGACCGACAGTAACGGGAACTTCAGAATCGGAAATCTGTTGCCTGATCTCTATACTCTACACACCAACAAAGAAGATGAAGGCTATCCGCGTAGTGAATTCAACTTTTACCATGAAAGCACAGATGACGAGACTACAGTCAGGGTTTATGCAGACCAAGTCGCGCCAAACACCGTCATCCAGTTGCAGAAGGCGGCTTTTTTGAACGGTCGGGTTATCGACAGCTCAGGAAAGCCGATTGCGCATTTTGGCATGATGCTAGCGCAGGTCGCAGACCCGAAACGATTCCTGCAAATGGGCGGCTCAAACGGCGAGTTTCGAGCGGTTGTACCCGCGCTACCAATTACGGTCAGAGTGTCTGCCTCCGGGTACGAAGAATGGCACTACAGGACTGATCGTGATGCAAACCGAGATGCCTCGCTGTTTCTTGCGCCGGGAACAACTCACGTATTGAATGTGGTCATGCGACAGAGCAAGGCATCGGGCAGCAGTTCGCCACCTAACGCCAGATGACCTTAAGAGTTTCAGTTAATTAAATTCCTCCATTGTTTAGAACGGAAAATCGCCGATGTTAACGTATGCGACCAAACTGTTCCTGATCGTCGCGTTGTCGCTAACTGGGCTTGCAAACACACCGACGCGCTCAAACCGGCAAGATGAGGTGATACGCGTTGAAACTAATCTGGTCACGGTTCCAGCAATCGTGAAGAAACGCAGCGGAGCATACATACCTAATCTCGAGCGTAAAGACTTCCATATCTATGAAGACGGCGTGGAGCAGGAGATCTCACATTTCGAAGCAGCGGATAAACCGTTCACCGTCATTTTGATGTTGGACGCAAGCGACTCCACAAACGGACAGTTACAGGACATTCAAGCTGCCGCTCTTGCGTTCATAGACCAGCTCTATGCTGAGGATCGTGCCATCATAGTTGGATTCGATAAGCAAATGGTGAGAATGACTGAACCTACTAACGATCGACAGCTTCTGATCGCAGCCGTGCGGAGCGCCAAAACGGGTGGTGGAACAGCACTCTACGATGCAGTAACAACAGTCATTAATAGCAAGCACGTCCGTTCACCCGGACGGACAGCAATCGTACTTCTGACCGATGGTATTGATACGTCGAGCTCTAATTCTACATACGACAACACACTTGCTTTAGCGGCAGAGCAGTATGCGTTCATTTATCCGATCCAGTACAACACGGTCAAAGAGCTCGCGGCCAAAACTCTAAACGACAGTAACTTTGCAGTAACGTACACCACACCAAGCGGAGAGCCTCTGAGCAAAGCATACGAGCGTGGCACACGATATCTACAAACTCTTGCGCGAATCTCGGGTGGACGGTTTCATTATGCCGATGAAGGCAAAAGTCTGAGTCGAGCTTTTGCGTCAATCGCACAAGAACTGCGACAGCAATACACTCTCAGCTATTATCCGAAGAACCAGAAAACGACGAACGGCAAACGGCGGATAAAAGTCGAAGTCGATGTTCCTGATGCGGTGGTCCATGCGCGCGAAACTTATGTATATAAGCCACGGTCGCGCTAGATTTCTACCGATAGAAAGAGGTTGTATGTCCATTCTGAGCACTCGCATCCTGCTAATTCTGATAATTGTCGTCGCCGCTTGCTCACTCGCGTTCTCTCAAACAACTCCGGAACGACAGAGAAACTATCCGGCACCGGTCGAGGGCGACTATACGATCAAAGACTTCAAATTTCGCTCCGGTGAGACTCTTCCCGAACTGAAACTTCATTACTTGACTATCGGTACACCGGCGAAAGACAACAGCGGAGTCACACGCAACGCTGTGCTGATTATGCACGGCACTGGAGGTACGGGTGCGCAGTTTCTCTCGGTACAATTTGCCAACGTCCTCTTTGGTCCAGGTCAACTACTCGACGCCACTAAGTACTTCATCATCCTTCCCGACGCCATAGGACATGGTGGATCCAGCAAACCCAGCAACGGACTCCACATGAAGTTTCCTCACTACACCTACGATGACATGGTGCTCGCGCAGTATCGACTCGTCACCGAGAAACTGGGCGTCAATCACCTGCGTCTCGTGATGGGCACTTCAATGGGTGGAATGCACACGTGGGTTTGGGGTGAAACTTATCCCGACTTCATGGATGCCTTGATGCCGCTGGCGAGTATGCCGATTGAGATCGCTGGTCGCAATCGAATCATGAGGAAGATGATTATGGATGCGATTCGCAACGATCCATCCTGGAATAATGGTGAATACAAAACTCAGCCAGTACAGGGGTTGATCGCTGCTCAGAATATTCTGTTACTGATGGGAAGTTCGCCGTTGCAGTGGCAGAAGCAGGCGCCGACTCGTGATGCCGCCGATAAATTCTACGAAGAGCGTGTGAAGAGCGGTGTCATGCGAACCGATGCCAACGACATGCTCTACTACTTCGACTCGTCGCGTGAATACAATCCATCTCCAACGCTCGAAAAAATCAAAGCCCCGTTGATCGCAATTAACTCTGCCGACGATCTGATCAATCCACCTGAGTTGGGAGTAATGGAGCGGGAGATTAAGCGCGTGAAGAACGGTCGATACGTGCTGTTACCGATTACAGATCAAACTCGCGGGCACGGCACACATACCATAGCTTCAATCTGGCAGGGCTATCTCAAGGAACTGCTGGAAAACTCGAATCAAACAAGCGACAGATAGACACCGATAGCGAACACCGCTGTAACAAATTTCGAGGCGCGGCCTCGCCTAGAGACATCCCGCATTACTCGACTTCACCCGTCGGTTGCCAAGTCTTACCACCATCGTAGGACACATACCATAGCGAGTAATAATCAACGCAATCCCGCTTGAATTCGACGTTGTTGGATATTGGTGGCGGCTTCGTTCATGAGTAAGACTCAAAAGTATTGCGTTCTCGCGTTAGCAATCTCATCAGCTTCGGATGGATAAAAAGCTTTTCACGGCCCACGACTTTCTCTTCCAATACTCCAACTCTCACCAGTTCTTTCAGGTAACCAGATGCCGTCTGGCGGACGGCGATTTTCCGTTCGGTCACGTTCTGAATGCGGCAGTATGGCAATTCGAATATCAAATTCATCAGCTCGTGGCTGTGGGCTTTTGGAGCGGCTTCGCGCACGTATGCCGTGGTCTTTGATTGCAGTTCGCGGATAGCTTCCACCTTGGCAGTGGTCCAATTGGCCGTCTCTTCCACGGCGGCAATCATGAACTTGACCCACGCTTCCCAGGCAGCGGCACGAGTCACATCCAACAGTAACCGGTAATACTCCGCCTTGTGTTGAATGATGTAGCGGCTTAAGTAAAGTATCGGTAGTGGCAACAGGTTCTCATGAATGAAGAACAGACTGTTCAGCACGCGACCAGTGCGTCCATTCCCATCGGTAAACGGATGGATGGCTTCAAATTGATAATGCGCCACGGCCATTCGGATCAAGGGGTCGAGGTCGGTCGTCTCATGAAGAAATCGCTCCCAGTTCGCCAGTAAAGACCTTAATAGATCCTCACCTACGGGCGGCGTGTAAACGATTTCGCCGTTGCGTTCATTTGCGAGTGCGGTACCCGGAACGCGTCGCACTTGCATCTGCACTCCTTTGATTCGGCTACAAATCTCTTCCGCAGTCCTCGTGGTCAACGGACGCTTTTGCACTTCCTGATAGCCCTCGAGAAGCGCATGACTGTAGCGCAGGGCTTCCTTGGTGGCCGGATCCGCTTGCACATCTAACTCGCGGAACTGAAACAGACGGTCGGTGGTTGTTATTATGTTTTCAATTTCCGAGCTGGCCTGCGCCTCCAGCAATGGCAGCGTATTGATCAAGATTGACGGATTCGGAATCAGCTCCGCCGCCCCTTTCAGCTCTGCGAGGGCGGCCCGGGCCGGAATACATTGTTTGAGGATTGCCTTAGTTTCTAAATCGATCGTTGGTGGCAGCAGTGGAATCTCGTTGTATGGCTTGTCTGCTCGCCATAATGGCGTGGGTCGCGAGGGCGTGGGTCGCGAGGGCGTGGGTCGCGAGGATTGCGAGCGTTTTCGGGGGGCTGCCATGGCCCAGAGTTTATGTTAGCCCACTTAACACGTCAAAGAGATATGTTAAAAATCGAGAGATTTTTTAACACGTTTCGGAGACATGTCATCCGCGATGACACGTCTTCCTTGCCCTTAATCGAAAAGTTTGTGAAGACGAATTCCGCCCCTGACGCTTGAGACACTGATCGGAGTTTACTCGTACCTAAGCGCTTCCAGGGGATCGACCTTCGTCGCCCTGCGTGCTGGAACATAACAAGCTAATAGCGCCACACCAATCAGCAATAATGCGATCCCGATAAATGTAAGTGGGTCGGTAACGCTAACATCATACAGGTAACTCTTTACCACCCGCGTCACCGCCAACGCCAAACCAGCTCCGATTGCTACACCAATCAGCGCGAGCGACATGCCCTGCGAGATCACCAGGCGCAGAACGTCGCTGCCTCGCGCACCGAGGGCCATACGAATTCCCATCTCATGGGTACGTTCACTCACTCCATAACTCATCACGCCGTAGATGCCGATACTCGCAATCAACAAAGCTAGACCACCAAAAACGCCAACGAGCACCGCACCAAATCGTGCCGGGAACAATGAGATGTCAATGTTGTCTGCCAGTGACATCACGTTGAACGCGGGAAGATTCGGATCGAGCGCTTGGACTTCACGCCGGACTGCCGCTGCCACATTCTGGGGATTGCCGCTTGTCTGCACATGCAGAGTCATTGCGGGCTGTGGGTTCTGCAAGTAAGGCAGGAAAATGTATGGCGTCGAGTCTTCACCCAACGATTTGTATTTACTGTCCTTCACGACACCGACGATTTCCCATGAAGACGGCTGCCTCGACAGCACGCGAAGTTTTTGTCCAATT
>Ga0207707_10004961_pt1 | contig 11693 bp, 11 predicted proteins | sample KBSC83BmetaG_FD_184336 | JGI IMG/M metagenome (GOLD analysis project Ga0207707, IMG submission 184336) | Corn rhizosphere microbial communities from Kellogg Biological Station, Michigan, USA - KBS C8-3B metaG (SPAdes) (version 2) | ecosystem: Host-associated > Plants > Roots > Rhizosphere ... | reverse complement strand
CAGGCGAGAAGCGTTGCGAGCAGGAGCAGCGCCCCGCCGAACTCCGTCAAAGCCCAGCCGAAGTCGCGATGGGCGTTCAGGCTGTGGGCGTTGTCGATCGTCGAGCCAGCCTTCATCCCGAACAGGCCCAGACCCACGAGGAAGAACTGCACGATCACGCCCAGGAAGTAGAGCGATGGGCGCGCCGGGGCGTTCTGAACTTGAAAGACGTTCCTATAGATGTCAAGTGCTGGTGAGGGCTCCGAGGTCGGCCTGGAGGGTGTGGAAGGTTTCGCGAGCGATGTAGCGCTTGAGGCAGCGGAGGATCTCGCGTTTGTTCAGGCCGTCGCGGGTGCGCTTTGCGGCGTAGGCCTGGGTGCGTGGGCAGTAGCGGAGACGGCAGACGGCGATCATGTGGAGCGCGCGGTTGGCTTGTCGGTCGCCGCCGGGGTCGAGGCGGTGGCGGGTGGTGCGGCCGGAGCTTGCTTGGATGGGTGCGGCGCCGCAGATCTTGGCGAAGGCGGCTTCGCTGCGGAACCGCTCGATGTTCTGGCCGGCGGCGATGAGGAGCTGGCTCGCGCCTTGGGTGCCGACTCCAAAGAGCTGGGTGGTGCGTGGCGCGGCGATGCGCACCAGCTGCTCGAGCTGGCCGTCGAGGTGGTTGATCTCGCGGTCGAGCTCGCCGATGCGGCGGGCGAGGCTCGAGAGCGCCAGCTTGGCTGCCTGCTCTGGTTCGTGGACTCTGGCGATGTCGGCGCGCAGTCGTCGGCACAGGGCGGCTTTCGCTCTCATGGTGCGGCCTTCCCGGAGGTTGCTGCGGAGCTGCTCGGGCGCGGTGACGATCAGGTCGTTGAGCTGCTGCAGCGCCGCGTGCCTCGCTTTCAGCGCGCTCGTTCTGACGATCTGCAGCTGCCGGATCGCTTCCACGATCCCGCTCGTCTGTTTCGGGACCGCGGTCGCGGTGCGGCTGAGCGCGGCACGCGCGGCGAGCTCGGCGTCGATCGGGTCGCTCTTGCCGAGCCGCTGCCGCGCGTGCCGGTGCGGCTGGTTGACCTCGACCACGCTGATCCCGCCGGCGCGCAGCGCTCGCACGAGTCCGGCGGCGTAGGCGCCTGTTGATTCGACCCCGACTCGCTCGATCTCTCCGTGGCCGCGCAGCCAGCTGATCAGTTGCGCATAGCCGGCTGCTGTTGTTGGAAACGTGGTCGCGCCAAGGAGTCGTCCCTGTAGGTCGACGACCGCGACGTGGTGCTTGTCGGCGTGCGCGTCGACGCCGCCAACCACGCCGCCTGTGTGATTTGCCATCCTTCTCTGTCACCGTCCCTTCGGTTCGGGGCGGCAGGCCGGGACGGGCGGACACAACAGTGACGAGGCACTTGCAGCGAACAGGTTCCTATCAAGTCACGACCGCCCGGACCGGCCGCCCGTGAGCGGCCTGAACGGGCGTCCGCCGGGATCGACACGTCTTTCAGACGACACCGATCGGTCAGCTCCAAAACAGGTCAGATCCCGGCGAAACACCCGCCGGGAGATCTTCACTGCTCCATAAACGGCTCCATACGCACCGCGCGCTGCGAACTCTGCAAATCCCCCTGAACGAGAAAGCGCCGACGTGCGGCGCTTTTGCAGAGCCCTCTGACGGACTCGAACCGTCGACCCCCTCCTTACCATTCAGCGGCGAGGCGGAAAGCGCGGGCACGAGCGGGACATCGCGGGTACGAAAGCCACGCAAGAAGAAGGAAACGGCTGAAGACGAGTGACCGCGGGTGGACGCGTTTGCCCGCGTTGGTGTTCCCTCAGTGTTCCCTCGCGAACTCGGCCGTCGCCTTGGCCACGTCGGGGAAGAACATGTACCCAAGACGCACGGACACGCTGTCGAAGGTGGCGTCGTCGAACGGCAGAGCACCGGCGCTGCACACCCTCGTCTCGGTATTGGCGATCCCTTGCGCCCTGGCTCGTCGCGCGGCGATGTCCAGCATGTCCGCGACGAGATCGGTCAGCACGACGCGTCCCTTCGGCGACAGTCGCGCGATGCTCAGACCCGGCTCACCCGTGCCCGCGGCGATGTCGAGATGCTGCTGATCTTCAGCGATGTCGAGACGCTCGATCAGCGCCGTGCCGACCGGGCCCAGCTGATCCATGATGACCGAGTCCCACGTCTCCCAACCCGCAGAGAGCCCGCCCCACGTCGCTCGCTGAACGTCTCTGATCTGATCGGCGCGCGGCATCCGCCCTCCGCTACCGGCGCACACGAGCTCGGCGTCTCAGGCCTCGGCCGAGGCGATCACTTCGCCGACGCTGCGCTCCGTGTCGCCGGCGAGCAGCGGCCTGACGTGCTCGCGCATCCACGGTCCGCCGACCTCGCGCGCCATGCGGTCCGCATCTGCCGCCATCGCGAACTCGAGGATCAGAATCAGATGCCTCTCGTCGACCTTCGCAACGCGGGCCGCGAGTGCACCTGCACCGACGGCAAGCTCGACGCCCTCCCGCATTGCCTGGACGGTCGGGTCTGCAACGGGTTCACGCAGGCGGAGGTGATTGACGACGACGTGCACGCGATCCCGAATCTATCGCGGCCTCCGCAGCCGTGCTCGGAGACAGTCGCGAACACCGGCCCACTCGACGACGGCTTGCTGCAGATGGCGCGAGAGCAAACCGCCGTACGTCGACGTCGGCGCCACAACGCTTCGCTCGTACCTCATCGGCTTCCTCGAGGCGGTTCGTCGACGCGCCTCGCGTGGAGGCCCTGCCAGTGTCGGTGGCCCGGCAGACGGTCTAGGGTCCCTAGTCCATGACGGCGTTCCGTTCCGGTCTGTGCTCCTGCGGCGGTGTCGTGTGAGTGCGGTTTCGGAGCTCGAGCGGGGGCGCGAGGCGTTCGCGGGGCGGGCGTGGTCGGCCGCCTACGAGGCGCTCTGGCGGGCGGATCAGCTTGCGGCGCTGGAGGCGCACGACCTGGAGTCGCTGGCGGTTGCCGCCTACATGCTGGGGCGCGTCGAGGAGTTCCTTCGTGCGCTGGAGCGGGCGCATGACGGCTACCTGCGTCAGGGCGAGCCTCTTCGCGCGGCGCGTGCGGCTGTCTATCTGGGGATCAACCTCTCGATCATCGGCGATGTCGCGCAAGGTGGAGGTTGGCTCGCGCGGGCGCGGCGTCTGATCGAGCGTGAGGGCGACTGTGCGGAGCGCGGCTACCTGCTCGTGCCTGTCGCAGTCAGGCACGAGGCGGACGGCGACTATGTCGTGGCGGAGAAGGCCGCGGCTGAGGCAGCGTCGCTCGGGGAGCGCTTCGGCGACCGCGATCTGTTCGCGCTCGGTGCGCACGCGCAGGGGCATGCGTTGATCAAGCTCGGCCGCGTCGAGGACGGCTTCGAACTGCTCGACGAGGCGATGCTTGCGGCGGTCGGCGGCGAGCTGTCCCCGATCATCACCGGAATCGTCTATTGCGGCGCGATCGCCGGCTGCGAGGAGGCGTACGAGCTGCGGCGTGCGCACGAGTGGACGGGGGCGCTTGCGCGCTGGTGGGAGGCGCAGCCGGAGATGGTCGCGTTCACCGGCCGTTGTCTGGCGCACCGGGCGGAGATCCTGCAGCTCCATGGTGAGTGGGAGCAGGCGCTCGAAGAGGCACGGCGGGCGCGGGATCGCTGCGAGCGGGCGATGAATCGCGCTGCGGCCGGCCAGGCTGCCTACCAGCAGGCAGAGGTTCTGCGGCGACAGGGCGATTTCACGGCCGCCGAGGCCGCCTATCGGGACGCGAATGCGTGCGGTCGGGAGCCGCAGCCGGGGCTGGCGTTCCTGCGGCTGGCCCAGGGCGACCTCGAGGCGGCGGCGAGCGCGATCCGCCGGGCCCTGGCCGAGACGTCGCCGCCGCTGAAGCGGTCGCGGTTGCTGCCCGCCCAGGCGGAGATCATGCTTGCTGCCGGCGACCTCGATGAGGCACGCCACGCTGCTGAGGAGCTCCGCGAGATCGCGGCCGCGTACCCGAGCGCGATGCTGGGCGCGATCGCCGCCCAGGTGGAGGGTGCGGTCGAGCTCGAGGGCGGCGATTCGCGCGCGGCGCTGGTGAGGCTGCGGCAGGCGTGGCAGGTCTGGCAGGAGCTCGATGCGCCTTACGAGGCCGCGCGCAGTCGGGTGCTGCTCGCGCTCGCCTGCCGCGCGCTCGGGGACGGCGGCAGCGCCGAGCTGGAACTCGACGCCGCCCGCGGCGCCTTCGCCGAGCTGGGGGCCAAGCCGGATCTTGCCCGCCTGGACACGCTCGCTTCCCCCTCTGACGGGCGCGCTCCCTACGGCTTGACGCCGCGTGAGCTCGAGGTACTGCGGCTCGTCGCCGCGGGAAAAACGAACCGCGAGATCGCGACACTGCTTGTCGTCAGCGAGCACACGGTTGCCCGGCACGTCCAGAACATCCTCGGGAAGCTTCGTGTGCCTTCGCGGACGGCTGCGACAGCGTTCGCGTTCGAGCACGAGCTGGTCTGACGACCGCGTAGTCAGAACTAACCATCGAGTGCGTTCGCGCAAGTTGGTGGATGTGCGCGATGCCGCGGCGCCTGCGCCTTCCTAGCCTTCGAGTCCAGGTCCGCGAGCGAGGAGGTTGACGCGATGGAGCGGTTTGAGACGGTGATCGTCGGCGGTGGCCAGGCGGGGCTGGCGAGCGGGTACGAGTTGAAGAAACGTGGGCGGCCGTTCGTGATCCTGGAGGCGAACGAACGGATCGGCGACTCCTGGCGCAAGCGCTGGGATTCGCTGCGCCTGTTCACGCCCGCGAAGTACGACGGTCTGCCCGGGATGCGCGTTCCGGCGCCGCGCTGGTCGTTTCCGACCAAGGACGAGATGGGCGACTACCTGGAGGCGTACACGGTGCGGTTCGAGCTGCCGGTCGAGACCGGCGTCTCCGTCGACCGCGTCTATCACGACGGCGATCGGTACGTCGTCGAGTCCGGCCACCGTGTCTTCGCCGCGGACAACGTGATCGTCGCGACCGGCGCCCACCGTGTGCCGAAGGTGCCGCCGTTTGTCGGGCAGCTCGACCCGCGGATCGTCCAGCTGCACTCCGCCGACTACCGCAACCCCGGCCAGCTGCGTGAGGGCGCCGTGCTCGTCGTCGGCGTCGGCAACTCGGGCGCCGAGATCGCCTACGAGCTCGCGAAGACGCATGTGGTGTTGCAGGCGGGCACGCCCTCGGCCGAGATCCCGGTACGCCACGGCAGCCCGGCCGCGCGCGTCGTCCTGCCACTGATCCGCTTCGTCGGCACGCGCGTCCTCAACGTGAAGACGCCGATCGGGCGCAAGGTCCGGCCGAAGTTCATCGGCCGGGCGGCGCCGCTGATCCGAATCAAATCGAAGGACCTGGACGGCGCGGGAGTCGAGCGGGTCGGGCGTGTCGCAGGCGTCCGCGACGGGCGGCCGCTGCTCGAGGATGGACGCGTCCTGGACGTCGCTAACGTCGTCTGGTGTACAGGCTTCCGCTACGAGTTCTCATGGATCGACCTGCCGGTGATCGCCGCCGACGGGGAGCCGCTGCACGAGCGCGGCGTCACCGTCGAGGCGCCGGGGCTCTACTTCGTCGGACTCGTCTTCCAGACCGCGGCGACCTCCGACGTCATCCCGGGCGTCGGCCGCGACGCCGCCCACATCGCCCGGCACCTCGCACGAGCATCGCGCGCGCGGCGTACCGCGACGGGGACAGCGCCTCACGCTGTGCTCGCGGCAGACGAGCGGGCCTAACCCCCCGCCCCACGAGGAGACGTCATGAGTGCATGGATCATCACGCGCATCCAGACCGGCGACTACGACCGCTGGCGCCCGCAATACGACCAGGACCAACCGCACACCCGCGAAAAAGCAATCGTCCAGCGCGTCCTCCGCTCCGTCGACGACCCGAACGAAGTCTTCGTCTACCTCGAATTCGGCAGCCTCGAGGACGCGCAGGAGGCGCGCAACCGCCTCGTCGCGTCCGGAGTCCTCGACCGGTTCGCAGACAAACACGGCCCCACCGTGTTGACGACCGCCACCTGACCGACCGCTGTCCGTCCTGCCGGCCTGCAGGTCAGCAAGAGATGGTCTCTCTCGAATCACAGAGTCGGCTCTCGCCGTCACAGAGGGTGTCAGCGAGCGTGCGAAGCGCTTGCCCAAGCGGAAACAGCGTCGCTCGTAGGAACTGCGAGGGAACACCAGATAGTGCCCGCGCGTGCCCGCGCATGACAGGCGTTGACGATCCAGACAAACGAAACCGTCGATTTGCAGGGATCTTCGTCAAGCCCTCTGACGGACTCGAACCGTCGACCCCCTCCTTGCCATCAAGGCTCGGCGGGTTGCCGTCTCGTGCGAGCGGTCGTGGATCCGCCGGTCTTGGCGGCCTTCGTTCGTTTGGGGTTTGCGGCCGGCTGCGGCCGTTTGCTCCCGCTGGGCTCCATGAGGGCTCCATCCTCGGTGGAGGGCGTGTGGCGGCGGCCGCGACGCGCGGGTGCGAGCTCGCGTTCGATCCCGTCGAGCCAGTTGAGGTGGGCGTGCAGGATGTCACGTGCGAGGCGGTGATTGAGGAGCAGGACGCGCTCGCGGTGCGGGATCGTGGCGGCGACCGCTTCGGCGACATCGAGTCGTGCGAGAAGATCGGTGATGTCGTTTCGCAATGCCTCGAGGCTCGCAAGCACGGGTCCGTTTCCGACGAGGTCGGCCGCCATGAGGCGCACGATCGGCTGTGTCGGGATTCCCGGAAACGCCAGCGGCTCGCGTACCCAGGTCCGTAGCGCGTCGAACGCTTTGTCGGTCAGGCGGTAGTGCGTGCGCGCGTGCGTCCGCCCGGGCTGCTTCTCGGCGGTGAGGTAGCCCAGCTTGGCGAGTCGCTTCGGCTCGGCGTAGTAATGGCTCTCCGCGGCCGACGCGTAGACGCGGCCCTGCCGGGCCATCCGCACGAGGTCGTGCGCCCCGGCGCCGTCGCGGCCGATCAGGACGAGCACGACATACGAGAACGGTGACAGCTCGCTTCTTGACATAGCTCCAAACTGGAGGTATTGATAGCTCCTGTTTGGAGCTTACGCGAAAGGAGCCTGGAGTGCACGCGACCGCGGCCCTGGTCGGCGTCGCCGACGTCCTTACACCCGACGATCCCGACTACGAGCAGGCACGCCGGCTCTGGAACGGCCTGATCGACCGCCGTCCGGCGCTGATCGTTCGGCCCCGGGACGCGGACGAGGTGGCTCGCGCGATCGGATACGCGCGTGCGAGGGAATTGGAGGTCGCGGTCCGCTGTGGCGGCCACAGCGTCCCCGGTCACTCCACCGTCGACGGCGGCCTCGTGATCGACCTCTCGGTGCACCTCGGCGGCGTCGAGGTCGACGCGGAGCGCCGCCGCGTGCGCGTAGGGGGAGGCGCTCTCCTCGGCGCGCTCGACCGGGCGACGCAGCAGCACGGGCTCGTCGTGCCGTCGGGGCACGTCTCGCATACCGGCGTCGGCGGGCTGACCCTCGGCGGCGGTACCGGTTGGCTGATGCGCCGCTACGGGCTGACGATCGACAGCCTCCGCTCGGCCGAGGTGGTCACCGCGGACGGCGAGATCGTGCGCGCCAGCACGGACGAGCAGCCGGACCTGTTCTGGGCGCTGCGCGGAGGCGGCGGCAACTTCGGCGTCGTCACCGAGTTCGAGTTCGAGGCGCACCCGCTCGGCCCCGAGCTCGTCGCCGGCATGCTCGTCTACCCGCTCACGCGGGCCCGCGAAGTGCTCGGCTTCGCCCGCGACTGGATGGAGGCGGCACCCGACGGGCTGACGAGCTTCCCCGTCTTCGTCACCGCCCCGCCGCAGCCGCCCTTCCCGCCCGAGCTCCAGGGCGCGCCGGTGCTTGCCGTCGGCGTCGCCTACGCCGGGGCGACCGAGGAAGGAATCCGCGCGCTCGAGCCGCTGAAGCGGTTCGCCGCGCCCGCGCTCGACCTCGCCGGCCCGATGCCCTACCTCGCCCTGCAGACGATGCTCGATGCCAGCGTTCCGCATGGACTGCACAACTACAACCGCGCCGACTGGCTCGACGAGCTCACCGACGACGCGATCTCGACGCTCGTCGAGCACGTCGGCCGCATCTCCTCGCCGCTCTCGCAGGTGATCCTCTCGCGCATGGGCGGTGCCGTCGCCCGCGTCCCCGCCGAGGCGACCGCGTTCCCGCACCGGCAGGCGCGCAACCTGCTCTGGATCGTCAGCGCCTGGCACGCGGGCGAGGACAAGGAACCGCACTTGCAGTGGGCGCGCGAGATCAGCGACGCGATGAAGCCGCATGCAGCAGGCGGCGTCTACGTCAACGCGCTTGGAGACGAGCCGGCCGACCGCGTGCGCTCGGCCTACGGAACCAACTGGCAGCGTCTCACCGAGATCAAGCGCCGCTACGACCCGGACAACGTCTTCCATCGCAACGCCAATATCCAGCCGGCAACACGCGAAAAGCCCTCTGACGGACTCGAACCGTCGACCCCCTCCTTACCATCGAGCAACGAGGCGGGAACCGCGGGCACGGCCGGGAAGCCGCGGGTACGAAAGCCGCGCAAGAAGAAGGAAACCGCCGAAGACGAGTAACCCGCCATGGACGCGCGTGCCCGCGTTGGTGTTCCCTCAGTGTTCCCTTCGGATCTGGCTCGGCAGCGAGCCGTTCGGCTGAGAAGCCGCTCGTCGATTCCGCTGCGCATGAGCAGCCAGGCGATGTGAGTTGGGGGTTCACACGTCGCGGGTGTGCAGCTCGTTGCGGCCCCAGGCGTCGCCCACGCCTGACGGATGCGAGCCGGCCCCGTGGAGGGTGAGGCGGACTTCCGCGCCTCCGCCCGCTGGGTTCTCGGCCCTCAGGGTGGCGTGCTGGTGTTCGAGGAGGCGTTTCGCGATCGCGAGGCCGAGTCCGGCGCCCCCGTCGACAGCACCGGGCGGCGGGTTGCCGCGGACGCCGGGCTCGAACGCGTGAAGGAGGAGGGCGGCGTCGAAGCCGGGCCCGTGGTCCCGGACCGTGATCTGAACGGCCGACCCGTCGACGGCTGCCCAGCTGAGGTGGACGGGGGTGCCTTTGGGGCTGTAACGGATCGCGTTGTCGAGGACGTTGCCCAGGGCGCGCTTGGCGCGGTCGCGATCGACGACGACGGCGAGCGCCGGGTCGCCGTCGAGCTCGAACGCGTTGTCGCCGAGGCGGGACGCGTGCTCGGCGCCGGCGACGACCTCGCGGAGCAGGTCGGCGACCAGGACGGCCTCGAGCTGGAGCGCCGGCTGCGTGTAGTCGTCGCGGGTGTACGCGAACAGGTTGCCGACCAGCCGCTCGAGCGCGTCGGCTCTCGCCTCGGCGCGCTCGAGGTGGAGCTCCGGGTCGCCGACCCGGGAGCGGATCGCCTGCAGGTGCCCGCGCAGCGCGAACAGCGGCGTGCGCAGATCGTGGGCGACGCTCGTGATCAGGAATCGCCGCGCCTCGTCCGCTTCGGTTCGCTCGCGGGCGACCTCGCCGAGCGCGGCGGTCATGCCCTCGACGGCCTGCGCGATGTTGGCGATCTCGCCCACCCGGCTGCGCGGCACCGTGACGGTCAGGTCGCCGCCCGCGACCTTGTCGACCTCGGCGCTCAGCCTGCGGAGCGGGACGACCATCCACCGTCCCGCGAGCCAGAGGGCAGCGGCGAGACCGGCGAACAGCACGACGACGCCCGTGACGACCGCGACGAGCGCCCGGGTCGAGCGCGAGGCCGGCCGGTAGTAGAGGTCGGTGAGCAGGGTCGCGGGTGCGTTCCGCGTCCCCACCGGGATCAGGCGCCGTCGGTCCTGCGTCCAGGTTCTGCTCGTCGCCGGCGGGGCGGACGCGGCTTTCGCCTTCGGAGAGCGCGGCTGTCCCTGCTCGAGCGCGGGGCTGACGTAGATCAGCGCTTTCGACGGCGGCGAGCGGCCGACGAGAACCAGTTGCGCGACGAGATCCAGGCGGCCGAGCAGGCGACCGAATTCCTGCGCAGTGGCCGGATCCCGTAGCTCGGTGCGATGCGACCGGAGGTACGAAACGGCGGTGTGCAACCGCTTCTGGATGTCCGTCTGCTGGCGGTTGCGCTCGACCAGCCAGGCTGCGCCGCCGGCCAGCGCCGGCGCCAGCAGCAGGACGAGGACGGTGCCGACGAGAAACGCGCGGATGCGGATCGGCGCGCGTCTCATCTGCCGCCGGGATCGAGGCGGTAGCCCGCACCCCAGACGGTGACGATGTAGCGCGGCCTGGCGGGGTCGGGCTCGAGCTTCTGGCGCAGGCGGCCGACGTACACGGCGACCGCGCTGCGGTCGCCGTAGGAGCCCCAGACGAGCTCGAACAGCTGGTCGCGGCTGAACACCTGTCGCGGATGCTCGACCAGGACGCGCAGCAGCTCGAACTCTCGCGCGGTCAGCTCGACCTCGCGCCCCTCGCACCGCACCTCATGCGCGGCCAGGTCGACCTCGAGCCCGCCGAGGCGAAGGGTCTGGAGCGCCGCGCCCGGAGACGCGCGCCGGAGCACCGCCTTGACGCGCGCAACCACCTCTGCCGGCGTCGCCGACTTGACGATGTAGTCGTCGCCGCCGAGGCCGAGGCCGCGGATCTTGTCGGCGTCGCTGTCGCGGGCGCTCAGGAAGAGCACCGGCACGCTCGAGTCGCGGCGCAGGCGGCGGCAGATCTCGAAGCCCGACTCGTCGGGGAGCATCACGTCGAGCAGCACCAGGTCGGGCCGGCCGCGCGCGAGCTGCTCGTTCGTCTCGCGGCCGGTTCCGGCATGGCGCACCCGGAAGCCCTCCGCTTCGAGGAAGTCCCGCATCAGCTCCGCGATCTGCTCGTCGTCCTCGACGACCAGGACCGCCGGGCGCGCGCTCTCACCGTCGCTCACGCCCGCAGTCTCGCCCAAACGCGACCAGCCGAGGACACCGGCAACGCGCTTTCAACGAATTTTCATCGCCGGCTCCTCGGGCTGTCATTCGGCGGAGGGACGATGCCGGCGTGACCAGCGTGACGGCTCCGATGGGCCTCGCCGCGGCCGTCGCGGTCGTTCTCGTCTCGGTCGTGAGCGGCTGCGGCGGTTCGAAAGGCGGTGGCGTGGCCGAACTCGGCTCGACGGCGGGGCAGAGCGGCGCCCCGGCCCCGGCAGCGTCGGCGCAGGGCAGCGGAGCGCTCGCCTTCGCCGCCTGCATGCGCTCTCACGGCGTGCCGAGGTTCCCGGATCCAGATAGCAGCGGCAAGATCCCGAAGGTCGGGCTCGACCGGCTGGGAGTCGCCGGCTCCCGGTTCCAGGCGGCGCAAGGAGCATGCGGGCACCTGCTCCCGAACGGGGGCCGACCGCCGAACCAGGCGCAGCTGTCTCAGGTGAAGGCGCAGGGGCTGGCGTACGCCCGGTGCGTGCGCGCCCACGGCGTTCGGGGCTTTCCCGACCCCGACAGGAGCGGCCGGATACCGGATCCCGCCCGCGCCGGCATCGACCAGGGCTCGCCGAAGTTCGAGGCCGCCAACCGGGCATGCGGAAAGTTGCGGCCGCCCTACATGCCGTCGAATGCCGCGTACAACGCTTGGGCGCGGACGCACCCGGACGGGTAGCGGGTCTCAGGAAGCGTTAAGCGCCCCGGCGTACGCTTCGCCGATGGACTCCGCCGAGGTCCGGGGCGGGCGCGTGCTGGTCGTGGACGACGATCCAGACGTCCGCGAGGCCGTGGAGACCGCGCTCGAGCTGGAGGGCCACCGCGTTTCCACCGCGATCGACGGGCTGCTGGCGTT
>Ga0207707_10004959_pt1 | contig 11695 bp, 12 predicted proteins | sample KBSC83BmetaG_FD_184336 | JGI IMG/M metagenome (GOLD analysis project Ga0207707, IMG submission 184336) | Corn rhizosphere microbial communities from Kellogg Biological Station, Michigan, USA - KBS C8-3B metaG (SPAdes) (version 2) | ecosystem: Host-associated > Plants > Roots > Rhizosphere ... | reverse complement strand
ACCGGCGGTGAACTCATGGTAAATATAGTTTTGGATGTGCGCTAGCACGCACGTGCCTTGGAATTGAGGAGGGGAGCGATGGTCAACTGCCCGCTTTGCGATGCGGTCATAGATGTTGACGAGGAAGAACTGGACGAAGGGGATTCGCTTATCTGCGAGGAGTGCGGCGCAAATCTCAATGTCAGTGGGGTGAGTCCGCTGGAACTGGTGCCGGATGGAGTCGATGACGAGGATGAAGAAGATCTCGACGACGATCTGGACGAGGACGAAGACGACGCGGACGACGAAGACGAAGACGACGAAGATGAGGACAAGGCTTGGAAGTAAACTGGCCGCCGCCTTGTGCGGCTGCGCATTGCTGCTGGCGGGGGTCTCGCGGGCACAGCGCACGAACGACGAGGCGCATGCGGTGGTGGCGGGGGCGGTGTTCCGCGAGAACGGCTTCTCTTTGCCCGGGGCCACGGTAACGCTAGCGATGAAAGAGGCGCCTAAGGGAAAGAAACTGCAGACGGTCAGCGACGCGCGCGGCGAATTCGCTTTTCGGGTGGCGCCGGGGGCGGCGACTTACGTGGTGAAGGCCTCCATGAAGGGCTTTCAGACGGCGGAAAAAGAGGCTGCGATCGGCGGCGAGGAGCGGGTGGAGGTAACTTTGATGTTGCCGTCCGAGTCCAAATGAGTAGGAGCCAAAATATGCTGGGAGCAAGGAGCCATCGGCGGCTGATGATTGCGGGAGCGGCCCTGCTTCTCTCCGCGGGACTCTTCGGCCAGGAGCAGACGCGGAAGGAGAAGCGCGAAGAGGCCAAGTTGCGGTCCGTGATGGGGGTGGTGGTGGATGCGCAGGACCAGCCTGCGAGTGGGGCGGTGGTGCAATTGAAGGACATGCGCACGCTGCAGGTGCGGTCGTTCATAACGCAGGGCGACGGGCAGTACCATTTCTCGGGGCTGCGGCCGGATATCGACTACCAAGTGACGGCCAAGTCCGGCGACATGACGGCGGCGGCGCGAACGCTGAGCATTTTCGATAACCGCAAGGAAGCGGTTATGAACTTCAAGCTGGACAAACCTGAAAAGAAATGAAGCTGCTGCTGGGTCTGGGCCTGTTGGCTGCGGGGTTGACGGCGCAGACGCTGACGCCGGTGGATCAGGCGAGTTACCCGAAAGTGATTGCTTCGCACCATGGGAAAGTGGTGCTGGCTAACTTCTGGGCCACTTGGTGCGTGCCCTGCCGCAAAGAGATGCCGCAACTGGTTCAGTTGTCCAGCAAACTGGGCTCGCGCGGGTTCGATTTGGTGATGATTTCCGTGGACGAGGCGGAGCAGCAGGGCCCAGCGATTAAGGTGCTTCATGAGAATCGCGCGGAGGGCGCGACGTACCTGCTGAAAACTGCGGATAACGACAAGTTTTATCCGGCGGTGGATGCCAAGTGGTCTAGCGGCGAGTTGCCGGCTCTGTTCCTTTACGACCGCAGCGGGAAAAAGGTGCGGTCCTTTTTCGGTGAGACTTCGATCGCGGATCTGGAAGCCGCCATTACTAAGTTGCTGTAGTGCGCGGCGCCGCTGTCTTTTTCCTCATCGCTTCGGCTGGATTTGCGCAAACTATCGTCTTCGAACACGCTACGGTGATCGACGCGACGGGCGCGCCTCCTAAAAAAGACTTCAGTGTAGCGGTGCGCGACGGGCGCATTGTATCGGTAAAGCCCCAGGCGGACGCGGTGCCTGGCGCGGTTGTGATCGACGCGACTGGCAAGTACCTGATCCCGGGACTGTGGGACATGCACATGCACATCACGGCGCCGCAGATCATGTTTCCGCTGCTGGTGGCGAACGGGATTATGGGGGTGCGCGAGATGTATTCGGGCGCGGCGCTCTCGACCATCCGGCAATGGCGGCTGCTGCCGGACGCTCCGCGGTTACTCGCACCAGGGTTTATTGACGGACCTCTCATGACGGGGAATTTGCCGGACGCTGTGGCGGTGGCGAGCGCGGACCAGGCGCGGTCCGCTGTACGGGCGCTCCAGGCGGACGGAGCGGATTTCCTGAAGGTTTACAACAGTGTCCCGCGGGCGTCGTTTATGGCGCTGATGCAGGAGGCGCGCGCGGCGGGGATTGCGGTGGCTGGGCATGTGCCGGAGGAGGTGAGTCCGCTGGAGGCGTCGGTCGCGGGGATGCGCAGCGAGGAGCACCTGAACAATATTTTGCTCAACGCTTCGCGGGATGAAGTGCGGCTGCGGGCGGAGCGGGTGGCTATGATGTACGATCCCAAGCTCAGCGGTGCAGAACGGCTGCGGCTGCTGGCATGGCCGCTGCTGGCGGGGCTGGTGGATACTTACGACGAAAAGAAAGCGGCGGCGCTGTTTCAGGCGTTCGTGAAGAATGGGACTTGGCAGACGCCTACGCTGGCGATCCTCGATGGCTTCGTTCATGAGCTCGACGACGAGTTTGTGAGCGATCCGCGCCGGCGATTTCTTCCGAAGGTCTGGACGGATAGTTGGGACCCACGGGTGATTTATTACTTGAAAGATCAGTTGCCGGCGGAGTATGAGGTGCTACATCAGCGGATGCGCATGCTGTTGACGCGGTATAGGAAGCTGGTGGGAGACATGCATCGCGCGGGTGTAGAACTGCTGGCGGGGACGGATACGAATCCGTTGAATCCGGTGTTGCCGGGGTGGGGGCTGCATGAGGAATTGGCGCTGCTGGCGGAGTCCGGGTTGACGAACCTGGAGGCGCTGCAGACGGCTACGCGGAATCCGGCGCGGTACTTCGGGATATTGGACGAGACGGGGACGGTGGAGGAGGGGAAGTCGGCGGATTTGGTGTTGTTGGATGCGGATCCACTCGAAGATATTCGGAATACGCAGAAGATCAATACGGTGGTGATGCGGGGGCATTACTATTCCCGTACGGATTTGGATGCGATGCTGGAGCGGGCCGCGGCGATCTCGGCTGCGGCTCGTTAGTCGCCGCAGCGTTCTACTTCTACCAGGCAACTGTAGAATGTCGGGCCGCCGCCAATGTCCGTTAGGCGGTCTGACGTGAGTACGTTGACACCCGAGGCATCCTCGGCGCGCTTGTTCCAGCGGACGGAGGGCGCGCGGGCTACGCCGGGTTGGACTGCGCCGTTTACGTCAGCGCGGAGGGTCAGGCTGCCGCGATCGTTGTAGACGCGTACGCGGTCTCCGGATTGGATGCCGCGCTTCGCGGCGTCGGATTGGTTTAGGTGGAGCAAAGACGTGGCGGCGTCGACATGCTTGCGGTTGCCAAAAGTGGAATTCATGCTGTCGTCGTTTTTCGACGAGATTAGTTCCAGGGGATAACGACGCTGGAGCGACGCATCGCCGAAGCGGGACTCTTGGGGCGGGGCGTAGTCTAGGTTTTCGGCGCCGAATTCGCATTTGCCTGAAGGCGTTCCGAAGCCGCCTTGGGCGAAGGGCAGGAACGGGGTGCCGGGCTCCGAGATGTTCAGGCGGATGGAGTGCTCGGCTTCGAGACGCTCCAGCGTGATGCCTTCCAGAAACTTGTGTCCCGAATTCAGCAGCGAACGAATCATGATGTCTTCAGAATCGCGGAAGCACTGGTCGTCGAAGCCCATGCGCAGGGCCAGGTCGCGGAAGACTTCGACGTTGGAGCGGGCTTCGCCGGGGGCGTCCAGCACGGGGCGCGCTAGCTGCACATGGAAATGACCGTAGGCGCGGTAGAGATCGGTGTGTTCTAGAAACGTGGTCGAGGGCAGCAGGATGTCGGCGTAATCGGCGGTGTCGGTCTGGAATTGTTCCAGCACTACCGTGAACAGATCTTCGCGGCGCATTCCGGCTAGCACCTTCGCTTGATTCGGGGCGATGGTGGCGGGGTTGGAATTGTAGACCACCATGGCTTTAACAGGCGGGTCGTTGAGCTCGGTGAGGGCTTTGCCTAGCTCCGACATGTTAACGATGCGGGCTGGGCGCGGCTGTAGTTCTGGAATCTCTAGAGCGGCGCTGTTGAAGTGGAAGGCGTGCGAGGTGGAGAGTTGCAGGCCGCCGCCTACTTCTTTCCAGGATCCGGTGAGAGCGGGGAGGGCGGTGATGGCTCGCACGGCGGCGCCGCCATGTTCGCTGCGTTGGACTCCGTAGTTCAGGCGGATAGCGGCGGGGCGCGTGGTGGCGTAGTCGCGCGCTAGTTGGATGATGTCTGCTGAGGCTATGCCGGTTAGAGACGCTACGCGAGCCGGGTCGTAGGCGCGGGCTAGCGCGGCTAGTTCGTCGAAGCCATGGGTGTGGTGCGCTACATAATCGGCGTCGTACAGATTTTCGCCGATGATTACGTGAATCAGGCCTAGCGCCAGCGCCAGATCGCTGCCGGGGTTGACGGAGAGGTGACTGTCGGCTAGCGCGGCGGTACGGGTTTTTACCGGGTCGATGACCACCAGCTTGGCTCCGTTGCGGCGGGCTTCGACGATGAAGGGCCACAGGTGCACGTTGGTGCCGTGTATATTCGCTCCCCAGGCGATAATCAACTTCGAGTGGCGGAACTGTTCGGGCTCGGTGGCGTAGCGCAGGCCTAGCGTCGCGGTGAGGGCGGCGCCGCCGGTGCTGGAGCAAATGGTGCGGTCGAGGCGCGAGGCTCCCAGGCGGTGGAAGAAACGGCGGTCCATGCCGGAGCCGTTGAGCAATCCCATGGTGCCGGCGTAGCTGTAGGGGAGGATGGACTCGGGTCCGTGCTCTTGCGCGATGGCGGCTAGACGCTTGGCGATGGTGTCGAGCGCTTCGTCCCAGGAGATGCGGGTGAAGCGGCCTTGCCCTTTCGTGCCGCTGCGTTTCTGCGGATAGAGCAGGCGGTCGGGCGAATATTCGCGCTCCAGATACTGGGCGACTTTACCGCACAGGAATCCGCGGGTGACGGGATGGTCGGGATCGCCGCGGAGACGCGTCGCGCGGCCGTCTTCGATGTGGACCAGGAGGCCGCAGGCATCGGGGCAATCGAGCGCGCAGACGGAGTGCCGGACCTGCATACTCGCAGGATAACAATTTGAAGCGGCCGGGCGTGCGATCCTAGGCGCTATGAGAGTAGCTGCCCTGGTGATCCAAAACGCGGTGCGCGTGCTGGGCCTGATTTTGCTGGTGCTGGGGTTTCAGTTCTGGACGGGCCGAGCCCTCCAATGGGTGCCCGTCCACATGCGGATCGGCGAGATTCTGGTGGCCCTGCTGTGGATTCTGGCGGCGATGGGTCTGCGCAGGGGAGTGCCGCCGGGATTGGTGCTGGGCGGTATGTTTTATGGCGTGATCGTGATCGCGTTTGCCTATCGGATGGGAGGGCTGCTGCCGGGGGGCGCGCACGAAGTTATCCGCGTGGTGCATTTTCTGTTTGGTTTGGGAGCGATCGGGCTGGTGGAGATGATCGGGGCCAGGATCAAGCGATCTTCGATTCGCTAGAATAACTTCACCTGTATGCCGCTCGCTGCCGGTGACAAACTAGGCCCGTACGAAACTCTCTCGCCCATCGGGGCCGGAGGCATGGGCGAAGTATGGAAGGCCCGTGACACGCGGTTGGGGCGCATTGTAGCCATCAAGGTATCGCATCAACAATTCAGCGAGCGGTTCGAGCGCGAGGCGCGGGCTATTGCTGCGTTGAACCACCCTAACATTTCCCAACTTTACGATCTGGGGACTCTGCCCGAGGGCGGCGGCTACCTGGTGATGGAGTATATCGAAGGCTCGCCTATTGGGCCAGTCGACTCACCGCGGAAGCTGCTGGATTTGACGGTGCAAATTGCGGACGGGTTGGCGGCGGCGCATGCGGCCGGGTTCACGCATCGCGATCTGAAACCGGATAACATTCTGGTCACTGGATCGCAGACGGCGAATCCGGGGCGCGTAAAGATTCTCGATTTCGGACTCGTCAAACGCGCCGGCGGCGTCACCCAAACCGACGCTACGCAGACCATAGCTCAAGTCACAAACCCGGGTACTGTGCTGGGGACCGTGTCGTACATGAGTCCGGAACAGGCGCGCGGCGAGGAGGTAGACGCGCGCAGCGACCAGTTCTCGTTTGGGCTGATTATTTACGAAATGGCTACGGGCAAGCGCGCGTTCGTGCGAGGGAGCGCGGCCGAAACCATGGCGGCCATCATTCGCGACGAAGTAGAGCCGTTGCCGTCGACGGTGCCTGCGCCATTGCGCTGGGTGGTGGAGCGGTGTCTGGCCAAAGATCCGGCGGAGCGCTATGACTCGACCAAGGATCTTTACCGCGAGTTGAAGCTGGCGCGTGAGCGGCTGTCGGAAGCGAGCGCCAGCGGTTCGCAGGCTCCGGTGCAAGTGGCACCGGCCGCAGTGCGCCTCTCGTCGTACCGCGTATGGGGGGTGGTGGTGCTGGCGGCGCTCGCGGGGTTTGGCGCGGCCCTGTTCTGGCCCATGCCTGCACCCGAACCGCCGCGGCTGCTGCCTTTCGCTACTGAATTTGATTTGCAGAGTAGTCCTCGCTGGTCGCCTACGGGAGATCGTATCGCCTATGTAGCGGCGGTCGACGGGATATTTCAGGTGTTCAGCAAAAAGCTGGACGCGGCAGCTCCGACGCAGATCACGCATGAGCCGGTGTCGTGCTCCGCGCCGTTTTGGTCGGCCGATGGGACGCGCATCTACTTTATCCAAGGCTTCGTGCCGTTGATGAGCGTTCACTCCGTGGCGGTGGCGGGCGGGCCTTCGCAACTCGTCCGCGAGAATGTGCTGATGGCGGAACTGACGCCGGATGGCAAGACCATGGCCATGCTGCTGCGCGACGAGGGCAGCAAGTATCGCTTGGCGTTTGCCTCGCCTCCGGAGGCCGCGCCGCAATTTTACAACCGCGGAAAATTCAGCAGCTTGTTTGCTGGCGCTGAAACCGTCGCGCACATTCATCCCAGCGGCAAGTTTGTGGGGTTGATGTTCGGCAATCGCGAGTTCTGGAAAGTGCCGCTCGGCGGCGGCGAGCCGGAAGCGATTCAAGGGCTGCGCAATATCGACGATTTCGCGTTTTGGAACGACGAGCGCCACATTCTGGCCCTTCACGTGGTCAATGCCTCCGATTCCGATCTGTCCGTGGTCGACTTGGCCAACGGATCTTCGCGGCGGATTTTTGCAGCCGCCAACCAAACCATTCCGGCGGTGAGCAGGGACGGCAGCGTTGTGGCGCTGCCGGTGATGGAAGTGGGCTACGACGTGATCGAAGTGCCGCTGGATGGATCGGCTCCGCGCGATGTGATCGCCACGCCGCGCGATGAAGTGGCGCCCAGTTGGTCTCCGGACGGTTCGGGCTTCGCCTACGCCACCAATCGCAGCGGCGAAGCGCAATTGTGGCTGCGCAATCGTAACCAGGGCCTGGAGCAGTTGATTAGCAGCCCCAAGGACTTCCCGGGCACATCCGTATCGGCGTTTCTCGATTCTTCCATTTCGCCGGATGGCAGGCGCGTGGCCTACCGCATGGAGGACGGACGAGACTATTCCATATGGATCTCCCCGCTTTCCGGCGACACACCCGTGCAATTGTGGAAAGATCCGTCCCAAGCGCAGCGTGGTGCGACATGGTCTCCGGACGGCGCCTGGATCGCATTCTATGGGGTGAAAGACGGGCGCTTTACGGTCTCCAAAGCGCGCGTGGGCGGCAACTCAGCGCCTGATCTGATCACCTACACTAGTGAGCCACAGCCGGTACGCTGGTCGCCCGATGGCGCTTGGATCGCCTATCGCGACGGACAGCACTTGCTGCTGGTCAGCCCGGACGGGAAACAGAAGCGCGTGGTGAGTATGCATCGCTGGGAAACGTACGGATGGTCCAAAGACAGCGCGACTCTCTATGGAATCTTCGTCGACGAACGGCGCCACATGGTTCTAGGAAGTATTCAGGTGGCGACTGCTCGCGAAAGCAAAATCGCCGATTATGATGTGACCAGCGGCGCCGTCGATTTCGGATCCTTGCTGGCGGATTTTCCGTATCGCGGTTTCAGCCTGAATCCGGACGGCAAGAGTTTCCTGACGTCGGTGTATCGCGCCAAATCGCAGATTTATTTGCTACGGGACTTCAATCGTCCGCTGCGGCTGATTGACCGCTGGCTGCACTAATTCTGCGTGGTTTGAATTTCATTCACGACCTGCTGCACGTTGGCAATCTGTACGGCCGCTAACTCAGCCTGGCTGCGGGTGGCTGCGGCGGCTACTTTGCCGGTGAGGGTCACGACGCCGTTCTTGGTTTTGTGCTTTACGCCGGTGAGGCCCGCGGATTTGAAGGCGGCATCCAGATTTTTGCTGATGGCTGCGTCTTGATCCGCACTGACTTCCTTGGCGATTTTCGCGAAGGGCGCAGGCTGCACGCCCACTTCATTGGCGACGACCTGGCCTGCGGCGGCGGCTTTTGCCAGGGATTCCGCGCGGTCTTTGTCTTCCTGCGAATCCACGTGGCCGCCGATCGTGACGACGCCTTTGCTGCGATCCTGGGAGACCGTGACGTCCTTAAGCCCGGCGTCCTTCAAAGACTTCTCGGTGGCATCCTTCACGTCGGCCGCTTGGGGTTGACTGGAGCACCCAATGGAAAGTCCGAGAACTACGGCAAGCAGTGCAAATCTAAACATGGATCACCTCCGGGGCATTGCCCCACAATCATTTGAGCAATTCGAAGTCCAGTTGTTTCGTTCGCAGGCATCGCACTGCCGGGCAGATACGGCGCGCGGTAACCGAATATGGTCAAGTTGAGGAAAATTTAGGAACGTTCATTTTTTCCTTGCAAATTCCCCTTTTCTTCGCCTATCATGAGTCTATGGCTCTTACCAAACGCCAGAAAGAATTCCTGGAGTTCCTTGCGGGCTTCCTGGAGAAGCGGGGCTACAGCCCAAGCTATGAAGAGATCGCGGAGGGGTTAGAACTGGCGTCGCTGGCGACGGTGCACAAGCATATCCTGGCGCTCGAAGCCAAGGAGTATTTGAAGCGCGGATTCAACCAGAGCAGATCGCTCGAAGTGGGTGCGAAGTATTACGAAGAGCAGCGGCAGCACCGGCAGATGCCGGCGCGCGTCGAAGTGCCGTTGCTAGGGCGCATCGCGGCGGGACAGCCGGTGGAGGCAATCGCAGGGGAGGACACGCTCAACTTCGCGGATTTCGCGGGCGATCCGGATACTTTCGCGCTGAAGGTGCGCGGGGATTCGATGATTGAAGACCACATCTGCGACGGCGATTATGTGCTGATCGAGAAGGCCAGCGACGCGCGCAACGGCGACATTGTGGTGGCGCTGGTGGACGGCGTGGAGACAACCCTCAAGCGTTTCTACAACGAGCCGGGAGAACGGGTGCGGTTGCAGCCGGCGAACGCGGCGATGCAGCCGATTTACGTGCCCAAGAGTTCCGTGCGGCTGCAGGGGAAGCTGCTGGCGGTGTTGCGGAAGTATTAATCGGCAATCCTAGGCTTCACGAAGCGTGCCATTTTTACACTGCGCGCCGCAAACAGGCAGCACTGGGCATTTCGACGCATTCGTCCGATAGTAGGGGGTGGAAGTAGTTGTCGCGCGCCAAGCCATCTTCGATAACCATCGAAATCTTTATGGGTATGAATTGCTGTTCCGGTCGGATGCGGCGAGCAACCAGTTTGACGGCACCGAAGCTGCTGCGGCGACGATGCAGGTACTGGCGAACACCCTGATGTCCACGGGCGCGGAAGCGCTACTGGGCGGGAAAAAGGCATTCGTCAATTTCGATCATCGCCTGCTGGCAGAAAACATGCATTTGACTCTGCCGCGGCAATCGCTGGTGATTGAAATTCTGGAAACGGTGGCGCCCACAGCGGATCTGGTGGCTTTGTGCCAGAGCATCCGCAAACAAGGGTACACCTTGGCGCTCGACGACTTCGCTGACGCTCCGGCGTTCGCGCCCTTGGCGCTTATTGCCCATGTGATTAAAGTGGACCTGCGCCTGAGCTCCCGCAAGGAGCAAGGAAACATGCTGCGCACCTACAAACCGCGGGGCGTGCAGATGCTGGCGGAAAAAGTGGAGACGTACGAGGAATTCAAGTGGGCGCGGTGCGCCGGCTACGACTTATTTCAAGGCTATTTTTTTGCGCGGCCGGAAATGGTGCGCACCCAGGACATCCCGACGATGATCACCGCCTGCTTGCGGCTGCTGCGTGAAGTGCAACAGCCGGAGCTGGATTTCCGGCAGTTGGAACGGCTGATTCGAGAGGACGTGTCGCTCACCTATAAACTGCTGCGCTACGCCAACTCAGCCCTGTTTAAACGCGGTGATATCCGTTCGATCCATACCGCGCTGGTGGCGCTAGGGGAGGACCACATTCGCCGCTGGGTGACGCTGGCGACCCTGCCGAGGCTGGCGACCAATAAGCCGGGCGAGTTGCTGAAGCTCTCGCTGGTGCGGGCGCGCTTTTGCGAGCGCTTGGCCGAATTGGCGCACGGCGACAGTTCCCACCAAGCTTTCCTGGTGGGAATGTTCTCCCTGCTGGATGCGTTGATCGATCAGCCTCTGGCGGAAGCTCTGCGCGGCATGGATCTGGGGAGCAAGGTCACCGAGGCCGTACTCGGAACCGGCCCTGAAAAAGACCTTTTGACGGGTCTTTTACCGTTAGTTTGCTGCTATGAGCGCGGGGACTGGGAACAACTGGCGGCGCTCGCGCAGCGTTGTGGAATTCCGACCGCGGCGATCGGCGAAGCTTACCTCGATTCCACGGCGTGGGCCGAGCAAGTGGTCCGCTCCGCGCGCGGATGACGCTTAGACCGCGATGCCGATGCGCCACAGGCCGTAGGCGATGGCTTGGCGGAAATACAGCCAGCGTTCGCGCCAAGTGTCGCGCGGCTCGGACGGACGGGGGGAGCCGAAGACGTTCATTCCTCGGGATTCGAGCATCTTTTTGACGCGGTAGATGTGGTAGCCGTCGCTGACTACGATGCACGACTTCAGGTCCAAACGGCGCATGATTTCGGCGGCGGCTACGGTGCTTTCGACAGTGCTCGATCCTTGGGTTTCGGTGAGAATGGCTTCGGAGGGGATGCCATGGCTGCTCAGATAGGCGCGGCCCACTTCGCCTTCGGTGAAGGTGGGGTCACCGCCGGCGCCTCCGGTGGTCAGGATGCGCGGGGCCCACTGCTGGCGGTAGAGAAACAGGGCGTGGTTGAGGCGCGCTTCGAGTACCGGCGAGGGTTTTCCATGATACTCCGCGGCGCCTAGAACCAGTATCACGTCGGCGGGACGCACTTCATCGACTGTCGACTGGCGGCGGATATCGCGGGCGACGGCCAGCACGCGGGTCAGCGTGAAGGCGGTGGCCAGGCACACAAGAAGTACTGCAATCCATGTCAGGGGCCGTCTCATGTGCGTTATGCTGGGCGTTCAGAATCATTGTAGTGGACTCTCTCAGCGACAAGAACCCGCTCGTCAAACAAATCCGCCGCGCTGTTTCCAAGGGGACTCTCACGGAAGACGGCTATGCAGTGGCCGAGGGGGCGCATTTGCTCGAAGAGGCGCTGGCGGCGAAGTGCGAGGTGGGCGCGGTGATTGTGGCGGAGTCGGCGCACTTGCACTATCCGGACGCGCGGATCGTTAGCGATAAAACGTTTCGGGAACTGGCATCGACGGAGACTCCGCAGGGGGTGATTGTGCTGGTGCGTCCGGCGGTGGCGACCCTGGAGCAGATGACGCGTGGCGCGGCGCTGGTGGTGGTGCTCGACGGCGTGCAGGACCCCGGAAACGC
>Ga0207707_10004958_pt1 | contig 11700 bp, 10 predicted proteins | sample KBSC83BmetaG_FD_184336 | JGI IMG/M metagenome (GOLD analysis project Ga0207707, IMG submission 184336) | Corn rhizosphere microbial communities from Kellogg Biological Station, Michigan, USA - KBS C8-3B metaG (SPAdes) (version 2) | ecosystem: Host-associated > Plants > Roots > Rhizosphere ... | reverse complement strand
TCGATCGCCGAGAGGTACTCGATGTCCTTGGTGACCTTGGCGTCCTTCACGCGGCGGTACGGCGTCTCGATGAAGCCGTACTCGTTGGTGCGCGCGTACAGCGCCAGCGAGTTGATGAGGCCGATGTTCGGGCCTTCCGGCGTCTCGATCGGGCAGACCCGGCCGTAGTGGGTCGGGTGCACGTCGCGCACCTCGAAGCCGGCGCGCTCGCGCGTGAGGCCGCCCGGGCCGAGGGCCGAGATGCGCCGCTTGTGCGTGATCTCCGAGAGCGGGTTGGTCTGGTCCATGAACTGCGAGAGCTGGGAGGAGCCGAAGAACTCCTTGATCGCCGCGGAGACGGGCTTCGCGTTGATCAGGTCGTGCGGCATCAGGTTCTCGCTCTCGGCCTGCGAGAGGCGCTCGCGCACCGCGCGCTCCACGCGCACCAGGCCCGAGCGGAACTGGTTCTCGGCGAGCTCGCCCACCGAGCGCACGCGGCGGTTGCCGAGGTGGTCGATGTCGTCGATCTCGCCGCGGCCGTTGCGCAGCTCGACCAGGATCTTGATCACCGCGACGATGTCGTCGTTGGACAGCGTCATCGCGCCGGTGAGCTCGTCGCGGCCCACGCGGCGGTTGAACTTCATGCGGCCCACGTCCGAGAGGTCGTAGCGGTCCTCGCTGAAGAAGAGGCCGTTGAAGAGCGTCTTCACCGCGTCTTCCGTCGGCGGCTCGCCGGGGCGCATCATGCGGTAGATCGCGACCTGGGCGTTGAGCGCGTCCGTGGATTCGTCCACGCGCAGCGTCTGCGAGATGTACGGCCCCTGGTCGAGGTCGTTGGTGTAGATGGTCTTCACGTCCTCGACGCCGGCGTCGAGCACCTTCTTCAGCACCGCCTCGGTGATCTCGTCGTTCGCGTTGGCGACGACCTCGCCGGTCTCCTTGTTCACGAGGTTCTTCGCGAGCGTGCGCCCGACCAGGTAGTCGGGCTCCACCGCGAGCTTCTTCATGCCCGCGGCTTCCATGTCGCGGATGTGCTTCACGGTGATCCGCTTGTCCTTCTGCACGATCACCTTGCCCGCCTTGGTGACGATGTCGAAGCGCGCGATCTCGCCGCGCAGCCGCTCCGGCACCACCTCGAACTCGATGCCCTTGCGGGTGACGTGGAAGGTGTCGAAGGCGAAGAACTGCTCCAGGATGCGCTCGGGGTTGTAGCCCAGGGCCTTCAGCAGGATCGTGACCGGCATCTTGCGGCGGCGGTCGACGCGGAAGTAGAGGTAGTCCTTGGGATCGAACTCGAAGTCGAGCCACGAGCCGCGGTAGGGGATCACGCGCGCCGAGAAGAGGAGCTTGCCCGAGGAGTGCGTCTTGCCGCGGTCGTGCTCGAAGAACACGCCCGGGGAGCGGTGCAGCTGGGAGACGATCACGCGCTCGGTGCCGTTGATGATGAACGAGCCGTTGCGGGTCATGAGCGGGATCTCGCCCATGTACACCTCCTGCTCCTTCACCTCCTTCACCGTGGGCTTGGTGGCCTCGCGGTCCATGATGGTGAGGCGCACCTTGGCGCGCAGCGGGGAGGCGAACGTGAGGCCGCGCTGCTGGCACTCGACCACGTCGAAGGGCGGCTCGCCGAGCGCGTAGCTCACGAATTCGAGCCGGGCGTTGCCCGAGTGGCTGGAGATCGGGAACACGGACGTGAAGGCCGACTGCAGGCCGACCATGTTCCGGTTGTCGGCAGGCGCCTCGGCCTGCAGGAACTCGGCGTACGAGTTGATCTGGGTGGCGAGCAGGAAGGGCACATCCAGCACGGCCGCGCGCTTGGCGAAGCTCTTGCGGATGCGCTTCTTCTCGGTGAACGAATAGGTCATGGGGGCTCCGAAATCGCGGCCATGGGAACCCATGGGCCGCGTGCTGCACCCGACTGGCGCTCTGTGGCCTGGTGGCTCGCCCCTACGAGCCGCTGGCGGACAGCCGTGCTGGAACGCACGGCCCGACCATGCCGGTCCTCTGCAGTCGCTTCAGAGAACACAGCCAAACCCCAAAAAGGGGTTTGACTTTGCACTCTGCGACGCGTCGTTGAGCGGCGAAAGTCCGCTCCAACGACCGCCCCGCCGGTCCGACTTTCTGCCTATTACTTGATCTCGACCTTCGCACCCGCCTCTTCCATCTTCTTCTTGATGGCTTCGGCGTCGGCCTTGTTCACGCCTTCCTTGATGGGCTTCGGGGCGCCGTCGACGAGGTCCTTGGCCTCCTTCAGGCCCAGGCTCGTCACTTCGCGCACCGCCTTGATGGTGTTCACCTTGTTCTCGCCGGCCGCGGTGAGGATGACCGTGAACTCGGTCTTCTCCTCGGCGGCGGCACCGGCGGCGGCCCCGCCGGCCGCGGGGGCGGCAACGGCGACGGCGGCGGCGGCGGAAACGCCGAACTTCTCTTCCATGTCCTTGATGAGCTGGGAAAGCTCGAGGACGCTCATGCTCCCGATCGCGTCGAGGATGTCTTGCTTGGCGATAGCCATGGTATGTGGGCTCCTAGATGATGGATTTCAATGGGGTCGTGGAAGGGTCAGGCCGCGGCCTTCTCCTTCTGGTCGCGCACGGCGGCGAGGGCGCGCACGAACTTCGTGGGCACCTCGTTCAGCGTCCGGACGAACGTGGCGACCGGGGCCTGCATCGTGCCGAGCAGCTTGGCCAGGAGCTCCTGGCGGCTGGGCATCGAGGCGAGCTGTCCGACCTCCTTGGCCGTCATCAGGACGTTGGGCATCGCCCCCGCCTTGATGACGAGCTTCTCGTTCCCCTTCGCGTACGCGGAGAGCACCTTCGCGGCGGCCACCGGGTCCTCGGAGATGCCGTAGGCGAGCGGGCCGACCATCTTGTCGGCCAGCTTCTCGAACGGCGTGCCCTGGACCGCGCGGCGCGCGAGGGTGTTCTTCAGCACGCGAAGGTAGACGCCGGAAGCGCGCGCCTGCGAGCGCAGCACGGTGATGTCCTCGACGGGCAGGCCGCGGTACTCGGCCAGAACGACGGCCTGTGCCTTGGCGAGCCGCGCGGATATCTCCGCCACGACTTCCTTCTTGCCTTCGATGTTGAGACTCAAGGTCCTTCTCCTTCTTCAATAGCGACCTTTCGTCAGAGCCCCGCATACCGCGCGGGATACTGTCTCGGGTGCGCCATCTGCGTCGGCTTCGGGATCGCTCCCTCTTTTGAACCCCTGGCAGGGGTGCCCACGGTCTTCGATAACCCGCAGATGCCGTGAAGAACATCTGCGGCCCAAAGTCGAGGTCCTTTATTTCGGACCGAGATCCCGGCGCAGGCCGGGATCCAATTTGTGGAACCGAGATCCCGGCGCAGGCCGGGATCCAATTTGCTGGAACCGAGATCCCGGCGCAGGCCGGGACCCAATTCTCCCTTTGCCGCTACTGCTGCGCGGCCACCGTCCCGCCGGCGAACGTGCCCTGGTCGACGCGGATGCCCACGCCCATGGTGCTGGAGACCGATACCTTCTTCAGGTAGATCCCCTTGGTCGACGACGGCTTCGCCTTGTTGATGGCGCCGATCAGCGCCTCGAGGTTCTCGGCGAGCGCGTCCACCTCGAACGAGGCGCGGCCGATCGTGCACTGCACGATGCCCGCCTTGTCGGCGCGGTACTGCACCTGGCCGCCCTTGGCGTTCTTCACCGCCTCCTCGACGTTCGCCGTGACCGTGCCGACCTTCGGGTTCGGCATCAGGCCGCGCGGGCCGAGCACCTGGCCCAGGGGGCCCACGACCTTCATGGCGTCGGGGGTGGCGATCACCACGTCGAACTCCATGAAGCCGCCCTTCACCTTCTCGGCGAGGTCGTCGAAGCCGACGATGTCGGCGCCCGCGTTCTTCGCCTTCTCGGCGTTGGCGCCCTGGGTGAAGACCGCCACGCGCACCGTCTTGCCGGTGCCGCGCGGGAGCACCACGCTGCCGCGCACGACCTGGTCGGACTTCTTGGCGTCGATGCCGAGGTTCACCGCGACGTCGACGGACTCGTCGAACTTGGCGGTCGCGGTCTTCTTCACCAGCTCGAGGGCCGCCTTCAGCTCGTAGGACTTGCTGCGGTCCACGAGCCCCGTGATCTTCTTCACGCGCTTGGAGTGGCCGGACATGTCAGACGCCCTCCACTTCGACGCCCATGCTGCGGGCGGAGCCGGCGATGGTGCGCACCGCGGCATCCATGTCGGCGGCGGTGAGGTCCGGCTGCTTGGTCTTCGCGATCTCCTCGGCCTGCTTCCTGGTGAGCTTGCCCACCTTGTCGGTGTGCGGCCTGGGGCTGCCCTTGTCGAGCTTGAGCGCCTTCCTGATCAGCACCGAGGCGGGCGGGCTCTTGAGGATGAACGTGAAGCTCTTGTCCGCGTACGCCGTGATGACGACGGGCAGCATGAGGCCGGGCTCCATCTTCTGGGTCTGCGCGTTGAACGCCTTGCAGAACTCCATGATGTTGAGGCCCCTCTGGCCGAGCGCGGGTCCGATGGGCGGCGAGGGATTCGCCTTGCCCGCCGGCACCTGGAGCTTGATCAGGCCGACGATTTTCTTTGCCACGTTTCACTCTCCTGTGGGTTCAAGCGGGCACCACTGCGATGCCCTCCCCGGTTGGTTCATTGGGCCCCGGCCTGCACCGGGGTGACTTCCACTACGCTTTTTCCACCTGCCCGAAATCGAGCTCGACCGGCGTCGCGCGGCCGAAGATCAGCACCGAGACGCGGATCTTGCTCTTCTCGTAGTTCACTTCCTCGACGTTGCCGTTGAAGTCGGTGAACGGGCCCTCGGTCACGCGCACGTTCTCGCCCACCTCGAACAGCACCTTGGGCTTGGGCTTCTCCACCCCCTCCTGCACCTGGTGCAGGATGTTGGCGACTTCCTTGTCCGAGATCGGCGTGGGCCGCATCGCCGAGCCGCCGATGAAGCCGGTGACCTTCGGCGTGCTCTTCACCAGGTGCCAGGTCTCGTCGGTCATGTCCATCTGCACGAGGATGTAGCCGGGGAAGAAGCGGCGCTCGCTGATCGCCTTCTGCCCGCTCTTCATCTCCACCACTTCCTCGGTGGGCACCAGCACCTCGCCGAACTTGTCGGCCATGCCCGAGCGCTTGATGCGGTCGATGAGGGCGGCCTGGATGCTCTTCTCCTGCCCCGAATAGGCGTGCACCACGTACCAACGCATCGTCATCATCAGCCTCCCGTCCCGAGCAGCTTCTGGGTGATCTCCAGCAAGCCCCAGTCGACGCCCCACAGGAAGAGCGCCATCAGGAAAACGAAGAGGAAGACGACGCCCGTGGTCTGCAGCGTCTCCTTGCGGCTGGGCCAGACGACGCGCTTCGCCTCTTCCCACGACTCGCGCGAGAAGGCGACGAACACCCGCCCCGCCTCGGTGAACCACATGACGACGATGGCCACGGCGATGAGGCCCAGCAGGGCGCCCAGCCGCAGGACCAGGGCGCGCTCGCCCATCGCGTAGAACGCGACGAACGCCCCCACGGCCACCAGCGCCGCCAACGCAATCTTGATCCGCTCCGCCATCATCTCGTTGCTTGTCCGTTTTCTCTGCCACCGGGGGCAGGCCAGGAGGGTCTCGAACCCCCAACCTGCGGTTTTGGAGACCGCCGCTCTGCCAATTGAGCTACTGGCCTATCTGTACCCCGGAGGCCGCAGCTGCGGCAGCGCTCCGGGGCCCAATCACGTCTACTCCAGGATCTTGGTGACCACGCCGGCGCCGACGGTGCGGCCGCCCTCGCGGATGGCGAAGCGAAGCTTCTCTTCCATGGCGATGGGCTGGATCAGCGTCACCGTCATCTTGATGTTGTCCCCCGGCATCACCATCTCGGTGCCCGCCGGCAGCTCCAGGCTCCCGGTCACGTCCGTGGTCCGGAAGTAGAACTGCGGCCGGTAGCCGTTGAAGAACGGCGTGTGCCGCCCGCCCTCTTCCTTCGAGAGCACGTACACCTCGCACTCGAACTTCGTGTGCGGCGTGATCGAACCCGGCTTGGCCAGCACCTGCCCGCGCTCGACCTCCTCGCGCTTGGTGCCGCGCAGGAGCACCCCCACGTTGTCGCCCGCCTGCCCCTGGTCCAGGAGCTTGCGGAACATCTCGACACCCGTGCACACGGTCTTCAACGTCGGCTTGAGACCCACGATCTCCAGGTCCTCGCCCACCTTCACCACCCCGCGCTCGACCCGCCCCGTCACCACCGTGCCGCGACCCGAGATCGAGAACACGTCCTCCACCGGCATCAGGAAGGCGCCTTCGATCGCGCGCTCCGGGGTCGGGATGTAGCTGTCCAGCGCATCGGCGAGGCGAAAGATCGACTGCGTTCCCAGCTCGCTATCCTCGCCCTCCAGCGCCTTCAGGGCAGAACCGATCACGATCGGCGTCTTGTCCCCGGGAAACTTGTACTTGGACAGGAGCTCTCGTACCTCCACTTCCACCAGCTCCAGGAGCTCCTTGTCGTCCACCATGTCCGCCTTGTTCATGTAGACGATGATGTACGGAACCCCCACCTGGCGCGCGAGCAGGATGTGCTCGCGCGTCTGCGGCATCGGCCCGTCGGCGGCACTCACCACCAGGATCGCGCCGTCCATCTGCGCGGCTCCCGTGATCATGTTCTTCACGTAGTCCGCGTGGCCCGGGCAGTCCACGTGCGCGTAGTGCCGCTTGGCCGTCTCGTACTCCACGTGCGCCGTGTTGATCGTGATCCCGCGCGCCTTTTCCTCCGGCGCGTTGTCGATCTGGTCGTAGGCCTTCGCCTCGCCGCCGAACTTCTTCGACAGCACCGTCGTGATCGCCGCCGTAAGCGTCGTCTTCCCGTGGTCCACGTGGCCGATCGTGCCCACGTTCACGTGCGGCTTGGTCCTCTCGAATTTGCCCTTTGCCATGGTCTTTCCTCGCGAATATCAGTCGGCCGCGGCCTTCTGGTTGATGATCGAGTCGGCCACGTTCTTGGGCGCCTCGGTGTAGTGCTTGAACTCCATCGTGTAGGTGGCGCGGCCCTGGGACATCGAGCGCAGCGACGTCGAGTAGCCGAACATCTCCGACAGCGGCACCTCGGCCTTGATCACCATGGTGCCGGCGACGTCCTCCTGCCCCTGCACGATGCCGCGGCGCGACGACAGGTCGCCGATGACGTTGCCCACGTAGTCGGCGGGCGTCTCGACCTCGACCGCCATCATGGGCTCGAGCAGCACGGGGCTCGCGCGGCGCATGCCTTCCTTGAAGCCGATCGAGGCGGCCATCTTGAACGCGTTCTCGTTCGAGTCGACCTCGTGGTACGAGCCGTAGAAGAGCGTGACCTTCACGTCGACCACCGGATAGCCCGCAAGCACGCCGGCGGGCAGCGTCTCGCGCAGGCCCTTCTCGACCGCGGGGATGAACTCGCGCGGCACGGCGCCGCCCTTGATCGCGTCGACGAACTCGAAGCCCTTGCCGGGCTCCTGGGGCTCGACCTTGAGCACCACGTGGCCGTACTGGCCGCGGCCGCCCGACTGCTTCACGAACTTGCCCTCGACCTCGGCCACCGGCTTGCGGATGGTCTCGCGGTAGGCGACCTGGGGCTTGCCCACCGAGGCTTCCACGCCGAACTCGCGCTTCATGCGGTCGACCAGGATCTCCAGGTGCAGCTCGCCCATGCCGGCGATGATCGTCTGGCCGCTCTCCTCGTCGGTGCGCACGCGGAACGACGGGTCTTCCTGCGCGAGGCGGTTCAGCGCCACGCCCATCTTCTCCTGGTCGGCCTTGGTCTTGGGCTCGACGGCCTGGGAGATCACCGGCTCCGGGAAGATCATGCGCTCGAGGATGATCGGGTGGTCCACGGCGCAGATCGTGTCGCCGGTGGTCGCCTCGCGCAGGCCCACGGCGGCCGCGATGTCGCCCGCGCGCACTTCCTTGATCTCCTCGCGCTGGTTGGCGTGCATCTGCAGCAGGCGCCCGATGCGCTCCTTCTTGCCCTTGATCGGGTTGTAGATCGTGTCGCCCGAGTTCACCACGCCCGAGTAGACGCGGAAGAAGATGAGCTGGCCCACGTAGGGGTCGGTCATGATCTTGAACGCGAGGCCCGCGAAGGGCTCCTCGTCGGAGGCCTTGCGGCTGCCCTGCTTGCCGTTCTCGAGCTCGCCCGTCACGGGCGGGATGTCGGTGGGCGCGGGCAGGTACTCGATCACCGCGTCCAGCATCGCCTGCACGCCCTTGTTCTTGAACGCCGAGCCGCACAGCATCGGCACGATCTCGTTGGCGATCGTGCGCTTGCGGATCCCCGCCTTGATCTCCTCGGCGGTGAGCTCGTGGCCCTCGAGGTACTTGTGCGTGAGCTCCTCGCTCGCCTCGGCGGCGGCCTCGACCATCTTGTCGTGCCACTCCTTGGCCTTCTCCTTCAGCTCCGCGGGGATCTCCTTGAACTCGAACTTCATCCCCTGGCTCGCGTCGTCCCAGTAGATCGCCTTCATGCGCACGAGGTCCACCACGCCGGCGAACTTGTCCTCGGCGCCGATGGGGATCTGGAGGGGCACGGGGTTGCCGCGCAGGCGCTCCTTCATCTGGCGATGGACCTTGAAGAAGTCGGCGCCGACGCGGTCCATCTTGTTCACGAACGCGAGGCGCGGGACCTTGTACTTGTTGGCCTGGCGCCACACGGTCTCGGACTGCGGCTGCACGCCGCCCACCGAGTCGTACACCATGCAGGCGCCGTCCAGCACGCGCATGGAGCGCTCCACCTCGATGGTGAAGTCCACGTGGCCGGGGGTGTCGATGATGTTGACGCGGTGCTCGGGGTAGTTGCCCTCCATCCCCTTCCAGAAGCAGGTGGTCGCGGCCGAGGTGATCGTGATGCCGCGCTCGCGCTCCTGCTCCATCCAGTCCATCACGGTGGCGCCGTCGTGGACCTCGCCCATCTTGTGGGACACCCCGGTGTAGAAGAGGATGCGCTCCGTCGTCGTGGTCTTGCCGGCATCGATGTGCGCGGAGATCCCGATGTTGCGGTAGCGGTCGATAGGTGTCTTGCGGGCCACGATGACTTCCTCTTCACTGTCTGCCGCTTGCCCCTACAAGCGGCGCGCGGCGGTTGGATTCGTCAGAAACGGTAGTGGGCGAAGGCCTTGTTGGCCTCGGCCATGCGGTGCACTTCTTCCTTCTTCTTCACCGCGCCGCCGCGGCCCTCGGCCGCCTCCATGAGCTCGTTGGCCAGGCGCTGCGCCATGCTCTTCTCGCCGCGCTTGCGGGCGGCCTCGCGGATCCAGCGCATGGAAAGCGCGGTCCTGCGCACCGGGCGCACTTCCACCGGCACCTGGTAGTTGGCGCCGCCGACGCGCCGGCTCTTCACCTCGACCATCGGCTTCACGTTGTTGATCGCGGCGTTGAAGACGTCGAAGGCGTCCTTGCCCGACTTCTTGGCGATGGTGTCGAGCGCCCCGTACATGATCCGCTCGGCGACCGACTTCTTGCCGCGCGTCATCAGCACGTTCATGAACTTGGCGACTTCCTCGCTCTTGAACTTCGGGTCGGGGAGGATCTCGCGCTTGGGGACTTCTCTGCGGCGGGGCATAGGCTTATCCGTTCAAATGTTCGCTGGTGCGTTCTGGGCTCACGCGGCCTTGGGCCGCTTGGCGCCGTACTTCGAGCGCGACTGCTTGCGGTCCTTCACGCCGGCGGTATCGAGGCTGCCGCGCACCATGTGGTAGCGCACGCCCGGGAGGTCCTTCACGCGGCCGCCGCGGATCAGCACGACCGAGTGCTCCTGCAGGTTGTGCCCCTCGCCGCCGATGTAGCTGATGACCTCGTAGCCGTTGGTGAGGCGCACCTTGGCGACCTTGCGCAGGGCCGAGTTGGGCTTCTTCGGGGTCGTGGTGTAGACGCGCGTGCACACGCCGCGCTTCTGCGGGCTGCCCCCGAGGGCGGGCACCTTGCTCTTGGACGGCGTCTTGCGGCGCCCCTTGCGCAGCAACTGATTGATGGTCGGCATGTTTTCTCGTTACCCGTGACTGTTTTCGAAGCCCCAAACGGCCCCTAGAAGCTTCCGCGCCCGGGGAGTTTGGCTGGGACCAGCCAGTTCCCGGGGCGCAAAAAAGCTCTCTATTTTAGGGGGTTAAGGGGTTTATCGTCAAGCAACCTGCTCGCTCGTGGCATCGGCCTCGTCGATCGCGAACCCGAAGGAGGCGCTCGAGCCCGGCTCGACGGCGACCTTCTTGCGCGTCGAGTGGTAAGCCAGGCCCGTGCCCGCGGGAATGAGGCGTCCCACGATGACGTTTTCCTTGAGGCCCCGGAGGTCGTCCTTCTTGCCCATGATCGCCGCCTCGGTGAGCACCCGGGTGGTCTCCTGGAAGGAGGCCGCCGAGATGAACGAGTCGGTCGACAGCGACGCCTTGGTGATGCCGAGCAGCATGTACTCGAAGGTGGCCGGCTTCTTGTTGCCGTCGGCCTTCACGCGGTCGTTCTCCTGCAGCACCTCCGCGCGCTCGACCTGCTCGCCGGTGATGAAGCGCGACTCGCCCGGATCGACGATGGACACGCGGCGCAGCATCTGGCGCACGATCACCTCGATGTGCTTGTCGTTGATCTTCACGCCCTGCAGCCGGTAGACGTCCTGCACCTCGTCGATGATGTAGCGCGCGAGGGCCTCCATCCCCTGCAGCCGCAGGATGTCGTGCGGGTCCGCGGGCCCATCGACGATCGTCTCGCCCTTGTTCACCACCTGCCCGTCGTGCACGGTGACGTGCTTGTCCTTCGGGATCAGGTACTCGTGGGCGGTGCCGTCGAAGTCGGTGATGATGAGGCGCTGCTTGCCCTTGGTGTCCTTGCCGAACGACACCGTGCCCGTCACTTCCGCGAGCAGGCCCGCGTCCTTCGGCGAACGCGCCTCGAAGAGCTCGGCCACGCGCGGAAGACCGCCCGTGATGTCGCGCGTCTTCGAGGACTCCTGCGGGATGCGCGCGAGCACGTCGCCCACGTTCACCTGCTGGCCGTTCTTCACCGTGATGATGGCGCCGATCTGGAAGGTGTAGTTCACCGGGGTGTCGCCCGTGGCGAGCTTCACTTCCTTGCCCTTGTCGCCGATCAGCTTCACGGCCGGGCGCAGGCCCTTGGTGGCCGAGGTGCCGCGCCGCTTCGGGTCGATCACGACCAGGCTCGAGAGGCCCGTGGTCTCGTCGATCTGCTTGGCGACCGTCACGCCCTCCTCCACGTTCTCGAAGCGCGTCTCGCCCGCGTACTCGGTGATGATCGGGCGGGTGAGCGGGTCCCAGTTGGCGAGCGGCAGCCCCGCCTTCACCTTGGCCCCGTCGGCCACCGTGAGCGTGGCGCCGTACGGCACCTTGTGGCGCTCGCGCTCGCGGCCGCTCTCGTCGGAGATCACCAGCTCGCCGTTGCGCGAGATGGCGACCATCTCGCCGCGGGCGTTGGTCACGTAGCGCATCGTGTTGGCGAAATGCACCACGCCGTTCGACTTGGCCTCGACGCTCGATGCCACCGCGGTGCGCGACGCCGCGCCCCCGATGTGGAACGTGCGCATCGTGAGCTGCGTGCCCGGCTCGCCGATCGACTGCGCGGCGATGACGCCCACCGCCTCGCCCACGTTCACGCGCGCCCCGCGGCCCAGGTCGCGGCCGTAGCAGGAGGCGCAGATGCCGTAGCGCGTGTCGCAGGTGAGCGGCGTGCGCACCTTCACCTCGTCGATGCCCTTGGCCTCGATCTGCTCCACGGCGCCCTCGTCCAGCAGCGAGCCCG
>Ga0207707_10004957_pt1 | contig 11702 bp, 9 predicted proteins | sample KBSC83BmetaG_FD_184336 | JGI IMG/M metagenome (GOLD analysis project Ga0207707, IMG submission 184336) | Corn rhizosphere microbial communities from Kellogg Biological Station, Michigan, USA - KBS C8-3B metaG (SPAdes) (version 2) | ecosystem: Host-associated > Plants > Roots > Rhizosphere ... | reverse complement strand
GATGCTCCAGCATTTGAATAAATCTTTGTCCTACGACGCCGGTGGCGCCCAGGATTCCTACAGGAATCTTTTTCATGGGTACTTGGATTTTATAACAAGCGAGGTTTGGTCCCAGTGAGCGGAGTGCTTTGGGCGGTTACTAAGGGCAGGAGCCCCCGCATACGCAGCTATGTCCTGTGAGTTTCCTGGCGGAAAGGGTATTCGCTGAGCGGTCCAAATTTTTTCTTCTCGGTATAAATGCGCCAGCGGCGGAACACGATGCGCAGGGCGGCCATCACGGGAATGGAGAGATATACGCCTAGGATTCCCGCGACTTCTCCTCCAGCCATGACTCCGAAAATTGCGGCCAGGGGATGCAGTTCCATACTGTCGCCCATGATGCGGGGGGAGGAGACGTAATCCTGGATCAGGCGCCAAGCGCCGAGAAATATCAGCAGAATTAACCAGTGGGAATAGCTGAGGACTAAGGCCACAGTCATAATCGCGAGTGCGGCGACGAGCGGGCCCACCACGGGTATGAATTCCAGGCTTCCGCCAAGCACGCCCAAGGCTACGGGGTTGGGGACGCGCATCGCCTCAAAAAAAGCCGTGTAGACGACCATGGTCAGAGCGGCAAGCGTCAGCTGAGCCCGAATAAAGTGCGCCAGCATCTGGTTGAGATCATTGAGCACATTCTGCAGAAATTCCCGCTGCGGACGCGATTGGATCGCCGAAAGCAGGAACTCGCTGAACAAGCGCCCATCTTTAAGAAAGAAAATCGAGAGCAGGGGAACGATGAAGAACAGCCAGGCTTGTTTGGCGACGTCGGCGAGCCGGAGTCCCAGGCGTTGCGCGAACTGCGTAATGTCGTCCTGATGGCTGATCAGGAACGACTGCACAAAATCCGTCGAGGCTTTACTCCAACCATGATCCGCTCCGACTTGCCGCGCGAGTTCCCCCGAACTCAGCCTTGAGATCAGGGTGGGAAGCGACTGTCCCAGCCGTGCGCCCTCGTGGGTGATCTTGGGGCCTACCAAAACGAAGAAGACGATGACGAGGGCAAGCAGCAGCGTGTAGATGACGGCAATGGCCCGGCCGCGTCCCTTGAGCACGCGCTCCAGCTGTGCCACCAGCGGACTCATCAGGTAGGCGAAAAAGATGGCAAACAGGAAGGCGATCAGCGTCGCGCGCGCGACATACAAAAAGCCCAGTACGAGCGCAAACAGCAGCACCGTAACCAGAACCCGTGCCGTACGTGAGTCAGCCAGTGACAATAAGTTTTCCAGGGTGGTCTCGGTTCTGCCGTTCGGGTTTCAGTCCCGGACTACTTCCGTGTTATCGGCAGGAATCGCCACCTTCATCAGCTTGAACTGGTCGTGATCATCCACCCACAAGGCCCAGTCCACATTGTCGCCTTTCAGGTTCAGCCGCAGCAACTCGCGTTCGGAGCCCCGGATATTAACCTTCTCGGCCCCCACCAGTTCCATGCGAATGTGCAAGGAGGTGCGGTCCTGCGGCACCAGCACCCCGAAGTCGCCCGGCACGCGCTGACACTTGAAAGCTGCGCCATCCTGCTTGCAATCAGATGCCAGATAGCGCCAGGCCAGAACCTCGCGATGGACAAAAAAGTTATTGTCCAGGATCACCGACGTGTTGGGCATGAGGAAGGATTGCTCGGCCGGTTTGGTGAAGCCAGTCGACATAATCTTCTCGATCAGGAATTCATTATTGGGCATCACGGTCAACGAACCTGCGGTCCCCTGGCTCCACTCGTAATGCAGTATTTGTCCGCTTGAGGTGATTTCCAGATCAGATTTCTGAGTGGCGGGACCGTGTTCTTCCTTAAGCTCGGATTGGATGGAACTGGTCGCGTTCTGCTGATGAATCGTGAAGCTTTCCGTGGCTACGCGCTGGCCCTTGATGAAAATGCCGAAAGAGCCCGAGTCGATGGCTTGCAGGGGCGCGGCCTTCTCTTTTTCTTTTTTGTCACCGGCCCGTGCCGGCAATGAGGCCACGGACGCGATCACAAGGCAGATGATGAGCAGGCGGACACTTGCTCCCGCTATTCCAGAGTCTTGCTCCCGTACGGTATCGTGGGACTTCACTCGACATCTCCTTCTTGGCTGCGCGGCTCGAGCATCTTCAGCCCGAGCTTTGCGGCAATCTCGTCTGCGATCTGGTCTACAGTGCGGCCGCCGGTTTCAATGGTGAGCGACGCTTCGCAGTAGTGGGAACGCCGCTTCTCATGCAACTCACGAAACTGGTCCAGGCTGCGGAGAAGTGGCCGCTCGGCCAAAGCCTCGCTGGCTTGCTTGCGGCAACGCTCCCACAGCTCTTCTACGGGTGCGTCCAGGAAAATTATCGGCACGCCCGAAGATTTAAGCAGTTCAGCATTGCTGGTCTGGACAAAGGCGCCGCCTCCCAGCGCGACTACCCGCGCCTGATTATGAATTCCCTCGAGCACGTCTTGCAGCGCGCTGCGTTCGGCGCGCCGGAAAGCTGGCTCACCGGACTCGCGGAATATCTGGGCGACAGTGCGGCGTTCGCGGCGCTCGATGCGATCGTCGAGATCCTCAAAAATCCAATTCAGCCGCCGCCCTAACACCGCGCCTACACTGCTCTTGCCTGCACCCATAAAGCCGATCAGGAACACGGCTTCGGGCGCGGAACTACGCAGCCGCTCCGGAGAGCCGGTCGGCACACGCGGGCTTGCGCTCGCCGCTTTCGTAGCACGCTTATTCAAACGGTTCAGGTACTGTCAGTGTTATTTTGCCGAGCGTTTTCTGAGGTGGATTTTACCATCGAAGCTGCGCAGCACCACGGTAGAAGAGACCGCAGCCCGCCCCATAGTACCCCAGAAGGCACTTCCTTCCTTAAGGACGAAGGACGTGTGCTGCTTCGGCTGCAGGGGAATATCGTCGTGAACCTCGCCGCGCACCGAGCGAGCGCTCACGTCGGCAGAGGTGGAATCTGGAACGACAGCTTCGATGTTTCCGCTGTGGCTGGTCAGGCGGTACTCGCCGTGATCCCCAAAGTCTCCCAGGTAGCTGATCCCGCCGCTGGTAGAAATCACTTGTACCAGCGGACCATTCACGCCGTTCAGAGTGACGTTGCCGCTCAGGGAATCGACTTCCACATAGCCACTCTGCACGTTAGTAAGAGTGACGGGGCCATTGAGAGTTTTTACGTGTACATGAGCGTCGTTGATATCGCGTAGTTCAACGCTGGCCGCCGCACCCTCCAGAGTGACATCGCCATGAAGTTTTTCAGCTCGAAGAGCTCCGGAGCTGGAATGCAGTGCCAGGCTGGTGTCTGGTGGAACCAGAATCTCGTAATCGACGCGGCCGGACTGAGCATCGGCGCCCGGGAGCAGATGAGATTGCAGATCAACCCGATTGCCGGCGAAGTTATTGTCCACTTCCACCTTGTCCGACCACAACACAGCATTGACTACAACGGAATTCCCGGTTGCGGGCTTGACGGAGACGGAGCCGTAGGGATTATTCACCGACAAGGCCGCTTTGGGAGCCACGTTGAAACGAAGTTCCTTGTGTGTTTCGGCCGAGGCTATGCCGGCCGTCATTGTGACAGCCAGCACTGCGCTACATACTCCCACATCGATCAAACGCCCGCCCATAGATTCCTCGAACTCCTCAAGAAACTTCAGCCGGCAGCAAGCCGCCGGTCAAAATGGCCTTCATTATGGCAGAGAACGATCCAGCGCCAACTCAAAAAGCATGGCTTTTTGCTGGTACGCGTCCATCAAAGCGCGACGTGCTTCATCATCGTTGGGGTTGGCCTCAAGACTGTGCTTGGCATCGCGAATGTAATCGTTCACATTGCGCAAATTCTCGGTGTACTGCGCCTGTAAGGTGGGCGCCTGCTCTGCCAATTCAGCCAGCAAATCGTTGTCATTCAGGCCAGCGATAGAAGCGTCCAATGCAGCGTCAGAGGCTGGCCGAGAAGTTACACCTTCGGTACGGAGCTCCGGTGAAAGACCATGCGGACGCACGAGGATCCCAACAGAGATCAACACGATGGCCGCGACGGGGAGCGCCCAAGTGGCCCAGCCCCAGGATCCTGTCAGAGATGGCAGCAGGGAACGGTGCGCGAAGGGCTTGATGATTCCCTCGCGCCTCAGAGTACTTTCGATTGAATTCCAAACATGGGGACCGGGCTCATGTGCGGCGCGCAAATCGCCGGCCGCGCAGGCAATCACCAGCAGATCAGCCACCAGGTCCGCGCAATGCGGACAATCTTTCAGATGAGCCCGCTGCGCAGCTGTGCTGCCGGTATCGTTTTCGATCAGGCTCTCCTGCAACTCAACACACGTCATACGGCTCTCCCCAAGCCTCTGTTTCTTCACTGCCGCCACTTCAAAGTCTTACAATCTGACTTTCGGCCGAGCTTCGCCGCCAGTCTGCGCTGGCTGGCTTCCTAATTTTGTTATCGTCACTTACTTGGTTGCATGTATTGCGTCTCAGGATTTCTGCGCTTTTTCGGCACGCTTCATTCTGAGCAGATCGCGCAACTTCATACGGGCTTTATGCAATTGGGACTTGCTGTTGCCTATCGAGCAGCCCACGATAGCCGCGATCTCATTATGTTCGTAACCTTCCACGTCGTGAAGCACAAAGATCGTACGATAGCCGGGAGGGAGGTCGTCCACTGCTTTCTGCAATTGCAGGCGGTCAATGGATCCAGCCAACGCCAAATCTTCCGCCCCGAAATCCTTTTTCGGAGTGTCTTCCTCGCTCACCTGCGTCGTTTCTTCCAGCGAAACAACCGGCAGGCTTTTCTTTCTCAGGTGCATCAGCACCACGTTCACAGACAGCCGATGCAGCCATGTGGAGAAGGCCGATTCCCCGCGAAACGTCCCAATCTTGCGGTAGAGCTGCAGGAACGCTTCCTGGGTCAGATCTTCGGCCTCAGCCGTGTTCGAGGTCATGCGCAGGCAGAGGGAATAGACCCGCCGCTTGTGCTTATCGTAGAGGCCTTGGAACGCCTGGGCGTCGCCTTGTTTCGCCTTTTCGATCAGCTCGGCCTCGAGAGCGTCACCGGGCTGTTTCTGTTTTAGGTCGGTCAAGTTGCCTTTTCCGGCCGCACCCCGTGAGATGCGGCTAAATATCTTTACGTTGTATAGGTTGCGGGTAGCCGGGGAAAAACTACAGTAATGCCTCTATTTCAAATTCTAGAGCAATTCTACAGTTCTTTGGATTCGGTGATTCGAAGCCGCGACGCGGGAAATCCTTTGCCTGCGGGCTGTTGAAACACTCGGCTCCCCTGGTTACAACCCTATCCCAATTTTAGAGTCGCATTCTTCAGAAATTGGTAAATTTCGTGTCACCTACTTAGGAGCGTTGGCGGTGGTGATCGTCTCCAGCCCATGCCCGTGTGGACCCGTTTCCCGCTCATGAAGCAGGAACGCGAACAGCACCCCAAGCAGGCCCAGGACGGAGAAGATCCACATCCCAAGGTGATAGCCCGTAGGGTTGGAAGCGTCCGCGTGAGCGTAGTTGTTTGCCCAGCCCACCAGAATGTTCAGGCCGAATAGACCGATATTCTGGATCATGGTCATCAGGCCATACGCCGTTCCCAGTTTCGATTGCTCAACGATGTAGGCCACCGCTGGCCACATGACGGCCGGAATCAGCGAAAAGGCAACTCCCATCATCGCCATCGGGATGTAGAGATTGATCTGGGTATAGGCCATCATCAGGTACACCGGGATCAGCAGCAGGGAACCAAACATCATCAGCAGGGCGCGCTTGCCGATGCGATCCACCCACAACCCGAAAAGCGGAGTGGCAATCATCGCAAACAGCGTAAGCATGCTGGACAAAAAGCCGCCGAATTCGCGCGACGTGCCGTGAGCCTCCATGAAGAACTTCACCGCGAAGGTCTGGAAGGGGAAAATGGCGGAATAGAACACGATGCATAGGGCCACAATCAGCCAGTAGCTGACCCCAAACTTCCAGATATCCGATATGACGACCTTTTCGGTTGAGACCTCGCCCAAGTGGTAGTTCTCTTCCGCGTAGACCTCCATTGCCCAATACACCGCGGCGCCGATGATGCAGAGAGCGGAGAACGCCAGCGATATCAGAAAAGCCGGACGCCAGCTGTGATATGCCCATCTCGCCCAAGTGGGAGAGTTCAGGGCGGCAAACGTTCCCAGGCGCGAGGCTGTCAGATTCAGCCCAAAGGCAAAACTTAATTCCTTGCCGCGGAACCACCGGGCCAATGCGGTCGTGACCGCAACATTCAAGGATTCGGCCCCCATGCCAAAAAGGAGCCGCCCGCTCGCCATGACTGAGAGATGTCCAGAGGCCGCGGTAATCGCGGGTCCAATGAAGCAAAGCACGCCGAAGATCATCAGCGACTTGCGCAGGCCAATGCGGTCAATGATGAAGCCGCCTACCAGAACGGTAAAGATGTTAGGGAAGCTGTAGATCGCCTGGAGGAAGCCGATGTCGAGATCGGTGAAACCCAGTTGCTGTTTCAGGATGTCAGCGATCGGGCTAAGCGCGTCGTAGGCGTAGTAGCTGCCGAACATGGCCAGGCTGACAAAGATCAGCACCAGCCAGCGGTAAAACCGGCTGGGCTCAGGACGACCGGGCTCAGGACGAGTGGTGTCGTGCATCGGCGCTCTTTTCCGAGCAGGGTGACTCTGGGGAATTGACGACCCAGAAGAGTAGCAGAAGGGCGCTTCTGCTCCTAGCTTCTGGCGTGAGCAGGACTGGCGCAGAACGGTCCGCGCTTAGCACTCGCTGCCCAAGAAGCACCAGGATGGCTGAAATCGGCCACCAGAGCTGCATCCGGGCTTGTTCAAAACCTTCGCGATGCCGCTCCAACCCTCAGACAATACTGCCATTACGCGCCGCAAGCCGAACGGTACTCGGGCTGCAATCTAGCAGCAACAACATTTCGGCCCCTGCACGAGGCTGAGTTGCTAGCCAGCCTGGGGAATTTCCATCCGAGGAGTGTCTCCCATGCGTTTCCGCAGTAGCGCTTTGCCGTTTAGCTGCTTGGTTGCCGGTGTCGCTCTCACCCTTGCGATCGTCGGCTGCAATAACACGTTTAACCCACTGTGTGCGAGTTCGCGACCGGCGCCCGTGATTGGCTCGATCTCGCCGGCCACGGTGCCTTTTACGCAGGTGCAAAACGGAACCATGCTGACAATCACCGGGAGCAACTTCGTCTCGTCCACCCAGGTCCTGATTGGTTCCAAGCCCATCAGCGCAACCGTCGTCAACCCGAAGAAATTGACCGTGAAGGTGAATACGGGCGTGATCTCTGGGCCAGGAGAGGTTAAGGTCGCTGTGGACACTCCCGCCGGCAATACTGGGGACCTCGGCTGTACCAGTGGAGGAAAAAGCAGCGTGTTAACGCTGACGGTGAATTAGAGAACGAAAGCAGCTTACGTAGGCCCGGACGCATCTCGTCCGGGCGGTTTTTGGCTGGGCGTTCGAAGGGATGTCATGCTCGGTTGCTCGCTTCGCTCGCCGGGCGGACCAATAGGTCCGTCCCCACCTGGTTTAGCTGCCTACGAAACGGGCGTACAGGCTGCGGGCTACGGCGGTATCAGTGGTACCTTTGATGATGGCGCGGCCATCAGGGAACAGCGTCATCTCGTAGGGATCGCGCCAGAACTTGAGGACAAAGTCATTATGGCGCACCGTGCCGTGGGCTTGCAGCCGTCGATCCATCTCGGCGAAGTCGACGGGACGCTGCCGCTCATGAATTTGCACGGAATTTCTGCCGCACAGCGTGATGTGCGGTCGCCCTTCGCCGGCGAGGTGGACGAAATCGCGCTCTCCGCAAGCGCGGCAACCAGGATGCGGTTTGGCTGCTGAGATTTCGGCGTGCTCGTTGCTCCACAGATCGAACGACAGCAAAGTCCGTCGCAGTTCTGGCGCTTGCGGTCCGCCAACGAGCAACTTCAGTGCTTCTGTGACGGCAATGGACGCAACAAGATTCACCGCGGAGTTGAGGATGCCCGAGGTCTCGCAGGTTTCCACCATCCCGCGCGGAGAATCAGGGAAGATGCACGCCAGGCATGCGCTTCGCCCGGGCACGACATTCAGCGTGACCGCGTAGCTGCCCACTGCCGCGCAGTAAATCCAAGCCCTGGTGTGCGCGACAGCGTAGTCGTTGACGAGGTAGCGAGTCTCGAAATTATCGGTTCCGTCGAGGATCAAATCCATCCCCTGCAGCAAGGAGTCGATGTTTGCGGGAATGAGATCGTCAACTTTGGGCTGGACTACGATTTGGGAATTAAAAGCGGCAATTTTTCGCGCGGCGGCGACGGCCTTGGGCAAAGACTCCGCTGCATCGGCTTCATCGAACAAGGATTGCCGTTGCAGATTGCTGGGCTCGACGTAATCGCGGTCGATGATGCGCAAGGTGCCCACCCCGGCTCGCGCCAGCAAGGCTGCAGCCGCGGACCCCGTCGCACCACACCCAACGATGGCGACCTTGGCCCCTGCCAATTTCTGCTGGCCTGCTGGTCCGATGCCGCGGAACAGCGTCTGCCGGGAATAACGGTCGACTATAGAATTGGCGTCGGCGGCTGGTTTTTGTGCCAAAGAGGTCACCAGTATTGCGCTGCAAAACCTTTATTATAAGGGGCTGAGTCGAGTAGACATTCCTTCGGCAGGTCACGCGAAGGCTCGCCGTCAGTAATGCAACGACAGATTGGGCACGCTCCATGCAAATTAGGGCGCCTGATCAGGGAAACCTTTGCCTAAACCGTTCGCGACACTTCTGGCCGCTCTCCTGATGCAGTGGATCGCGGTGCTGTCGCTGCCGGCAAATGCGCAGCAGGTGTCCCCGTCTGGAGCTCCCGCGTACGACGGCCAGTTGGTTCAATCCGTCGATATCGAGGGAGTAAGTCCATCCGATCGCCAGCACCTGCTCGACTTACTTCCGCAAAAGTCCGGCTCTGTTCTTCAGCGCGATCAGGTTCGGGAGAGCATTCGCGTGCTCTACGGGACGGGTCGGTTCGCCGATATTGAGGCGGAGGTCAACCCCGCCGGCCAAGGCGTCCAGCTTAAGTTCGTCACCTCGCCCAATTTCTTTGTGGGAAGCATCGAAGTTCAGGGAGCCTCCTCGCGCCCCACCTCAAACCAGATCGTAAATGCCTCGAAACTGCAGCTGGGAGAACTTTTTACGCAAGAGAAATTAAACCGCGGATTGGAGAACATACGGCAGTTGCTGGAGGAAAACGGCTACCACCGCGCGCGTACGACTGCGGAAGAAAAGCGAAATGCACAGACCCAGCAGGCGGACATTCTGTTCCACGTCACCCCAGGTTCGCAGGCTCATGTCGGAGAAGTGAAGCTCACCGGAACTTCCAATCTGACGCTGGAGGAAGTGAAGCAGATCGCGCACATGCAGCCCGGAGACCGTGTGACTGCCTCTCGCGTAAGCGGCTCCCTGCAGCGCCTCCGCAGGAAATTTCAGAAGCAGAATCGCGCGCTGGCGCAGGTTTCCATTGCGGAGCAGATCTACCACCCGGAGAACAACGCGCTTGATTTCACATATCAGATTGATCCCGGGCCGGTTGTCCTGATCTCGGCTGAGGGATACCACATCAGCCATGGAAAGCTGAAGCAGGAGATTCCGGTCTACGAAGAAAATGCCGTCGATGATGACCTGCTGAATGAAGGCCGGACTAACCTTCTGAACTACCTGCAGACACAGGGCCGGTTTGATGCCAAGGTTGAGATCAGGAAGAAAACCGACCCCAAGGTAATGCACATCATCTACGACATAGATCCCGGTCGCTTGCACAAGCTGGTCCGCATCGATATCACTGGTAACAAGAATTTCCTGGATACCGCCAAGCTGCGAAGCTACCTGCAGATTCAATCCGCTCACCGCTTTTTAAGCCACGGCAAATTCAGCGAGACGATGCTCAAGAACGACGTCACAACTCTTGAAAACCTGTATCACTCCAACGGTTTTCACCAGGTCCAGATCAAAACCAGGGTGGATGATAATTACGAAGGTTCACCCAACAAACTTGCGGTGTTCATAGACATCGAAGAGGGAGTGAGGACCAGGGCAGGGCAGGTGACGATCTCGGGCAACGAAAAAGTTCCGACCACTGACTTACCGGAACTGAGCACGCAGTCGGGGCAGCCCTACTCCGAGGAGGAACTGGCCAACGACCGCGAGCGAGTCCTCTCCTATTACTACAACCACGGCTTTCCCAATGCCTCGCTCGAGATCGCGACCAAGCCCTCCACCAGTGAGCCCAATCGCGAGGATGTCAGTTTCACGATTCAGGAAGGCCAGCGTTTTACGGTCGACCAGGTCATGGTTTCCGGAACGGAGCACACGCGAAGCTATGTTGTGAATCGCGAACTTCAGGTCAGCCCAGGCGATTCGCTGAGCCAGCAGGACCTGCTGAATACCCAGACGCGTCTCTACGACCTTGGAATTTTCGGCCAGGTGGACACCGCAGTGCAGAATCCAGAGGGGAACGATCCCAAGAAAAACGTCCTGGTGCAATTGCGCGAAGCCAAGCGCTACACCTTCACCTACGGAGTTGGCCTGGAGTTCCAGACGGGACAGCCGGCGGGAACCACAGCTCCGCAGGGCATGACTGGAGTCAGTCCCCGCGTGGAGTTCGATGTCACCCGCTTGAACGTGGGAGGCCGCAACCAGAGCCTGGCTTTCCAGTCCCACGTGGGGCGATTGCAGCAGCGCGGCCTTATCAGCTACACGGTTCCGAAGCTGTTGGATAGCGACAGGTGGAAGCTGATCTACACAATCTTCTACGACAACAGCCTGGATGTAGCCACCTTCACCTCCCAGCGATTGGAAGGCAAGGTAGACCTGCGCCAACAGATTGGGAATTCGGGAGTAGAGCCTGGGACGCGTCCTGGGCCAAGTTCGATCACTTACCGGTTCGATTTTCGCCGGGTCAAGGCCAGCCATTTTGCCAAAGATTTCTCCCCGGCGCAGGTCGCGCTGCTTTCGCTGCCGGCCACCGTCGGCGGCCCTGGATTCACCTTCATTCGCGACAAACGAGATAACCCGCTGGAGAGTACGAAAGGGAATTACTTCACGCTGGACGGTTTTGCGGCACCCAGCTTTCTTGGCTCGCGATCTGAAACCACGTCAGCGGGATACGTTCCAACCAATTTCGCCCGTGCTGTGGCCCAGAACTCCACCTACCAGGCCTTCGGGGGCAAAGGAAAACAGGGTCGCCAATTTGTTTTTGCGCGCTCCACAACCATTGGGCTGGAGCAGCCGTTTAAAGGAACAAAGGTTCTGCCTCCAGGCTCATGTCCCGTCAACGCTTTGGGCGAGCCAACCTGTGCCGCGACTGCAACCATCCCTTTACCCGAACAGTTTTTTGCGGGCGGCGGCAACTCCCACCGCGGATTCGGGTTGAATCAGGCAGGGCCGCGTGATCCCTATTCGGGCTTTCCCGTAGGAGGGACGGCGCTGTTCGTCAACAATTTGGAATTGCGTTTTCCGCAGGTCTCGTTGCCCTATGTCGGGGAAGGCTTCGGATTCGCAGTGTTCCACGATATGGGTAACGTTTTCACGGCGCAGCACGACATGCTGAAGGGGTTGATGCGCTGGCACCAGCCAAGTACCCAAAGGTGTCTGTCCAGTGGTACACCGGCCTCTCCGGACTGTACCGCCTTCAGCAACAGTGGATATGATTACACGTCGCATGCGGTGGGCGTGGGGGTACGATATAA
>Ga0207707_10004956_pt1 | contig 11702 bp, 11 predicted proteins | sample KBSC83BmetaG_FD_184336 | JGI IMG/M metagenome (GOLD analysis project Ga0207707, IMG submission 184336) | Corn rhizosphere microbial communities from Kellogg Biological Station, Michigan, USA - KBS C8-3B metaG (SPAdes) (version 2) | ecosystem: Host-associated > Plants > Roots > Rhizosphere ... | reverse complement strand
GCGTATTGCACCGGGGTGAGATCGAGATCGGCGCATTCCTCCAGGAAGATCGCGACCGCGATCTGCTGCATGCGCCGGATCAAATGCCCGGGCTTGGTATAGAGCGCATCCATCGCCATGCTGGTTGCCGAGATAGGCAGTATACGGATATTCCGTATACTGTCAATCTTCGCAACGCTCGAGCCGTGGAGCGCCGGCCAGTTTCGAGGGACGAGGCCGAGCGGCTATTGATGGGCCGCGGCGGCGCGCAGCAGATCGACCGTCTTCTCGGCGGTCAAGCCGGGACCGACGCCCGAAACGACGACGACCTTGGTCGCGGTCTTGGCCCCGGCGGTCCAACCGTGAAACTGGGGCACGACATAGGCGACGCTGCCGATGCCGTTGACGCGCTTGAAGCCGTCCGCGAGGTCCGGCATCGCCCAGGAGCGCTGCGAGGCGATCTGGATCTGGATGAAGGGACTGTCGTCGGATTTTCCCTTCCACTGACAGAGCGAGTCGAGCGGGCCGCCGACTTTGCCGGTCTCCACCGCGGTGCCGAGATATTTGGCGATCTCGGCCGGGGTGAACCAGGTGCAAACCTTTGCGCCCGCGCCGGAACCCGTGGACTGAGCGCAGGCTGGCGCGGCGAATGCGGCCAACATGAGCGCCAAGCTTGCAGCAAGCGAGGATCCGCGCGCCTCGATGATCTTCATGCTGTCTGTCCTCGCTCCAAGATCGCAAGACGATCGGCGCGATTGCGTCGATTTTGGTCGGCGATGCAGTAAGCAGCTTTATCACGGCCCGCATCGGCCATTTGGCTGAGGCTCGGGACGGCGCCGTCTCATAAGCTCCATCCGCGGCGCTCCTTTGCGCGCTGCCGGTGAGGAGCGGGAGATGGATATCGAGTATCAGGGCCTCTGCGCGATTTCGGCCTCGGCAGAAGTCTATTTTTATCTTTTCCTCGCTTGCTGCGGAGTGTTTCGCATCATCATTTCGTTCCAGCAGAACTCGGAGGAGCTCCGGCTGTGGTGGCACCGCCGGCGCTATGCGCGTTTCATGCGCGCGTCTCATCAGCTTCGTCGCTGATGCCGCTTGGCGCTGGGACGCCCTCCGCCTCGCCCCAGCCAAATGGTGGACGCGCGGCCACGCTGTTTCGCGATAGGACGATGGAGGGGGCGTCCGCGGCGAGGGAGCATTTGCCATGGCGAGGGGTAGGGGGATACCGAGCTTGCGCGTCGCGGCTTGCGTCGCTCTCGTCGCTGTCCTCGCGGCGTGCAGCGATCAGCCGGCTTATGAGGCGCCGAGCGTCGAGAACAGCCCGACCAGTCAGGCACTCGCGAAGCTGCCGCGCAAGCCGGGCGAGCGCATACCGGTGGCGATCTACGAGTTCCGCTCCGATCTGGGCGAGGTTTCGGCGCGCGGCGGCACCGATATCTTCGTCACCGCTTTGGTGCGGAGCGGACAGTTCCGCGTCGTCGAGCGCTCGCGGCTCAATGAAGGCGTCGTGCGCGAGAAGCAGCTCAACGGCTCGGGCCTCACCACTGGAAAATCGGCGCAGCAGAAGCTGCGGGGTGCACGCTATCTCTTTGAGGGCGCGATCACCGAGGCGAGCTCGAGCCAGACTCAGCGCTCGGCGGCCGTCGGCGTCGCCGGCTTTCAGCTCGGCGGCGGCACCAACCGCGACGCGATCGGCATCGACGTCCGCGTCGTCGACGCCGAGTCCGGCGATATCGTCGATGTCGTCTCCGTGCGCAAGCCGATCCTGTCCGATTCGGTAAATGCGTCCGGCGTCGGCAGCCTCATCACCACCGTGCTGGCGCAAAGGGGCGTGAGCTCGCCCTATGTGCCCGACGCACAGGTCTCGCAAGATCGCAAGGAAAGCATCGATATGGCGTTGCGCGCGGCGATCAACGAGGCGGTCATCCAACTCGCGAACCGCTTCGGTACGTGACGGCCGAGGGAAATCCCATGAGCAAGCTTCGCACTATCCTCCCCGGTGCCGTCGTCGTGGCGGCAATGTCCGGTTTCGCTCCGTCGGCCTTTGCACAGGCGCCGGGCAGCGCCTTCGGCCAATCGCCGCAGCAGCTTCAGCAACATCTCGAGCGACCGCCCGCGCAACTTCCGCCGGCGAAGCCGCTCGCCAAGCCGGCAACGAATGCGCCCAATTGGAATGCCGTTGGATCCGGTACGGCACCGAGTTCCCTCCCGCCGCCTCCCGCAGCGAGTGCCGTGCCGCATCCCGTCCAGACGCTCAAGCCGGGAGCGCCCGCCAAGACCGCCCGCATGATGCCGCTTGCGAAAGAGAAGCTGACCAAGCTCGCACCAGAACGCGCCGCACTTCTGCAAGCGCAGATCAAGATCCGCGACGAGCAGAACCGCATCGCGCAGAGCTTGCGCGGCCATGCCGCCGGGCAGCAGGTCATGGAGAATACCACTGCCAACGCCTTTGCTCAGGCGCCGGGAAGAACCTCGTCCCTGGCGGCCGCTGCCGCAGCGCGCTCGCCGTTTTCGGTCCGGAATGCGAAGAAGGAAGATGTGCTCGCCAAGCAGCCGGATGGCATCTGGTTCGTCAACGGCAAGTCGCGGGATTTCGTCATCACCTCGGGCGGCAATGTCGTGATCGCCGGCAAGGGTTTTGGCTCGGCGGCGGGGCGCGTTCTTGCCAGCGGCCTCAACGGCTTCCCCGGCGGCGCCGCGGCCTTGCAAGTGACCGCGTGGACCGAATTCGAGATCGACGCCATGCTGCCAGTGGGAATTCGCGGCGTTCCTGATCTCGACGGCATCAGCGCGCAAGTATTCACTGCGACCGGCAAGAGCTTCACCCTCGGCAACGGCAAATTCGTGGCGGCGCGCGAGGAGATCACGCTCACCACCCAGCTCGATCGCCTGATCCTCTTCCAGGCTTCGCCGGCATGGCCATGGACGATGGCCACGGATGGCGGCGTCCACCGTCAGCGCGGTGGGCCCTGTCCGTCGCCGGGCACGGACGATCTGCTGTTTCCGCCGCCGCCGCGCGGCTTTGAGGTGAGCGGCATCAGCATGCAGCATGGCCGCACCGATAGCGGCGATGGAGATGATTCGTTCACCCCCGGCTATAGCGTCGGCGATTTGGACACGGCCGTCACTGCCGGGGGCCAGACGGCCAAGCACGTGCGCGTCAACTGGGGGGTCTTCGACAGCCATACCTCGCTCAACCTCATCTTGTCCCAGTTGAGCGGCGATCAATGCACGTCGGATTACCAGGTGGAGGTCAGGTTGGTCGGCCCTGCGGGCCTGACGCCTTTTTGAGCGCCGTGCGATGATGAGCTTTCGCGAAACGGGTCTTCTCCGCGACGTGCTGGCCGCGGCGTTTCTGCTCGGCATCGCCGGGGCGAGCCGCGCTCAGGCGCCAGGCAGCGCCTTTGGTCAATCGCCGCAGCAGATTCAGCAAAACCTCACTCGCCCATCCCCGCAGCTTCCACCGGCGAAGCCGCTCGCGAGGCCGGCGGTAAAAGCGCCCAATTGGAACGCCGCCGGACCCAACACGGCGCCCGGATCCCTCTCGCCACCGCCAGCCTCGGGTTCCGCGCTGCATCCGGTTCAGGCGCTCAACAGGATCGAACCCTCCAACAAAGCCCGTGCTTGGGTGCTATCGAAGGAAAAGCTGACCAAATTCGAGCCGCATCGCACCACGCTCCTGCAAGCGCAGACCAAGATCCGCGACGAGCAGAACCGCATCGCGTTGTCGCTCAAAGGCCAATGGCATATGGCATCGCCGGGCCCGGCAGCGCCCTCATCCTCCGCCTTCGCCGCGGCGCCCGGCCGAACCTCGTCGCTCGGCGCTAATGCCGCGGCGCGCTCGCCGCTGCTGGCCCGCAACGCCAGGACGCAAGACACGCTCGCGAGCCAGCCCGACGGCATCTGGTTCGTCAACAACAAGGCGCGCGACTTCGTCATCACGCCCGGCGGCAACGTCGTCATCTTCGGCAAGGGCTTCGGCGAGCGTGCGGGTCAAGTCTTCGCAAAGGGCCTCACCGGCTTTCCGGGCGGCGCCGCGGCGCTTCAGGTCACGGCCTGGAGCAATTTCGAGATCGACGCGGTGCTACCGGCAGACATTCGCGGCGTCCGGGACCTGAGCGGGGTCGCCACGCAGGTTGTGACCCCGGCCGGCAAAAGCTTCACTCTCGGTAATGGGAGATTCTTTGCCGCGCGCGAGGAAATCGTCCTGACGACCAATCTCGATCGGCTGATCGAGTTTCAGATGTTCGGCTGGACGACCTCAGAGGACGCTAGCGTGACGAGTGACACGGGATCCCACCCCAACGTTTTGGACACCAACGGCAATGTTCGCCGACTCGAAGCCGGGATTTCCGACTTCGACTGCGAAAGATCCTCCCACGACATTCTCGTGTTCTCACACGTCCCCGCAGGTTTCACGGTCAGCGGCATCGCGTTTTGGTCGGGCCGGACGGATGCAGGAGACGGAAACGGCTATGGCGGGTCTGGAAATCGTATGTACTTTCCGGGCTACTCGCTCGGGGACTTCTATACAACCTCCCAAGCGACCAATCGCCTACAGAGCGCATCCTTCGACGCCATTCAGATCAATTGGGGCGTTTGGCGCTCGCATAACAGCGCGGGCAGCTTCTCGACCTGGGAATGCTCTTCGAATTACCAAGTGGCCGTCAGTCTCGTCGGCCCGGCCGGGATATCGCCGTTCTAAGCGGGGAAGCGGATGGTGCGAAAACCGATTTTGTCGCCGCGACCGAAATCCTCTGGCGTGATGTGGTTCACGACCCTTGCTCTCGCGCTTGGAGCGCTGGCGATGTCAGCACATGCGGATGTCGGCGCGCGCGTGCTGGTGCAAGTCTGGAATCCGGCGATGCCCGATCAGCAGAGCGTCAAGGTCCTCGCCGATGATCCGCGCATCGTCAGCGATGCGTTGGCGAGGGGCTGGGAGGAGACCCGCCAATCGGTCTGCGATCACCTCGTCGCAGCCATGGGCAAGTCCCGCGCCGCGCGCGGCCTGACTCTGCGTGACATCGATTGCCGGCTGGGCGACATAACGCTCAGCGTCGCCCGCAGCGCGGTGCCGAACGTCGTCGCAGCGACGCTGCTCTTGAGCAAGGCTCATCTCGCGGCGACCTCGACCACGCCGACGGCGCTCGGCAGCTACGCCGATCCGCGTTTCTCGCTCGATGTCGCAGCGAAGCTCGACTTGACCATTCTCGCCCAGCCATCGCCGACCGAGCCGCTACGCGTCGCGGTCGCGAAATTTACTTTGTCGGGCGCCAAGCTCGATTCGCAGAACACGCCGGCCGACGTGATCAAGTTCTTTGCGGAAAACCTGTCGCCGTTTTTCGGCGGTCCCGATTACAAGCGCCTCGCCGAAAACGCCATCGATGCGATGGGAAGCGACCTCACCCGTGATTTCAATGCGGCTTTGGCGCCGGTCAATGCCAAGCTTGCCGGTCCCAGTGACGAGGTGCGGATTGCCCTCTGGGGCCTGCCGCAACGCATCACCATCGCTTTCGCGCCACTCCTGACGCCTCCGGCAAACGGCAGTATCTCGGGATCGATCTCGTGGAACGCCGCCGAATACACGCCGCCGCAGGGCTGCGCCAGCTTCGTGATCGCGGCGGCGGTGCAGGTCGGCCCTGCACCTCTTCTCGATCCCGACAACGATGCCGTGATTGGACCGGCACCGATGCGCCGCGTCGGCGCGATCGCGATGCGTCGCGTCAATCCCCTCAGCGTCTGTAGCTATACGCTCGAGAAATTGCCCGCTGGCTGGCCGATCCAGCTGACCCCGACGCTGGCGGGGACGGCCTCCGCTGCCAGCGCTAGTGCCGGGCTTGTCAGCGCGAAATATGCGCTGCGGCCCGATGGCTGGGCCGGCGCTGTCGTGCCGAATGCGACAGAACGCAACTTCACCGTGTCGCATGAGGTGAAGATCACCGATGTTCCGAAGCCGGCGGTCACGCTCCCCAACCCGTCCGACCCGATGTCACGCTTGCGTCCTGGTGCCAGCGAAGCGGTCCGGCCCTTGAACGAGCCCGCGGCGCAATCCGGCGCAGCGCCGCAACTTGCGGCTCCGTCGAAATTCGCAATACCGCGCCAGACACTCGGGGCGGTACCGCTCAAATCCGAGAAGCCGCGTTCCGCTTTCGAGCAACAGCGCTAGGGAAAACACCCGATTTCAGACGAGGGAGCACGCGATGATATCGATGAAGATTGTCGCCTTTGGCATCGCTTTCACAGCGCTATCCCTCGGCGCGCCCACACTTCGTGCCGATGAATCGGGCATGCCCAGGTCTTTCGGCTCCAATGCGTGGCATCTCAAAGGCGTGACACCCAAGCCCCTCGCAAGATCGGCGCTCAACCCACAGCCTCTGCCGCCGAAGCCGGGCGACCCGGAAGAGAAATCGGGGATCATCATCATCGGCGGTAAGACCAAGCCCGCAAAGCCGCCGCTCGCACGGCCAGAGCTGGCCGCACCTCCAGCACATGATGCCGGCAACTGAGGCTCGAGCCAATCCGTTGCGGGAAGGGTTTCGAGCGACGCAGAAGATCATGACAGCGCCAAACGCTCCGTCCACGGCCGCGAAGCGCAAAGGGCCGCAATGGTCGTCGCCCTGGGTGATCGGTTTCGTGCTGATTGCAGTTCTTTATCTGACCGGACTCCTCGACAAGGGATTTTTCTATGCGGAACGCCGCTATTACGCGCCGTGGAGTCTCGGCGACAACGCGCTGACCGGCGCATGGGAAGGCGCGGTTGTGGTCGGATCCGCGCAGCGGCGAGTGTTCCTGACCATCGCGCTTCACACGAAATCGAGGTTCAGCCGAACGACCCGCCGGAACAACAGCGTGTCCTCCACCTCGCTCTGGATCGTCGACGGCGAGGTGCAGCTGCTCGGCACGCTAACGGTTTGCCCTGGCGCGGCACAGGGAAGAGAGGGCGAGGTCGAGCGCTTCGAGCTCAGCGGCCATGCAAATGGCAACGCGTCGAAAGTCGAGCTTTCACCAGCGGCGGTCGATCGCGGCTCGCGCTTTGGCTTCGAGAGCCTCTCCGGCGCCTGGCGCGGCCGCCAGTTGCCCGCATCGCTGGTCTATACGAGCGCGCCGGCGCGCAGCCGGACCGCGTCCGTGACGTTCCGCAAACTGGAAGCGTCGCCATCGGCGGTGCAGTGCTGAGCGCGCCGAGGCGCGAATTTGCCACGCTGATGTCTTCCGACGGCTCAACCGCACGTCTTGATCTGGCGCCGGGGGTTTCTCGACGCCGCTGGCGCATCGCTCCATTCCAGCATCAGCCGGACCAGTTCCGCTTGGCGGGTGGTTCCGGTTTTCTGGAAGATTTGGAGGAGATGGGTGCGCGCGGTGGCATAGGCGATGTCGAGACGCGCCGCCGCGGCACGGACGCCATCGCCGCACATCATCTCGTGCGCGAGCGCAGATTGCGCAGGCGTGAGGTCGAAGTACTGCGCGAAGACCGTCAAGGAAAACGCCGCCGGCCGCTCGAGATCCTTGATGAAGACGATGGCGCCTGCCGGGCGGCGGAGGAGCAGGGGAAGCTCCGGCTTCACGGGCACGATCATCACCATCAGAGAGGGACGCATCTCTCGCTCGATGACCAGCGACCCACCGCCCTCGGCGGCGGCGCCGGCAATGAGCCGGCGCAATGCCGCGGTATCTCCAGCTTGCCGTGCCGCGAGCCGCTGCCGGTCGACACGCAAGCCCCCGGCATCGGCGAGGATCGCCTCGGCGGCGCGATTGGCGAAGAGCGGCCGCGCTTGCGCATCGGCGACGATCACGCCGTTCTCCAGCCGGTGAAGCGCCTCGCTGGCAAGCTCATGCGCGAGGTGCAGATCGCCCAGGCTTTGATTGACTTGAAGAGCGCGGCGCAAATGCGGCGTCAAGCTCGCCAGTGCTTTCATATGCTCCGGCTGCCAGGCGCCGTACCGCTCCGGACGCCAGAGGGTGAGGCTGTTCGCCCGATCGGCCTGCTGCCAAGCCATGGAAATCAGGATCTCCTCGCCGCCCTGGGGCCGCAGAAAATCGTTGTAGAATTCCGACCGTCGCAGCTCGTCCTTCGGCATGAGGATCCGGTCGGTGAGGATTTTGTCGGCCGACCGGCGCATCCATCGCTGCCAGAGCACATTGCGGGTCGCGTAGTAATCGCGGTAGCGCTGTGCGTAGTCGGGATCGGTGCCGATGGAGACCATCGCGCCCTGCGTCATCGCTACGTAATCGACGGCGAGATGCGCCGAAGAGCTGCCAAAGGACTGGGCAAGGCGTTCGAGGACGTGCGGCCAATATCCCGCATCGAGCGCCGCGTCGTAGATCGCATCGATCAGTTGCGCGCTGCTTTCCTCGGTAAACATTCGCGTCCTCGCCACGTCGGTCTTTGACTGGGCGTTCGAGCGCCCATTGATTTATGGTTCCGGGTCCGGCGCTTGCCGTCGTCCCTGGACCAGGGATGGCTTGAGCGCGCGACACGGGAGACACGGAAAGGCGCGATTTTAGCAGTCATTCGTATTGTCTAGGCAACAAAAATTCTCGTCTGGCGGGTGACGAGCCCCGAGAGGCTCGGCAACGTCGTCGATCACGGGTAGGCCGGCAATCCTGGCCAAGGGACAACCGCGCCCCCGTTAAATCGCCCTGTTGCATTTCCGCTCTCGATGCCGGAGCCTGACGCGGCAGGTCCGGGCGCGATGTGCCGGTTGCGGGCCGCGCCGGGGGAGGAGGGTCGATGAGCGCCAAGCTGGATCCGGTCACGCTCGAAGTGCTGCGCAACGCCTTGCCGGCGATCGCCAACGAGATGGCGGCCGATTTGCAGCGCACCTCCTACAATATGATGATCTACGAGGTACGGGATTTCTGCACCGCCCTCGTCAACGCCGAGGGCGAGCTGCTCTGCCAGAATGTCGGCGGCGTCTCGCATTTCGTCGCCGATCTCGGCGTCATCATCACCGACGGCATCCGGGTCTATGGCAAGGACGGCTTCGCCCCCGGCGATGTCCTCATCATGAATCACCAAGCCGTGGCGGGGCAGCACCTCAACAACATCGTCATCTATATGCCCTATTTCTTCGAGGGCGAGCTGATGCTGTTCTCGATGGTGCGGGCGCATTGGATCGATGTCGGCGGCACCAGCACCGGCTTCGGCGCGGGGCGCGATCTCGTCGATCCTTGGCAGGAAGGGCTGCAGCTCAACCAATTGAAGCTCTACAAAGCCGGCGAGCGCGACGAAACGCTCTATCGCGTCATTCGCGACAACATCCGCTTTCCGGAAAGCTCGCTCGGCGATTTGCGCTCGCAGATCGCCGCCTGCCGCCTCGCGCTGCGGCGCGTCGACGAGCTCTTCCAGCGCTACGGCAAAGCGACGATGCTCCATGGCATCGCGCAGATTTTCGACGAGACCGAGGCGAAGTGCCGCGCGGTGGTCGAGCGGATGGCCGACGGCGTCTATGAGGCGAGCGCCTTCCTCGACGATGAAACACCCCAGGGGCTGCAGCGGATCGACATCCACGCCAAGGTCACGATCGAAGGCGGCAAGATGACGATCGACCTCTCGGGCTGCTCGCGCGAGCGGCAGCGCGGGCTCAATTCGCGCACCCTCGCGGGCGCCCGCATCGCCTATAAGGCGCTGACGCAGCCCGTGGCGCCGGTCAATGAGGGCTCGTTCCGCGCACTCGACATCGTCCTGCCCGAGGGCAACATCATGATGGCGCGCTATCCCGCGCCGATGTCGGGCTGGAGCCGAATCCTGCCGACCGTCGTCGATGTCGTGGTCGCCTCGCTCGCGCCCGCCATGCCGGACCAGATTCCGGCGGCGCATCACGGCGTGATGGGCGGCGGCTCGATCATTTTCTTCGGCGTCGATCCCAAGACCAAGCGGCGCTTCGTCACCCAGAGCATCGAGGGCGCGGGCTGGGGCGGACGTCCCACCGAGGATGGCGAAGCCGCCAGCGTTTCGATCTGCCAGGGCGATGTGCGCAACGCTTCGATCGAAGCGATGGAGCTGAAAGTTCCGATCCTCATCGAGAAGCGCGGCTTCCGCACGGATTCGGGCGGGCCGGGCAAATTCCGCGGCGGTGTCGGGCTCGAGGTGCGCTCGCGGAGCTTTGTCGAGGGGCGCTGGAATCTCCAGCCCTCCGACCGCAAGCGCTGCCCGCCCTGGGGCTTGTGGGGCGGCGCGGTCGGCACGACCTCGGAGTGCTTCGTACTGAAGCCCGGCGAGAATGATTTTCGCCCGACCTATGGGTTCCGCACGAATTTGCCGTCCGAGAGCGTGATTCTGACGCATACGGGTGGTGGCGGCGGCTGGGGCGATCCCTTGGACCGCGATCCCGCGCGGGTGCGCGAGGATGTCCGCGAGGAGCTGGTCTCGCGCGAAGCCGCGGAGCAATTCTACGGAGTCTCGCTGCGGGACGATTTCTCGGTCGACGATGCCGCGACCGAGACGCTGCGTCGGCGTTTGCGTGCGAGCCGCGGCACTGCACCGAGCGGCGCTTCGCCGGCCCACGCCACCGGCGCGGAGTAAACGCGGTCTTTAGAACTTTACCGGCAAGAAGCGCCGGGTCAGCATCTGCTCGTCCGTCGGCTCCTTCGGCAGGATGTGGAGATCGACGAAGGACGCCTTCAAAAAGGCGAGGCCCTGCGGATCGAAATGCCCGTCGGGGACCATGAGCTTCGCCTGCTGATCGTAGGTCTTGCTCAGCACCGCCGGGCTCGCATGGACGATTTTTGCTATGACGGCGAGAGACTTTTCCTTATGGCTGAGGAAGAAGGCCATTGACTCGTAGAAACCCTTGAGGAAGCGGTCGACGAGCTTGGGGTTGTCGGCAACCAGCGCCCTGCGCGCGAAGATCACGTTGCTGACGAAATGCGGCACGTAGCGATCCATCGACAGGAGCACGCGGCCTTCGCCCCGCTCGGCGAGCTCGTCGCCGGTCTGAATCGCGCCCATGATGCCGTCGACCTGACCGGTTCGGAGCGCGGCCATTTGCTGAACCGGGGCGCCGACCGCGACGGTGCGGATGCCATTGGGGCCCCAGCCCTCGGCAGCGGATAGTTTCTTCACGAGCCACTCGGTGAGCGAGCCGGTGGTGCTGATGCTCAAGAGCTTGCCCTTCAAATCCGCAGGCTGGTGAATCGGCGATTTAGGGCCGACCACCACGCCGAGATTGCCCGGCGGATCGATCAGCACCGAGACGGCGACGACCGGCGCGCCCTTCACCGCAAAGGCCATGGCCGGACCGCTGCCGATGCCGAGATCGAGGCTCTGCGAGATGAGGCCCTGCTGCAGCTTCGCATCGCCGCCGAAATCGGTGATGGTGACCTCGAGATCGTGCTTGGCGAAAATGCCCTCGGCGATGCCGACATCGACGACCGTGAAGGAGAGGGCGGAGCCGACTGCCTTGCCGAAGCGCACGGTCTCGGCGGCGCTTGCCACAGTCGCCATGCTCAGCGTCGCGGCGGCGACAAAAGCGGCGCCGCATCCCCGCATCCACCGATTTGCGTGTTTCATGTCTCGCTCCCTGTTCCGGCTTTTGTTGATCGCGATCTTAACCGACTTGGCCGGCGACGCAGAAGCTCGGATCGGAGCGCCGGGTGCAGCGTTAGGTGCCGACGCGGAGCGTTGCGCCGAGGCTGCGCAAGGCCGCGATGATGCTCAAAGGCGTGATGCGCCCGGTCGCCGGATTTTCGGGGCTCGGCACATTCTCGATCGTCATCGAAAAACG
>Ga0207707_10004954_pt1 | contig 11704 bp, 9 predicted proteins | sample KBSC83BmetaG_FD_184336 | JGI IMG/M metagenome (GOLD analysis project Ga0207707, IMG submission 184336) | Corn rhizosphere microbial communities from Kellogg Biological Station, Michigan, USA - KBS C8-3B metaG (SPAdes) (version 2) | ecosystem: Host-associated > Plants > Roots > Rhizosphere ... | reverse complement strand
GATGGCGGTGACCTTCAGGTCCTCGACGATGCGCACGCCGGCCTTGCGGGCGCCTCGGGCCAGCGCCTGGGTGGTGTCGACCGGATTGGTCTGGCCGTCCTTCGGCAGGTACACCGCGCCGATCACCCCCGCGGTCGAAAGCAGCGGCCAGCGCTCGCGCGCCTCGCCGGGCGCGAGCAGCTGCACCTCGAGCCCGAAGCAGCGCGCCATGGAGGCGCCGCGCTTCAGCTCTTCGAGCCGGCCGGCGCTCGCGGCGACGGCAATCGAGCCCACCTGCCTGAACCCGGTTGCCTGACCGGTCTCGCGCTCGAGCCCCTCGTACAGCTGCGTGGTGTACTGCGCCAGGCGCGTCAGGTTCAGCGTGGCGCGCAGCTGGCCCACCAGTCCGGCCGCGTGCCAGGTCGTGCCGCACGTCAGCTTCTTGCGTTCCAGCAGCAGCACGTCGCTGCAGCCGCGCTTGGCCAGATGGTAGGCGACACTGCAGCCGACGATGCCGCCGCCGATGATGACCACGCGCGCGTGGGCCGGAAGGTTCGCCGCCACCTCAGCTCACTTGCGTTTGATCTGAGCTGCGCGCGCGGCGGCGGCGCGGTGCATGCGCGCGCGGCTGTCGGCGGCGTGGGCGCGCAGCACCTGGCCGGCGCGCTGCGGGTCGCGTGAGGCGATCGCCCTGACGATGGCCTTGTGCTCGGCGTTTGAGACGGCGAAGCCGCCGCCGTCCTGCAGGCCGCGCAGCCGGAACAGCAGCAGCTCCTTGGTCAGCCGGCGATAGGCCTCGGCGAGGCGCGTGTTGCCCACGAAGTCGACCAGCGCCTCGTGGAACGCCAGGTTCAGCTCGTGGTAGCGCCGCACGTCCCCCTTCGCGGTCGCCGCGTCCATCTCGGCCAGCAGCGCGCGCAGCACCGCCAGCTGCTCGGAGGTGATGCGTTCGGCCAGACGGCGCCCGATGAGCTCGTCGAGCACCTCGCGTACGTCGTAGACCTCGTCGGCTTCCGCCACCGTGACCTCGCGCACGAAGGCGCCGCGGTTGCGCTCGGTACGCACCAGCCCGCACTCGGTGAGCGCACGCAGTGCTTCCCGTACCGGGCCACGGCTGGTGCGGAAGCGCTCGGCGAGCTCGACCTCGTTGATGCGCTGGCCGGCGGAGAGCTCACCGCGCAGGATCATCTGCTCGATCTCGGCCTGCACCAGCGAAGGCAGGGAGTGGGCCTGCAGCAGCTGCAGCGGGGTGAGCGCGTTCACGGCCAGTGTCCCACTCCTGGGGCTAGGGTCTGGCGTCCATTACAGCGCAGCGGAGCTGTACTGTCTACTGTTGACACTTATGTGCCTCAACCCTAGAGTGGCATCGTCGGCCCGAGCCCTCTCGCACGAGCACCGTCATGACGACCGAACCTTTGCTGCTCACCCCCGGCCCGCTGACCACGTCGCTGCGCACCAAGCAGAGCATGCTGCGCGACTGGGGGTCCTGGGATGCGGACTTCAACAGCATTACCGCGCGCGTGCGCGAGCGGCTGCTGCAGATGGTGCACGCCACCGGCACGCACGAGTGCGTACCGCTGCAGGGCAGCGGCACCTTCGCGGTCGAGGCGGCGGTCGGCACGCTCGTGCCGCGCAGCGGCGGCCACGTGCTGGTGCCCCAGAACGGTGCCTACTGCCAGCGCATCGCCCGCATCTGCAGGGTGCTGGGGCGCAAGCTCACGACGCTCGACTACGCCGAGAACACCCAGGTCCTGCCGGCCGACATCGAGCGCGCACTCGCGGCTGAACCGGGCATCACGCACGTGGCGCTGGTGCACTGCGAGACCAGCACCGGGATCCTGAACCCGCTGCCGCAGATCGCGCAGGTGGTGGCCCGCCACGGCAAAGGCCTGATCGTCGATGCCATGAGCTCCCTCGGCGCGCTCGAGATCGACGCGCGCACGATGCCCTTCGACGCCGTGGTCGCCGCCTCGGGGAAGTGCCTGGAGGGCCCGCCCGGCATGGGCTTCGCGATCGTGCGCCGCGCGGCGCTGGAGCGCTGCGACGGTAACTGCCACTCCCTCTCCATGGACCTCTACGACCAGTGGGTCTACATGCAGAAGACCACGCAGTGGCGCTACACCCCGCCGACGCACGTGGTCGCAGCCTTCGATTGCGCCATCACGCAGTACCTGGAGGAAGGCGGCCGCGCCGCGCGTTACGCGCGCTATGCGAGCAACTGCGGCATTCTCATCGAGGGCCTGGCCAAGCTCGGACTGCGCAGCTTCCTGCCGGCGGCCATCCAGGCGCCGATCATTGTCACGTTCTTCGCGCCCGATAACCCGCACTACCAGTTCAAGAGCTTCTATGACGCCGTCAAGGCGCAGGGCTACATCCTCTATCCCGGCAAGCTCACCGCGGTCGAGACCTTCCGCGTCGGCTGCATGGGCCAGCTCGGCGAGCGCGGCATCGCCGGCGCGGTGGACGCGGTCGCCAAGGTGCTGGCCGCCATGCAGGCGGCGGCGTGATGGCGCGCAGCGTCGAGGTCAACGGGCGCACCTACCGCCTGCCCGAGCGCCCGGTGGTAGTGGTGTGCGTGGACGGCTGCGAGCCGGACTACATCGCGCAGGCCGTGGCGGGCGGTCACATGCCGTGGATGAAGCGCGTGCTGGCGCAGGGCAGCGCGGTCATCGCCGACTGCGTCATGCCGAGTTTCACCAACCCGAACAATCTCTCGATCGTCACCGGCGCGCCGCCGGCGGTGCACGGCATCTGCGGCAACTACCTCTACGACACCGCGGGCGGCGTCGAGGTGATGATGAATGACCCGAAGTGGCTGCGCGCCCCTACCCTGCTGGCCTCGCTCGCCGACGCCGGCTGCAAGGTCGCGGTGGTCACCGCCAAGGACAAGTTGCGCAGACTCCTCGGCCACCAGCTGCGCGGGGTGTGCTTCTCAGCGGAGCGGGCCGACCAGGTGACGCGCGCCGAGCACGGCATCGAGGACGTGCTGTCGCTGGTGGGACTGCCGGTGCCGAGCGTCTACAGCGCCGCGCTGTCCGAGTTCGTGTTCGCCGCCGGCGTGAAGCTCATGCAGGCACAGCGGCCGGATGTCATGTACCTGTCGACGACCGACTACGTGCAGCACAAGCACGCGCCAGGCTCGGCGGAGGCCAATGCCTTCTACGCCATGATGGACCGCTACCTGGGCGAGCTCGAGCCGCACGGCTGCACCATCGCGCTCACCGCCGACCACGGCATGAACGCCAAGACGCGCCTGGATGCGAGCCCGAACGTCATCTACCTGCAGGACGTGCTCGATGCGTGGCTGGGCGAAGGCCAGGCACGCGTCATCCTGCCCATCACCGACCCCTACGTGGTACACCACGGCGCGCTCGGCTCCTATGCCACCGTGTACCTGCGGGCGACGGATGATGCGGCCGCCCTTGCCACGCGCATCGGCGCGCTCCAGGGAGTGGAGGTCGTGCTGACGCGCGAGCAGGCGGCGCGCCGCTTCGAGCTGCCCGCCGACCGCATCGGCGACCTGGTCGTGGTCTCCATCCGCTCGGTCGCCCTGGGCAGCGCCAAGGCCAAGCACGACCTGTCCGGGCTCGATGCGCCGCTGCGCTCGCACGGCGGGCTCTCGGAACAGCCGGTGCCGCTCGTCATGAACCGCCCGATCCGCGACCTGGATGCGAGCCGCCGCTGGCGCAACTTCGATGCCTTCGACTGGGCACTGAACCATGGCCACTGAGACCGCCCCGCGGGGTGCCGCGGGCGGCGGCGTGCGCCGCGAAGGCCTGCGCATCGGCGGGGCGCCCGTCATGACCGAGCGCGCGAGCGAGGTGTTCAATCCCTACACGCGCGCCGTGGTTGCCACGGTCGCGCGTGCCTCGGTTGCCGACGTACGCCGCGCCATCGGCATCGGCCGGGCCTATCGCCCGAAGCTCACGCGCTACGAGCGCTACCGCATCTGCTATCAGGCGGCGGAGCTGCTGCGCGCGCGCACCGCGGAGTTCGCGGATCTCATCACCGCCGAGAGCGGTCTGTGCAAGAAGGACTCGACCTACGAGGTCGGACGCGCCTGCGACGTGTTCGTGTTCGCCGGCAACGCGGCGCTCCAGGACGACGGTCAGATCTTCTCCTGCGACCTCACCGCGCACGGCACGCGGCGCAAGGTGTACACGCTGCGCGAGCCGCTGCAAGGGGTGATTGCCGCCATCACGCCCTTCAACCACCCGCTCAACCAGGTGGCGCACAAGGTCGCCCCGGCGATCGCCAGCAACAACCGCATGGTGCTCAAGCCCTCGGAAAAGACGCCGCTGAGCGCGCTGCGGCTGGCCGACGTCCTCTACGCGGCCGGACTGCCGCCGGAGATGTTCGCCGTCGTTACCGGCGACCCGCGCGAGATCGCCGACGAACTCCTGACGCACCCGGACGTGGACCTCGTGACCTTCACCGGCGGCGTGGCGATCGGCAAGTACATCGCCGCCAAGGCGGTCTACAAGCGCCAGGTCTTGGAGCTCGGCGGTAACGATCCGCTCATCGTCATGGAGGACGCCGATCTCGAGGAGGCGGCCACGCTCGCCGCCCTCGGCTCGTACAAGAACTCGGGCCAGCGCTGCACGGCCATCAAGCGCATGCTGGTGCACGAGCAGGTGGCCGCGCCGTTCACCGAGCTGCTGCTGGCGAAGAGCCGCGCCGTGAAGTACGGCGATCCCATGGACCCGCAGACCGACATGGGCACGGTGATCGATGAGGCGGCGGCGCAGAGCTTCGAGGCGCGGGTGAACGAGGCCGTGGCCCGGGGCGCGCGGCTCCTGTACGGCAATATCCGCGACGGCGCCCTGTACTCCCCGACCGTCCTCGACCGGGTCGCCCCGGAGATGACGCTGGTGCAGCAGGAGACCTTCGGGCCGGTGTCGCCGCTCATCAGCTTCGCCAGCCTCGATGCGGCGATCCGCATCGCCAACTCCACCGCCTATGGGCTGTCCGCGGCGCTGTGCACCAACCGCCTCGACTACATCACGCGCTGCGTGTCCGAGCTCAACGTCGGCAGCGTCAACGTGCGCGAGGTGCCGGGCTATCGGCTCGAGCTCACGCCCTTCGGGGGCATCAAGGACTCGGGGCTGGGATACAAGGAAGGCGTGCAGGAAGCGCTCAGGAGCTTCACCAACACCAAGACCTATTCCCTGCCGTGGCCGTAACCGAGCCAGCGGCCGCCGCGGCACTCGCGCCCGAGGCGGTGATCCCGGCGACGCGCGCGCTGCGCATCGCGCAGTGCCGCACGCTGCTGCTGCTGTTTCTCGGCTACGCCTCGTGCTACTTCTGCCGCTCCAACTTCTCGGTCGCGACGCCGCTGCTGGTCGAGGAGCTCGGCCGGCGTGGCGTGAGCCACGCCGATGCGCTCATGGGACTCGGCTGGCTGGCCTCGGCCGGGGTCTTCGCCTACGCCATCGGCAAGTGGTTCCTGACGGGGCTCGGCGACTACTGGGGCGGCAAGCGTAACCTGCTCATCGCCACCGGCGGCGCCACGCTGTTTACGCTGCTGTTCGCCTCGAGCTCGCTGCTGCCGCTGTTCGCCTTTGCGTGGGTCGGCAACCGCATGAGCCAGTCGATCGGCTGGTCGGGGCTGGTGAAGGTGTCCTCCAAGTGGTTCAGCTACGCCCGCTACGGCAGCATCGCCGCCATCCTCACCTGCAGCTACCTGATCGGGGACGCCGCGGCCCGGCAGAGCATGAGCTGGCTGATCGATCGCGGCCTGGGCTGGCGCGGCCTGTTCGTGTTCGGCGCTGCCGTCGCCGGCTTCATGTTCCTGTGCAACCTGCTCCTGCTACGCGAGTCGCGCACCGAGGTGGGGCATGCGGAGCCCGCCGTGAATCCGCGCAACGTGTTCGCCGGAACCGCCGCTCCGCGGACCTTCCTCGAGCGGGTGCTGCCGCTGCTGCGCAGCCGTGCGTTCCTGACCGTGTGCCTGCTCGGCTTCGCCACCACCATGATCCGCGAGACCTTCAATACCTGGACGCCGCAGTACCTGCACGACTTCGGGCACATGTCGGTAAGCCGTGCCGCGGCCATGTCGGCGATCTTCCCCGGGGTCGGCGCGCTGTCGGTGCTGCTCGCGGGCTGGGGGAGCGACCGCCTGGGGCCGAACGCGCGGGCGCTGCTGCTCATCGTCGGCCTCACCGCCACGGCCGCGGCGCTGCTGGTGCTCAGGTCGCTGCCGCCGGACGCCGCCGGTGGCGTGCTGCCGGTGGCCATGATCGGGATCGTCGCCTTCTGCCTGCTCGGCCCCTACTCCTTCCTGCCGGGCGCGTTCGCGCTCGATTTCGGTGGCAAGCAGGCCGCCGCGGCCGCCTCCGGCATGGTGGATGGCACCGGCTATATCGGCGGGGTCGCCGCCGGCTCGGCCATGGTGTGGCTGTCGCAGCGCTACGACTGGGGCGCCATGTTCCTGGCGCTCGCGACGGTGAGCGCCCTGGCAGCCGGCGGTGCCTGCTACCTGCACGTCCTCAATGCGCGGCGCTTCCGAGCCGCCGGGACCGGCCCGTGAAGATTGCGCGGCTCGAGACCTGGCACGACCGGTTCGTGTGCTTCGTGCGCGTGACCTCGGACGGCGGCGCGAGCGGCTGGGGACAGACCTCGACCTACAACGCCGACATCACCGCCGCGGTGTTCCATCGTCAGGTGGCGCCCTGGGCGCTCGGCGCCGACGCGCTGACCATCGAGGCGCTCGTCGAGCGCATCGAGGAGCGCGAGCACAAGTTCCCCGGCAGCTATCGCTGTCGCGCGCTCGCCGGCCTCGACACCGCGCTGTGGGACCTGCGCGGCCGGCTCGAGGGCAAGCCGGTGGTGGAACTGCTCGGCGGCCGGCCGCGCCGGCTGCGCGCCTACGCCTCGTCCATGCGGCGCGACATCACGCCCGCCGACGAGGCCGCGCGGCTGGCGCACCTGCGCGACAGCTACGGCTTCGACGCCTTCAAGTGGCGGGTGGGCGCCGAGTGCGGCCACGACCTCGACGAGTGGCCCGGGCGCACCGAGGCCGTCGTGCCCGAGGTGGCGCGCGCCCTGGGTGCGGGCATGGCGAAGCTGGTCGATGCCAACAGCGGCTTCTCGCCCCGCCGCGCGATCGAGGTCGGGCGCCTCCTCGAAGCCGAAGGCATCAGCCACTTCGAGGAGCCGTGTCCGTACTGGAAGCTCGAGGAGACCCAGCAGGTTGCCGACGCGCTCGACATCGACGTGACCGGCGGCGAGCAGGACTGGGACCTCGCGACCTGGGCACGCATGATTGAGATGCGCGCGGTCGATGTGGTGCAGCCGGACGTCATGTACATGGGCGGCATCACCCGCACGCTCAGAGTCGCCCGGATGGCGGCAAGCGCGGGACTTCCCTGCACACCCCACAGCGCCAACCTGTCGCTGGTCACCCTGTGCGCCATGCACCTGCTCGGCGCCATCCCCAACGCCGGCAAGTACCTGGAGCTGTCCATCGAGGGGCGCGACTACTACCCATGGCAGGAGGGGCTGTTCGTGAATGACCCCTACCGCGTGACCGACGGCCACGTGACCATCCCGTCTGAGCCCGGCTGGGGTGCGGAGGTCAACCCGCAGTGGCTGGAGCGGGCCGCATATCGGCTCAGCGGCGTGTCGCGCTAACATCCGTGCGCACAACAGGGCCGGAGCCACCGACCCCTGCCGCCGAAGGAGTTCTCCGTTATGCAGCCAGATGAGGTGCGCAGCGCCGCACAGGCCCGCGCGATTGTCGAGGAGCGGGGACTGACGCACGTCAAGATCGGCGTGTTCGACAACGACGGCATCCTGCGCGGCAAGTTCGTGGACCGTGGCAAGTTCTTCGCGGCGCTGGACAAGGGCCTGGGGTTCTGCGACGTGGTGCTGGGCTGGGACTCCAACGACCAACAGTACGACAACGTTACCTTCACCGGCTGGCACACCGCCTTCCCCGATGCGCCGGTGCGGCTGCTGCCCGAGACCTGCCGTGCGCTGCCGCTCGAGGGCAACATGCTGCTGTTCCTCGGCGAGTTCGCCGGCAAGGCCGAGGAAGTGTGCCCGCGCGCGACGCTGCGCCGGGTGCTGCAGCGCGCCGCCGCTCTGGGCTTCGCGGCGAGCGCCGCGGCTGAGTACGAGTTCTTCGTCTTCAGCGAGACCCCGGCGAGCGTGCGCGAGAAGCACTACCGCAATCTCACCAACCTGACGCCCGGCTACTTCGGCTACTCGGTGCTGCGCAGCGGCGTGCATGCCGAGCTGTACCAGGCGCTGCTGCAGCTGGCCGAGGACATGCGCATGCCCATCGAGGGCCTGCATACCGAGACCGGGCCCGGCGTCATGGAGGCGGCGCTGCACTACAGCGAGGCGCTCGAGGCCGCCGATCGCGCCGCGCTCTTCAAGACCTTCGTCAAGGTGCTGGCGCAACGCCGCGGCCTGATGGCGACCTTCATGGCCAAGTGGTCCCAGCATCTGCCCGGTCAGAGCGGCCACCTGCACATCTCGCTGACGCGCAAGGACGGCTCGTCGGTCTTCCACGACGAGTCGCAGCCGCACAGCATGTCGCAGGAGATGCGCTGGTTCGTCGGCGGCCAGCAGGCGCTGATGCCCGAGCTGCTCGCCATGGTGGCCGCGACGGTCAACAGCTACTCGCGCCTGGTGCCGGGCTACTGGGCGCCGACCTCGGCCACCTGGGGCGTGGAGAACCGTACCTGCGCGCTGCGCGTCATCCGCGGCGACGCCAAGGTCCAGCGCGTCGAGTACCGCATCGCCGCCGCCGACATCAACCCCTACCTCGCCATCGCGGCCGCGATCGGCTCGGGGCTGTGGGGCATCGAGCAGCGCATCGAGCCGGACGAGCCCATCACCGGTAACGCCTACGACCGCAAGCTCTCGGCCAAGCGCCAGCTGCCGCGCACCCTGAGCGAGGCGGCCGAGCGCCTGGCGCACTCCAAGGCGGCGCATGAACTGTTCGGCAAGCCGTTCGTCGAACACTTTGCGGCCAGCCGCGAGTGGGAGGAGCGCGAGTTCCGCCGCGCCGTGACCGACTGGGAGCTGGCCCGCTACTTCGAGATCATCTGATGAGCATCCGCACCATCTCCCCGGTCGACGGGCGCGTGTACGCCGAGCGCGCCGCGGCCACTGCCGCCGCCATCGACGCCGCCCTGCAGCAGGCCCGCGCCGCGCAGCCGGCCTGGCGCGCCGCGCCGCTGGCGGCGCGCGCTGCGATCCTCGAGCGCTTCTGCCAGGAGTTCGAGCGTCGCGCCACCGCCATCGCCTCCGGCCTCACCTGGCAGATGGGGCGGCCGATCCGCTTCGCCCCCAGCGAGGTGCGCGGGACGCTCGAGCGCGCCCGCTACATGATCGGCATCGCCGCGCGCGCGCTCGCCGACGTCGACCCGGGCGCCAAGGCCGGCTTCCGCCGCTTCATCCGCCGCGAGCCGCTCGGGGTGGTGTTCACCGTGGCGGCGTGGAATTACCCGTACCTGATCGCGGTCAACAGCGTCGTGCCGGCGCTCATGGCCGGCAACGCCGTGCTCCTCAAGCACTCGGCGCAGACACCCCTGTGCGCGGAGGTGTTCGCCGAGTGCCTCGCCGCCGCCGGCCTGCCGGCGGGCCTGTTCCAGGTGCTGCACCTCTCGCACGCGGACACCGAGGCGGTGATCCGCGATCCGCGCGTCGACTTCGTCGCCTTCACCGGCTCGGTGGCCGGCGGGCGCGCGGTGCAGAAGGTCGCGGCCGAGCGCTTCATCGGTGTCGGCCTCGAGCTCGGCGGCTGCGATCCGGTGTACGTACGCGGCGACGCCGACCTGAGCCACGCCATCGAGAACATCGTGGACGGGGCCTACTTCAATTCCGGGCAGTCGTGCTGCGGGCTGCAGCGCATCTACGTGCACGAGTCGGTGTACGAGCCCTTCACCCGCGGCTGCATCGAGCTCATCCGCCAGTACCGGCTGGGCGACCCCACCGACCCGGCCACGACCCTCGGGCCGCTGGTGCGCAGCGCCGCGGCCGATGCAGTGCGGGCGCAGCTGCAGGCGGCGGTGGCCGCCGGGGCGCGCCCCGCGATCGATGAGCGCGAGTTTGCCGCCAGCCGTGCCGGCACCCCGTACCTCGCCCCGCAGCTGCTGCTCGATGCGCCACCCGACTCCGTGGTCATGCGCGAGGAGATCTTCGGCCCGGTGGCCGGCGTCATGAAGGTACGCTCGGACGATGAGGCGGTGGCGCACATGAATGACAGCGCCTTCGGTCTCACCGCCGCCGTTTGGACACGCGATGCCCAGGCGGCCGAGGCCCTCGGCCAGCGGGTGCAGACCGGCACCTGGTTCATGAACCGCTGCGACTACCTCGATCCGGCGCTCGCCTGGGTCGGAGTGAAGGACTCCGGACGCGGCTGCACGCTGTCGGTGGTCGGCTACGAGCACCTGACGCGGCCCAAATCATTTCACTTGCGGGTGACGACGTGAGCGTACCTCTGAAGGCCAACTGGAACTATCCGACCACCGTGTGGGCCGGCCCCGGGCGGATCGCGGAGCTGCCGGCCGCGTGCCAGCGACTCGGCATCGCGCGGCCACTGCTGGTGACCGACGAGGGCCTGCGCGCCGCGCCCATGGTGCTGCGGGCACGGGCGCTGGTGCCCGGCACCGGCCTGTTCGCCGACGTGCGCGGCAACCCCGTGGCGGCCAACATCGAGACGGGACTCGCCGCCTATCGCAAGGGCGGCCACGACGGCGTCGTCGCCTTCGGCGGCGGCTCGGCGCTCGATGCCGGCAAGGTGATCGCATTCATGTCCGGGCAGCGCCGCCCACTGTGGGACTTCGAGGACGTCGGCGACTGGTGGACGCGGGCCGATCCGCGGGGCATCGCGCCGGTGATCGCGGTACCGACCACCGCCGGCACCGGCTCGGAAGTCGGCCGCGCGGGCGTGGTGATCAACGAGGCCACGCACCAGAAAAAGATCATTTTCCATCCGCAGATGATGCCCGGCGTGGTGATCTCCGACCCGGAGCTGACGGTCGGCCTGCCGCCGCAGATCACCGCCGCGACCGGCATCGACGCGTTCGTGCACTGCTTCGAGGCGTTCTGCGCACCGGGCTTTCACCCGCTCGCCGACGGCATCGCGCTCGAGGGTATGCGCCTTATCCAGAGGTATCTGCCGCGCGCCTGCGACGACGGTACCGACCTCGAGGCGCGCTCGCGCATGCTGGCCGCCGCCAGCATGGGGGCCACCGCGTTCCAGAAGGGCCTGGGCGCAGTACACGCCATCGCCCACCCGGTGGGCGCGCACTTCAATACCCACCACGGGCTCACCAACGCCGTGCTGCTGCCGTACGTCCTGGTGCACAACCGCCCGGCAATCGAAGCGCAGCTGCCGGTGATCGCGCGTACGCTCAATCTCAGCGGCGAGCCGTACGCGGCGGTGTTCGACTGGGTGCTGGACTTCCGCAAGCGGCTCGCCATCCCGCACACGCTCGCCGCGATCGGCGTGGCGCTGACCAACCCGGACGTCATCGGCCACGAGGCCTCGCTCGATCCGTCCGCGGGCGGCAACCCGCGTCCGACCGATGCCGCAGCCTATGCGCGCATCTTCCGCTCGGCGGTCAAGGGCGACCTGACCCTGGCCGGCTGACTAGAGCGCGCCGAGCTCCGCGATCGCCTGCTGCCACAGCGTCTCGGTGGCGGCGGCCACCACGCGCCCGTCGCAAGCCGTCGTCAGCGGTGCGCCGCGCCAGTCGCTGATGCGCCC
>Ga0207707_10004950_pt1 | contig 11708 bp, 10 predicted proteins | sample KBSC83BmetaG_FD_184336 | JGI IMG/M metagenome (GOLD analysis project Ga0207707, IMG submission 184336) | Corn rhizosphere microbial communities from Kellogg Biological Station, Michigan, USA - KBS C8-3B metaG (SPAdes) (version 2) | ecosystem: Host-associated > Plants > Roots > Rhizosphere ... | reverse complement strand
GTGCGTCTCGGCGATGTCGACGTGGTCGAGGCTCTTCCACTCGAACAGCACGCGGCCGCTCGGCAGCGCGATCTCCTGCACCATCCCGCCGATCACCTTCCCGTTCGGCGGGCCGCCGATCGGGGTGAGGTCGGCGTCGCGGATCTCGTAGCTCGTGATCAGGCCGGTGTTCTGCGGGGTGATCAGGAACTCGTGCAGGTCGGACTGCCGCCCGTTGCCGGCGGGGACTCGCGCGACGACGCGATACATGTCATCGAGGATCACGTGCGTGCCGGTGCCGAGCCCGCTCTCGGCCTTGCCTTCCCACCACGTCAGCACCGGCTTGCCGTGGTACACGCCGCTGCGGAAGTTCATCGCGGTGTGCGGCGTCGTCGGCAGGAACCAGATCGGCTCGCCCGCCTCGTCGGCGATCAGCACACCGCGCTGGCCGGGCCCCGAGGACGGCGCCAGGAACAGGCTGCCGTTCGCGGTCTTCCCGCGGCGGACGACGGTGAGCTTCGGCGGGCGGAGGTCGGGACGCGAGACGAAGTGCCGCGTGTCGTTCGGCGCGCCGGCGCCGAACGCGTCGCCTGCGCGTGCGAGCAGGTCGGCGCCGGCGAGGAACGAGCCGGCGACCACAGCGCGGGCGCCCCGCTGCACGAGCCCCCTCCGCGTCAGCCCACGCTCCCACTCCATCCGCGCCGATCCTACGCGACGGCGTACGCGTCGTCCGTGTCCTCCCCCTGTGCCCGTTGTGCGGCGATGAGGTCGCGGTACCAGTAGAAGCTGCCCTTCGGCACACGCTCGAGCGTCGCGAAGTCGACGTAGACGAGGCCGAACCGCTTCCAGTAGCCCCAGGCCCATTCGAAGTTGTCGAGCAGCGACCACGCGAAGTAGCCCTTCAACGGCACGCCGGACGCGGCCGCCTCGGCCGCTGCGCCGATGTACCCCTCGAAGTACGACTGCCGCTCGGGGTCGCCGACGGAGCCGTCGTGCCCGCGCACGTCGGGATACGCCGCGCCGTTCTCGGTGACGTAGATGCCTTTCGGCGCGTAGTCGCGCGCGAGGCGCAGCAGCAGGTCGCGCAGCCCTTCCGGCACGACCTCCCACCCCATGTCGGTGCGGTCGACGTCGGCCCGCCGCACGATGCGCGAGCGGCTGCCGTCGGTGTCCGCCGCGACGAGCGGCGATGTGTAGTTGTTGACACCGAGGAAGTCGATCGGCGCAGAGATCGTCTCGAGGTCGCCGTCCTGGATCTCGGGGAGGACGTCGCGCCACGCCTCGACCATGTCCTCCGGGTAGGCGCCCTTGAAGATCGGGTCGAGGAACCAGCGGTTGTGGAAGCCGTCGACCCACGCCGCCGCCTGCTCGTCGCCGTCGTCGTCGCCTGCGGCGTACGCATAGTCGAGGTTGAGCGTGATCCCGACCTCCGACTTGGGCGAGAGCTCGCGCAGGATCCGCACCGCCCGTCCGTGCGAGAGCAGCAGGTGATGCGCCGTCGCGAGGGCATCCGCCTCCGACGTCCGGCCGGGCGCGTGGTGGCCCCAGCCGTGGCCGACCCAGGAGACGACCCACGGCTCGTTGTGGGTGATCCAGTGCCCGACCCGGTCGCCGAGCCGGCCGGCGACCGCCTCGACGTACGCCTCGAACGCATCAACGGTTGCGCGCACGGGCCAACCGCCCTCGTCCTCGATCGGCTGCGGCGTGTCCCAGTGGAAGAGCGTGACGTACGGCGTGATCCCGTTGCCGAGCAGCTCGTCGATCAGCCGGTCGTAGAAGTCGAGTCCCTTCTTGTTCACGGGCCCGCGCCCTCCGGGGATGATCCGCGGCCACGCGATCGAGAGCCGGAACGCATCGATGCCGAGCTCGCGCATGAGCGCGATGTCGTCGCGGTAGCGGTGGTAGAAGTCGCATGCCACCGCGCCGTTGTCGCCGTTGCGCACTTTGCCGGGCGTCGCACAGAAGCGATCCCACACGCTCTCGCCGCGGCCGTCCTCGGTGGCCGCGCCTTCGATCTGGAACGACGCCGTCGCCGCGCCCCACACGAAGTCGGGCGGGAAGGCGCTAAGCGGCAGGTTGGGCATGGAGTTGGTCCTCTCGTTGACGGGGTGCAGTGACGTGACAGCGTGCGATGCGGTCCGGCTCGGTTTCGACGAGCTCCGGCGTCTCCCGGCCGCAGACGTCGATCGCGAGCGGGCAGCGATCGACGAACCGGCAGCCGGGCGGCGGGTCGACGGCGGCCGCCGCGGTGCCCTTGCGGATCTCGATCGGCTCGAGGGTGCGCTCTCCGTCGGGCACCGATGCGATCAGGAGGCGGGTATACGGGTGCAGCGGGCTCGCGAGCACCTCGTCCACCGGGCCTTGCTCGACGATCTGGCCCGCGTACATCACGAGGATGTCGTCCGCGACGTAGCGCGCGCTCGCGAGGTCGTGCGTGACATACAGAAATGCGATCCCGAGCTCCTTCAGGTCACGCATCAGGTTGAGGATGCCGGCCCGGATCGAGACGTCGAGCATCGAGATCGGCTCGTCGGCGATGACGACCTTCGGGTTCACGGCGAGCGCCCGCGCGATCGCCACCCGCTGCCGCTGACCGCCCGACAGCTCGTGCGGGTAGGCGTCGGCGAACTTCCTCGCCGGGACGAGCCCGACGACTTCGAGCAGCGCCTCGACACGAACGCCAACGTCGCGGCGACCCGCAATCCCGTGGACCCGAAGCGGTCGCGCGAGGTGGTGCCGCACCGTCTTCGCAGGATTCAGCGACCCGAACGGATCCTGGAAGATCATCTGGACCTGCGAGCGGTACTCGAGCATGCCGCGACGACGGCGTTGACGCGTGACGTCGCGCCCGTCGAACACGAGCTCGCCGCCGGTCGACTCGAGAAGGCGGAGAATCAGCTTGGCGACGGTGCTCTTCCCGCTGCCGCTCTCGCCGGCGAGCGCCGTGATGCGGCCCGGGGTGAGCGCGAACGACACGTCGTCGACAGCGTGCAGCCTCGACGGGTGCAACACACCGCCCGAGCGGAACTGCTTCGACAGCGCGCGCACCTCCAAGATGGGAGTCACGGCGTCTCCCGATGGCAGGCGACGCGATGGCCGGGCGAGACGACCTGGAGCTTCGGACGCTCACCCACCTGACGTGCGTGGAGCGCTACGTCCTCTCCGGTGCAGTACTGACAGCGCGGGTGGAAGCGGCAGCCGGAGGGCGGCGCAGAGAGATCCGGCGGCGCGCCGGGGATCCCGGTCAGCCGCTCGATCGGGCCGTGGAGCGGCGGGAACGAGCCGAGGAGCCCGACCGTGTACGGATGACGCGCGTCGGTGCGAAGGCTCGCGGCCGGCGCCTCCTCGACGATCTCGCCGGCGTACATGATCGCGATGCGGTGCGCGATCTCGAGCAACAGCGAGAGGTCGTGGGTGATGAAGAGCACCGCGAAGCCGAGCTCGGCCTGCAACTCGCGGACCTGCTGCAAGATCTCGCGCTGCACGACCACGTCGAGTGCGGTCGTCGGCTCGTCCATGATCACGAGCTCGGGACGCAGGGCGAGCGCCATGCCGATCACGACGCGCTGGCGCATTCCGCCGGAAAGCTGATGCGGGTAGGCGCGAAGGCGCCTGCGGTCGATTCCGACGAGCTCGAGCAGCTCGCCGGCGCGAACAAGCGCGTCCTTTTTCGAGACCCGCTCGTGCGCGCGCATCATGTCGACGAACTGGTCGCCGACGCGCATCACGGGATTGAGCGAGTTCATCGCGCTCTGGAAGACCATCGAGACGTTGCGCCACCGGTAGCGGCGCAGCTCGCTGCGGCTGTGCCCGGCCACGTCCTTGCCGTCGAACAGCACGCGACCGCTGGAGATCCGGGCCGGCGGCCGCAGGACCTGCATGACCGCGTTCCCGAGCGTGCTCTTCCCGCACCCCGACTCACCGGCGAGACCGACGATCTCGCCCGCGCCGATCGAGAGCGAGACACCGTCGACGGCGCGAGTCGTGCGGAGCCGAGACACGTAGTCGACGACGAGATCTTGCAGGGCGACCACGGGGCTCGCACCCGCTTCGACCACGTCCGGCCTCACGTCGAGCGTCAACGTCATGCCGCCCGCCGGAGCGGAAGGACGAGACCGCGGAGCAGACGGCGGCGAACCCGCACCTCGTCTCTGAGGCGCGGGTTCGACACCTCGTCGATGCCCGCGAGGATCAGCGTGAGGCCGAGCACGGTCAGGACGAGCGCGAGGCCCGGGAAGAGGAACGGCCACCACTCGCCCTGGAGCACGGCGGAGTTCGTCTGCGCCCAGTACAGCGTCATCCCCCAGCTGACGTGCGTCGTGTCGCCGAGCCCGAGGAACTCGAGGCCGGCGTCGACGAGCAGCGAGATGTAGAAGACGAGCACGAACCCGGCCGCGATCCTGCTGATCATGTTGGGGACGAGCTCGCCGAACACGATGCGCCACGTCGACTCACCCGCGACCTTCGCGGCGAGCACGAAGTCGCGGTTTCGAAGCGACAGCGCCTGTCCCCGCAGAATGCGCGCCTCGAACGCCCACAGCGTCAGCGCGAGGAACAAGATCATCGACTTCATGTCCCTGCTCGTGAGGTAGGACGACGCGACGACGAGCAGCGGGATCGTCGGGATCACGAGGAAGACGTTCGTCAGGAAGTTGATCGCGTCGTCGACGATGCCGCCCGAGTACGCCGCCAGGATCCCGAGCGTCGCCGCGATCAGCGTCGCCAGCGCACCCGAGGCCGCGCCGAGCATCAGCGAGCGCCGGGCGCCCATCACGACCTGCGAGAAGATGTCGCTGCCCTGGTCGGTCGTCCCGAACAGGTGGTGCCACGACGGCGCCTGCCGGGCGTCCACCAGGCTGAACGCCGTCGGGTCGGACACGGAGATCAGCGGCGCGATCAGCGCGACGATCACCATGAAGCCGAGAACGACCACACCCGCACGGGACTTCGGGTTCCGAAGCAGCATCAGGAGCCATCCGGGCACACGGACGCGCGCCCGGCGCGCGGGCGTCAAAACAGGGGCGAGCTCGATCGTCGGCTGCAGCTGAGACACCGCTAGCCGGTCCTGACGCGCGGGTCGAGAACGAGGTTGAGGAGGTCCATCACGATGTTCGCCGCGATCACGGTGAACGCGAAGATCAGAAGCAGCCCCTGGGTGAGCGGATAGTCGTTGCCGAGCGCCGCCTGCTGCAGCGTGAGCCCGGCGCCGGGATAGCTGAAGACGTACTCGATGAAGACGAGGCCGCCGACGGCGCTCGCGAACTGCGCGGCGAACCCGTTCAGCGGCGGCAGGATCGCGTTGCGACCCGCATAGCGCGTCATCACGCGCCGGTCCGGCAGTCCTTTCGCGTGAGCCATCGCGACGTAGTCCTCGCCGATCGTGTTGATCATCACGGTGCGCATGTTCAGCACCCACCCGCCGGTGTACGCGGCGACGACCACGAGGATCGGCAGCTGCGAGTGACGGAACACGCTCGACAGGAACGCCCAGTTGAAGCCCGGGACGAGCGAGCTGTCGTACGCGTGCTGAATCGGGAACCAGTGCAGCCGCAGGCCGAGGAAGTAGACACCGAGGAGGCCGGTGAAGAACGCAGGGAACGCAGAGAGCGCCATGAAGACCGGCACGACGATCGAATCGAACGAGCCACCGCGGCGCCACGCAGCAACCATCCCGATCGCGATCCCGAGGATGAACGAGAGGACGAACGCGACGCCGACGAGGAAGATCGAATACGGCAGCACGCGGCCGATCACTTCCGACACCGGCGCGGGGTAGTTGGACGTCGACACGCCGAAATCGAGGTGCACGACCCGGTGCAGGTAGATCCAGTAGTCGTGCCAGATCGACCCCTTGCCGCCGCCCAGGAGCGCCTCGTACGTCTGGATGATCCCGGGGTTCGAGGAAATCTGGGCGGACGAGAGATGCTGGAGCACACCGCCGATGGGGCTGCCGGGCATGAGGCGCGGCAGCAGGAAGTTGAGCGTCAGCGCGACCCACACGGCGAAGACGTAGAACGCGAGTCGGCGGAGGAAGAAGCGCATGGCTCGTTAGTTATGCACGTTCGTAAATGCGGCGGCGGACGACCCCCAGTGGCCGTCCGCCGCCCGCATGGAGGGGCCTTCTGGTTGGTGCTACTGCCCGGCTTTCCCGCCCGGACAGATCTGCGTGAACGAGAGGAGGTTGTCGGGGAACGTCGTGAAGATCGGATCCCCGAAGTGGTTCTTCGGTGAGTCGAAGCAGTGGAAGTACTTCGTGCTGTACGTCGACCACCGCGGGCCGACGAACAACGGCACGATCGGAAGCTGCTGGAGCCACAGCTTCTCGAGCGCCGTCGCGGCGGCCTGCTGCTTCTTCGGGTCGAGGGTCTGCTTCCACTGGTTGAGCAGCGCGGTCCCCTGGTCGCTCTTGAAGTGCTCCCAGTTGCCGGTGTTCGTGGCGTCGAGCCCGGACGCGATGTACGAGTTGTTGTGGAGGTTCGCGTTGAAGAAACCGAACGGCGAGCCCTGACCGCCGACCTGCCAGAGCAGCGTCGGATTCTTCGTGCTCGATGCGTTCGGATACCACGAGTTCCAGTCGGGCTCGAGGACTTCCTTCGAGTCGATGCCGATCGCCTGCAGGTTCTTGGCGATGATCTGGTCGGACGCAACCCAGTCCGACCATCCGGAGATCACGTGGATGTCGAGCTTCACCGGGTTCCCCTTCGGGTCGAGCAGCTGGCTGCCCTTGTAGGTGAAGCCTGCGTCGGTCAACGTCTTCTTCGCCGTCGTCGGGTTGTAGGTGGCGAGCGCCTTGGCCTGCGCCTTCACGCTCGCGTCGGTCACCCACTGCGGGAACAGGAACTCGATCCCGAGCGCGGAGGTCGCCGGCGCGTAGCCGTACTCACCGAGCTTCGAGATGCTCTGCCGGTCGATCGCCTGCGAGAGCGCCTTGCGGAACGGAACCAGGCTGTACGGGTACTGCGTGGTGTCGAACACGAGCGACTGCGGGTACGCGGTCGTCGCGTAGAACGAGTGGAAGTGCGCCGGGTCCTTCGACGTGTACGCCTTCTCGACGTTCGCGACGAAGTTGTGCGTCCAGTCGACCTGGCCGCTCTGGATCAGCGCGAGGGCACTGTCATTCGACGTGGCCTGGACGTACTCGAGGCAGCCGATCTTCGGCTTGCCGGCCTGCCAGTAGTGCGCGTTCTTCGAGAACACGTAGTCCTGCGTCGTGAACCGGGCGATCGTGGTGAACGGGCCCGAGGCGACCGGGTGCGGGTTCGTGAACGTCGCCGGGTTCGCGACCTTCGCCCAGGCGTGCTGCGGCACGACGATCGCCCCGTTCAGCGTCGTCGAGACGAACTGCGAGTCGACCGTCTTCAGCTTGATCACGACCGTGTACTTGCCGTTCGCGGTGATCGACGAGATGTTGGTGTCCGGCCGCGTGTAGCCGATGATGTCCATCGTCTTCGACTGGGCGCCGGTGCCACCCTTGAGCGAATAGACGACGTCAGCCGACGTGAGCGCTGTGCCGTCCGACCACTTGACGTTCTTCGCAAGGTTGAGCGTCAGGGTCTTGTTGCCGTTCGTCCACTTCCACGTCCGGGCGAGCCACGGGACGGGCTTGAGGCCGCCGGCGGGGACCACGATCAGACCCTCGTACATCGCGCCCTTGATGAACTGACCGCTCGGCAGGCCGGTGGCGGTGTAGGGGTTGAAGTTCCTGACGAACGCCGGATCGCCCGACCCGGTCATGACGAGACATTTGTGCGCCGCCGTCTTCGAGATCGCTGCCGGAGCCGTCGCACGTGCCGCGGACGAGACCGTGGCGACGACGAGCACCGAAAGCACCGCAAGCGCACCGGCCGCTGTGACGGCGAGCCACGGGCGCCTCGGTGACCCTGCAGAACGTGACATGGGGATGTGACCTCCTCGGTCGGACTGCCGGTATCGGCGTGTTCCGGAAATGTTCCGGGAACCGTAAACCCGCACCCAGCCGGATGTCAAGCTAGTATTGCTTGCTCCTGGAGTGGCCTTCTGCGAGGCTGTTCCGGAAACGTTTCCGAAACCCATGGCGCAGGCGGACATCCAACGAGACGGGCCCCGGTTCCGGGGCCGGACGACGATCAGAGACATCGCCGACCTGGCGGGCGTCTCGATCGCGACGGTCTCGCGCGTCCTCAACGACCGGCCCGACGTGGCCCCGGACACGCGGGAGACGGTGCTCCAGGTGGTGCGCGAGCAGGGCTTCAACCGGAACCGCGGCGCGCGCTCGCTCGGCCGCGGCCGGACCGGGTTCATCGGGCTGACGCTGCCGCTGATCGCGGACGCGTACTTCGGCCCGATCCTGAGCGGCGCCTCCGAGGCGCTCTACGAGGAGGACATGCGGATCATCCTCGGCCCCACGCTCCACGAGCACGACCGCGAGGTGTCGATGCTCGAGCACCTCGTGCGTGAGTCGACCGACGGCGCGATCCTGATGCTTCCGTCCGAGTCGGAGGCGGAGCTGCGCGAGCTGCAGGCGCGCAACTACCCGTTCGTCGTCGTCGATCCGATGGAGCCGCCGCCCGACGGGATCCCGTGCGTGTCGGCGATGCACGCGTCGGGCGCGAAGCAGGCGACGGAGCACCTGCTCGACCTCGGCCACCGTCGCATCGCCGCGCTTGCCGGAGCCGAGGGATGGTACGCGACGGAGGAGCGGCTGATCGGCTTTCGTGCGGCGATGGCGCGCGCGGGCATCCTTCCGGACGCCGAGCTGATCAGGTACTCCGACTGGCAGATCCGCGGCGGCGAGTCCGCCGCCGAGGAGCTGTTGTCGCAGCCCGATCCGCCGACCGCGATCTTCGGGTTCAACGACAACGTCGCGATCGGCGCGCTGAACGCAGCGCGCCGTCGCGGCCTGCGTGTGCCCGACGACCTGTCGATCGTCGGCTTCGACGACACGTTCCAGTCCCGGATCGTGTGGCCGCAGCTCACGACCGTGCGCCAGCCGCTGCAGGAGCTCGGTCGGACCGGCGTCAGTCTGTTGATGCGCCTGCTCGAGGGCCAGCGGGTCGAGGCGTTGCGGATGGAACTGTCGACGACGCTCGTCGTGCGCGGCTCGACCGCGCCGCCGCGCGATGCGGCTCCGTAGCGTCGCGCTCGTCGCACTCGCTCTCGCGTGCGCGGGCGCGCTCGTCGTCGCCGCGCGCTCGACTCCGCGCGAGGACGCGTTCGTCGTTCGCAGGCTCGTCGCCGACATGCCGGGTCGCGCAGCGCACGTCGATCCGCAGCTCGTGAACCCGTGGGGGCTCGCGGCAACGCCGACGGGCGAGTGGTGGACGGGCAACGAGGCGCGTGAGTCGAGCACGCTGTACTCGGGGACCGGCCGCAAGACGGTGCTCGACGTACACGTCGACGGCGGCCCGACCGCAGTTGTCTTCAACAGCAGCCGCGGCTTCGTCGAGCGTGGCGGCGGACGGAGCGATCCTGCGCGGTTCATCTATGCGTGCGAGGACGGCGTGCTGCGCGCATGGACGCCGACCGTGCCGACGGGCTGGTCGACACGCGCGTTGCCGGTGTTCAGCGGCGCGCCGGCGGCGATCTTCCGCGGTCTCGCGCTGCTCGGCCCGAGGCTCTACGCCACGGACTTCCACAACGGCACGGTGATCGTCGTCGACTCCCACTGGCGCCGGGTGCAACTCGGCCGCGGTGCGTTCAACGATCCGGCGATCCCGGAATGGTACGCGCCGTTCGGGATCGAAGCGATCGGCGGGCATCTCTTCGTGACGTACGCGTGGAGGGCGCCGGTGAACGGCAACGACGCACCGACCGGCGGGTACGTCGACGAGTTCACGGCGTCGGGCCGCCTGGTCGCGCGCCTCCCGCGGGCGCAGTTGAACGAGCCGTGGGGTCTCGTCCGCGCGCCGGCGAGCTTCGGGCGGCGCGGCGGAGATCTGCTCGTCGGTAACTTCGGCGACGGCACGATCGGCGCGTATCGGTCGGCGCGTGGCCGCTGGGTGTTCGAGGACTACCTGCGCGGGCCCAACCGCAAGCCGATCGCGATCAGCGGCCTGTGGTCGCTGGCGTTCGGCAACGACGGGCTGGCCGGCTCGTCGCACACGCTGTTCTTCACGGCCGGCCCGCACACCTGGGTCGGCGCGACCGAACAGTCGGTGCACGGCCTGCTCGGGGCGCTCGACCCGGCCTGAGCCGCGGCGTCGAGCGGGGCCTTCCGAAATCTGGGCCGCCCGACTAATGTCGAATCCAGTGGAGTTGGCGAGATCGACGTCGCGGGTCGTGATCGCGGATGACAACGACGGGATCCGCGTTCTGCTGCGAGTCCTGATCGAGGTCGACGACCGGCTGCGGCTCGTCGGCGAGGCGACGGACGGCCGTCAGGCGTTGGAGCTCGTCGAGGCAGAGCAACCCGACGTCCTGCTTCTCGACCTGAGCATGCCGGGGCTCGACGGGCTGCAGGTCCTGACCGAGCTGCGGCAACGCGCGCCCACTCCTCGAGTCCTCGTCTACTCCGGCTTCAGCGGCCCGGAGATCCGCGAGGCCGCCCTGCGCGCCGGCGCCGACGACTTCCTCTTGAAAGGTGCGGAGCCGAACGAGATCGTCGATCGCCTCGCCCGCCTCGCCTCATGACTTACTCACTCTCCCGCCTCCTGTTTCTCGGTCTGCTGGTCGTCGGCTTCGTGCTGTTCGTCTTTCAGACGCCGCGCGACTGGCCGTATTTCATCGCCGCGGTCGGCATCGCAGCCCTCGCGTGTGCCGCTCTCGCCTACGGGAAGTGGTTCGAGCCGAACAGGATCGCAGCCGTCCTCCCGCCGCTGGCCGTCGTCCTTGCGATCGCGCTCTTGCGCGAAGGGCAGGGAGGAAGCCTCTCGGGGTTCGGCGCGCTGTATCTCTTGCCGGTTCTCTGGGTCGCGTTCTTCGGAACGCGCACGACCCTCGGCATCGTCCTGGCCGCGGTGCTGGCGGCGTTCTGGCTTCCCATCGTGCTCGAGGGTGCGCCGCACTACCCGTCGAGTCAGTGGCGAAGCGGCGGGCTGCTCGTCTTGATCGTCGGGATGTCGGGCCTCGCGATCCAGCAGCTGCTGATCGAGCTTGCGCGGGAGGAGGAGCGCCGCGCGTTCGCGGAGCTGCAGCTACGCAAGATCAGTGCCTACGAGCTGCATGACGACGTCGTGCAGAACCTCACCGTCGCCCAGCTCGCAATCGCGCTCGGTGAAGGCGACCGCGCGCGCGACGCCGTTGCGAAGGCGCTCGAGGTCGGACAGCAGATCGTCGAGAACCTCCTCGCGACGGAGGTGCCGCGGGCAGGCCGCTACGTCATGCGGCGCTCCGAGAGCGAAGGCACCGAAGAGCCATCGCCGTGATCGGCACGGCACTGCTCGGCCCGAACGATTCGACCTGAGCCCGGCCCTACACTGGACGCACCGCGCCCCCGTAGCTCAGTGGAGAGAGCAGCGGGGGCCACAAACTCGGCTGGGCTCTACGAGCGGGATTCTGGCGCACCGCTCAAGGCAGGAACGAGTGGGAGGCCAACTTGCGCCCCCCACTCGAATGCGGGGCTAAAAGTCGTCGTCGTCGTGGCTGCCCGACCTCCCGTTGCCGACCGTCGATCCCGCGAGGGCGCGGTATCGAGTAAGGCTAGCTCCCAGGAAGTAGATGAAGACGAACGCCGCGAGCACCAACGCGAACGAGCTGATCCGCCCCTTGATGTGATCGTTGTGCGCCCACTTGAGCCACTTCTCTTGCGCTGC
>Ga0207707_10004947_pt1 | contig 11712 bp, 9 predicted proteins | sample KBSC83BmetaG_FD_184336 | JGI IMG/M metagenome (GOLD analysis project Ga0207707, IMG submission 184336) | Corn rhizosphere microbial communities from Kellogg Biological Station, Michigan, USA - KBS C8-3B metaG (SPAdes) (version 2) | ecosystem: Host-associated > Plants > Roots > Rhizosphere ... | reverse complement strand
CCGATCCGAACAGCGCAAAGCCCAGTAGCGTCACGGCGATGGTGCCGAAGCCGAAATTGCGTTGCCTCAGCAGCCGCAGCCGGATCAGCGGCTTCTCGATCGTCAGTTCGATCCAAACGAACAGCGACAGGCTCACCAGCGCAACGAGCGCGAGACGCAAGATGAAAGGTGACGAAAACCAGTCGTCCTTGTTGCCCTCCTCGAGCACGGTCTGGAACGCCGACAATCCGATCGCCATGGTGAAGATACCAGCCCAGTCGCCTTCTTTCAGCAGCTTGAGCTGCATCGGCTGTCGCTCCAGCGTCAGATACAGCGCGGCTACCATGACGATGGTCGGCAGCACGTTGACGAAGAAGATGGTCTGCCAGCCATAATTCTCGGTGAGATAGCCGCCGATGGTGGGCCCGATCGCAGGCGCAAAGGTGACGGACAGCGCAAAGGCAGCAAGGCCGATCGGCTGCTGCGGCTTCGGCAGCTTGGTCAGCACCAGCGTGAACGCCATCGGAATCAGCACGCCGCCGGCGAATCCCTGCAATCCGCGCATCGCGATCATGGACGGCAAATCGTGAGTGAAGGCGCACGCCACAGAGAAGACTGCAAACAGGGCCGCGCTCGCCAGCATGTAGCGGCGGAACGAAAAGACCCGGCTGAGATAATCGGTCAGCGGGATCACCACGATCTCGCCGATCAGGTATGAGGTCGAGATCCACGATCCGTTGTCGACGCCGGTCCCGATGCCACCTTCGATGTTGAGCAGCGAAGCGTTGGTGATCTGGATGTTCAGGATCGCCATGAACGAGCCGATCATGGCCGCGAGGACGGCGATCCAGACCGTTACACTGGCGCGATTGGGATCGATGGCGGTGCGCTCAGAGCTGGCGTGCGAGGTCAGCGGCGCGGATGTCGGAGCTGACAGGACGGGATTTGACATGGCACGATCCTCCGGAAACCTTGCTGGATGCAGCGCTCGCCTGGCGATCAAGGGCTTGTGAGCGCGTCTCGATGGTCGGGATCACCGACATGCCGGGACGAAGTGCAACGAGCGGGTTGTTGTCGCCGTCGAGTGCGATCCTGACCGGAATGCGCTGCACGACCTTGGTAAAATTGCCGGTGGCATTATCCGGCGGCAGCAGCGCGAATTCCTGGCCGCTGGCGGGTGCTATGCTGTCGACGCGGCCGTGCACGAGCTGGCCCGGGAACATGTCGATGGCGATATCGACCGCCTGGCCTTCGCGCACGTCGGTAAGCTGCGTTTCCTTGAAATTTGCCACCACATAAGCGCCGCTGGCCGGCACTACCGACATCAGCTGCGTGCCGGCCTGGACGAACTGGCCGGCGCGCAGCGTTCGATTGCCGACGACGCCGTCGATCGGCGCGACGATGGAGGTGTAGTCGAGATTGAGCTCGGCCTGGCTCTGCACAGCTTCCGCGCGCGTCAGCGTTGCGATGGCTTGAACGATCTCGGCCTGGAGCAGGTCCACCTGCTTCACTGCGGAGGCGAGGTTGGCCGTATCGCGCGCGATCGCGGCCTGAGCGCCGGCGTTGCGCGACTGTGCCTGTTGAGCGTTCTGCACGCTGCCGTAGCCGGTCGTGGCGAGATCGGTGTAGCGTTTGTTCTCCTGCGCGGCAAAGGTGACCGTCGCCTGATCGACGTCGATGGTCGCCTTCGCGGCGTCGATCGCCGTTCGCTGAACCTCGAGCTGAGCCTGCTTGCTCGCGATGGCGGCGCGCGCCGCGGCGACGTCGGCCTTGGCCTGGTCGAGCGCCACCCTGAAATCGCGCTCGTCGATCCGCGCCAATATCTGCCCGGCCTTGACGCGCTCGTTGTCGCCGACCAGCACCTGATGCAGGTAACCCGAGACTTTGGGCGCGACGGTGGTGTTGTCGGCCTTCACATAAGCGTCATCGGTCGAGACCAGGTAGCGACCAACCGTCCAGTAATCCCAGCCGTACCACGCCGCGCCGCCAATAGCCGCCACTGCGGCGCCGGCCATCAACAGCTTGCGGAAATTGATCTTTTTTATAGCCGGGGCGCCCGCTGCATCCGTGCTGAGGTTTTTTTGTGGGTCCGGCACCAAGTCCTTGACGGTGTCGGCGGCTGGAACCGGGCGCTCGGCCTCGAATGCGGGGGAATGGCGGGTCATGAGGGTACTCCCTGATAGCCTTCGCTAAGCGTCGGCCCATTTAGGAAACTTGATATTTTCCAAATGGGACATACATTGGGTCTGTCAATGGAATGACAGGCATCATGTAAAAGCATGGCTGAGATGGATACCACCCAGGACCGGCGCTGCCGGGGCCGCCCGCAGATCCGCCCCGACCACGAAACCCGCCGGATCATTTACGAGGCCGCGCGCCATGAGTTCGCAGCCAGCGGCTATGCCGCGACAAGCATGGAGGCGGTGGCGCGGCGTGCCGGGGTCTCCACCAAGACGCTGTATCGTCTCAACCCCAACAAGGCGTCGCTGTTCGAGGGCATGGTATCGGACCGGCTCGACCGCTTCCTTGCCAATGTCAATCTGCGCGCCTTCGACCATGTCAGGATCGAAGAGGCGCTTTATGCGGCGCTGCTGGCGTGCGCGGAACTCGTGCTCGACAAGGAAGTGATCGCGCTTCAGCGCATGGTGCTGCAAGAGGCCTGCAAGTCTTCCGACATCGCCGGAATGTTCTACCGAAACGGCGTTCAGCGCACCGTTGCGGCGCTGGCGGATTGGCTGCGGCTGCAGAAGAAGCGGGGATCGATCGAGCTCGACGACGTCGAGGAGGCCGCCGGAATGCTGATTGGCATGGTCGCTTCGGCGCCGCAGCGTGCTGCGATCTTCGGCGGCCTGCCGCTGCCGTCACGTTCGCAGATGCAAGCGCGGGTACGAACCTGTGCCAGGCTATTCCTGCGGGGTTGTCAGGCCAGGCGCAGTAGCGGCCGATAATCTCGCTTAGCCGGTCCGCTTCAGGCGCGAGGCAACTGACGTCGCCGACGGCCGCCGTTTGCACGCTCTTGCGAGACTAAAACATCGCCACCATCTGAAACGCGAAGGAATTTTCCCATGTTGGATTTTACCCACGAGACATTCGATGAGGGTCCCTCATCGCAAGCGACCAAACAAGCCGCCGCCAGCGATCAGGTTTTGCTCGACGCCTATTCCAATGCCGTGATCGGCGTCACCGAGCGCGTCGGCCCGGCGGTGGTCCGCGTCGAAACCGGCTCGAAGGAGCCAAACGCGCGCGAGCGCGGCGGGCTCGGCTCCGGAATCGTTATCTCTCCTGATGGGCTGGTGCTGACCAATAGTCATGTGGTCGGCTCCTCGAAACAGATCAGGCTGCGGGACAATGAGGGCATCGTTACCGACGCCCGCGTGCTCGGCGTCGATCCCGATACCGATCTGGCGCTGCTGCGCGCCGACGGCGCGCGCGATTTGCGCTACGCCTTGCTCGGTAACTCCAAGAGTCTGCGCCGCGGCCAGCTAGTGGTCGCGATCGGCAATCCCCTGGGTTTTGAATCGACCGTTACAGCGGGCGTGGTGTCGGCGCTGGGCCGCTCGATCCGCTCGGTGAGCGGCCGGACCATCGAAGACGTCATTCAGACCGACGCCGCGCTCAATCCCGGCAACTCGGGCGGGCCGCTGGTATCGTCCGCAGCCGAGGTGATCGGCATCAACACTGCAATCATCAGCGGCGCGCAAGGCATTTGTTTTGCGGTCGCCAGCAATACCGCGCAATTTGTTTTGTCCGAGATCATCCGCCACGGCTATGTCAGGCGCGCCTATATCGGCGTGTCCGGCCAGACCGCGCCGATCCCAAGAAGGCATGCGGTGGTCGCTGGCGTCGAAAACAAGATGGGGGCGCTGCTGGCGCAGATCGAACCGGACGGGCCGGCGGCGAAGGCCGGATTATTGCCGGGCGATGTCGTGATCAAGCTGGACGGTGTTGAGGTGAACGGCGTCGACGATCTGATCCGGGCGCTTGATCGCGACCGGATCGATCGCACGCTCGAGATGGATGTGTTGCGCATGGGTCGCTTGAGCGCGATCGACATTCACCCGGTCGAGCGGAAGCCATCCGCTCGGCACGGGTGAGCCCGCTGGAACTGCGGCCCGTGATCTCGTCTTTGCCTTCGATGTGACGGCCAAAGGGAATTCGACTGGATGTCGCGCGGCCCCGCGATTTCTTGCCTCGAAACTGCGTTCTAAGGCCTTGGAAATGCAAATTTTTCTCTTAATCAAGCAAAACTGTAAGTTCCGAAGCGATAGCCTTGCGATCACGCTGAAATCACGATGATGCGGGCAAATTCTCCGTGCGGCGAGTGTCCACAGACCATCGCGACGCATCGGGGAAACAATGACTGCAATCATTTACAATTTCGATCGCTCAAGCGAGGGCAGTTCAGTTGACGAGAGCGAAAGGCTCTTCTCGGCTCTGGGACGCTTCACCATCGCGGAACTTCTCGAATTGCTGTATGTCGGGGAGGAGCCGGGGTTTTTCGAATTGATGCGCGGGCTTTTCGCACTCTCGGACGAGAGTCGGTTGATTCTCCAGAAATTTCTTGCAGCCGCGCCTCTCCAGACAACAACTGTTGCGATCGATCGCGAAGGAAGGTGCATCCTTACGCAGCGGGAAAATCCCATTAAGGGGATTGCACATTAGCTCAGGCAACGCCGATAGTTGTGGCAGCTGTTGCCAGCAATTAGAGGTTCGCAACCGCTCCCTGCGTAAACCGCGCGGCATCAACATGGCTGCCATGAGGGTCATCCGGCAACGCGGATGGCGCGCCTTTCGGGCAACATGGATCCCGAGATGAATTCGCCGATCCAATTGCAGCGCTTCGCCTCGATGTGCCATGCCATCGCCTCCGCCGAGGACGGCGCCGGGTCGGGAATGTCCTTGCGGATCTCCCTGCCGTCCAGCCAGCCGCGGCTGTGCGAATAGCGGGTCTTGCAGACGAGGCTGATCGTTTCCCGTTGTTCCAGCAACGCATACCCATCGGCCGGAAAGAAAGTGCCGGCAAGCTCCATCGCAGCGGGCAATTGGCGTACCAGCAAAAAAGTGCTGGCGGCTTCGGTTTCAGACTCCGAGACCAGCACGCCGAACAGGCTGTGGATGGGGGCGATGGCGTCAGGGGCCGCAAGTCCGCGGGGATCCAGCATGGCGCCGGCCATCGCGATCGAGAGGTACTCGCCGTCGGGGCCCCAACGGCACGCGATCAGCCATTCCCGGCTGCGGCTGCGAATGAGGGTTGGCTTTGCGTAATCCGACCGGGCAATATCGGCTGCCATGGCGACGACAAAAGCTTTCGCGAGCATGAGTTCCTCCAAGGCGACTCGGGCGTCCTCTTTCGCTAGACTTTGCGTGGCAGGCGTGAGGCCATCGTGAACCGGGCCGGAGATCCGATGCCAAATCTGTTTGCGGGCGCGGCTTCATGGTTGCTCGGCGATAACGCGGGAAGCATCGGAAATTCCGACGTCCGGCTTCTTCTGGAGGCGCTCGGCTATGCGACCGCAACCCAATTCTCCTCCGGCAGCGGCGGAGCCGGCCGCGAGGCGCGTCACCAAGGCTACCTGCTCAAGGCGGCGTCCCGGTTCAAGCGTGTTTTCGAACTGGCCGCCCCCGATGCTCCCGGCCTGGTCAGCTTTGGCGCCGAACTTGATCCTGCAATTGCCGACCCCTTGCATGCAGGCAGTCCTGCGGTCAGCGTTTCCGGAGTGGGCCTTTCGCTGCAGGAAGCATTTCAGGGATGTATCGGGGAGGGCATCGAGTATCTCTCGCAATTGCAGACCGGATGTGACGTCCTGGAAACGTCTGATGCAGGCGATCCGGCTGCCGCGCTTGGCCCGTTGGGACAGGACTTTCTCGCGGCCTTCGCGGCCCACCGCCTGTGCCCGGACGCCAGGCTTTCATGGCACCGTGCCACGCGGCTCACCGATCGCCGCGAGGTCTTGCTGCCGGCAGACCTGTGTCTGCGTCGGCCGCCGGGCCAGCAAGAGGTTAAGCCGCCATTTCCGCTGAGTACCGGATCGGCCGCCGGCAAATCCTGGGATGCCGCGGCCTTGCACGGAGTGCTGGAGTTGATCGAGCGGGATGCGGCCAGTCTTTGGTGGCAGGGTGGCAACCGCGGCAGATCGATCCCGCCGCAGCATGAGGCCTATATCATGGCCGAGGCGCTGCTGGCGCGGCTACGACAAAACGCTTCGGCGCGGCGAAGCTGGTTGCTCGATATCACGACGGATATCGGCGTCCCCTGCGTCGCCGCCGTCTCCTGCCTGGTAGATGGCTTTGGTCTCGCCTTCGGCCTTGCCGCGCGGCCGACACTCAAGGCCGCCGCCCGCTCGGCCATTCTGGAAATGTGTCAGATCGAACTTGCCCATGCGGTCGTCGAGGCGAAATGCAGGGAGCGCGGGGAGGCCACGCTTAACGAACGGGACCGGATTCACCGGTGGCGTGCCACCATGATCAACGCGGACCGATGTCTGTTGCTGCAACCGGTTGGGGAGAGCGCAGAACATCCAGACTTCGACACGACCGATTCGAGCGCTGTACTGCAGCTTATTGTGGACCGACTGGGGCAATTCGGTATCGAGACCTATGGCCTCGATCTGACCCGTCCGAGCCTCGCAGTTCCGGTGGCGCGCGTCATGGCGCCCGGCCTTCAGCTTGAGCCTTCCGCGATCGTCACGCCGCGCCTTGCGAATATGATTGCGCAAACCGGCGGCGGGGCGGCCTATACCGGTGGCGTCGCCCTGATATAATCGGCGAACCCACCACCCCCGGGGGCGGACATTTTTCGAATGCGACGGGATGCTAGTGTTCATGCGTTGGCTGAGAGGGAACCCGAGATGGCGCCCGAACCCGCCGTGCGGCTTTCCGTCTCGCTGGTGGGACGGCTCACGATAAGATTTAACGGCCGGCTGGTCGAGCTTCGAACCCAGAAGGCCGGCGCCGTTCTCAGCTATCTTGCCCTGACCGAAACCAAGCACGAAAGCCGTGAACGGCTGGTCGGCTTGTTGTGGAGCCGTTCGGACGAGGAAAAAGCGCGCGCCTCGCTGCGCCAGGTCGTCCACGAACTGCGCACCGCGTTTGAGGGTGCGGGATATGGCGGATTTTCCGCAGGACGACTTTCGATTCATCTCGACCCCGAAAAGGTCGAGGTCGATATCGAAAGCATCATCCGGCTGGCCGAAAACGGCGGCGTCCATCCCCTGCTGCTCAATACTCCTGATCTCGGCGAGAAGATACTCGAAGGCATGGACGACCTTGACCCGTCATTCCGGATCTGGGTGCTCGCGAAACGCCAGACCATCCATGACAGGCTGATGCGAAGCCTCGGTGCCGGTTTGGTCGCGAAGGACATCGCCGCCGACGTCAAAACCGAAATCGCAACAGCCATCGCCAATCTCGATCCGACCCACGAAGAGGCCTGCTGCCATCTCATGCGCTTGCATGCGGAGGAGGGCGACATGGCCGGTGCGCTGCGCATCTACAAGGCGCTCTGGGACTTGCTGGATCGCGATTACGGCATGGAGCCGTCGGCGGTGACGGAAGAACTCGTCGCCGACATCAAGCTCGGCGCTTTCGAACGGCCGGCAGGCCGGTTTGGCGTCCGGCCCGAATCCGGCGGACGTTCGGTACGAACGAGCCACAGGCCATCTGACCGCCCGATCATGCCGGGCACCAGACACTCCGGGGCCGCGGCCAAGATGCGCCTTGTACTACGACCTTTTCAAATGCATGGCATCGACAGCGATCATGCCCACTTGGTGCAGGGGTTCAGCCTGCATCTTGCGGCGTGTCTGGTGCGTTTCCGCGAATGGACCGTCATCGATCGTCCGCCGGCCGCGGTCGCCCTTCCGCCGCCGGATTCGGCGCCGCAATACTGCATCGAAACGACGGCGTATCAGGCGGGTGCCGAAATCAACCTGGTGATGGTGCTGCGGGACGAAGCGACCGGCATCTACATCTGGAGCGAAAGCCTTCGGCTCAGCCTCGACACCTGGTTCGAGACCCAGCAGCGCATCATCCGCCGGATCGCGACCTCGCTGAACGTGCAGTTATCGGCCGAACGGCTGATGCGGCTAGCGGGCGAACCCGACGTTTCGCTCGATGTTCACGATCGCTGGCTGCGCGGGCAGGATCTCCTGATGAAATTCGAACCGGAAAGCTGGCAGCGGGCAGTCATCATCTTTCGTGAAGCCATCCAAGAAAATCCGGCTTTCTCGCCTTGCTATAGCAGCCTCGTGCAAATGAATAACATCGAACATATTGTACACCCCGGCTTCTTTCGCGATCGCGACAAAGCAAAAGCAACGCTTGAACTCGCGAAGACTGCCGTTCAATTGGACCCGGTCGATTCCAGGGCGCATCTGTGCTGTGGCTGGTCTTATGTGATGGCGCTGCGGGAAGCCGAAGCGGCACCGCACATGGAACTCGCCTGCGAGCTGAACGACAACGACCCGTGGACCGTGCTGTCCTGTGCTCATTATTTCGCTTTCTGCGGATCAATCGAGCAAGCGCGGCTGCGGGCCGACCAGTCGCTGGCTCTTTCGCCAGCACCCTCATATCCCGAGTGGGGCTACCACGCCATCATTCGCTTCTTGTGCGGCGACTATGTTGGCACCCTTGAGGCTTGCGATCGCGCGAATGATGCCACACAGACCCTACCCGCGTGGCGTGCGGCGGCGCTGTTCGAACTGGGACAGCTGGTTACTGCGCGTGAAGAAGCTCAGCGGTTCCTGAACGGGATACGTTCTTTTTGGGTTGGATCAGCCGCACCGACCGACGAAGCCATCACGCGTTGGCTGCTGCAAACACACCCCATCAGTGTAAGCTCAAGGTGGGAAGCCCTGCGTCAAAGCTTGCGTGGCGCAGGACTTCCCGTCGATGGCATTGTCCAATTGGCCTGGTGAGTTGGGTGTTTCAGGCGCAGTTGCTGATCGTGTAATCGCCAATGCGTTCGGCGTGCACCCGGAATTTTTCGTCTTCGGGGATGACCGGATCGATGCCGTTGAAGAGACGCTTGTAGAACGGCGGAAGCGGATAGGTCGCGCCTGGCTCATTGAGCAGGGCCTCGGAATCCGCGATCATCACCTTCGGCGGCAGCCGCACCAATATCGTCTCCTGGTCCGAAGACACGAACTTGATCTGCGTGAAGCGTTCCGGCACCGTCGCAAACACCTGTGCCTTGGCGAGCTGCTCCTTGAATTCGTCCATGGTTGCCGGCAGCGGATACTCATTATCATCGTCGAGATAGTTGTTGCCGGTTGCCCAGGTCTTCACCAGCAAGCCCCAGCGCTCATGGTTCGTCACTTGCAGTCTTTCGATCCTTGACATTGTTCACTCCTCCGGGTTGCGTGAGGCGGAATAAGTCCGACTCACAAAAATGCGGGCTCGGCCTGCCGTAGATCGGCGATCTCGGCCGTTAATTCGACCAGCTGATCCATGCGTTCAATTTCGGGTACTTCGTCAAAGACATTGGTCGGGTAATATTCCGTGGAGAGCTCGGCGAGCGCTTCGGTAAGCGAGCTTGCGCCGCGTCCGGCGGGAAGCTCGTTGTCTGCGAGAGCGCCGAAAACGACTTCCGAGACGATGATCGAGCCTAGCGGGCCGAGGCACAGGCCCTCGGAACGTGGCTGCTGCATCGCCTCGAACAAGATAAAAAATGGCAGCGGCGGATCGTTCGCGATGGTTTCGATATCTTCGGAATTAAGCCCGCCATAGGCCGTCTCTGAGGCCAACCATTGGCGGAGCTGGCCGACGCGGTAGGGACGATCCGAAAGCAGCCGTGAACTGCCGATGAGTTGCGGTCGTCGCATGGCTATCTCGGCAATCATCGCATTCACCGACCACAGTCCGGCGAGCGCTGCGCCCAGCAGATCGCGATAGAGCAGGCCAACCCGGTTGGTCTGATCGACGGCGGGAAATATCTGGTCGTTGCCGAGCCCGTCGCTGAGATAGGGGCCGATACGCCGGCTGAAGTTGGGCCTTGAACCCTTGATTTCAAAAAAGCGCGACCACCTTATGATCCATGTCGCATCGAGCGGCATGTTGACGGGATCGTTCGCCGAGGTTTTTTCCAGGGTTTTGTTCAGATCATGGGTGGAGAGATCGTTGATGACGTATTCGGGCCGGACCATCGCATGGCCGAACCGAAATGCGCCATGGGAGAATTCAAGGGGAATTTGCCAGCCTTCTCCGTCTTGCATGCTCCAAATGCCAACGCCGCCTTTGGAATTCGTCGGCCTATCGATGAAGTTTGGAGTCGCGCCGCAATAGGCCGCGTAGATCGTCGGATGCAACACCCGTCGCATCAAATCCTTGCGGATGATGTTGTGATAGATCAACGTCAGCGCGCCGCGCGCGCAGAGGAATCGGTTGTAGGCGGCGCCAAGATTGGCGTTGGGGCCGGCGGTAGGCTCGCCGCGGCGAACGATGTCGATCAAGCCGTTGTGCAGCAGCGAAAATAGCGCGGTCAACTGCGACATGATGGCGTGATCGTCGTTGCGGGGATCGGCGATCAGGGCTTCCGTCAGGGCAACGCGCTTTCCTGCGATGCTGCGATCGATCCCGGTGACATTTTCCGCCGGGGTCCGCGCGATGTCGCGAAACGGACAACCGGCCTCGACGGCCTTGTCTTTCCAGCGCATACGTCCCAGCCGCAGCTTGGTGCGTCGCTCGTCGTTTGGTGCATCCTGCGCGTACACAAAGGGAGAACCGACGGGACCGCTTCCGAACAGTGTTTCCAATTTGAGAGCGGTGCGACGCGCGTTCGCGGTGCCGGCACCAACGCCCCCCGCAACCGAAAGCGGCATGGCGGAGTGAACGAGATCATGAGCGACAAATTGCAACAGATAGGTGTAACCTGAGGGGATGTTGGGGTTTTCCCAGCGTTCGAGCGATGCGTCGCCATGAGCCGGCCAGGGCAATTCGGCATCCATCCGTCGGGACAAGCGGTTCATCAACCCCCGAACTTTTGGCAGATGGGCCGGCGTCGCCAACGGGTCGATCCCATAAGCCGTGAATCGCTGCGAAGGACGGGGTGTGCCGAGAAAATGCCGAAACCCGGGAGCTGTTCCGTGGCTGGGAACGGGGCCATCGACCGCTGCGCTTTCCCAAAACCCGGAGGCGGATGCCTCCGTTCCTTTCTGCACCACCATTGAAAGGTCTCCCGTCGTGAGATGTGAGACTGCCGGGCCAGCCGTGAAATTATCGTGATCTGGGAATCTTGCGTGCACTGCTTGTTGTCAGAGCGATGTGCAACTTGGCTGAGAAATCGCCTGACGCGTCCATCAGCCGTCGCACTGACGACTCGCGCGAAAGCGGGAATTGATCTGCGCGACCGTCAAAACGAGGTCGGAAAACTGTTCGACCCTTGATCAGAAAACAAACAGCAAATTTATCCGGTATCGAATTGATGACGCAAACCGATCGTCTGCGCTAGCCGGTGCGGGCGGGAGCTGGGAGGCTGTGGATGATTTACGGGTGACGCGCGCTTCGCACTATCGCGAGCTTGCCGCCCGAAGTTGCACAAACCGGACGCGCTGCACGTTGTGCGGGCGATCCGGCGACGGGCTCCACGTCAGGATGCCTTCCTGATCTTGAAGCTTGCGACGTATTCGTCGGGCTTCGTCGAACGGATTTCCCATCACAGTGAACGACTTGTACGACGTCGCCTGCGCGCCATCAATTTCGGCAACGAGGCGTAAGCGGGTTCGCGCGGAAGATCTA
>Ga0207707_10004942_pt1 | contig 11718 bp, 13 predicted proteins | sample KBSC83BmetaG_FD_184336 | JGI IMG/M metagenome (GOLD analysis project Ga0207707, IMG submission 184336) | Corn rhizosphere microbial communities from Kellogg Biological Station, Michigan, USA - KBS C8-3B metaG (SPAdes) (version 2) | ecosystem: Host-associated > Plants > Roots > Rhizosphere ... | reverse complement strand
CCCATTCTCCGCCAGCACTACCGTATAGCCGTGCAGCTCGAGCATGTTCTTAGCGGTGCGACGGACGATGGGCTCGTCGTCGACAACGAGTACCGTCCCCCGAACATCGTTTTGAATGCACGCCTCTGCCGTGCCGGACGTGGGTTTTTCCTGTGCCGACGCCGGAAAAAACACCCGAAACGTGCTGCCTTTCCCGGGCGCGCTGTCGACTTTCAACGATCCCCTGTGGCCACGCACGATGCCCTGCACGGCTGCCAGACCTAAACCGCGGCCAGTGAATTTGGTCGTAAAAAATGGATCGAATATCCGTGTTCGAGTGGCCTCATCCATCCCGGAGCCGGTATCGCGCACCTCGAGTAAGACGTACGCGCCCGGGGCTAGGGATTCGATGGCAGGCCCGGCACCGCCTTGCGCGGCCTGCGCGTCTTGCAGGGAAGTCGTGACCCAAACGGTGCCGCTCTTGCCTTCGGCTACGGCCTCCGCACCATTGATCACGAGATTCATTACAAGCTGCTGGAGCTGGGCGGTATCCGCTTCGATGGTAGGAAGATTGTCGGCAAGTTCCAGCCTGAGCAGCACGTTTTTTGGAATCGAGGTTTGGATCAGATTGCTGATTTCCGCTACCAGCTTCGAAAGATCGATTGGACGAATGATGAAGCGACCTTTGCCGGCATACGCGAGCAACTGGCGCGTAAGGTCGGCGGCGCGTTGGGCGGCTCCCACTACATCCTGCAACATTCCTACCGCCGGATGATGAGGCGTTAACGTTTGCAGCGCCAGACTGGCGTTGCCGAGAACGCCGGTAAGCAAGTTGTTGAAATCATGCGCGACGCCGCCTGCGAGTACGCCCAGGCTTTCAAGTTTCTGGGTCTGGCGCAACTGTTCCTCGTACTGTTGCTGCTCGAGAAGGTAGTGGCGAATCTCGAATTGCCGGCGCCGCGCGCGCAGGGCTGTCCGGATCGTGCTGATCAATGTCGCGACGCGAACCGGCCGCTCGAGAACAGTGAAATTTGCCCGCTCGCTCAGAGCGCCCAGTTCCTGAGAAGCGGTGGAGTTTTGGCCGTAGCCACTGCTCGTCAGTAGTGTCAGGGGAACGTCCGACCAGGCGGGCTGGGCGTGCAGGGCGGCCAGCAGATGCCGCAATCCGGACGGATTCAGCGCTTCTTCCGTAATGACGCCCGCACCTGCGCCTTCCTGCACTGCCCCGGCGAAATGTTCCAAGTCTGAACAGACATCCACGTCGAGCGAAGCCCTGGAGAGCATGTCCGCGATGAGGCCGGCATCTCGTCCGAGCGGAGCCACCACAAGGATGCGTTCCTCGTTCACACGGCGCTCCTGGTTGGCTGCGATAGTATTTTCAGCAGCAGGCATTACTCCGTCTCAAGGAGCGGGGCCCTCTCTCCGCGGTAGAACGGAACTCCTGTGAGAATGCCTTGAAACTGGCGCAAGGGCGAGCCGATCCGAATGCCGTGAGATGTAAAGCGGAGTTCACGGATGGTGCGTTCGTGATTGCTCTGCCGTTTTTTGACGACGGATATGGCTTGCCGGACCTCACCATCGGCTTCGAAGAACCGCAACATAACGACCGCATCGGCCAGATAGCTGATCTCTATGGGGACTTGCAGCATGCCGCCCAGCACGCCATGCTGCGCCACCGTCAGCAGCGTGATCACACCTTGTTGTCCGAGATACGTCAGCAGCTCATGCATCTGGACCAGCAGAAATCTTTCGCTGGGCATGGCATTGAGATATCCATTCAGGCTATCGATCACGATCATGCGCGAGTGTTCCTGCTCGACGGCCAGCCGGACGCGATGCGTGAACTCGCCAGGGGACAATTCCGCCGGATCGACTTGCTGTACAGTGATGAGCCCCGCATCGAGGTGCTTTTGCAGGTCCAATCCCAAACCAATTGCCCGATGGATGAAAGTTACCCGGCTCTCCTCATAGATGTAGAAGTGGACATGCTCGCCGCGTTCGGCGGCTGCAACCGCGTATTGGGTAACCAGCGTGGATTTGCCGGCTCCGGCCGGACCCATAAAGAGAGTGCTCGCGCCGCGGTTGGTCCCGCCGCCGAGCAGCGAGTCCAGTTCGGCGAGTCCACTACTCACACCTTCTTGCGGGTCGCTTTTCTGATGCTCCGCGGCGACCAGGCGAGGATACACCGTCAGACCGCCGGTCCTGATCGTAAAATCGTGATAACCATCGCGATATTCAGCGCCGCGCATTTTAACAACTTGCAGACGCCGGCGGGATGAGCCGTACTCGACGGGCTGTCTCTCCAGCCGAATCACTCCGTGCGCAATGCTCTGCAATTTCGAGTCGTCATCGTCGTCCGTGCGGTCGTCGAGGAGCAAGACGGTGCATCGGCGTCCCACGAAGAAATGTTTTAGCGATAGGATCTGTCGCCGGTACCGTAGTGAGTCGCGCGCCAGCAGACGCATCTCCGACAGAGAATCGAACACAACGCGCGTGGGCTGATTGGCCTCCACCTGCTGGAGAATCTGATTGGTGGTTTCGTTCAGCTCCACTTCCGAGGGGTGAAAAACGGTGTATTGCTGGTTGGCCTGTGCCGGGTCATGAAATTCCTCCAATTCGTAGAGCCCAATCCCTTCGAGCGACCATCCATGGGATGCGGCTACTTCCGCTAATTCCCGTTTGGTCTCGGAAAGCGTCACATACAGGCCGCCCTCCCCATTAGCCCGTCCCTGCAAGAGGAATTGAAGAGCCAGTGTAGTCTTACCGGCGCCAGGGTCTCCTTCAATCAAGTAAAAATGATGCAGCGGGAATCCGCCCATGAGGACATCATCCAAGCCCTCGATTCCCGTGCTGACGCGGCTAGTTACTTCCGGGCGCGAGGCGGCGCCACCATTCGACTCGAGCATACCTATTTTTATTTTTTACCAGCGGACGGGCCGATCGGGCCGATAGAGTTGCGCAGATTGTAATGAAGAATACGAGGCGCAGAAGGGCGGTGCGCGTTGCTGAACTTTGTTGGTCCCTGCGATGCTCTAAATGCAAATAGAGGGTTGGTACCGGCATTGGACGCTGTCGCCACAAATGATTTCGGATCCGAATTGTTGCGCCTCTGCGCCGACGTCGCGGCGGACCAGAGGATCATCTGGACCAGTCCGATCTATCAGTTTGGAACTCACGAGGTTGAATGGTTATCGTCCACCGCGGGCCTCGCGGCGTTATTCGGTATAGATAGACGAGTTACCGCAGCGTTACCTAAGACTCGCAAAGAGATCGCCGTCAGCCGATGGGCATCCCGCTTCGGCACCGTCTATGTGGCTGGCATCGCGGTGGTCAGCATATATGCGGCGGGACGAATACTCGACCGTGCGCGTGTCCGGGAACTCGGATTCCTGGGAATCAGAACCCTATGCAATACCGAACTACTGGGCAATCCCCTGAAAATCGTGACGCAACGCCCAAGACCCACGGAAAAGGGCAGCTCCGGACAGTGGGGAAAAGGCGGCCACAGTTTTCCGTCGGGCCATTCGATGAAGTGCTGGGCATTGGCGTCGCTCGTGGCCCAAGAATTCCCGAGCAGGCGAATGGTTGGAGTTCTGGTTTATGGGGTGGCCGGCATCGTCAGCCTCGCCCGGCTTTTTGGCTTCCGGCATTTTGCATCAGACGCATTTGGAGGAGCGGTGGCGGGCTGGTATATCGGAGCGCTTGTCCACCGGCGGCATCGCGCGCTAGCGGATCGCTAGACGCGCTTCCGAGCCCCCGGCTTTCCACGTTTCTCGCCGAAATGCTTTGCGTGCCGCGCCGGTTCGGCGTTCGGCCGGGATAGTAAATCTTTGACGATGCAGTACTCGCCGATGATTCCGACCGAGCCGAACAGACACCCAATGAGCGCGTAGATGAAGGCATCCCAATTTATTAACGGGCGTCCTAACGCGTTTGAATGAGCGTCCCCTGGGCGATAATATATCGGCACGCGATCACCTGCTTTTGCTCGCTCCCATGAGGATGCGGTGACGGAGTCCGAGCCCTGAATGAGCTCGCCGCCGGGCGCGTGAAATTGGTAGTCGATCAGGTAACGCGTCCGGCTAAGAGACGGTGAACTCATACGCTCGGTGCGCCATCTTTTCCCAAGCACCGTAGCGATTATGGGTTGCGCATGCAACCGGAATGTGACTGTTCGCCAAGATGAGTAGATCCCCCAGACCAGGCATGCGACGCCGGTCAGCGCAAATGCACCTATAACGCAAATTATGGTTGCATGGAAGGCCCGCCGGTCTGGCACAGAAGACGTTTTACCCAAGGAAATATCGGATTTCTCGACGGTCGACCCGGGCGGTCAGTCAAATCGAGTCGACAGAAGGCTCAAGAGCCCGGCGCACCCTGCTGAAGTTTACTGGCGAGCCCTGCTGCCAGGGCTACACGGATAAGTCCCGCCACGTTATTCACGTTCAGCTTTTTCATCAGGGTTTTGCGATAACTGCGCACCGTTTCGACGCCAAGGTTCAGCATGACGGCGATTTCCTTGCTCGCTTTGCCCTCCACAATGAGGCCCAGCACCTGGTATTCGCGCGGCGTGAGTTGTGCGAGCAATGGATGCCGGCCGGCTGTTTCGGCCTCGCCGCGCCGGATGCGCGACAGCAGACGTTCCGAAACGTGGGGACTGAGATAAGAGCCGCCTCGGGCCACGGTACGTAAGGCATCCATCAAGTCTTCCGACGACGCCCGCTTTACCACGTAGCCGCGCGCCCCGGCCCGGATCGAACTTACCACCGACTCCTCATCATCGTACATCGACAGCATGACGATCTTTGTGGCTGGGCAGTGGCGCATTAATTCAATGGTTGCATCCACTCCGTTTAATCCGGGAAGTCCGATATCCATAAGAACGACATCGGGAGAAAAGTCACTGCAGATTTGAATAGCGTCGGTACCGTTCTCAGCGTCTCCGATTACGGTAAACTCGCCGGTTCGGTCGAGCAGAGCGCGAAGACCATCGCGCATTATTTTGTGGTCTTCAACCAACAATACCCGGTAAGCCATGCCTATGGAGGTCCGGTGACGCTACACAACAGCCTCTTCTATACCACGGCTCGTACCGCGGCAGCAAACAAATTGACATGCAAAACCATTATTGATGTGAGGAATACTGCGCCTGAGGGGGATTCAACTTAATTTCAATCGTTTTCTGTTCTTCGTCGACGCTAAATACCTGACCAAAGGTCTGAAATCCTTTGGCAATCACCTGCACCTGGATGGTGCCCTGCGGAATCGGCGGAATCTTCGCAAAGCCTTCCTGGTTGGTTCGTGTTTCCCAAGTGGTCCGTATCTTTTTTCCGAGCTTCATCTTCGCACGGCCCTGTACGAACTTCACAATGACGCTGGCCCGGTCGACCGGATGATCGCTTAAGCTCTTCACTTGTACAACCAGCGTGGTCATGGGGGTGGCGGCCGTGAGAGCCGCGGCGATTGCCACTAGTGCCGCGAAGAATAGCAAACGGTTCCGCATTTCGTCATTATGCCAAAACGGGAGGTGGCGAGCGCGACTAACCGATATCCGGCAACAGAAAACGTGCGGGCTGCCCGGCTGCGGCGCTAACCGCTTCCGCGGCGTGGTAACCGCTGCGAACCGCTCCTTCCATGGTGGCGGGCCAGCCCGAACGAGTCCAGTCCCCCGCCAGGAAGACATTTGGAACACCAGTTTTTGCGTCCGGCCGCGCAGGCTCCATCCCAGGCCGGGCCGAATACGTAGCGCGCACTTCTTTGATTACGGCAGCCCTCTCAAGTTTGGCGTCGCGCACTAGCGGAAAAAACTCCGCCGCCTCGCGAAGGACCAGTTCGATCACTTCCGCGCGGCCCATTTCGACCAGGCCGCGTGAGGCGCTGACCACGAGCTGCAGATAGCGCCCCAGGCTCTTGTTAAACATCCATTGAATGGTTCGATCGAGCAGTGCGGCATGCGGCAGGTCGGTCACGGGCCGGTCGAACCACAGGTGAATCCCGGTAATCGGCGAATGTTCGAACGCCGCCGTATCAATACCGAGTTCCGGGGCAAGCGCGCCAAGCCGTTCGAAAGGCACCGCGCTGATCAGATAATCGGCCGTGCGCATGCCATCGGCGACCTGAATGCCGTAACCGGCTCCGTCGCGAAAGATGATTCGCTCCACGGGCACGCGTGCGTGGAACGTTACCTGGCCAATCTTTCGCCACGCATCCATCGTGTAAAGCTCGCGCAGCGGCACCTGCGGAATCCCCATCTCATAGGAGTCGCTGCGCGCGAGCATGCCCAGCCAGAAGACTTGAAAACCATGCAAAGCCGCCATACGGTCGAGTTCCTCATTTACCGCGCTGACCAGCACCTGCCGCCAGAAGCGCTCGATGGCGCGCGGCGTTTGATTCTTTTCCCGCAGCCAGTCGAGCATGCTGATGTGGTCGAGATCCGTGCGCACGCGGCGTTCGCGCATCAACGCGAGCATGCCGCGCGTAATGGCGAACTTGTCGGCGGTGCCCAGGCAAGGCATCCGCAGAAAGGACGACGTGAGATGCAGGGGCGCCGGCATGCTACCACTCGCCAGTTTCGACAGGCGGCCGCCGGGCTCGAGGAAATAGAATTCGCGGTAAAACCGAATACGCTCCGCTACGCCCAGGCGCGTATAAAAATCCAAAAGGTTGACGCAGCACCGCAGCAGGACGTGCTGGCAGTTGTCGATCAGATCGGAATCGTCATCACCGGGTGTGACAGGAAATGACGTGGCCCGGCCACCCAGGAATCCGCGCGACTCGTAAAGCTCGACATGGAAACCGGCTGAGCCCAGCGCCGCCGCGGACGCAAGTCCGGCCAGTCCTCCACCGATAATGATTACCGAAGGCACTCCCGCCCGAACATAACGCGTTTCCTACTCCGGCGGCAATAACGCGCGGATCGTCTCTATGGTATCGGCGTCCTCCGCTTTCTTATCCGTGCGCCATCGCGCCATGCGGGGAAATCTGACGGCGATGCCGGAGCGGTGCCGCGAGGAATGTTGAATGGCCTCGAAGGCCAGCTCGAAAACCAGCTCAGGTTTCACGCGCCGCACGGGGCCGAATTTTTCGATGGTGTTGTTGCGGACGAACGCGTCTACCTGCCGAATCTCTTCATCGGTGAGTCCCGAATAGGCCTTGGCAAACGGCACTAGTTCGCCTTGGTCCCAAACACCGAATGTGTAATCGGTAAACAGACTGGCCCGCCGGCCGTTGCCCGGCTGTGCGTAAATCAAGACGGCATCTATTGAATATGGATTGATCTTCCATTTCCACCAGTCCCCCCGCCGCCGGCCAACGCGGTACGCCGACCCGCGCCGTTTCAACATGAATCCTTCAACTCCGCGCGACCGCGCCTGCTCCCGTATCTGCTGCAGTTCCGCCCAGGACGCGCCCTCGACGAGCGGCGAGGCGACCAGGTGGCTTTCTGGCCCGGCCGCCGCCACAAGCCGCTCGAGCTCAGCCCGCCGCCAGTCGAGCGGCCTCTCGCGAACGTCCTCTCCGCCGAGTTCCAGCAGGTCAAACGCGAGCAGCACAACCGGAACCTCCGCCAGAATTTTCGCGCCCAGCACCTTGCGTCCGATACGCCGCTGCATCTGCGCGAACCGTAGCGGAGCGCCATCCTTCCACGGCAGTACTTCACCATCGAGGACGGTGCCGTCCGGCAACAGCGCGCCCGCCGACGCGAGCTCCGGAAAGCGGTCGGTAATCAACTCCTCGCCGCGCGACCAAAGAAATGTGCGCCACTGCCTGCGAATCAATTGGGACCGGATGCCATCCCACTTCCACTCAATCTGCCAGTTATGAACGCCGCCGAGCGCTTCAATACCACCACCCTCCAGCGGATACGCGAGGCAAAAAGGATACGGCCGGCTCACGTCGGCATCCGCTGTTTCCCTGGCGAGGATGCGGGTTGCGAACTCGGCTGTCGGTTGCCAGTCGCCCATGAGCCGGTGCGCCAGCACGTTGGCGTCGACTCCGCTGGCTTCTGCCAGAGCGCGTACCACCAGGTTCTGGGAAACACCCACGCGAAATTCTCCGGTGATCAGCTTGTTCCAGACGAACCGCTGGCGGTCGCTCATGGCGCGCCAGGCGTCAACGAGTGATTTGCGGCGTGTACCGTCGTCCCATTCACGCATGGGCAAGAGACGCTCTTCCACCCAGTAGTGCAGCGGCAGTTCGCTGATGGTTTGCGCTGGCGGAAGCAGCAATGCAATGGTCTCGGCAAGATCGCCTACCGCGTGGTAGCACTCGCCGAAGAGCCAATCCGGAATTTCCGCTTCCGCGATGGCCCACTCCACCAGATCGCGACTGGGGATGAGCCGCTTGGGGCGGCGCCCGACGAGGAAGTGCACGGCCCACGCAACATCTTCGAGCGGCGCGGACCCGAAGTAGCGGGACATCGCGGCGATTTTCTCGTTGGTTTTAGTGGTTTCGTCGAGCGCTGTGTATAGATCGGCGAAAGCTCTCACGGCTCGGTCTCCGCCGCCGCAGTCTCTGCCGGTTCGTCCCGCTCGCCTTCAAATCGCGTCTCGATGGCTTCGGCGTGGAACCCGTTCTCTCCAAGCCACTGCGCCATCGCAGCGCGATATCCGTGCGTCACCCAAACGCGCTCGGCTCCGGAATCGCGGATTGCCGAGAGCAAAGCCGGCCAGTCCGCATGGTCCGATAACACGAACCCGCGGTCAATGGATTGACGCCGCCGCGTGCCGCGAATCCGCATCCATCCAGACGCGCTACCCGTCGAGAAATCTCCGAAACGCCGGAGCCAGGGCGACGTTTTGCCCATGGGCGGCGCGAGAATCAGGACGCGAGACCAGTCTGTCTTAGCGGGCGCCGATCGCACGTACTCCGTAGGCGCAAGCGGAATGCCGGAACCGCGGTAGATACCATTGAACTGTTCGACCGATCCATGCGTAAAGACGGGCCCGATCGAGGAATCGATGCCGGCGAGCACCCTCTGCGCTTTCCCGAGCGGATACGCGAACAATACACTGGCTTTGCCGGCTTGTTGATTGGCGCGCCACCACGCATTGATTTCGTCGAGCGTTTCGTTCTGGTTCGCCCATCGGAAAATCGGCAAACCGAAAGTTGATTCGGTAATAAACGTATGACAGTGGATCGGCTCAAAGGGCGCACAGGTGGGGTCGGACGCGAGCTTATAGTCGCCTGAAACCACCCAGATTTGCCCTTGTTGTTCGATGCGAACCTGCGCCGATCCAAGGATGTGACCGGCGGGATGAAAACTTACGTGTACGCCGTTCATCTCGACAGTCTTGCCGTAGTCGAGCGATTCAACGGTTGCGTCAGGGCCGAGGCGCGCACGCAGAAGTTCTTCGCCGGCTCGCGAGCTCAAGTAAGCCGCGGAGCCGGGACACAGGTGATCCGAATGCGCGTGCGTGATAAAGGCGCGGTTTACGGGATTCCACGGGTCGATATAAAAATCCCCGGCGGAGCAGTAGAGACCGTTTTGATTGGATTCGAGAAGATTGCCCACCAGTGTCTGAAATTAGTATAGAGTGCCTAAAAAGAATGACTGGCGCACGTGCCGCCACAAGGCGGCGAAAGTTCCTCAAGATTCAATACAGGCATGAATGCGCATGAATGCCTATTCCACTTTTTCAAGCCTGAGGAGAAGGTGCATTTCTACGGCATTAGTACGCAACTGCGTTATGCGATCGAACGATTCCCGGATGCGAAAAGGCGAACGATTCTGGAAAAAAACCGCGCCGGCAAACCTCTGAGAGACAAGAGCTGAACTGGCTACTTCAGCGCCAATTCCGACCGCACTTTTTTGGGAAGCTTGGCCGCGACCATATCGTAGGATTCGCGGATCAGACGCTTCAACTCGGCGCGCGGCAGGGCATCCAGAGTCTCCAGCATGACCCAGTTATTGCGCGCCATATAGGGGGCTGGAACAATGCCTTCGCGCTCGGTCAACTCGAGAAAGTTTTCCGGGGTGCATTTGAACGCCATGCTAACGGGCGTCCGCTCCAGAGCGACTATGGCAAACATCTTGCCGGCGATCCGGAACAGCAGATCGCTGCCCCATTGGATGCCCTCGGTCGCATGCGGAAGCGAAAGGCAATAGCGCCGGACAGTTTCGACGTCCATTTACCAGAATCGCCGCAGGCGCAAGATTTCGACCAAGGAAATATAAAGGTTGACCACGCCCAGGCCACTAACCGCACCGCGGAAGTACGCATTATCCCAATAGCCGTTACGCAGGAGAGAAGAGAAGAAATTGTTTTCCCAGGTTCCATTCCACCAGGGAAAGATAAGCAGGAACGTACCGATTTCAATACAGAAGATGATCAGCAGCAGCGAGAAGATTTTCTGGTACCAGCGGTACGTCTGCGGCGTGGGCGCCCGTTCCGGCTCGGTGACTGCGGGGCTCTGTGGTTCTAGCGGCATGCGCTCGCTTCCATCGCGAACAGCTCCAGTTGACCGTCATAGTCCACCGGAAATAACGATCGCGACCGCACGGGTTCGAAGCTCAACCGGTGCAGCGGCGTTGGGCCGTGCTGCTCGAGCGCGTGCAAATGTTCGGGTGTATTGTAGCCCTTGTGGTTTGCCAGACCGTACTGTGGATAGACCTCGTCCCAAACGCGCATGCAGGCGTCACGCTGGACTTTGGCAATGATGGAAGCCGCAGCGATCGCCTGGCAGCGCGCGTCACCGTGAATGATGGGACGTTGAGGAATTCTGAGCTCGAGCGGCACGGCATCGATCAGCAGAAAGTCAGCCATAGGCGAGAGCTGCTCTACAGCCAGCTTCATCGCCTGACGCGAGGCCTGGTAGATATTGATGCGATCGATCGCGGCAGCATCCACAGCCGCTATCGAGCATGCCACGGCACGCTCGCGAATGCGCTCTGACAGGACTTCGCGGCGGTCCGCATCGAGCTGTTTGCTGTCGTTGAGGCCGCGGATGGGACGGTCGGCCGAGAGAATGACAGCCGCAGCGAAAACTGCGCCGAACAGGGAGCCCCGGCCCACTTCATCTACGCCAGCGACGGCGCAAAATCCCCGGGCCCATAACTCCCGCTCGAGAGTTCCCTCGCAACGAAGTTTCGCGCCCGTGATTTTCGCGCCTGTCTTTGCGGATTTCACCTTGGCGCTCCGGACCACGCAGTTATTCGCGTTCCCGCAGGCGCGCGGCCTTGCCTTTCAGCGCACGCAGGTAATAAAGTTTTGCACGCCGCACTTTGCCGGTGCGGACCACGTCGATATGATCGATCACCCGTGCGTGCAGCGGAAAAATGCGCTCGACGCCTTGGCCAAAGCTGACCTTGCGCACGGTGATGCTCTCACCTATGCCTGTGTTCTTGCGGGCGATTACCGTGCCTTCAAATGCCTGCAGGCGCTCTTTGTCGCCTTCTTTGATCTTGACGTGCACGCGAATTGTATCGCCCGGCCGAAATGCGGGAATTTCCGCGCGCCGGTTCTTCTGAATAAACTTGGTTAACAACGGGTGCATCATAATCGTAATCCCTTCAATTTTTTCTATCGTACTTGAAATCCGGCTGCGCTGCTGTGCCAGGGCTGACGCGAGCGCCGCCTGGCAACAGGTCCGGCCGTAGCCGAGCCGTCTTTTCGAGCGCTGCCTGCCTCCGCCACCGCCGGATCTCCTCGTGATTTCCGTTCAACAATACTTCGGGCACTCGCCAGCCTCGAAAGTCCGCCGGCCTCGTATAATGCGGGCAATCGAGCACTTCCCCATCCC
>Ga0207707_10004938_pt1 | contig 11723 bp, 10 predicted proteins | sample KBSC83BmetaG_FD_184336 | JGI IMG/M metagenome (GOLD analysis project Ga0207707, IMG submission 184336) | Corn rhizosphere microbial communities from Kellogg Biological Station, Michigan, USA - KBS C8-3B metaG (SPAdes) (version 2) | ecosystem: Host-associated > Plants > Roots > Rhizosphere ... | reverse complement strand
CCGATGGAGGTGGGGTGCGACGCGGGCGACTCGCCGGACATCGTGCCGATCGAAGTGGGCAAGCGGACGAAGCGGGCGCGGGGGAAGAAGGCGGCGCGAGGGTGAGGGTGGGAGGTGGGGAACGGGCTGGTTCCCCACCTCTCAGTGGTACCCGTACGAGTAGTAGGGAAAGGGTACAAGAAAGGGCCAGACCATCATTCTACGCTTGGTCGTCGCGCCGCTGCCTCGTTCCAGAGCGGAATCCCACAACGCTCACGCCAAGGCCTCCATTCATTCGCAACGGCGGCATGCTCACAGTCTACTGCGAAAACCATTCAGATCTGTTGAGCTTGCTGTCGGCCATCGCTGAGCGGGAAGCGATCGTCGTAGCGGATGGCTGGAGCGAATTTGAACGGCATGCTATCGGAACAGACGCCGCAATTATCGGCGTACATGGTTCCGCCCCGCACACGATGGAGCGATACCGGGCATTCCGAGCAAGCCGTTCCGCCCCCCCCAGTGGTGTGCATCCTGCCAAGACCGGGCAATGGAGATGCCCCCGTTGAGACGATCAATGCCGAGTCGGTGATCTGGTGGAACGACATACAGACGGCATTCTGGCCGGCGTTGCGCCGGGCGCGGAATACCCTTCCGAGATATCGCCTGGCGGATGAAATCGATGGGATGCTGCATCTCCCCACTGTGCTTCGCCATGTACTTGCCTATACGTGTCGGAGTCCAGCACCAATCCGCTCGCTCGCAATGCTTACACGCGAAACTAGATACGCGAAATCGACGCTGGAATATCAGTGGCGGGCTGCGTGTAGGAAGGCAGCTTGGGAGGGACGCCTGGAAGACTTCTTTGACTGGTTGCTCCTTCTGCACGCTCTGCGCATGAAAGCACCACGCGTAACATGGTCGTATGTGGCCACATCACTGGGTGTTCACGAGCATACACTCACACGTCTGGCACATCGCCTCATGGGTCATTCTCTCGCCGCAGCAACTGCAATTGGACCAGCCAAAGCCTGGGAGGCGTTCCGCGAGAGATTCCTGAACCGATTAGCCGGTATATCTCCAAACTGACGGGCAGCACGACCCCTTCGATCACATGTTGGACGCTGATCGCATCTACACACATTGACAGCGAAGGACTTCTGGCCGGCACTGGCCGAGGATAATTGGACGTTTTGCTGTTGCGGCCGGTGCGATAAGAGCGTAGAGTGCGCGCGATTCTTTTCCTTCACAAGAAGGCGGCGTAGTTATCTCATGAAAGGAGGAGATATGCGCAAGAAGCTACTTATACTTTCGCTGTCGGTACTCGCAGTTGCCGCCGGAGCACGACCAGCATCGGCATCGGGTGCCTGTCCGTGGTTAATTGACCCTGAGAGCGGAGAGTATTGCAATCTCCAAGGCAGTGGCACCGACTGTCATCACTGCTACTATAGCTGCTTTGACAATAACCAGAACCATTGGACCGTAGTGTACGACATGTGCCAACCGACGTAACCGCTGCTCGCAAGGCGTGATTGGCGTTGACGCCGGCGCCCAAAAGCCCGATGCGAGTATTGCGCTACTTTAGGCATGCAGTCTTCACAGGCCGAGCGTGGACGACCCTGGTGCGGGTTGCGCGTTGTCCAGGTGCTGTCCAGCGTCGTAGTTTTGGTCGCCGTTCTGGCACGGGCGGTTATTGCTTTCACCTGCTGCATATTTTGCCAGCGCCGAAGTATCGACCGTGCATTTATGACTACCAAAGCATGTGTGTCAGGCCAGTCCGCGGCTTGAATACTACCTAGCGGTAATCAATCGCGATCGAGAGGTAGCTACCAGGCCGATTACGCTTCTTGTACAAATCGAGACAACGTTTCCAACAGCGCCTATGGATCCGATTTGCAAGGTCATACATGAGCGCGCAGCGGCTCAAATCAACATGGAATGCGCAAACGCATTTGCCTGACGTGTGCGCCTGTTTCGATTGCGCACGCATTGTGCAACGCTAGATGAGCAGAGGTATTGAACTGCGCTCACTCATAGTTTCTCTTCGTCACCACGTACTGGATGTGCTCATCGTCGGCCTTTTCGCTCTTGCCGGGTTCATCCAGCTCCAGCCAGGTTCTTGGCTGCGCGAGAGATGGACTGCACACCGTGCTGAGGCGCGCGTCGAAGGCGCGGCACGAACCCACTGGCCGGAACTAAAGTTGATGAGCACACCGCTTTACCACGGTTCAGGGAGTCCCGAAGTAGTTGAAATTGGCGACTATGAGTGTCCCTTCTGTCGACTATCGGAAGCCGCTGTTGACTCTGCAGTGAGAAGCGGCGTGCGCGTTTCATTCTTGAATCTTCCTGAAACTATCCATCTCCACGCCCGCGGTGCCGCATTGGCGGCCATCTGTGCGAGAAAGGTAGGCGCTTTTGCCTCAATGCACGAACATCTCATGACGACGTCAGCGTGGCAAGGTGATTCTGATTGGGCATCGATTGCGAGAACCTCCGGTATCTCCGACACATCGCAGTTCACTGCTTGCACTCGTGCAGCGGAGACTGCGAGCACTCTGGCTCGCGAACTGGAGTTGGATCAGCAGCTAAACGTGCGCGGCACCCCGACTTTTGTCACCTCGGGCGCCATACACGAGGGCGTGATTACTTTCCAAGAATTGCGAGCGCTGAACGCGGCGAACTAATAGACCGACGGCTTGGCGCCGCCGTCCGTATGCGCGCCCTAGCGCTTGGCGAATGTTCAGTATGCAGTGAGTGACTGCGTCATCGCACTGCCTTGCTGCGCTCAGCACGTGGTGCGGTAGCGAAAAATGGCTTGAGTCCCAATTAGGACACGCATTGGCAGCTCAAACGCTCTGAGTATCGCAGATTTCATTGTAGACACAGTGAGAGCATGCGGTCCCGGTACAGGTGCTGCATCTGCTTCCGAGTGCGTCCATTACTCGCCCGTCTGGCGGCCCGCAACGCCTTGAAGTTGAGAGATGAGAATGAGAAATCTCGGGGTGTTGGGATTAGCAATCTTGGTCGGATGCGGACGAGGAGAATCTACCAGCGGCAGGTTAGAATATTCGACGTTTGCAGGTATCTCACCCATTGGTCTTGAGGGTACCTGGATTCAGGTCGCACCGACCTCATTGCAAGGCGTCAGGCTGACGCTGCGGGCCGATTCCAGTGCCTCGGGACGCATGCCACGTTTTGACGTTGACACTGGTCATACACCTGCGTCGCGGTGGGTGGTTTTCTTCACGTCCCGGGAGTCACCTGGTAGAGGAGACACCCTCACTCTCCATCCGGACGACGGCGGTGATGGTGGCTGCTGGTGGCGAGCGGATGCAGGGTGCATCAGCAGGCCGGTCATTTGCGTGGGCGACTCGACTCACTACACATGTACGCTCTTTCAGCTTCGGGGCGATTCGCTCGCGCTTGGCACCGGCGACCGCTATGTGCGTGCGCACCCGGTGATGACCGGCACGCCTTGAGCCTGCACCGATGCGAATCCGACTTTACACGCACGCGACGTGATTGCTTTTCTGCGGGATCTGCATCACACGGGGCGGACTTCTGCCAGACAGTGGAAGTTTACGGCCACAGTCGTGCTTACGCTCGCGCTCGGCGTCGGCGCAACCACGCTGGTGTACGCTGCTGTGAACCGGGTCATGCTGCATCCTCTTCCGTTCAAGGGGGAGGCACGCCTCGTGTACCCCTGGCGCCAAAGCGGACCGTTTCTGGCTGCGCCGTCAATCGCCGTGGTGGATACGTGGCGCCGCACCGCTCACTCGCTCGACGGATTGCAGGTTTACGCACCCGAACGCTACGACGTCTCGGACGGCCAGCATCTCCGTTCAATTGATGGCGTATCCATCGAGCCGGGATTCCTCGCGTTCCTTGGACTGACCCCGCTCCTGGGGCGTTCGTTCAGTGTGGCTGAAGTCCGGCAACGCGACGTCCATGCTGTGCTGCTGAGCTACGGCTACTGGCAGCGAGCGTACGGTGGGCGGCACGACATCATCGGCCAGACCATCAGGCTTGACAGCTCACTGTATGCGGTAATTGGCGTCATGCCGAAACGACTGGCGTTGTTCAGCGAGGCGCAGGTGTGGACGCCTCTCGCGATCGACGGATCGGATTCCGCCGATGCTTCGGGAGTGCTCGCGCGTCTTCGCCCGAGCGTGACGATCGAAGCCGCAGAGCGTGAACTGCGAGCGATCGCCAGCCGGGTTCCGAACCAGAGATCGGGGGACGTGCCGGTCGTCCTGAAGCGCCCGCAGGATTCCCAGGACGCATCGCTGCCGCGCACGCTGTGGGTGTTGATGGGTGTCGTAACCCTGGTACTCGTGATCGCGTGTACAAACGTCGTGCTCCTGCTGCTTGCGCGCGCGGCAGAGCGCGAGCAGGAAACGGCCGTCAGAGTGTCACTCGGGGCCGGACGCTGGCAGCTCGTGCGTCCGGCGCTCGCTGAGACGGCGATGCTTGCCATCCTGGGCGATGCGACGGGAGTGCTGCTGGCCTGGTCGGGCATGCGCGGTCTTTCGCGACTGAGCGGCGGTGATGTCATGGACCTGACACAGGTCACGATCGACAACCATGTGTTGCTATTCGCGCTGACCCTGACGGCTGCCGTTGCGGTCGTCACCGCCGCGGTTCCCGCGCTACGCGCTACAGCCGTGTCATCGGATATCCTGTTCAAGGCGGGCGCAATCCACGGCTCGGGGAGAAGAGCGATCCCGCGCCTGCACAGCATCTTCGTCATAATGGAATTGGCCCTATCGCTTGTGCTCCTCGTGGGTCTGGGCCTCCTGGTTCGAAGCCTGGTGGATCGAGAGCGTTCAGATCTCGGATTCAGAGCGGAGGGACTGCTGACTGTTCGCATCACGCTGCCCCCATCGCAGTATCCGAGTCTCGCGGCGAGGGATGCTCTGGCGGCACTGTTGCTCGAAAAGGTTCGGGCGCTGCCCCAGGTGCGGGCAGCCACCGTCGCGGCCGCTGCGCCGCCGCACTATGGCGTCGTCCTGCTCGGTGGTTTGGAAATCGAAGGGGCGACCGGCGAGACGTCCCCTGCACCGCGCGTTGCTGCTCTGGATGAAGTTGGGCCCGACTACTTTCGCGTCGCAGGAATCAAAGTGGAGCGCGGCCGGGCGTTCACCCGCGAGGAGAACCGCGATCGGGCCAACGTCATCATGCTCAGTCAAGGGCTCGCGGAGCGGATTTTCCCGGGTCGCGAGGCAGTGGGGCAGCGCGTGCGTAGACGCGGGCCCGGTGACCCTTCAAGGGTGCCATGGAGCACCGTGGTTGGAGTCGTGCAAAATGTCGCGGCCATGGGAATTCAGGGACAATTGCGCCAGTTGCAATGGTATGAGCCATATGGCGAGAGTTCGCGCGCAGCGGACGGGTATCTTCCGCCACTCGGCACGCTCGTGGTTCGCGCCTCGGGGGATGCCGACGCGCTGGCGCTTCTGCTCCGGAATCAGGTGCGGTCAGTCGATCCGGCTCTTCCACCGCCGGAGATCTCGTCGGTCAGTGCAGAGTATCGAGCGCAACTGGCAGCCCCGCGCTTCATCACCGTTCTCCTGGCGATATTTGCCGTGCTGGCCGTGCTGCTGGCGGTTGTGGGCCTCTTTGGTTTGCTGAGTTATGCTGTTGGCGTTCGCGTATACGAAATAGGAATTCGCCTGGCGCTCGGCGCCGAGGCTCGCGATGTGCGCGCGTTGGTCGTGCGTCAGGGGATGACCCATGCATTCATCGGGCTCCTGCTCGGGGCCATCTGTGCGTTCTTCGCCACCAAAACCATGACGGCTTTATTGTACGGCGTCACGCCACGCGATGTGGGCTCCTTTGTTGCCGCCTTCCTGATTCTGGCCGGTACGGCGTTTCTCGCGTGCTATTTTCCAGCGCGGCGTGCCACGCGTGTGGACCCCATGGTGGTGCTGCGAGATTGAAGACGGGTGGCACGAAGCGGATCGGCTGAGCGCTTGCGATGATACCGGCGGTGCGCGTCACACCACCGCCCACCACGGGGCCGCAATGATGCCGGGAGACAGGACGCGAATATCAGGGTCGCCACTCAGCAGGATGCCACGCCGCGCGTTGAGGTAAGAGTCCCGGAACCTGCGCAGGTGACGTGAGTCCCCCGAGACCACGCTTCGCGCGGCTTTCACCTCCACCGGGAGGAGCTGTCCTCCTTCCTCGAGGACGAAGTCCACCTCCTGCCCGCTCGCGACCCGCCAGTGATGGAGTGCGCGCCCTGGCGCCCCATCACGCCACACCGCCAGGTCGGACGCAATGAGGGTTTCCAGATGGAGTCCGGTGGGCTCTGGCTCGCGTGCGGCGGCCAGGGCCAGCGCCGAGTCCACCATGAACAGTTTGGGCGCTCTGATCATGCGCCTGGTGGCATTGCGTGAGAATGCCGGCACCTGCTCGACCAGGAAGCTGCGCGCCAGCACATCCATCCAGCGCCTGACGGTGGTCACGGGGGCGCCCAAGTCGTTCGCCAGCGCCAGAACGTTCAGCTCGTGGCCCGTGTGCGCGGCCACCAGTCGCAGAAAGGTCTCGAAGCGCTCGCTGGACTCGATGCCGATGACCTCGCGCACATCGCGACTGGCGAATACTTCGACATAATCGTCGAGCAATCTCGTGCGAAGGGCCGGTGGCGCCGCGACCGCCCTCGGGAATCCTCCGGTGGCGACTACGTCTTTCCAGTCGAGTGCTCCGCTCGACTCGGCGCGGCGCCCCAGCTCACGCAACAACGTGTGCTCGGTCTTTCCGAAGAGGAACGACCAGCCCGAATGTTCTTCGGAGTATCGAAGCTCGCTCAACGTGAGCGGCCGCAATGTGCGGTACGCCGCGCGCCCCAGGAGCGACTCGGCCACTGCACCGCGCATGCGCGGCTGGTTGGATCCGCTCAACAGATAGCGCCCCGGTCGCCCGTCCCGGTCCACGACCGACTTCACGGCCAGCAGGAGATCGGGCGCTCGCTGCACCTCATCAATGAACGCTCCGTCGCCGCCAATCTCAGCTAGAAGACCCTCGGGATCGTCGACCGCCTGCCGGCGTACGTCCCGGTCATCGAGCGAGCGCCAGGGGAGTCCGCGGCGGTCGGCGATCTCCTGGCACAGGGTGCTTTTCCCCACCTGACGTGCGCCCATGAGCGCCACCACCGGGTAGGTCGCCAGATCCCGCTCCAGCGCCGGTCCCATGGTTCGCGGGTACCGCGTATTTGCATTATCACCAGAAAACATTATATTGTCCTCCGACAGCTAATATAACGTTTGGTGACAATATGGGGAACGCGTATTCGATGGGCGATGTGCTGGACTTTCTCGATCACGCCAGTGAGCGCGGACTCATGCCGGCCGCAACGGCAGCCGCCCTGGCCACCGCGGTGCGCAACGTGTTCGGCGTTCTGACGGACGCCGAGCGCGACAACCTTGCCGCGATCGATCTGGAGGGCGCCATCAGGCGGTTCAGCAACAAGCGGGCGCGGGACTTCAATCCGTCGACGCTCAAGGAATACGGGCGACGTGTTCATCGGGCGATTGCACTCTTCCAGCAGTGGCGCGAGGACCCCGCCAATTTCTCCGCGAAGACGCGGACAACGAAGGTGAGCACGAAGAAGCAGCGGAACGGGGGTAGCGGCGCACGAACGGCGGTGCCGTTGGAGGTTGCCCTTCAGGAACCAACGTCCGCGACATCGGAGGGAGGCTATCAGTCCTCCATTTCGATTCGCCCCAACTGGGTCGTGACCATCACCAATGTTCCTGTGGATCTCACCGACAGTGAGGCCGAACGTCTTGCCAATTTCGTCAGGTTGCTCGCGATGCGCTAACCAGATTCATGCCCGTCAAACGCAATCAGCGCATGCGCAGCGACAGCCCGCTTCACCGAATTCGGGACCGCGATGAGCGCTTCCGCTTCTTTGGCGGCAGCTCATCGCCGCGAAATCAGGCAGTAACGGCGTCGGCGTCGAGTTCTCCGGTCGCCGCTCTCATGGTGATGGAATACACCTCGTCCAACGCCTTCTCGAGTTGCTTCCCATTGAGGTCGAGAAAGACCAGCACTGCGGCGAGCGCCGTGCGCGTGTTTCCATCAGTGAACCCCTGCTTTCGGGCAAGTGCGCACAGATAGGGCGCTGCCAGCGCTCGAACATCGCGCACGCGGCCGTAATGCCATCGCGAACGGGGCCGATCGACGGCGGAGAGAATGGCGTTCTCATCGCGCACGCCCGGGAGACCACCGAAAAGCTCCACCTGCCGGTCATGCAGCAGGTGAAGTACATCCGCCGTAATCCGCCGTCGCCTCTTGCGATACACCGCCGAGAGCGTTCATCGTCAGCGCACGGCAACTTCCTTCCCCCGCCGTTCTCCCTCCCTCCTGACCGACTCATTGCATGTCCAGATTCGCATCCGTTGCCTTGCTCACGCTCGCCCTCCTCCCTGCCCTGCTCCCCGCCCAGGCGCCCGAACGCCTCTGGTACTACGTGGACCGCCCCGACAGCTACGAGAGTCTCGCCAAGCACGCCGACAAGATCGACGTGCTCGGCGCGCAGGTGCTCACCGTGGACAGCCTGGGTACGGTGTGGGGTGAGCTCGATCCACGCGTCGCCGCCATCGCGAAGCAGCATCACATCAAGCTCATGCCGCTCGTGGTGAACGAGGGATTCAACCAGCCGGCGCTGCGGCGGCTGCTCGCCGACACCGCCGCCCGTGCGCGCGCTACCGCCACGCTCGCCAGTCAGTGCAAGGACAACGGCTGGTGGGGAATCCAGTTCGACATCGAAGACGTGAACATGCAGGATCGCGACCGGCTCACGGCGTGGTACACGGAGACGGCCAATGCGCTGCACGCGGTGCACTGCACGCTCAGCATTGCCGTGGTGCACCAGATGTCGAACTACGCGGGACCCACGAGCTACCACCGCTTTCTCTTCGAGAGCTGGCGCGATGGCTACGATCTCGCCGCACTGGGTCGCGTGGGTGACTTCATTTCGCTCATGACGTACGACCAGCAGACGCGGCGCACGCCGCCCGGACCGGTTGCCGGCCTGCCGTGGATGCGCGCCAATGTGGAGTACGTGCTCCGCTTCGTCCCCGCGAACAAGATATCGCTCGGCATTCCGAGCTGGAGCGAACGCTGGTACACGCGTGACAATCCGGCCATCCCGGAGCGGTTCATGTCGTCATCCGAGAGCGTGAGCTGGAGCTGGGGCAAGGGACTCGCCGACCGCCACGGCGCCACGATCCAGTGGGACAGCACGCAGGGTGTGCCCTTCACCTACTACGAGAACGGGGGCACGTACGAGTGGATCTTCTTCGAGAACGCGCGCAGCTTCGCTGCGAAGGAAGCGCTGGTGAAGCAGTACAAGCTGCGCGGGTACTCGGTGTGGGTGCTGGGACCGGAGGATGAGGCAGTGTGGGGGAGCAGGTAGTTCCGTTCCCCTTCCCTTCCACCTCGGGGAATGGGCAAGCGGGAATGGGAAATCGGGGCGGCACTCCGGCCCATTCCCCATCGTGGTGTTTCCCCATACCAAACGGAGGCCCTCAATGAAGCGATTCTCCACCTGGCTGAGAGAAAGGCAGCCAGGGCTCGAGCACGAGCTTCGCAAGGCGGATGCAGACTATCGCGGCGCGAAGGTGGATCAGCACGACGCCACGGGGAAAGTCGTGCAGGTTGCGCTGTCGCAGGCCCGTGGCAATTCGCGGCTGAACGCCAAGGACAAGGTTTCCAACTTGGGGAACCTGCTGCAGAAGCTGGTCACGCTGTACTGGAGCGACGTCTGTGGGCCGGTCTACACGGCGTTGGGTGGGGACGCCGCGCGACGCGCGATGTCAGTGGAGTGGGACATGCTGCTTCACGCGCCGGGGAGCGCCAAGATGGCAAACATCGACAGCTTCATCGCAGCAGTGGACGAGTTCGCCAAGAAGTTCAGGCTGCGTAAGGGAGATGTCGTGCTCTGGGAGAACTACGCGCTCGGCGATCCCGGGGCGTCCGATGATGCCTTCATTCCGCAGATCGGGAAAGGCTTCTCCGACAGTTACGATTATGCGGAGCAGCCGCATCTGCCATTTGCCGGCGAAATCAAGGTCGAAAATCAATCGAAGGTCGACTTCGAGCACGGCGCTCCCGGAAGCGCCTGGATCGGCCTGCTGACCATCTCACAGCGGACAGGTGGCGGCCCGCACATGCTCTACCTCGTCCCGGCGCTGCACATGGAGAAGCACCTGAGCATGCCGCACCTCGAGGGGGCCAAGCCAGTGGAGCAGTGGGGCGCCAGCGGTCATCACGAAGCGCTGTTCCGGTGCATCTCGGAAAACCGGATCAACACGAAGACCTGGCACCGGACCGAATACACGCCGGAGCCGGGAAAGGGGCTCAGGGATATCAAGGAATGCAGCTATGTTGGCTGCGTGCTGGGGTTCGCGATGGTGCGCGCATACAACGCCATTGGCCATCAATGGGCCTTCATTTCGGGCACGCTCCAGCCAACCGGGACCGGCGACTGGACGAAGCAGGGCGAGTTGTACGTGATGACGAAGAAAGGCGACGACTTCTCTCTACCCAAGTCATGGGCGCTGGCCATTTGGAAAAGTACGAAGGATCTGAGCGGTAACATCACGCTGCCGCGGGGACGGCTCAGGCTCCCGAATGAAATGGCCTCGGCGGCTGCGCCGCCCCCGCCGCCCAAGGCGCCACCACCTCCGCCGCCAGGCGGCAGAAGAGCGGCACCGCTCTCCACTCCCTCGTCACGACCGTAGTAGCGTAGAATGAGAAAAGGGGTGCGGGGAATGGGGCGGACTGCCTCCCCCATTCCCGATTGCCTATTCCCGACAAAATTTCAATCGACTCTGACCCCTTTGATGCTGATCAACTACATGTCTCCGGCGTCGTCGATGGCTCCGATGGCTCCGGATCGGCCGGCGTGTTCGGATTGATCGAACTCTCGCTCTGCGGATAGATCAGCCAGCACCGCTTCGCGATCGCGCCGGGGCCGCCTACGGAATTCAGCCGCCGCGCGTCTTCCCAGCGAAGACCCGTGGCGAAGAGCGAGATCTGCCGCTCGTGATAGATCTGCGCGATCACGGCCGCCTGCGTCGGCAAATCCGTGTCGGTGAGCGCGGGGAGACAGGGCTGCGGTTCATGAAGTGCCGAGCCGCATTCCGTGCGCACCGCGTTGATCAGGTCGCGCGCGGTGCTGAGGTCGTTCGCGTTGGCGGCCGCCTCGGCCATGATCAGGCGGATCTCCGCGGGATAGTACACGGCGATCGGTGCGTCCGCCGACTGATACTGCGCGAAATGGCGCAGCGGCCGGACGTTCCCGGGCACGGTGTCGCCACCAATGTGGAAGCCGACGCGCTGGTCGCCGGCCTCGGCCTCGAGCCGCAGTGTATCGCGCGGATAGATGTAGCCGGCCAGCTCGCTTCGATTATAGATGGGGTTGATCTCCACGGCGCTGAACGGCACCTGCGAGACCACGCCGAGGTTCACCTGCTGGGCGGCGGCGAGCGCACCGGTCCAGTCGTTGGTCAGCCGGTGATAGCGCGCCTGCATGGCGTAAATCGTGTTGAGCAGGTCGAAGCCGGGGGCCAGCACCTTCGTTCTGAATTCACTTCCGGGCACGACGCCCTGATAGCGCGCGAGCGCGGAATCGAGGAGCGCGAGCACCGTGTCCATGGCGGTCGCCCGATCCACGAATGTACCCGGCTGACCGATGGTGGTGAGGTTGACGCCGGCGTCCTGGTACTGCTGCACGAGCT
>Ga0207707_10004936_pt1 | contig 11726 bp, 12 predicted proteins | sample KBSC83BmetaG_FD_184336 | JGI IMG/M metagenome (GOLD analysis project Ga0207707, IMG submission 184336) | Corn rhizosphere microbial communities from Kellogg Biological Station, Michigan, USA - KBS C8-3B metaG (SPAdes) (version 2) | ecosystem: Host-associated > Plants > Roots > Rhizosphere ... | reverse complement strand
ATGAATATCAAATGGTTTGTAGACTACAGCAGTAGCTCTAAGGTCTTCTAGTCTTTGGGCAGTGTCCTTGGATAGATCCGTTGTTATCATTATCACAATAGCCTCCGAGTTTATTTCTCGAATATGGCCTAGTGCGTACAATCCGTCAGTATCAGGCATGACGACATCTAAAAGTGTGATATCTGGTTTTAGTTTTTCGTACAATGTTACCGCATCATTACCATTACGACCGGTTCCAACCACTTGAAAATTTTTCATCTCTAAGAGTTCAACGAGAAGAGAACGAACATCAGAATTATCATCCACTACAAGAACTGTTTTCAGTTTACGATTACTTTCCACTTGCTTTGTACAGGACATTCCCTATTTAAGGGATTTTCTATGATATAATTACTATTTATAGATAATTCGATTCAAGAACATTAGGAGCCTCATATTTCAGTAGTGATCTACCTACACTTATTGGTGAAATACGAATGAAATTCACCAAAATCGATATAAAGATCTACTGTTGACGTATAGATAGAAATCCATGAAGACAATCACCGAAAAACAGATAGAATCAGCAGATTCATTTTTGGCCTCAAATGAGAATTCTAAAGTTTTATCACAGTTAACTGAAGTACTATCAGTTTTATCAAAAAATGACGCGTTGACAATATTTCTCATGGCAAATGAAGGAATAAAGTCAGAGCTTGACACACCAACAAAGATAGGCTTGACAAAGAAGCAGTACTACACCAGACTGAAACAATTGGTAGATTTGGGTTTGATTACTAAAAACAATGAATCATACATCCAGACGGCATTTGGAAAAGTTGTTTATCAAAAACATATCATAGGACTAACAAATAACATCAAGAATTCAAAATACTTGCAGATGGTTGATGTACTAAAGGCAGATCCAAAATTTAATGACAAAGACATCATGGAATTCATGTCAAAAGTTGAACCGCAGGTTAGTTCTGATTTAGAAACATCTAGAAAATCTTTCACAGTTGTATCATCATATGAAGATATGGTTAGAAAAATTTTAGAGATGGTGGAATTTGCACAAAATGAAATACTTCTTGTCACTAGATTCCAAAATGAACTTATCATCAATTCCATTTTGAAAAAGGCAAGTTCTGGAGTAAATGTCAAGGTTCTTGCAGATATAAATTTGGTTGAAAACTATTTCGAAAAAGAGATGTCTGTAAAATCAGACAAGAATAAAAAAGAACGTGAAAATGTAGTTTCCAATCCATATTATCCTTCAAAAATAGACAGAAGATATGTGCAAGTTCCTTTCTGCGTAATGATTGTAGATAACAAGTATGTTGGACTTGAGATCACAGACCTAAACGAATCAAAAAAATTCAAGATGGCCATTTTTGGAGAGGATGCTAATCTTTCATCATCGATGACGCCTCTCTTTAACAGCTTATGGCAAAAATCAAACGTGAATCATCCCAAAATAATCACAAAATCAATCTAAAACCGCATTTAAGAACTTAGAAATTGACTCAATACAAGACCAATAAACAATGAGATTTGTATAGTAAATATACTATTTCTAACAGTAGTTCTTGTTTTATTCATGTCTTTTTTATCATTATAATTCTTGGACAACTTTATAATTTTCAAAACTAGGTAGCCACATACGATTAAACCCAAAACAATTCCTGTCATATTTATTCCAAGAAAATAGTAACTTGCCATAATCAGAGCCACAATTGACGATATCGAACCGATAATTATTCCAAAACTTTTTTGAACCCCGATAACAATAGGTATAGTTCTTCGACCTCCTTTTTTATCACCTTCTAGGTCACGTATATCATTCAAAGGTCCATTGATAAAATAAATTAAAAATACTATTGCAGACGAGATAATTGCCAAATATGAAACATTCTGGATTGCTAATGCACCCATCATGGATGCAATGAACCCTCCAAGAGCAGTGACAATAGTTTTCACTACAAACATACTCTTAAGCTGTACTTTGGGATGAGAATAAGCAATTGCCAATCCCATGAAAACAAGTGCGCCAATTCCAGTTTGTACATTAATTGAAAATGCAAGTAGTGTAGAGATTGTGAAAAATCCAATGGTATGATACAAAATTTGTAGGTAATTCTTTCGCTGGGAACTTAGTACATTACGATTATTTACTTTATCAACTTCATAATCAGTAAGATCATTGTAAAGGTAAGTAGCAAGAGCTAGAAAATATACGGATGCAGTGAGTCTAGCAAGTACTAAAAAATCAGGAACTTTCATACCAGATGCAATAAAAAATGTACCAAGCGTAGCAAGGGCAAAACCATAGACAATGGTTCTTGATTTTACAACAGAATAGAGTACACTGCATTGTGTAAGGATTTTCGCACCTAGATCAAATGTACGAGGTTTTTGTGCTAGAGCCATTCCATCCCATTATCAAGTTCACATTTTAAAGCAAAATATTGATACATGTTCTCCATATCTGGATAAATATAGCATAGATTATAACTTTTTGGATAATACACTTCAAAATATGCAAATAATGAGCACCAACCACGTAACAAAGAGATATTCTAACATAAAGAAACTTCGATGAATTTGTACACAGTAAACTCAACATTTGCACAAAATTAAAACATCGAATTTTCTACAAAACACTATTTAGATCAATGAGAAAATATCCAGTTTGTTACCAAATTTATTATTTGTACCCTAGACTCTTCAGCATATCTTTCATTGTCTTGAGTATAAAAGATACAATGATTAAACCAATGATCACAATCTAAAATATTCATTTTCTTATCCGTGCTGTTTACCAGATTACAGAATTGCGTACTCACTTCTGGAAAAACATTTCTATCTTTTTTACCATGAAGAAATAATACTGGTACATCAATATCAGACAATTTAGAGATCATTGTATTTCGAAATGCCAAAACATCTACAATATATCTATACGAGTAATGAAAATTAAGAGATGTGTCATGCAACATCTGTTCAATTTCACTACCGCCAATTTTTAAAAAATTCGGCAGTTTTTGGGTAGCCATAATTCTAGTTTGGGGCGTCAGCATTTTACGTAATAAAAAATATAGAAAACGAATATTGCTTGGTTCGATCTCACTTCGTTTCTTTATACTAGGTATTCTCACATATGGTGCAAATAAGATCAGCCCGTCAATTGATTTTTTAAAGGTATGAGCATACCAAAGTGCATACGTACAACCCATACTATGAGCAAGAATAAACAATTTTGAATTACCCTTTAGTTTTGTGACAATATCATGTATTGATGTGAGACACGCATCAAAGTCTAGGTCTCCTTTTTCTCCATACGATTTACCATGACCAGGTAGATCAATACTGTACACGTCAAACCCATTATTTGCAAGAGAATTCCCAAGATAATCAAATATTCTTGCATCGCAACAAAATCCATGAATGCATAACACTATTTTATCAGACGGCACAGTAGACGAATATTTTTTTACATTAATTGTTCCGTTACTTGTTTCCTGTAAGGTCATTATTGAAGATATTTTCTCCCTATCACACTGAAAAGTCGTGCATAAAGTACAAAACTATATGGATCTTTGGACATTTCTTTGAGATCATGTAACATATCATCAAACTCTTTTTTACTCATTAGGTCAAGTGAGAAAATTTGTGGTTTCAGGCTAAGAGCAATCTTCCATCCAAGAGAATTGAAAGGTTCACGTCCCATCACAAGACAAGGCGAATGTGATTCAATCATACTATCAAGATTTTGATCAACAAACATTTTGTACAATTTCCTACCAGAATAAGGATCGCCGCCAGCATTTTTTACAAGTTTTACATAGATCTTTCTTAGAGTATTCACGCCTTTTCGTTTTGGATATGATAGCCATGAATCAGGAGCATGATCAAGCTCCTGAACTATTACCGTACCACCTTTTTTTGCAAGACGAACCATGTGTTTCAATGCATTTTCCTTGTTACTCAAATGTACAAACATGAATCGTGAATACACGATATCAAAAGTCTCAGCAGGCAGAGTTTTGGACGTGATTATATTATCACACACATATGAGATGTTTTTTTGCTTTGTTGATGCTTTACAATATTTGATATAGTTTTCATTGATGTCAAATCCTACCACTCTACCACTTTTTCCAACCAAATCACCCATCATTTTTGTGACCTCGCCAGGACCACAACCAACATCACAGCATGTCATCCCTTTTCGGATGCACCCTTTCAGTAGAGAGTCTCTAGTCAGAGGTTCAAACAAGGCAGATTGGATCTTTAATCTTTCAATTTCATCAGACGTATTACCTAAAACATAATTATTGTTAGAACTACTCCCCATTTTTTGCATAACCCTAGTCTTCCATGATGACTATACGGTGATGATTATTATCAATTATGGTATAAGTACCATATTATTATTCTTACACCAGGTATAACCTTTAAAGAGCACAATTCATCGATTTATTACACTACAAACTTTCAGTGTATAATCCCGGACATTATGATACATCAAAATAGTTAAAACTAGATGAATCTAGTATTTGATGATACCAGACGAGTTTGATTACATGGCAATAGAAGAGAAATTCTACAATCACATAAAACAGAGATACAAACCATTATTTTCAATATCTTTACTAGCCATGCTTTTTGCAGGAATTATGCCAACGCCAGCTAATGCAATTGAGCCACTACTTCCACAGTATGAACCTACTCAACATATTTCATCAAACCCAAACCTATATGTCTCTGCAGAAAATTCATTTTTTAAAAACTATTTTGCAGGACCTCAAGTGATTCAAGTAATTGTGATTGACCCTAACATAAATAGACTAGATCAAGCATATGGGGAACCCGATGTTACAGTGAATGGAAAGAAACTACGAATGGCCCAAGCAACTGATGGTAACTGGTATGCATATTTTGCAGATAGTAAACAAGCCCAAATTGCAGACGCGACACAGATAAGCACTTCTGGTAAAGGCCTTGATTTTGGCAAGTTTTGTTCTCCTTCAAGTGCAATTGTTGCAACTGGTGTTGATTTTTCACAAACAAATGGAATTGCAATTGCAAGGAGTGCACCTGGATCATTAGATGGAAGTCAAAATCCACTAACCACAATATCTGCAACATGCACCGGAATTGTGAATCATGTAGTGCCTAGCATTACAGGTGCAAAATCTAATTTACTGGATCATGTTATAAGAGAAAATAAGACATTAAATCTGAATTTAGGAAAAGCTGGTCAAATAGTACAACCATCTAACAACCAGGCGTTAATTGAAGCATGGCCAATAATTCAGCTATACGATTTTGGTACCAATGCAAAAGTAATGATTCAATACAACAAGGGAGGTTCAGGAGTCCAGTCTATTGAGCTCAATTTTGACAGAATTCCTTCCAATGAAATTGGAATTGTTAGTAGCAGAATGGATTGGCCAAGGAGTGCAAATGTACATGGAGACGTGATTGATCCTCAACTCAACATCGACCCAACTCAAGAGGATTCATGGACATGGGGAACAGCCAGTACAAACAACACAGTATACTATCAGGCATTTGATAGGAGTGGGGAACCTGATGCGGATGGAACAGTTGCGATGCAGAATCTAAGTGGTAATTTGACTTCCATGATGTTCAATCACAACGGTAGACTGACAGAGGATCCAGCCCCACAAGGAGTTGTAGTTGCATCATTACAACCAAATGGAATACAAAAGATAACAAAAGCTAACAGTGGGTTTTACAGGACTTTATCAATTAATGAGTTTTCCATCCCGCTTACAATACTAGAACTACAGCCAAATGTAGGAATATTTGGGGATTATGATGCAAATGGTATTGCAGAAATCGTAACTTTGGATAATGCTCAAAGAGACAAGTCATTTACAGTCAATTATAATGAAAAATCATATGCAGTTATCATTAAATTTCATACTGCCACATTGACCATGGGAACACCAGGAAATACGGTTACCAATTCAAATCCACCAACAAAACAGATAATGTCTGGTCAGTATTTCTCAAGTCCAATTTTTGCGGCATTCCTTAGGTTAATCACATCATAGAAGTCTTTTACACAGACTAATCAACAGACAGAGTCAACCTAGAAGTTTCAAATCGTAAATCAAATCTTTATACCAATTACAGCAGGTTTACCTTTTCTATATACCGACAACCCAATCAGTTTTGCCATAAGACCATATTTTTTCTTGCGAAGTTTTATTGCTTGAGATGTTTCAGTCTCATTTGCAAAATATGCAGTTGCATCAACCCAATTCCCCTTTGGGATGCCTTTCATATTGGACGGTACAATACGAATATTCTTGTTATGATTTAGGCGTTTAATTTTACCAGTAGTAGATGGTGTTGTGACATAGATTATTCCATTATCAATAACAAACCAAACTGGGGTCCTTACTGCCCGACCATTTTTTCTATATGTTTCAAGATTAAGATATTTCTCATCAAGAAATGGAGTTATGATATCAGAGGACATTCTTGATTCCATTTAGGACAAAACAAGATTAAAAGATGGCGATGAAAAGATACGAGATCTTATTAGTGAAGCATGCTTTATTTTATTTTATGACTCACTTGGTCTAATTCATGCTTCAAAAGTGCAATCTGTTCTAGATTCCGGAATAATTCATCGGATGCTTTTAGCATAATGGCAAGCTCAAGTACTTCATCACGACTAATCGATTTTTTGTTAAATTCGTTAGAACATGGCAAGAGTGCTTCTTCAATTATTTCCCACAGTTTCTCATTAGTCAAGTCGCCTAGTTTTTTTCTAAAATATTCTACAGGTAAATTCAAACAGAATCAGTCCCTATTATAATATAATTCCAACACATGCAAACCAGATCATAGTTAATTGATCTAGTATTATATCAAGTATGGAATATTGCCAATGAATCGGATTCCAAAGTGGTAATTTTCACCCATAACTAGTCGATCAGTTGGATTATTTTTAGACATGAAATGTTCTTGATTTTGTTCTTGATTATGAAGATAAATTATCTTTCTGCAAGAGGTAACAAAATATGAATTTCTGCTCCTTTTCCCTTTCCTTTAGATTCTGCCCATATTTTTCCACCATGTCCTTCCACTATCCCTTTGCATACTGCTAATCCCATTCCTGTTCCTCCATGTTCTCTAGTTAAGTGAGTGTCAACTTGATAGAATTTTACAAAAATTTTAGCAATACTCTCTTTGATTATGCCAATGCCATTGTCTTTGACAACGATATGGGCATCATTATCTTTGGAATATAGTTTTATAGTTATTTTTCCATTTTGTTTTGGACAAAAATCTAAACTGTTAGAGATCAAATTTGACAAGACCTGTTCTATTCTTGAATTATCACACAATACCATAACTTGCTCGTCTAAATCAAGAGTTAATTCTATATTGTTTTTATCTATATCTGGTTTCATCTTTTCAACAACATCTTTTATTATTTTATCAAGATCATGCAAGTCTTTGTTCAACATTAGTTGGCCAATCTCAATTTTTTGTGCATCCAAAAGATCAGAAATTAGTTTTAATAGCGAACCTGTGCTTGTTCTGATTATTTTCAGTCTCTTTTTTTGTTCTTCATTTAATTGTCCGAATTTTTCTGACATGATGATATCAAGATAGCCTATTATCGGAACAAGCGGAGTTTTTAGCTCATGTGTTATCATAGTCAGAAAATCATCTTTGAGTGCACTAAGTTTTTTTAGTTGGATCAGTTGTTCTTTCATCTTTAATTCGTGGTCTTCAAGTTTCTTTCTGGCTTCATGAATTTCGGTAATATCTTCAAGAGCAGTATTACTGCCGATTAACCTACCTTCACTATCTGACAAATTAGTTGCACTGAGCAATGTTGGAAACATTGTACCATTTTTTCTTTTTAGCCAAATTTCTTCATTTTTTACAATGCCAGTTTTTTTCCATTGTTCAAAAGACTTTTTCATGGTACCAGCACTTTGTTTTGCAGCATGTTTAAAAATGGATTTGCCAATTATCTCTTTTTTTGAATATCCAAGACTATTTGCATAATGCACATTACAATCCAAGATTATTCCGTTTATGTCTATGGTACGAAATAATATTGGAGAACCATTGTACAGGTTGCGATATTTTCGTTCCATTTCTTTCATTTTATGAATTTCATCTCTCAGTTGTTGTGTGCTTGTTGTCTCAAACTCCTTCATCATTTCTTCCAACAACTTGTTTGTTCCTGATAAAATTATTGTTTGTTGTTCTAATTCATTTAACCGATGAGATATTTTTTCATCTATCTCTATTTTCTTTTTTTGTTTTCTTTTGCTTTGAAAATTTTCTTTTATAGTGTCACACCTCAGTGTGATTTGGATCCACAGAGCCATTATTGTTTATGCTGAACCAGAATGTAGTACCTTGTCCAACTTCACTCTCTAGCCACATTGTACCGCCCAATGCTTCTACTATGCCTTTACAAATTACTAGTCCCAGTCCAGTTCCCCCATGACTTCTTTTGAGTGAAGTATCGATTTGATAAAATTTCTTGAACAGATTTTCTTGCTTGTCTTTTGGGATACCACTACCATTGTCTTTTACATAAAAAATAGCTTGACCGTTCTTGCGTTTAGCATTAATCTCTATTCTACCATTATTTACAGGTACAAAATCAACTGCATTCTTTATTAGATTTGCAAACACTTGACTTAATCTGTCAGGATCGCTTGTTATGTTTATTTTTTCTCCGTCAGTAGAATTTACAAAACGTATTTTCTTTTCATCCATTAATTTTGAATGAATTTGAATTTGTTCATCCATGAATTCATTAATTTCAAATTCCCTCTTGTTAAACTTCATTTTCTTCAGATCCATTTTCTGGGCGTCCATGATATCACTGATAAGCCTCTCCAGCTTTATGGTTTGCGAAATAATTGTATCAACCGCATGTGTCTGGTCTTTGTTTAGAGTTCCAAGAAGAGCATCTTCTCGGAGCATCTCAGCATATCCACTAATTGTAACTAACGGGGTTTTTAATTCATGAGATACCATTGCAGAAAGTTCGGCTTTTGCGTTGTCTCGCTCCTTTAGTTTTTCCGTTTCAAAATGTAATTCAATATTGGTTTTTTCAATCTCATCTCGTTGCTGCATTTTTCTATATATTACAATAGTTGAGATTATTGTAATAACTATTGCAATAATAGTTCCAGCAATTATTGTATTACTAGTATTTGTTGCAGATATCTGAGATGCTTCTGTTCTCTGATTTAACAAATTATTCTCTTCATTTTTGATGTCATTAATTACCTGTCGTATTGCATCCATTGTTTTCTTACCCTCAAGATTTTTGATTAGTATTGCAGCGGCATCGGTATTGTTATTCTTTGTCAAAGCATCAACTTGATTCACAAATGCAATTTTTTTATTGATCAACTGTGTCAGATTTTTTATATTTGCTTGTTGTACCGGATTATCAGCTGTAGATGTTCGAAGTGACTCAAGTTGAGTCATGATATTATTTAGACCAGAGTTGTAAGGTGCCAAATATACCTCGTTGTGTGTTATCAGGTACCCTCGGTCTCCAGTTTCAATATCCAACATTGACTTTTCGACATCATCTGCATTACCTATGACTTGGTATGTGTGCTCTACCCATTTCTCATCAGTTATGAAACTGTTTATCTCATAGTAAGATATCACTCCAACAATCCCAAAAGATACAATAGGTAAAAGCGAAGTAAGAATAATCAGTTTTGTGTGAGTCGTTTTTTTAAACATGAATACATTCCAAGACTTTAAAGAAAATTATTTCTGGCACACCACTTTACTGTTCTTGTCACCATCGTACAGTTTCTGCAGAGTATCAATATCACAACCTGAAATGTATGGATATTCAGGAAGCATTGGACTCATCAGGTCTTCAGAAGCAGTAGAATGTCCCAATCCTAAAGCGTGACCAAACTCATGTCTCATTATTGCACTAAGGCTATTTGCATCAAGCTTGTTTGCTTTGAATATAGTAATCTTTGATTTTAATATCTCATTTCCATCTACCAGAGTCTTTGTGTATCCAGAATATCCATCAGGGCTTATATCATTTGTAAGAATGATTTCAATATCACCCACACCATTAGGAGATCCATTAATCTCAAACTGTTGAGGTATGTATTGCTTGGTAGGTTCAGAGTATGCTGCCCCTACTGCTCCTGTCCACCCTACATAATATACAGAAGAGGAGCCTTTTGGTCCAGCCCCGGTAGCAGAATCATCAATTTTTACAGCCTTTGTTGATAAGATTGCATCTTTCATTGCGTCAATCATGTTTTGAGGAAGGTTTGCAGTATTGGTTACATGTATGTGTATTATTCTGCCATTTGCAATATTCCATGCAACCCATGTATCCACAGTATCACCTTGTAGGTTTTGTATAACATAATTTGAATTATAATTGATCGGTAAATGTGACGCATTTTGCGTCACTATTTGATTTTCATAATACACATATCCAACAAACCCAAGTGATATTGTGACTGCAATTAGTGCTATTGAAGAATAGAACCGTTTGTGTGTCTTTTGTTCAGTCTTTTCTCCATCATGTACCATTTCTTCAAGAAGTAATTTTTCTTGCTCCAGTTCTTTTGATTTTTGTGACTCTTCACCTAGTTTTTTTTCCAAGTTTTGTTTTGATTCCATCAGTTCTTCTGCCTGTGCGGAGACAGATTCATTTATTTCTGTTAGGAGAAATTTTTCTTGCTCAAGTTCTTTTATCTTTCTAGTATCATCATCAGATAATAAATTTTTATTTCCAGATTCATCTTCATTATCAGAGATGATATTATTTAACCCCCTATGACTTGTAAGAGTACTGCCAGTTTTACTGGTTTTTTAAGACAAGAGTGTGCACCTTTTCGTATCAAGACATCGATTTCGGCATCAGTAATAGACGATGCAGTAAACAAGATTATTTTGTTTTCCTTTATCTTTCCACTCTTGTGTAGATGTTCTATCACGTCTACTCCGGTAAACTCTGGCATTGCTAGATCCAATAGTATTACATCAAACTTTTTTTCTGTTATCAGTGTAAGACCTGTCCTACCGTCGTTAGCAATAAAGCACTGGTGACCCTTGGCAGTAAGGTACTTTGACATCATTTCTGTGATGGTTTCATTGTCATCAACTAGTAATATTTTCATTTAAATTCCCCATAATGGACAATGATATATGATTGATACTATTTATGGATATAGTAAGTTACTATATTCACATATATACGATATAAAGCAAGTCTTAGTCGCACGATAATGTAAAATCACCAAAAGCGGTTCTGTAAATTAATACCATATCAAAAGGTAAAGCCAACGAAGATCATAATCTAATAAAGGTTTTCATGTCACAAAGTGATCTATAACAAGTCTTATCGAAATTCTGGTATTACCACAAGTAGATTGACAGTAGACGAATTCAAAGCAAAGGAGATAGCAAGAAAATTCCTAGAACAATATCATTCAATCATAGTAAGTGAGGTTATTTTAGAAGATGAGATATGGACAGTCTCTGCAAAAACAGGATTAATGCCAAAAGATATCAAAAAAGTGATGATAGATGCAGAGACTGGCAGAATTCTGGGGTATTCATAGTTGAAGACTTGTCAATTACGCCAAGTCGATTCAAGTTCAGACAGAACTTTTATACCTAAAATGAGTATAGAGAACTCATCAAGAATGCTTGACAAAGAAAAAAACTTG
>Ga0207707_10004927_pt1 | contig 11742 bp, 10 predicted proteins | sample KBSC83BmetaG_FD_184336 | JGI IMG/M metagenome (GOLD analysis project Ga0207707, IMG submission 184336) | Corn rhizosphere microbial communities from Kellogg Biological Station, Michigan, USA - KBS C8-3B metaG (SPAdes) (version 2) | ecosystem: Host-associated > Plants > Roots > Rhizosphere ... | reverse complement strand
TCACCGTGTTAATGCCTAATGTCTGCGAGAAACGCTGACCTTTTGAGTCGGTGGCTCTGACAATAAACTCCTGGTATCCCAGTACACCCGGTGTCCCTGTTACGACGCCTAAAGAGGAATTCAGCGACAGACCACTTGGCAATTTCCCCAGCGAACCTGGGGCGATCGTCCAAGAATAAGGTGCAACTCCGCCCGTTTCCGATAGCGTCGCGCTGTAGGCTAACCCTTTTATAGCGCTCGGCAGGCTGGTGGTCGTGATCCCGGAGTTGGAGATCGTCAAAGTGTACGAGCGACTTCCCTGTTTACCGTTCGCATCCGTCGCCTGAACCGCAATGCTATAACTTCCGGTGGTCGTCGGCGTTCCCGACAGTACGCCCCCGCTACTAAATTGAAATAGAGTTCCCGTGGGAAGGACGCTTCCCGGCAGTAGAGCCCAAGTGTACGGGCCCACTCCGCCACTGGCGTATAGTTTGGCCTGGTATGCTGAATCGCTAACGCCGCTAGGCAGGGCGTTATTCAGAACTTGTATCGCAGGTTGCGGCGCCCATGCCACGGACATTTGGATCGCGGCCGCGCAGACAGTCACCACGGATATCCACGGAAGCATCGCTCTTATCTGCGGAAATTCAAGTTTCATCGAATTCATCCACTCCAAACTCACCGGCTCACATCTATTGCTATCGGCGTCGCTGGGGCGAATGATCTAAGTCCAAACACTAAAAACGGACATTTGCTTCCCCTAGGGACACGTTGGGCAAATCGTACGACGGGCCTATCACCTACACCGTCAGTCCGCTGATAGTTCGGGCATTAAACTTATTTACAGCAAGGGCTTAGGGAAAGAATTGAAGCCGTAAAATATGTGTGACTGGCAGTCGGCTTTCTATATTCCGTGAAGCAGATACATCGGTGCCGACTGGACTGGAGACTTAGTTTCGAGTGGACGGTCCCCCAATATGAGGGGCCCCTCTCGCGGGTGTCTGATTTAGGATGGCCTCTAGTCGCGATTAAGCTTCTGCGAATCAATTCAAAAATAACGCAAGAAATAACGCGGGGAGGGCCGCTCAGCGACTTGGGGCGCTATTCGAACTCACAATCCCTTGACAACAGAAGTGCCTACGCGATCCCAACTCGGCCGGGGAGGCAGCCGGAACGGTTTTTAACGAGCGACTTACGCCGCCTTCAAAATCACCGCCGTGATATTATCCGGCCCGCCCAGCTCCCGCGCCAGCTCAATCAACTTCTGGCACTTAGCCTCCAGCGACCCGCCCGCCGCCAGCACCTCGCCAATGCGCTCATCCGGAGCCACCCCATGCAGCCCGTCGCTGCACAGCAAAATCTGCGCCCCCGGCGTCGGATGAATCAAGTAATGGTTCACCCGCAGTTGCCCGGAAACCCCGATCGCCATCGTGAGCACATGCCGCATCGGGTGAATCTTCAAAGTCTCCTCGTCGAGCCCCAGCCGCCGCCCCACTTCGTTAACCCAAGTCTGATCCTCGGTAATCGCCTGCAGCTTGCCGTTCTCAAACAAGTAAGCCCGGCTGTCGCCCACGCTGGCGATAAACAGGTCCCCGTCGTTTTCGACGGCCGCCACCAGCGTCGTCCCCATGCCTTCCATGCTTAAATCCGAATCAGCTTCCTTCATCACTCGCTGATTGGCCTTGGCGAAAGCATCCAGCAAATCGTCGGGCGACGACGGAGGCGCTACGGCCTGAATGGTATCGCGCAGCGTTTCGACAGCCAGCCGCGAAGCATGTTCCCCCGCCTGCGCCCCGCCCATGCCATCGGCCACTACATACAATCCAGCGCCAGGCAACAGGAGGAAATAGTCCTCATTGTTCGTACGGACGCAACCGGGGTCCGAAACTCCGAAGGACTCAATCATGTTTTACCGAATTATACATAACCGCCGCCGCTCACGGCCGCGCCGGATTCACCAGCGCCTTCAACTGCAGATAAGCCCGCTCCTCGTAATTGCTCTTCAGGCGCTCCAGCGTTTCCAGCCGCGCGTCGCCCGCCCGCGTATTCTGCTTTTTCAAGGAGAGCCCCAGCATCAAAGTAGCCATTTCATCCTCCGGTTGCCGGTCGAGCACCGCCCGGAAGCGATCCGCCGCCGCCGCGTAATCGCCCTTCTTCCACAGCGCGTACCCCAGGTTGAAATGATACATAGGGTCGTTCGGATCGCCCTCCAGCGCTTTGCGAAAAGATTCGACCGCCTGCGGCAAATTCCGCCGGTTCTGCGCCGCTCCCAGATCGTTGAAGACCTCGCTAAGCGGCACCACATCGGCGACTGTCTGGAAGGCCTTCTGCGACCCCGCGAAATCCCCCGCCTGGAACAACGCCAACCCCAGCAGGAACGTAGCCTCGCGATAATGCGCGTCGTCCGGAGTGATCTTCAGCAGCCAGTCCGCCGCCTGCCGGTATTCTTTACGATCGTAATGCAGGCGCCCCAATTGAAAGTTCGGATGCCCGAAGCGCGCGTCCAGCCGCGACGCCTGCAGAAAAAATCGCTCCTGCTGCTCCGGCGAACGCGCCAGTAGCCCGCGAACGTAATTTTCTTCCGCATCCAGCCGAACCGGCGGCCGCAGCGTCCGGAAATCCGCTTCGGCCGGAGCTAGCCGCGGTGCCAGCAGCATCAGCGCCCGCCAAGCCAAATGCGCCTCCAGCGTAGGCAAGTCTTCGAGGTTACCGCTTTCAATAAACTCCGAACTCTGCTTAAATCGTCGCCGGTCGAAAATATGCGCGGTGATTTTGAGTGACCCGTCCGCGACCCCATGAGCCGCCGCCGGATCCGGCAAAAATTCGAAGGAGCCGTAAACCACCTGCTCCGCATCCAACGCCTCACCGATCTTCAGCATGGACGCCTCGGTGAGCAAACTAAGCGTTCGCAAATTTAACTGACGATAAGCGTCCTCAATCTCCGCCCTCGAAAGCGTAACCCCGCCCCGTGCCCCAATCGCATCCCGCACCGTCTCCGCAATGCTCTCCCCGATCCAATCGAGCGAAGCCTGCGTTGGATTAGCAACCGCAGTGCGATTCGCAAACGGCAGCACCGCCGCCGTGTCAGCCAATAGACTCACCGTCTGAAAGATCAGCACGAAGAAAGCGAGGCGCAGGATTTGCATCAAGTTCTAGTTTAAGGCAGGCGGCCGCTTCCAGTGTTCCATGAACCCCCAATACAATATAGGCCGTGAGTTCGGAGCCATGTTGGCGTAGGGTGTTGGTGGCGTCGCTACTACTGGCAGCGATTTCGTCCTTAATGGCACAGTCTGGGCGGGTACGCGTTAGAGTTACGGATGAAACCGGCAAAGCGATTTCAGGGGCAGAGGCTTCCTTGTCCGGAAAGAACGGGAACACAATATCGACCGGTCGTGCAGATGAGGCAGGAGAAATTGTAATGACGAGAATCCCATTCGATGACTCACAAATTAGAGTGACGCACCCCGGCTTCAAACCGTTCTTGCTAATCGGCATTCCTATCCTGAATGCGGACGAATTGACGCTCGAGTTCAAGCTCGAAGTTGGCGAGACAATTATAGATGTGGTCCCCCAGAAGAAACGCAAGCACTGGTGGATCTTTCACTAGAAATTTCGCAGTGACCTACTGCCTTTCACTCTCCTGTTCGGTTTCAGACCCAGTCATAACCTCACTCCGTCGCACCACACCGAGCGGACCTAAATTCACAGCGCAAGCCTGTGCAATCACCTCCGTTTCGTCCCCAAACCCACCCAGCCACCGAACCTCCGCGTCCCGCCGAAACCAAGTCCGCTGCCGCTTAGCGTACTGTCGAGTCTCAATCACAGTCGACTCCACCGCCTCCTCCAGCGCAATCCCCCCGCGTAAACACAGCACCGCCTGCTTATACCCCAACGCCTCAAACGGTTTTTCGTCACCAGTAGCCCCGCCAGCCAACAACCCCCGCACCTCTTCCATCAACCCCTGCGCAAACATCGCCCGCGTCCGCGCTTCCAGCCTCTGCCGAAGCGCCCCCCGATCCGGATCGAGCCCCAACTTAACCACCGCATACCCTTCGATCCCCCGGCCCGCCTCCACCGGCGGCAGCGCCCGCTGCGTAAGCATCCGCACCTCTAGTGCGCGCATCGTTTTCTGCGTATCGCGTTCATGGATGCGAGCAGCCGCCCCCGCGTCCAACCGCCCGAGAATCCGGTGCAGACTCCCCGGCCGGACCCGCTCCCGCGCAGCCAGCCTCTCCCGCAACCCCTCATCGCGACCCGGCAGCGCCGGCAACCCCTCCAGCAGCGCCCGCAGATAGAATCCCGTGCCCCCCACCACCACCGGCAGCCGCCCCCGCGCCGAGATTTCCTCAATGCACTTCCGCGCCGCCCGCGCATATTCACCAGCCGAGTAACTTTCCTCCGCCGTCAGCACGTCGAACAGATGATGGGGAATGCCGCGGCGCTCCCGTGCAGGCGTTTTCGCGGTTCCGATATCGAAGCCCCGGTACAGTTGGAGGGAGTCGCAATTGACAATTTCGCCGCCAAACTTTTGCGCCAGGCACAGCGCCAACGCGCTCTTTCCCGATCCCGTAGGCCCCACAACGGCCACTAGCGGCTTCATAGGTATACTATAAATGGCGGGAAGAATAATCCACGTCCGCGAAGGTGGTTCCATGCGCAAAGTTCTGCTGATTACAGCGATTGGGTGTGTGACAGGAAGTGCAGCCTTGTGGGCGCAAGCTCCCGCTGCCGGAACGGCTGCTAAGATCGATAAAGCCTCCTCTTACTATCACTACGCGCTGGCCCACATGTACGCGGAACAAGCCAGCATGTTCGGTAATCGCGGCGATTTCGTCAACAAAGCCATCGAAAATTACAAGGAAGCCATCAAGGCGGATCCCAGCGCCGCCATGCTGAGCGAAGAGCTTTCTGACCTCTACGTCCAGTCCGGCCGCCTGCGTGAAGCCCAGACCGACGCCGAGGAAGTGCTCAAGCAGAATCCCAACGATCTGAACGCACACCGCCTGCTGGCGCGCATCTTTACCCGATTAGTCGGCGACGGCCGCTCCGGCAAAGTCGACGAAAACATGCTGCGCCGCGCGACGGAGCAGTATCAGAAGATCACCCAGGTAGCTCCGCGCGACATCCCCGCCTGGTTGATGCTCGCGCGCCTGCAAAAAGCCGCCGACAATTCGGTGGACGCGCAGAAGTCCTACCAAAAAGTTTTAGACATCGAGCCCGCCAACGAAGACGCGCTCACCGGATTAGCGTTGGTTTACTCCGACCTGGGCGACAATCGCAAAGCCGCCGAGTTGCTCAAAGTTCTGGCCGACAAGAATCCCACCCCCCGCAGCTTGACCGCCCTCGCCGCCGCCTATGAGCAAATGCGCGATTTCAAAAGTGCCGCCGGCGTCCTGCGCAAACTGCTCGAAACCAATCCCGCCAACGAGCGCGAAGTGCAGCGCAATCTGGCGCAGGATCTGATGTTGGCGCAGGATTACGCCGCCTCCCTGGCCGTCTACAACCAACTGGTAATGGACGATCCCGCGGACGCCCAGTCCTACTTGCGGATGTCCCAGATCTATCGCCAACAACGCGATTTCGGGAAGGCTCGCGAGGCCAACGACAAAGCCAAAGCAGTCGATCCAAACTCCATAGAGATCCGCTACAACGAAGTCAATATCCTCGAAGCCGAAGACCGCGCTCAGGAAGCCACTAAACTTTTGAAGGATATCCTCGACAGCACCACCAAGCGCAATTACAACCAAGCCGAGCGTGGCAATCGCACCGCGCTGCTTGACCGCCTGGCCCGCTTGTACATGTCGATGGATCAGACCGACCAGGCCATCGACGTCTACCGCCAGATTTCCGACGTAGACCCCACGCTCGCCCCGCGGACCTCGGCGCAGGTCATCGACACCTACCGCGCCGTCAAAGACTTCACCAAAGCCCAGCAGGAAGCCGACGCCGCCGTCAAGAAGTTTCCCGATGACCGCATGATCCGCATGACGCGCGATTCGCTGCTGGCGGAAATGGGCAAGATAGACGAGGCCGCCGCCGATCTCAAGAAATTACTGAACGGCAAAGAAGATCGCGACGTCTACGTCTCGCTGGCCAACACCTACGAAAAAGGCAAGCGCTGGGACGACATGGGCAAAGCCCTCGACGCCGCCGAGAAGTTGTCCGAATCGACCGAAGATAAGACCGGCGTCTGGTTCATGCGCGGCGCGATGCTGGAGCGCATGAAGAAACTGGACAAAGCCGAAGTGGAATTTCGCAAAGTGCTCAAGGCCGACCCGGATAACGCCGGCGCCATGAACTACATCGGTTACATGCTGGCCGATGCCAACCTGCGTCTCGAAGAATCGCTAGACCTGATTACCAAAGCCCTTGACATCGAACCCGGCAACGGAGCCTACCTCGATAGCCTCGGCTGGGTACAGTACCGCCTCGGCCGCCTGGAAGACGCCGAAAAGAATCTCCGCCGGGCGCTCGAAAAAACGCCTCGCGATCCCACTGTCCACGATCACATGGCCGACATCCTCATGAAAGAATCCAAGGTCAAGGAAGCCGTCGCGCAATGGGAGAGTTCGCTCAAAGAGTGGGACAACAGTTCGCCCGCGGATATCGACCCGGCTGAAATCGCGCAAGTGAAGCGCAAGCTCGAAGCAGCCCGCGTTCGTTTGGCCCGCGAGGTACCCCGGCAATAGTGCGCACTTGGTTCCTGTCCCTCGTCACTTGTGTTTCGCTGGCCGCACAGCCCCAGCAAAAATTCGCTGAGCCCAAGCTAGTCCTGGCCATCGTCATCGATCAATTTCGCTACGATTACCTCACGCGCTTCCGCTCCGAATACACCGGCGGCTTGAAGCGCATGCTCGACCAGGGCGCCGATTTCACCAACGCCCGCTATCAACACGTCCCCACCGTGACCGCCGTGGGCCATTCCACCTTTCTCACCGGCGCCACCCCCGCCTTATCCGGAATCATCGGCAACGAATGGTGGGACCGCACCACCGGCGCCTCTGTCACCAGCGTCTCCGATCCGCAAACCCAGTTGCTAGGCACAACCGGCCCCGGTTCCTCGCCGCGCCGCCTGCTCCAATCCACCGTAGGCGACGAATTAAAAAGCTCCGGAAAAGGCGGCAAAGTCATTGGCGTATCGATGAAAGATCGCGCCGCCGTCCTCCCCGCGGGCCACACCGCCGACGGAGCCTACTGGTTCGACGGCCCCACCGGCAACTTCGTCAGCAGCACATACTATTTCGCCGCGCTCCCCACCTGGGTCCAGGAATTCAATACCAGCCGCCCCAGCGATGCTTTCGCCTCCAAGGAATGGCTGTTGCACAAAATGCCCGCCCCCGGCCCGGCCCTCAATACCGCGATTGAGACCACGCCCTACATCAACGAGCTCATCCAGAAATTCGCACTACGGGCGCTCGCCGCTGAAAAATTGGGCACCACCGCAAAAGTGGATGTGCTCGCCGTCAGCTACTCCGGTAACGATTACGTGGGTCATCGCTATGGACCCGATTCCGTGGAAGTCCGCGACGCCGCTCGCCGCGTGGATGTCCTGATCGGCGACCTGATCCGCGCCGCCGAAGCCCAAGCCGGCGCCGGCAACGTCCTGGTGGTCTTGACCGCTGACCATGGCGCCGCCCCCGTCCCCGAAGAAAATCAGAAGCGCAAACTCCCCGGCGGACGCGTCGACCCCGCCCAAGTTCGAGCCGCTCTCGAAACGGTGTTAAACAAGAAGTTCGGCGGCTCCAACTGGATCTCCTTCAGCGGGGAATCCGGAATCTATTTGAATCCCGCCACCGCGCGCGCCCAAAAAACCGAGCTGTCTGACGTCGAAACTGCCACGGCCGAGGCGCTGCGCGCCATGCCCCACGTCTACCGCGCCTACACCCGCACCCAATTGCTCAACGGCGCGATTCTCGAAGACCAGGTCGGCGTCGACGTCCGCAACGGCTTCAATCAGGTGCGTTCCGCCAACCTGATCGTGATTCTCGATCCCTATTGGATCTCGGTCAGCAGCGGAACCACGCACAGCACACCCTTCGATTACGACACCCACGTGCCTCTGTTGTTTCTGGGCCCTCACATCAAGGCGGGCCGTTACCACGCGAACGTCGCGCCCAACGATATTGCCCCCACCCTCGCCACCATCCTCGACGTCGAAACCCCCAGCGGCAGCGTAGGACGCGTCCTCAGCGAGATGTTGAAGTAGATGCTGCTAGAATAGCTGAAAAAGGAGTTCGCTTACTAAATGTTGAGATCTGTGTTCCTGCCCGCCCTTCTGGCATGCGCCGCCGCGGTTTTGTCCCCCTCCACTGCCTCGGCCCAAGCCAAAGTGGGGATCGTCAATTTCCAGCGGGCCGTTCTGGGAACTTCCGAGATGAAAAAGGCGTCCAATGATCTGTTGCTAAAGTACAAGCCACAGCAGGACGAGCTCGAAAAGCTGCAACGCGAAATGGCGGATATCCAGAATAAGTTACAAGACCCGAAAACTCCTCCGGCATCCGCCGCCGACCTGCAGGCTGATGGTCAGCGTAAGCAACGCGAAGCCAAGCGCATCACCGAAGACGTGCAGGCCGACGCCGAGAAGGATCGCAACGACATTCTGCAGCGCGCGACGCAACGCATGACCGACGTAGTGAAAAAACTCGCCGATGAAAAAGGTTTGGACGTGGTAGTCGACTCCGCCAATATCGTGTTCTTCAAGCCGGCGCTGGAAATCACCGACGAATCCATCGCCGCCTACGATAAGACCTACCCAGTCAAGTAGCATGCCCGGATACCTGGATGAATACGGAGTAACCGACGCCCGCCGCGAACGCCTCCGCAAGCGCATCATCATCTGGGGCATCGCAGCCGTGATCGTTGGTACTTCCGCGTTCTTCTATTTCCGCAACTGGGGCGAAGAGCGCACCGTAGACCGCTTCGTGTCGCTGCTCAAGCAGCAAAAATATCAGGAAGCCTACCAGCTCTGGCAGACCCCCGACAGCGCGAAGTTCTACCCGCCCGAGAAATTCGCCGAAGACTGGGGTCCCATGGGCCTCTACAAAAACACCGCCGCCATGGAGATCAAGGGTGCCGACTCCTGCGATACCGGCGTAGTCTTCGACGTAGCCTACCCCGGCGCCGAGGACTTCGGCCTGTGGGTCGAACGCAAAACCAAAATCATCAGCTTCGCCCCCTGGCCCCGCTGCCCCGGCCCCCACCTGCAAATCTGGCGCTTCCTAAAGTCCCGCTTCCAAAAATAGGGACGGAGCCTGATTTCGCCCGTGCCCCGCCAACAAATCAGGCTCCGTCCCTATTTTTCGTTTAAGCGAGGACGACTAATGTTTCGCCCAAGCCCAACCCGTAATCTTCCACCCTGCCGGACTCTTCTGCAGCGCGAGCGTAATGATGGACCCGACCTCGCTGACCGGCTTCCCCTTTAGCTTGAAGCTGTAGTTCGCCGGAACGACGACGTAAGCGCGGTCCCCAGTGACATCCACGTGCGTCGGCTTGCTAAGCGTGACCACTCCATCGGTAATCCCATTCCTCTTGGCATCGGCTTCGTAGTCGCCCGCCCACTTAGCGCAAGCCCCCGCCCCGTGCCACTCGTGCGGCGGAAATTCATCCAGGATGGACGCCTGCTCCGCGCAAGCCGCCGCCATCACCTTCATGTCGCCCTTATTGAAGCCGTCCACAAACTGACGCATCACCGCTACCACCGCGGTCTGTGCAGATCCCGGAGTCTGCGCGCTTGCCACCGTCGCGAATGCGGCCAAGGAAAATACCATGAGCATTCTATACATACGCTCGAGTATAGCTGCCCTTAATTACAAGCGCCGCGAACCTCCGCGCACTTCACCGCCCGCGATGACGCCTTCTATACTTGGAAGTTAAGGAACCCGAACCCCATTGGCCTCACTGATTGATGCGATCAACATAAAACGCCGGACCGTCTTTGAACACGAAAACGCTCCATTCTACTGCCTGGAGGCAGAGATCAGCACGCCCACCGCCCGCGGCGGTCAAACCCTCGTGCGCCTGAAAGTTCGCAACCTGCTCACCAGCGCCGTGTTGGATAAAACCTTCAAGGCCGGTGAGAAGTTCAAGGAACCGGATATGCAACTGGTTCCGGTCAGCTACCTGTATAGTGATGGCGACGGTTCCTATTTCCTGGATCAGGACAGCTTCGAAACCCTGAACCTTCCCGCTACCGTGATCGGGGATGCGTTGGACCTGCTGGTGGAGGGTACACTAATCCATGCGCACACGTACAACGGCAATCCCATTGGTTTGCAACTGCCGGTGTTTGTGGAATTGGAAGTTTCCGAAACCGAGCCCGGCGTACGCGGCGATACCGCCAGCGGAGGCGCCACCAAGATAGCGAAACTGGAAACCGGCCTCGAGATTCGCGTTCCGCTCTTTATCAAGCAAGGTGAAAAAGTGAAAGTAGCCACCGAAACCCGCGAATTTTCGGGCCGCGCGTGAACTGAGTCCTGACAAGGTGCTAGACTCGGCCCATGGTTTTCCCGTCCCTTAAAGACGCCTCAGGCCGCAGCCTCGCATGGCTGGTATTCCTGCTCGTTACCGTCGCGTCGTACGGGAATTTTTACGTCTACGACTCCATCGGCCCCATCGCCGACTTGCTCCATCGCCAACGCGATTTCAGCGACACGCAAATCGGCATGCTCAACGCGATCTACAGCTTGCCCAATGTGGTGCTGGTCCTGGTCGGCGGCGTGCTCGTCGATCGCTTCGGCGCCGCGCGTACGATGCTCTGGACCACCACTGTATGTCTCGCCGGAGCGGCGCTCACCGCCTTGAGTCCGGGCTTCGCCGGGATGGCCGCCGGCCGCCTCCTATTCGGCATTGGCGCGGAGACCTTCAGCATCTCTACGCTCGCCGCCATCGCCCAGTATTTCACGGGCCGCAACGTCGCCTTGGCAATGGGCTTGAACCTCGCCATTAGCCGCGCGGGATCCTTCTCCGCCGACATGTCGCCGTCGTGGTTCGCCCACGCCTATGCCCAGGGCTGGCAGCCGCCGCTGCTCATCGCGGGCTTGTTTGCGGCAACCTCTTTCGCTGCGGCCGTCGTCTATTGGTGGATCGATCGCAGAGTGCGCGGCAATACCGCGGCTGTGGAGCCCCAAGCCCAGCGCTTCGTGCTCCGCGATCTACTGCGCTTCGGGACCGCCTATTGGTTCCTCCTCATTCTGTGCGTGCTCTGGTACGCAGTCATCCTGGCCTTTCGCAGCACTTTCTCCATCAAGTATTTCCAGCACGCGCACGGCCTCACCCTGGCGACGGCCGGGGCCATGAACAGCTACGTTTTTCTGGCCGCGATATTTGCCACCCCCGCGTTCGGCTGGCTGTGTGACAGGATCGGCCGTTACGCGCCGATGCTGGCTTTCGGCGCCCTGCTGCTTCCCATAGCAATCGCCATCATGGCAGTGACTCACTGGAGCCTGTGGGTAGCCACTGCGCTGATCGGCGTGAGCTTCTCTCTGGTGCCGGCCGTCATGTGGCCGCTGACCAGCAAGCTGGTATCCCCCGCGCGCTTCGGCACCGCACTCGGCCTGATGTGGGTAGTGCAGAACGCCGGCATCGCCGGCGCCAACCTGGTGGCCGGGTGGCTCAACGACAGCGCTGGCGCGAGTGCCCTGAACCCAGCCGGCTACCGGCCGATGATGGGCTTCTTCGGAATCATGAGCACGCTGGGCTTCGCATTCGCGTTATTGCTGTGGCTCACGGCGGGAAGAAGTCGCCATGAGGCCCTGACCCATGCTA
>Ga0207707_10004926_pt1 | contig 11742 bp, 13 predicted proteins | sample KBSC83BmetaG_FD_184336 | JGI IMG/M metagenome (GOLD analysis project Ga0207707, IMG submission 184336) | Corn rhizosphere microbial communities from Kellogg Biological Station, Michigan, USA - KBS C8-3B metaG (SPAdes) (version 2) | ecosystem: Host-associated > Plants > Roots > Rhizosphere ... | reverse complement strand
TGATTCAGGTTGGCACGCCGCGCCAGTACGCGACGATGGCGCACTAGTGAAGCGTGTCTGAGTTTAGGATCGCACAATCGGCGGCAACGCCGAGACTCGTCCGTTGCTCGTGCGTTGCGGGGAGGGGCAGTGACTTCGACAAAGGCTTGAAGGGATAACGAAAGTGAAACAACGGATAACGAAAGTGATCGTTCTGCGCGGAGGGAAGTGCGTTGCCGAACGGATGGGGGAGGTGTTGTTTTGTTAACAGACACAAGACCTCACCAACCATTGGCGACTGCACTCCCCTCCGCGTCGACCGATCACTTTCGTTATCCGTGGTTTCACTTTTGTTATCCTTTTGAGCCGTTGCGTTTCCTCCTGTTCCCCTGCAGAGGCGGTCTACTAGCCGCGCGTCAGTGCGACACGACGGCGGGCGCCGGGGCGAGCGGAAGCGTGAACGTGAACGTGCTGCCCTCGCCCGGCGTGCTCGTTACCCAGATGCGGCCGCCGTGCGCCTCGATGATTCCCTTCGCAATGGCGAGTCCGAGTCCCGCGCCGCGACGCACGGTGTGACGCGCTTGCCAGAAGCGCTCGAACACGTGCGCCTGCTCCTCCTGGGCAATGCCGATCCCCGAATCGGCCACGGACATTTCCACGTGCGATCCATTCGGCGTCGCCCGAATCGCGATGCGACCGCCCGGCGCCGTGAACTTGATGGCGTTGCCAAGCAGGTTCACGAGCACTTGCTCGATGCGCGCCGCGTCGACATTGACTAACGGAAGATCATCCGGAGCCGAGAGCTCGAGCGCGATCGAACGGTCCGCGAGCGCAGTGCCCAGCATCCGCGTGGCAGACGCGATGATCGGCCCCGGCAGTTCGCCCCGCCGCTCGACCGACAACCGCCCCGCTTCGATCGCGGACACGTCGAGCAGGTCGCGGATCAATCGCCGCATCCATTCCGTCGATTCCGTGATCATCCGCAAGAGTTGCCGCCGGCCTTCCACGTCACCCGGCGGCTGATCGCGCAGGACGCTCGCACCCATCGAGATGGCCGCGAGCGGATTCTGCAAATCGTGCGACACGATGCCGAGCACTTCATCGCGTGCCCGCGTGGCCGTGCGCGCCGCGTGGTAGAGACGTGCATTGTCGAGCGCGAGCGCCACTCGCCGCGCGATCTCTTCCGCGAAGACCAGGTCGTTGGGTTCGTAGTGCCGGCGCGGAGACACCGCCATGAGCGTGAGCGCGCCGAGCAGGTGCTCTCGGGTCACCAGCGGAACGATCATCAACGAACGGACGTCGAGCGCCCGCCACACGGCGGCGACGTTAGGCGTATCGTCGGTATGCGCCTCGAGCCACTCCTCGGTGACGTTGGCGACGAGCTCGGAACGCCGCGTACGCAGGACGTCGATCACCCGCGACGGCGAATCCGGCCCAACGGGGCCGGCGGCCCCGAGCGCAGCCAGCGGCGCGCGCGTGCGTTCCGGTCCGCCTTCGCTCACAATGCGGCGGGTGAGCGCGTCCGCGGCGACCAGGTCCAACACGCACGCATCGGCCAGCGCGGGAACCGCCACGTTCACCGCGAGCTGCGCCGTGGCGTCGACGTCCAACGACCGCGCCAACTCCTCGCCAAGCGTGGCCAGAAATCGTTGCTCCCGCTCGACGCGTTTTCGCTCCGTGATGTCGCGGAGCACGACCGTGAACAGCATGCCGGTCGGTGTCGCCAGCCGCGAGATCGACGCCTCGGCCGGAAACTCGATGTCGCCGCGGCGAAGGCCGAAGATTTCGCGACGCTCGCCCATGCGGCGCGAGGTCTCCGTTCCCGCCCCGAAGCGCCGCATGTGGCCCTCGTGCGCGGCGCGGAAGCGCTCGGGTATGAGTCGCTCGAGTGGCTGGCCGATCATTTCGCTTCTCGAATAGCCAAAGATCAGCTCGGCACCCGTATTGAAGTGCAGGATTCGTTGGGCCTCGTCGACTGTGATGATCGCATCGGCGGCGATGTCGAGGATGCCTGCGAATTTCGTTTCGGACACGCGCAGGTCATGCTCGACGTCCTGCAGCGCGCGCACGCGCAGACCCACGATGTGGGTCCGAACGAGCGCGTACCCAATGGCGCCGGCCGCGCACGCGAGGAGCGCGACGGCCACGAGCGTTGCTCCGTTAGGCGGCAACGCCCCGTGCCGCTCCGCGACGAGCCCGAGCGCGGCGCCCGCCAGCGTGGCGACGAGCGCGGTCCAGAGTGCGGCGGTGACGCTGCGATTTGCAGTGATAGGCATGGCGGCCGTCGATGGGTCTCGATAATGCCTAACTCATGCCTCACTCTTACCGAGCAGCCCGAGCTTGAACGCGAACTGTACGTAGTCGGAGCGGTGCGCGAGGCCGAGCTTCTCTTCGATGCGCTGCTTGTACGTGTCCACGGTCTTCGGGCTGATGCCTAACTGCGTGCCGATTTCGGGCGCCGAATACCCCTGCGCGATGAGTCGCAGCACGTCACGCTCGCGCGGCGTGAGCTGCTCGTATCGTTGACGGTCGGGCTCGGCCGCCTCCTTCTTCGTGAGCTCGCGCGCCAGGATCCGGGCCGCGCTCGGTTGCACGTAGGTCTCGCCGTGCGCCACCGAACGCACGGCCGCGATGAGCTCGCGATCGGCGACGCTCTTCACGAGATAGCCCGCGGCGCCGGCCTCGAGCAGCGGGACGAGGTATTCATCTTCGGTGTGCATCGTGAGCACGAGCACACGCGACGGCAGCTTCTTGGCGACAATTTCCTTGATGACGCCTGCACCGTCGAGATCGGGCATCGAGAGATCCGTGATCACGACCTCCGGCATGAACCGCTCAGCGAGTGCAACAGCCTCGCGTCCATTGCTCCCTTCGCCGACGACCTGAATGTCGGGAGCCGTTGCCAACACGGCTTTGAGTCCAGCCCGCACGACCGCGTGATCATCGACGAGAACTACCCGTATTGTGTCGACTGTCATCAGCTCCGTTCTCAACGCGACGCACGTCGCGACGCAGCAGCCGCGAGCGTGGCAGGAATAGATGCGGTCACGGTGGTGCCGCCACCGGGTCGAGTGACCAGATCGAAGCGACCGTGAGCCAAACTGACGCGTTCACGCGCGGTGAACAAGCCCAGGCCCGTCGCCTGGTACCCCATCTGATCGACATCGAAACCCACACCGTCGTCCTGCACCTGGAGCGTGAAGCCGGCTGAGGAGCCCTCGAGGCTCACAACTATGTGCGTAGCCTTCGAGTGGCGCAACGCGTTGGCGATCGCTTCCTGTGCCACGCGATACAGCACCGCGGCGCTCTCCACGGGCAGTCGCCTGACAGTGGATTCGGCATAGTCGGTGACCTCTACGCGGATTGGCGGGCCGATGTCCACGGCCATGCTTCGCGCGAGCTGGCGAAGTGCGCTGGCCAGACCCAAGTCATCGAGGATACGCGGATAGACGGTGTGCGACAGTAGCCGCACCTGCTCGAGTATATCGTTCGTCGCTTCTCGGACGGACACCAATCGTGCCGTGAGCTCCGGATCTTTGCTCATTCGTTCGGCGGCAATCAATTGGTAAGAAATTCCGGCAATGGACTGTGCCGTCGACTCGTGAAGCTCGCTGGCGAGCGCTGCGCGCTCCCGATCGCCGGCCCGAATCGCTTGCGCCGCGAGATCCCGAATGCGCGCCCGCTCGGCCATCACGCGGTCGAGAAGAAGGTTGAAGGTGCTGCTAACGCGCTCGATCTCCGCGTCCGCGACCAGCGAGTTGGGAACGCGCGCCTCCAGATCGCCGCGCGAGACGCGCTGGGCGGTCGTGTGCAGGTCGTGCAAGGGGCGGAGTGCGAGCCTCACCAGCGCGACGTTCACGGCAATGCCAACGACGAGCGCAACACCCGCGATCGCCAACGCCGGCCAGACCACGGGGCCGCGATAGGCGCCGCGGAATCCACCGAGCGCGACGAGCAGGAGGAGCGCGTTGGCACCCGCCAGCTTCAAGGCGAGCGGCAGGCGCAGCAAGCGCCTAACGGCGCTCGTCACGCGGCGATTCATGCCCGCTCTGGCGCGGCGGCTTTCGGCGTCTGCGCGTGATCGGGTGACGCCGCCGTGCGCTCCGTGCTTGCGCACCGCCCCGAGATCTCGGAAGCAGAGATTCGGAACAGCACCGTGCGAAACGGCGTCGGATCATCCTCGGTGAGCGTTTCCGGGAGAATATTGCGAAGCAGCGCGAGACCTGCTTCGGCGTCGCGCTGCGAAGCGGCCGACGCGTCAGACGTCAACCAATACACCGTGCCGTGCACCACGACGCTGCGCCAGTCGAATGGGCCATCTATTTCATCCACCTCGAAGGCGACCCAGGGATGATGGCTGAGCGTGGCGAACTTGGTTCCGGGCGACGTGCGACCGTAGATCCAACCACCCTCGCACACGTAGTGGATGGGCTCGATGTCAACGCGATCGTGAAAGGCGTACGCGATGCGCCCGACATGGTTGCGCGACAAAACCGCTTGGCTCTCTGCCTGGTTCAACGCTCGAAAATTCGGTGCTGCTTCGTGAGGCATTGTTCCTCCGGCCTGGCGCCAGTCCCACGTGTTACGATAGCGTGCGGTCACGTAATGGCTGTCGGGAATCACCCGACGTCGTGTCGTACAGTGGCCGGACTCGGGGGCCCGGATGCCTCCCCTCGCGTTTCGCACGTGCGTTGCTTCACGGACGGCGCGCCGGGCCGCCGCGCGCGGAGTGCATTGATGATCACCGCGACGTCGATGATTTCCTGGAGCACGGCGCCGACGGCCGGCGCGATGAGGCCGAACGCGGCGAGCACCATGGCGACGCCGCTCAAGCCAAGGCCCGTCTGAATGCTCTGGCGCGCGATGCGCATCGTGCGCCGGCCGATGCCGATGACGTCGGGTACGCAGCGCAAATCGTCCGCAAGGACCACGACGTCGGCCGCTTCGGCGGTGATGCCGCCACCATGTCCGGCGAGGGCCACGCCCACGGTCGCGGCGCTGAGTGCGGGCGCGTCGTTGGTGCCATCGCCGACCATGAGCACGCTGCGGCCCTCGGCGACTAGCCGTCGGACAGCGTCGACCTTGTCCTCCGGCATCAGGTCGCCGGCCACTTCTTCGATGCCTGCGACGGCGGCAACAGCCCGCGCATTGGCCGTGCGGTCCCCCGACAGCAGCACCGTGTCCGTTAGGCCGAGGCGGGCGAGGTGCGCCGTGGCTTCGTGGAGCTCGGGGCGCAGGCGGTCCGCGTATTCCACGACACCGGCCGCGCGGCCGTCGATGGCGACATAGGCCTCGAGGCCCTCCTCGTGATCGAGTGCATCCATCTCCGCGCCGATATGGGGGTGCTGCTCGAGAACGAACGACCGCGCGCCGACGGACACGGTGCGGCCGTCGACCTGTCCCATGACACCGCGGCCGGCGGACTCGATGACCTGCCGGGCGGCGGGCAGCGCGAGGCCGCGCTCCTCCGCCGCGTCGACCAGCGTGCGCGCCAACAGGTGGCTCGATCCCTGCTCCACGGCGCCGGCGGCGCGGAGCACATCGTCCTCAGTTAGGCCTGGAGCCGCGATCACCCGTCGCACGGCCGGGCGTCCGATGGTCAGCGTTCCCGTCTTGTCGAAGATGACGGTGGTCACGCCCGCGAGTCGCTCGAGCGCGTCACCGGTGCGCACGATAATGTGGTGCTGCGCGGCGAGGTTGATCCCGCCGATGAACGCGATGGGCGTCGCGAGAATGAGCGGACACGGCGTCGCCACCACCAACACCGCCAGCACGCGCACCGGGTCGCGCGTGACGGTATACACGATCGCGCACACCACGAGCGTGAAGGGTGTGAACCACACGGCGTAGCGGTCCGCGAGGCGCTGCAGCCGTGCCTTACTCGCTTGGGCGGAGGCGACGAGCGCCACGATGTGCGCGTACTGGCTCTCGCCCGCCGTGGCAATCGCGCGAACCGTCAACGTCCCTTCACCGTTCACGGTGCCGCTCATGAGCCGCGTGCCGGGCGTCGCCACGACGGGCAGCGGTTCGCCGGTTAGTCGAGAGACATCCACGTGCGAGCGACCGTCGACGACGATCGCATCGCTCGGCATCAATTCGCCCGGCCTAACGAGGAGCACGTCACCTGGCGCAATATCCCCGGCGAGGATGTCGTCGATACTCGTGCCGCGGATCCGATGGGCGGTGCGCGGAGCAGCGTCCTCGAGTGCGCGCACGGCATCGGATGCGCGTCCTTCGGCGTAGCGCTCGAGAGCCTCGCCGCCGGTCTGCATGAGTACGATCACCAAGCCGGCCACGGGTTGGGCGAGCACGACCGCGCCGATGATCGCGAGCGTGGCAACGAGGTCCGCGGCGAAGCGACCAGCGAACAGTCTGCGCAGCGTGCGAAACACCGTCGGCGCGCCGGTGAGCAGCAGGCCGATGGTCCAAATGGACGTGCTCGCGCCGGTCGCCGGCAACGCAAAGCGTGCGACGGCGCCCGCGCCGAGGAGCAAGAGGGCCGCCACGGGCACGGCCGTGCCGATCAGCCAGCTCGGCATTCTGGGGGCGTCATGACCTGCCATCGGTCGCGTCATTTGGCTCGGGATGTCTCTCAACGTACCTGACCGATCGGGGCGCCGGAAAGCTGTCAGGGCTTCCGCCACCTGGGCTCCACACTTTACCCGACAGACCATGGAGCGGCCCGATCCTAGTGTTATGCCCAGCGACACCGAACCGGAGGAGAAACGATGTCTACGGCGCGAGCGAGAAAGTCGGCCAACGGCGCACGTCACCAACCGGGCAACGCGCGTACATCCCGCCCACCACTGCGACTGCTGGTCGCGCTCGACGGAGCAACGGCGCGCGCCAATGCGCCAATCGATACCGCCGTGGCCTTGATGAAGGCGAACCGGGCGAGGGTCGAAGCGGTGAGCGTCATCGATCCGCTGGCGGCCGCGCAGCTGACCGTCGGTGTCCCGGTCGCGATCGCCGGCGAGGCGGCGCTGCGCGGGGAGCAGCGGCAGCGCCGGCTGGAGCTCCGCCAATTTCTGGCCGACCGCACCGGTGCCCGGCGGCCATGGCCCGTGCGCGTTGCGTTAGGCACGCCGGCTAACGCGATCCTGGATGCAGCGCGCGGCGCGGACCTGGTGATCATGGGACTGCGCCGCGAGCGGTTGATCGAGCGGATCATCCACGACGCGACGACACCGCACGTGGTGCGCGAGTCCGCCGTCCCCGTGCTGGCGGTGACGCCGGATCTGCGCGGGATGCCCAGGACCGTGGCAGTCGCGGTCGACTTCAGCCCGGAGAGCACGGCCGCGGCTCGGCTGGCGTGCACCCTGTTCACGGGTTGCGCGAGACTGGTGCTCGTGCACATCGAGTCCGACTTCGACGCAGCCATCGCGAATCTCGATGAGATCACGAAGATGGTCCGCGAGAACGGGTGGGCCGGCGCGTTTCAGCGTCTGCTGGACACGCTGCCCGTTCCGGCCGGCGCAACGGTGGAGACCGCGGTGGTGCGCGGCACCGTGCCTAAAACGCTGATCGCGTTCGCCAAGCGTCGCGGCGCGGATGTCCTCGTCGTCGCGCGCCAACGGCACGATCTGGCGGAGCGGGTGCTCGTGGGTACGGTGACCGCCGGACTCGTGCGCCGTGCGCCGTGCTCGCTGTTGATCACGCCACCCGAATGGCACGCCGCGACGCATCCATCGTCCGTTAGGCGCACGCACACACGTCGCACGCGCACGGCGTCCTCATGACCGTGACCGTTCGGCGCGTCGAGACGAGACACCTTTACCCGATATCCGAACCGGAAACCGAGTCAGCGGGGGTGCATCATGACGTCACATCGCATTGCCATCATCTACGGAACTCGGTACGGGCAGACCACGAAGATCGCCGAGCGGATGAAGCAGGTCCTCACGGACGCAGGTCACGACGTGTGGATCGGGCGCGCCGATACACTCTCGCGTCACTTCTCGGCGTCCGAGTACGACGCCGTGATCATCGGCGGGTCGGTGATTGCCGGCCGTCACCAGCGCTATCTCGAGCGGTTCGTCCGGGCTCACCGGGATGAGGTGACTCAGATGCCGTCCGCCTTCTTCTCCGTCAGCGGCTCGGCCGGGGGGTGCACCGAACAGGATCAGGCGAATGCGCGCCGCGTGCTCGAGGCGTTCCTCACGAAGACAGGCTGGCACCCGCGCACGACCGCGACGATCGCGGGTGCCATGGCGTTCACGAAATACGGCGTGTTCACGCGGATCTTGCTCAAGCGAATCAGCCGCCGTGAGGGCGGCCCAACGGACACGTCGCGCGACCACGAGCTAACGGATTGGCATCAGGTCGCGCGATTTGCCGGTGATTTCGCGGCGTCGTTGCCGGAGCCCGCAGCCACGACCTGCGCCCAACCGTAGCGCGCCGCGGGAGTTCATCCCGCTATCTGTGCGCCGAGCAATCGTCCGACGCCGTACGTCAGCCCCGCGGCGACGACGCCGAACAGCAGCTGCCTTACGCCGGAGTACCACACGCTCCGGCCGGTCAGCAGCGTGATGCCCGCGCCGATCAAGAAGAGCGCGGCAGCGCTGCACGCAAGGCTGGTGAAGACCGCGGTATTCGCGGACAAAAAGAAGAACGGGAACACGGGCACGATGGCACCCACCGAAAACAAAGCGGCCGAGGTCCCCGCCGCCTGCCAGGGCGAACCACCGAGCTCTCCGGGCTCGATGCCCAACTCTTCACGGGCAAGCGTCTCGCGCGCGGTTTCCGGTTTCGCCATCAAGCGCTCCGCCAGGGATCGTGCCTGATCTTCCGAGAGACCCTTGGCCTGGTAGATGAGCGCAAGCTCGTGCGCTTCCTCATCCGGTGACGCGGCGATCTCGGCGCTCTCGATGTCTAACTGACGCTGGTGCAGTTCGCGCGCGCTCTGCACCGACAGCCATTCGCCCATGGCCATGGAGCCGGCACCAGCAAGCAGACCGGCAAGGCCGGTGACCAGCAGAACGCGATCGGACGCGGCGGCGCCGGCCACACCCATGACGAGACTCAAGTTCGACACGAGTCCGTCGTTCGCGCCGAGCACGGCGGCCCGCAGCGCATTGCCGCCAAGCGTCCGGTGACGTCCCTCCAAGCGCGCGATCGTCGCGCCTTCGACACCACTGGACCCTGCCGCCATTGCACCGAGCAGGCGCCGGTGCGATCGCTCGTCGCCCGGAAGTGCCGTGTCGCGTGACTCCACCTGGTCGGCGTAGCTCGTGCTGTCCGACCGCTCGTGCTCGAGCAGCGTTGGCAATACGGCTCGCGATCCGAATCGCCTCGCGAGCGCCATCAGCACGCGAGTGCGCCAGGTGGGCCGCGGCGCTGCCTCCGGGCGTCCCGATGCCGCGATCAGCCGCTCCCAGAACGCGGCGTGTCGGGCTTCCGACTCGGCCATGCTTCTGAACACGGCGGCGACCCTCGCGTCGCGCTCGGATTCGGAGAGGGCGAGATACAGCGCGGCGCTGTCGATCTCGGCTTGCCGGTTGGCGCGAAATCGCGCGACATCGCCTGCCGTTAGTCGTCGGCTCGGTTCTGCGCTCGCGGCGGGCACAGATGGCGCGGCGCCGGGGTCCGATGGGTTCTGCGTACCCATGCTCACACCGACGGCTCGTCGCACCCTGGCGTTGGGCAGATCAACATCGGCAGCGCAGTGGAGCACGCCACCTGCTCGGCCACGCTGGCGGAGACGACTCGCGTCGGAACGGACGTCGAGCTCGGCTCGTGCACTCGAACAAGGTGAACCGCGGCATTCGTGAGGCGCGAAATCGCGATGGCTGCGGGCAACGCGTGCTCCGCGAACGGAGAGCCGTCGAGCGGGACCAGGATTCTCTTGTACATATCTCCTCCAGAGCGCCGGGGTCATCGTCTCTCACTGAGACTATGCCGCACGAGCTCCTGCGTCTGTCGGTCGACATAAGCACGCGGTGTCCGGTTTTCCTCTACGTCGCGCGTCCGGCGGCGGGCGTCATCGCGAATCCGGAAATACCTGACGAACGGGCGGTCAACGCCCGACAGCGCGCGGCATCCGGAGCGCCAAGATTGCCTGCGTGATGTCCGAACGACTCGAGAATTGGAGATCGAATGAGGACCGACACGCAGCTCAAAGGCGCTGTGGCGGAAGAACTCCGCTGGACATTTGGGGACCGCTCACCGCGGATCGGGGTCAACGTCGAACGTGGCATCGTCGCGTTGTCCGGATTGGTCCATGATTCCACCGAGAAGCGAGCGGCCGCCGGAGCGGTGGAGCGCGTGTGCGGCGTCCGCGCCATCAAGAACGTGATCGCCGTGCAGCTCTCGCCACTCTACGACGAACAAGATGCGTCAACACGGGAGTTCATCCTCGAGACCGCGCGATCGACGGCGCGCAACTGAACACACTGTCTTTTTGGGAGAAGCCCATCATGTCTATGCCGACCACGAATCAACAACTGCAACGCGACGTGCTGGACGCGCTCGCGGGCGACACGGCCCTCTCTCCCGGTGAAATCGCGGTGTCGGTTCGCAACAACGTGGTGACGCTCAGCGGCATCGTCCGCACGTACGCGGAGAAATGCGCAGCGCTCGACGTCGCGCTGCGCTGTCGCGGCGTGAATGCAGTGGCCGATGAAATCAAAGTTCGCGTGCCGGCGGCGTTCGGTCCGTCGGACAGCGACATGGCGGGCTCGTTGCTTCGAAGCATGATCGACGAGCTGGGCATCCCGGCGGGCGATGTGCACATCACCGTCCAGAATGGCTGGGTGACGCTCACGGGACGCGTCGCGCGTCGAGAGCAGTGCGACGCCGTCGAGAATGCGGCCCGCAGGCTAGTCGGCTTTACGGGGCTCTCGAATCTCATTCAGACGGACAACTGGTCCGCCGACGCCGCACAACCGCAGGCCGTGCCGCGTGCGCCTAACGGCGCAGCCGCGTCCACCTCTCCCAGCTGAGGAACCAGCCATGAACACCACGGCTTCGCCGTTTCCGGCGGTCGCTGGGCTCGCGGGCCTCGGCCCCACGCGTCCGGTGCTCGTGGCGACGAGCGCTCAGGACACCATGCTCACGCTCGCGCCCACGGAATCGTCGATCGCCGTCGAGCGTCGTTAGGCCATTGGCGCGGCGCCCGCGCCGGCCCGGGTTAGGACCGGCGCCACGCCGGCCAGTGTCGCGAGACTTCCGATGGGTGCGACAAGCACAGCGCACGGCGACAGTCGGATGACCTTGGACGCCACGCTGCCGAGCAGCAGCCGCTTCCAAATGCCGTATCCGTGGCTTCCGAGCGCAATGAGGTCGGCGTTGAGCTGTCGCACGCATTCGAGAAGCCCTCGTGCCGGATCGCCGGCAATCTGGGTGGTGTCGATGCCGGCATGTGTCGTAACGCGGAGCGATGCGGCGGCCTGACCCAGACGGGCCACACCCGAATCATCGGCGTGAGGTGCCGCCCGTGAATGAGGCGCCAGGTTCTCGGGCCCCACGACGTGCACCAGGTGCAGCGCGTCGCCCGGCTGCAGCCAATGCGCGACGGTGCGCGCAGCGAGGAGGCTCGTCGGGCTGAAGTCGAGAGCGGCCATCGCACGGTGCGGGATCGTCGTGGCATCGGCGGGTACCGCCAGCACCGGCGTCGCCGCGACCTGCGCGAGGTAGAGTGCGGTCTCGCCGCCGAGCGCGCGGTCGATGATGCGGTGCGAGCCGAGGCCGACGACGACGAGGCTTGCGCCTACCGCCTGCGCCATGCTCGCGATCTCGGATGTCGCCACGCCGACGCGAAACGCG
>Ga0207707_10004925_pt1 | contig 11742 bp, 13 predicted proteins | sample KBSC83BmetaG_FD_184336 | JGI IMG/M metagenome (GOLD analysis project Ga0207707, IMG submission 184336) | Corn rhizosphere microbial communities from Kellogg Biological Station, Michigan, USA - KBS C8-3B metaG (SPAdes) (version 2) | ecosystem: Host-associated > Plants > Roots > Rhizosphere ... | reverse complement strand
AAGTTTGAGTTCGTGGTCAATCTCAAGGCAGCCAAGCAAATTGGCTTAATCATTCCGCCTAACGTGTTAGCGAGAGCGGACAAAGTCATCAAGTAAGCAAGACTGAGGACTGAGCGATGGGGACTGGGAGTATACAACGAGGACCGAGACAGGATTTTTCACGATCGAAGGATTCAGCACTCGTGGCTCAGCACACAGTCTTTGCTTTTGCGCTTAGCGTCCTGCTCTTTGCGCTCTGCGTTTGCGCAGATGCGCAGCAGCCAAACAGAGTTTTCCGAATAGGGCTTCTTGCTGCAGGCTCGCCTGCCACTAGCCCCGCTCGTGAAGCGGCATTCCGTCAGGGTTTGCGCGAGCTCGGGTATGTAGAGGGAAAGAATATTGTCATTGACCACAGAAACGCGGAGGGAAAAATCGATCGCCTCCCCACGCTCGGGGCTGAGCTTGTGAGACTCAAAGTAGACGTCATCGTCACGGCGGGTGGAATATCGACTCGTTCTGCCAAAAACGCAACGGTGACAATCCCCATCGTGATGACGCAGGATATCGATCCCGTTCAAAACGGTTTCGTCGCCAGCCTTGCACGGCCAGGCGGGAACATCACCGGGTTGTCGACCCTCAGCCCGGAAATAAGCGGAAAGCAAATGGAGCTTCTGAAAGAGATCGTTCCTAAGATCACGCGCGTGGCTGTGTTTGGGACTACGACCAATCCCGGGACTGAAGAAGCCTTAAAGGCGACTGAACTCGCTGCAGCAGCGTTCAAGATACAGCTTCAATATCTGGACGTAGTTGGTTCCAAGGATATTGATCAGGCCTTCCAATCCTCAAGCAAGACGCGCGTTGATGCAGTGCTCGTGCTGATATCTTCCGTCCTTAACGGTCGTCGAACTCAGGTTGTAAACTTAGCGGTAAAAAACCGACTCCCCGCGATCTATCCCTTCCCGGAATTTGTCGAAGTCGGAGGACTTATGAGTTACGGCGTAAGCTTTGCTGATTTGTGGCGCCGCGCCGCAACTTATGTCGACAAGATTTTGAAAGGTGCCAAGCCCGCGGAGCTTCCCGTCGAACAGCCTACCAAGTTCGAATTCGTCGTCAACTTGAAAGCCGCCAATCAGATCGGTGTGACGATCCCGCCCAACGTGCTGGCGCGAGCGGATCGAGTGATTCGGTAAGAGGTGAAACGTGAAGGGTAAGGCGAATCGAAACCCAAGACCCGTGGTAAGCCGCGTCGAAAAGAGCAAACGACAGGAGCGCACCCGATGATAAGAAAGTTGTCTTTCTGCGTACTTCTAATAGTTCTGACAACAACTGTCTCAATCACCGAGGCAGCAGGCTAGAGTTCATCGTGTCGAAGTCATCATGCAGGGAGGCCCATACTATGAGGCAATTGACGGACTGCACCGGGTTGCAGAAGTTGGGTTGCGGAGGAGTCGGCGAAGGAGCTTGAACTGAAAAAAGTTGATTTGATCTCCACCGTAGCTACATCGGTCAGGCAACAACCAACATCCCGATTGTTTTCTCCTCGAACGACACGTTACTTCGGTCCAGAAACTTCGATCGGCTTTAGGTGCTTTGAAAAAACAAGAGGTCGACACTTATGCCTATACCTCAGATGCGATGGTAGGCAGTCAGGCACAACTGATCATCGACACAGCGAAGGCCAAAGGATTCGCAACGATGTTCCACGAAGGAGGACTGGTCATCCGAATGTGCCGGCGAGACGATCGAGTGATCAAATAATCTTCGATTAGGGCAGTCAATTCCGGAGACAAAAAGATGAAACGAAGAACCATCCCTGCTTTACTGGCAGCGCTGCTCCTGATGTCTGTTCAGGTTGCGGACGCGCAGCAGCCAAAAAAGATTCCTCGGATCGGCATCCTCAGAGTGGGCACGCCGCCGGATGCATTCATCGACGCGTTTCGCGAAGGCCTTAAGCAGATGGGTTACGTCGAAGGCCAAAATATTGCCCTAGACTATCGCTGGCTGAAACGGGAGGACCAGTTCGCGGAAGCTGCCGAAGAATTGGTCCGCCTCAAAGTCGATGTCATTGTCGTGACTTCCACGCCGGGAGCGCTGGCCGCTAGGCGGGCAACTCAGTCGATTCCCATCGTTGTGCCGGTCATGGGCGACCCGATCGGCAGCGGGCTGGTCGCGAGTCTCGCCCACCCCGGGCGGCAATCTGACCGGCCTTTCCAGCTTGGCTCCCGAACTGTGGCCGAAACGACTCGAGCTTTTCCAAGAAACCGTTCCAAAGCTTCATCGCATCGCGATGATGTGGAACACGAGTAATCCCTCCATGGTTACCGGCGCGAAAGGGACTCGCGAAGCCGCCAACGCCATGAACCTCACAGTGCAAGAACGCGGCGCGCGCGATCCCAACGAGCTCGATGACGTATTTACAGCCCTGGAAAAACAGCGTCCCGATGGAGTTCTGGTCATGATCGACTCTTTCACCTTGCGCAATTCGAAGCGGATTATCGATTCCATCACCCAGGCCCGATTGCCGGCAATCTATGACGAGAAAAGTATGGTGCTGGCGGGCGGCCTGATGTCGTACGGCGATAATCGCTCGGACTTGTTTCACCGCGCCGCAATCTACGTCGACAAGATTCTCAAAGGCGCCAGGCCCGCCGATCTCCCGGTGGAGCAGCCGACGAAGTTCGAGCTCATCATCAATCTCAAAGCCGCCAAGCACATCAGTCTCACGATCCCGCCGAACGTTCTCGTGCGGGCGGATCGGGTCATCCGATGAATTTTCGATTTTCGATGGATTCGACTGCGCACCACAGGTTTTAAAGATCCGCGGACAAAAAAATCCATTGGCTTCGCTCATCAATTTAAAAGCGCCAGGCAGATCGATTTCATGGCGTCGCGGGATGCGGATCAACTGAACCACTTATAACGCGCAAGCTACTCTCTTGGAGGACTATAGATAATGAAGACCCTCTCCGCTCTCCTTCTGCTCGTGGTGTCTCTCGGCTCGTTCGATTCGGTACAGGCACAGAACAAAGCGCCGATTCCGCGGATCGGTGTTTTGTCAGTCACTGCGCCGCCCAACCCCAATATCGATATCTTCGTTAAAGCGCTGCAAAATCATGGCTATACGGACGGAAAGAATATCGCCATTGATTACCGATACGCGCGTGGAAAGCCGGAGCGCATGCCCGAGCTCGCAGCGGATCTGGTTCGCTCTAAGGTCGACGCGATTTTCGCCGTCGGACCTAGCGCCATGCTGGCTCTCAAGCAGGCGACTAGAACAATCCCGATTGCTTTCTTCAGCCCTAGCGATCCGATCGGACTCGGCGTCGTGGCTAGTCTCGCGCATCCAGGCGGTAATTTCACCGGCGTGTCGGCCTTGGCCTCCGACCTATGGCCGAAGCGATTAGAGCTGCTCAAAGAGATTTCTCCCAAGCTGTCACGCGTGGCAATGGTTTGGAATAAAGGTAATGCCGCCATGAATCTTGAAGCGAAAGCGACCCAGGAGGTGGCGGAACCGTTGGGCGTGGCCTTGCAAGACCGGGGCATTAAAGATCCTGCCGAGCTCGAAGGTATCTTCGCGGCGATGGCCAAAGATCGACCCGATGCGTTTCTCACTTTAGTCGACCCGTTCCTGACGACTTATCAGAAGCGAATCTTAGATTTCTTGATCGCAAATCGTTTGCCGGCGATTTTCGAAAGCAAAGAGTGGGTGGAAGCCGGCGGACTCGTATCATACGGACCCAATTATCCTGAGTTGTACCGTCGCGCCGCTTTCCACATGGACAAGATCCTCAAAGGCACCAAACCCGCTGACCTTCCGGTCGAACAGCCGACGCAATTCGAGCTGGTGATCAACCTGAAAACCGCAAAGCAGATCGGCCTCACGATTCCACCGAATGTGCTGGTGCGGGCGGACCGGGTGATTCGATGAAAGAAAGCGTGAGACGCGACGGAACAAGCAAAAGCAAATCAGCCTCGTTATTCCACCGAATGTGTTAGCCGGAGCTGACAAAGTCATCCGATAACCTTCCGGCAAGCGAAAATCTGTCCTGAGCTTTGCCGAAGAATCGGCAATCCAAAATGAACGTGATTCCCCATAACGAATCAGCTGACATTCCAGTGAGGTACTCGCGAGGGCGGACCAGGTTTTCAATGAAAACAAGCAGTAAAAGAACATGCAGGCACGCGAGAGCGTTTGTCTTTGTCTGCCTACTGCTTACTGTGATGCTGCCTACCGTCTCGTCGGGGGCGCAGCAGTTGGCCAAAATACCGAGAATAGGACTTTTAAACGCTCTGTTTCCGACCACGAACCCGGCCCGTATCGAAGCTTTTCGAAAAGGGCTCCGAGATCTTGGCTACGTGGAGGGGAAAAATATTGTCGTCGAATACCGCTACGCCGAGAGAAAAGTCGGTCGGCTCTCCGCGCTTGCCGCCGAGTTAGTAAATCTTAACGTAGACGTCATCGTCACGAGCGCCTCGCAAGAAACCCGTGCCGCCAAAGCAGCGACGAGTACAATTCCCATCGTAATGATCAATGAACCTGATCCGGTTGAAACCGGGCTCATCGTCAGCCTGGCACACCCCGGCGGGAACCTCACTGGGCTGTCTACACTTTCACCGCAGCTTAGCGGGAAGCGATTGGAGCTTCTGAAGGAGATCATTCCGAAGCTCTCTCGCGTAGCCGTCTTCGGGTATTCGCGTAATCCGGGGAATGCGGATACGTTAAAAGAACTCGAGTTAGCCGCTCAGGCGTTGAAAGTTAAGATTCAATACCTCGAGGTGCCAAGCACCAACGAGATCGAGAACTCATTCCGAGAAGCAGTCAAGGAGCGCGCCGATGGAGTCCTCATACTGTCCAACTCGAGCCTTACCGCGCAGCGAAAGCAGGTTATCGGCCTCGCAATCAAAAACCGACTGCCGGTGAGCTATCCCAGGCCTGAATTCGTGGAATCTGGCGGGCTCATGACCTACGGGATAAGCCTGATCGAAAACTCTCGCCGCGCGGCCGCTTATGTCGACAAAATCCTCAAGGGCGCCAAGCCTGCTGATCTTCCCGTCGAGCAGCCGACCAAATTCGAGTTGATAATCAATCTCAGAGCCGCAAAGCAAATCAGCCTGGTTATTCCACCGAATGTGTTGGCGCGGGCGGATCGAGTGATTCGGTGAGAATTATCGATAGTCAGCATTTGTGATGCGCCAAAAGACAGGAGTGAAACCGATGATGCGCCTTCTGGCGGGTACCAAGCCCAAAGATCTGCCAGTCGAGACGGTCGACAAGATCGAGCTCGTGATCAATCTTAAGACCGCAAAGCAAATCGGTCTCTCGATTCCACAAAGAGTGCTGACGAGATCGGACAAGGTCATTCGATGAGAATAGTCGCCAAGCAGGTCGGTCTCACGATTCCGCCCAATGTGCTGGCGCGAGCAGCTAGAGTGATTCGTTGGCTCAATTTTTAATTATCGATTACCTTCCTATTCCGAACCTGCGAGTGACAACGACTCCCGTGAGAAAAATAGTGCGACGATATTTGATGATGTTCTTGCTCGCCGCTTTAGTGTTGCTGCTCATCCGTGACGCAGGTGCCGCCGAGCGCAACAAGCCTGTCCGTATCGGAGTATTGACGGATTCCTGGGGACCGACACCGGGAGTCGTCGGGCTTCGCGACGGTCTTAAGGAGCGGGGTTACCGTGAGAACCAGGATTTCGTGATTGGGGTCCGATTTACCCAAGGTGACGTTGCGGATCTTCCCCAAGCCGCGCGAGAACTCGTGGAACAAGGCATCGATATTATTTTCACCAATAACCCGGCTCCGGCCAAGGCCGCGCAGATGGCGACACGCCGTATCCCGATTGTCTTTTATGGCGCGGGAGATCCCATCGGATTGGGATTGATCAAGAGTTTCGCCCATCCCGGGGGCAACATTACCGGGGTCACCGATTTGGACCTTGAATTGGACGGCAAGCGTCTGGAGATTTTTAAAGAGATGATACCGGGACTCACACGGGTCCTGTTTCCCTATGATAACGCCGATGCCTTCTCCGTGGCACAGTCGAAAAATTTTCGGGACGGCGCTCAGCGTTTAAAAATCATTCTGATCGAAAAACCGCTTCTAAACCAAACGGAAGCACAGGCGACGTTCGACGATATCAGGAGAAATGAAGCGCAGGGCATGGTGGTGCCGCGCTCACTTTCCTTCAACATCCCCGGTCTGGCCGTGAAGGCGACGGCGCAGAAGCGGATTCCAACCATGTTTTTTGGTCCTTGGTACGTGGATGAAGGCGGACTCGCTAGTTACGGCCCGGACTTCTACCAATCGGGGCGCCAGGCAGCGCGCATGGTGGACAAGATTCTAAAAGGAACAAATCCCCTTGAGATTCCCGTCGAAGTCAACAACAAAATCGAGTTCGTCGTTAACCTCAAGGTCGCAACGGCATTGGGGCTCAAGATTGCCCCGGAAGCGCTGTATAAGGCCACCCGAGTGATTCGATAAGCCAACCGACATACGCAAATTGTTCCGACGAAGAAACGAGGCCCAGAAATGTCTAAATTGACAAAGTGCCAAAAACATTTTGTTGTTTCAGGTCTGCTGTTCTTTGCCCTGCTCGGCGCATCTCGCGTAGCTTCGGCGCTCGACGTGGGTGATAAGGCGCCGGACTTCACGCTGCCGAGCACCAACGGAGTTGATATCTCTCTTAGTGACTTCAGAGGCAAAAAGTGGGTCTTCCTCGAGTTTTATGCAGCGGCGTTCGTTCCGACCTGAGCTGCGAACCTAACGGCCAGGAAGGCTGACTACAAACGTTTCGAAGCCCTGGGTGTGCAAATTCTCGCCGTCAGCGCCGACAACCCGTTCTCGCAGCAGACGTTCGCCGAATCCCTAAAGCTGCCGTATCCGCTGCTGAGCGACTTCGTCGAACGGAAGGTCATTCGGAGTTATGGAATCCTCAACGAGAAGATAATGACCGCGGTCAGGACGTTCTTTCTCATCGACCCGCAAGGTGTGATCCGCAAGAAATGGGTCCTCGATAACCCGCAGACGACGGTGGTGTATAGCGACACCTTACTGAAAGACATCGAGGGAATTATCGGTAAGAAATGAACGGACGCGCTTGGCTGTCACACGCCCTTTACGTCTCGCCCCCGCGCATGATCCCGCAAGCCAGGCTCATCGACCGAGCAACGAAAGAAAAATGCGTCAAGCAGCAAAGCACGAGATCACAGGAATCCTCATCGCGATCGCGATGATCCTCGGCGCTCCGGATTCGAGCCGAGCCGAGATGGCCGAGCTGCTGCAAAAATTAAACTTTAACGCCTACTCCCGCCGCACGATTCCGCCCGAGTTCAACGGCCGCACGGCCGATGGCCGGGATGTGTCGCTGGCTTCTCTGCGAGACAAAGTTGTCCTCCTCAACTTCTGGGCTACCTGGTGTCTCGAATGTCGCCCGGAGATGCTCACTTTCGAGCGACTGCATCGCGAGTTCTCCGCTCAAGGACTTGCCATAATCGGTATCAACGCTCGCGAAGAAGCGGCAAGCATCCGCGCATACGCCAAAGAACTCGGGTTGACGTTTCCGCTGATTCTGGACCCCGCGGGAAAGATTAATTCGACCTATGGAGTCATCGGTCTACCAACGACTTTTTTGCTCGCTCGAGACGGCCGAGCCGTCGCACTGGCAGCGGGGCCAAGAGAATGGCGCGGAAACCCGGCTCGCGCGCTCATACAGGCGCTCCTGGCTGAGCCGGCAGCACCGAAGGAAACGCGGTGATCAGTGCGCCGATCGGGATTCCGGGACTGTGTATCGAGCGACCAACCAAGGCCGAATTCGTGATCAATCTAAAGACGGCCATCAGGTCGGTCTGGCGACAGCGCAAAAGGTGCTGGCGAGAGCGAACAGAGTCATCAAGCGAAAAAAGAAAACTATGAACAGAAAAATCATGGGACTTGCCGTAGGTGCTTTGCTCTTTGCTCTGGGCTCTCCAGTCGCCGCGCAGCAGCCGACGAAGATTCCACGTATCGGCTACCTATCGGGGACCTACAATCCTGCCGATCCCGGACCTTACGCCGAATCGCTCCGGCGCGGACTTCGCGAGCTTGGTTACACCGAGGGGAAAGATGTTGTGATCGAGTATCGCGGCGCCGAGGGCAAGTTCGAAACTATTCCGTCGATTGTCACCGAACTTGTCCGGCTCCAAGTCGATGTTCTCGTCCTTCCTCTGTTCAGCGCAATCGAGGCCGCCAAAAATGCCACCCGAACAATCCCCATCGTCATGATCACCCAAGTAGATCCGGTGGCGGCCGGCCTCGTCGCCAGTTTGGCGCGTCCCGGCGGCAATATCACCGGGCTTGCCACCCTCCAACGCGATCTCAGCGGGAAACGCCTGGAGTTGCTTACGGACGTAGTGCCTCGGTTGTCGCGCGTTAGCATACTCCGACGCGCCAACGAGAAAGTATCGAACATCGGCTTCAAGGAATACGCGGCCGCCGCCCAGGCGCTCAAAATAAAGCTTCAATCTCTCGAAGTGAACGACCCTCACCCTGATTTGGAAGGAGCGTTTCAAGCCGCGCTCAAAGCACACGCGAACGGTCTCATCACAATCACCAGCAACCCGCTCTTCAGCAATGCGAAACGGCTAACGGATCTCGCCATCAGGAACCGACTTCCGTCCATGTACGAAGGAAGCAGTTGGGTAGATAACGGCGGCTTGATGTCTTACTCGGCAAACGATCTTGAGGTTTTTCGCCGGGCAGCGGCGTATGTCGACAAGATTCTCAAAGGTGCCAAGCCTGCCGAACTTCCCGTCGAGCAACCGACCAAGTTCGAATTTGTAATCAATCTCAAAACCGCCAAGCAGATCGGCCTCACGATTCCGCCGAACGTCTTGGCAAGAGCGGATCGAGTGATCAAATGAAAATAGGCAATAGGCAACAGCCAATAGAAAACAATAAGAGAGTAAGAGTCTTCTGCGTCGCTCTTTGCGCTCTGCTTTTGGTGCTCTGCTCGGCAGCGGAGGCGCAGCAACCGAAAAAAATTCCCCGGATAGGGTTCCTAGCCGCCACCCCGTCCGGCAGTTCGGACCGTACGGACACTTTCAGACAGGGACTGCACGCGCTTGGCTACGTGGAGGGGAAAAACATCATCATTGAATATCGTCGTGCAGAAGGAAAATTCGAGCGACTGCCTGACCTTGCGGCGGAGCTAGTTCATCTCAAGGTAGAAGTAATCGTCGCCGCTGGCGCAGCATCGACACGGTGCGCAAAGGAAGCGACTTCGACGATTCCCATTGTCATGGCATCTGATAATGATCCGGTTGGCTCGGGCTTCGTCGCGAGCCTTGCGCGACCCGGCTCAAACATCACGGGCTTGTCCCAGATGGCTCCGGAGCTGGCGGGAAAACGGCTGGAAATCCTGAAAGAGATTGTCCCGAAACTGTCGAGCCTGGCCGTCCTTGGAGAATTAAACAACCCGGGTACCGCACAATCGTTAAGAGAGATTCAACTCGCCACAGGTTTGTTTGGGGTAAAGCTCCAATCCATAGACATACGGACTCCTGAGGATATTGAAAGCGGATTCCAAACGGCGAGCAAAGGCCGCGCCGACGCGGTCCTCATACTGGGAGGCCCCGTCGCCACTTCTCAGCGAAGACACATTGCAGAGCTCGCAGCCAAGAGTGGTCTGCCAGCGATGTACCCGCAGAGTGATTATATGGACGCCGGTGGCCTCATGTTTTACGGCCCCAGCGTTAACGACTTGTTCCGCCGCGCTGCGATCTATGTCGACAAAATCCTCAGAGGCGCCAAGCCTGCCGAACTTCCCGTCGAGCAGCCGACGAAGTTCGAGTTCATCATCAACCTCAAAGCCGCCAAGCAGATCGGCCTCACGATTCCGCCGAATGTACTGGCAAGAGCAGATCGAGTGATCAAATGAAAATACATACGCCGCAGCAGACACCACGCGTCACCTGGAAACGGAAATTCCTTCGGTCGGTGCTTTGCGCGCTGTTCATGGCATTTTGCGTTCCCGTCCGGGCTCAGCAGGCGGGCAATGTCCCGCGCATTGGATATCTCTCAGACAGTTCACTTTCCACCCTGGCGCCCCGCGTCGAGGCTTTCCGCCAGGGTCTGCGTGAACTCGGTTACATCGAAGGAAAAAATATTACTATCGAGTGGCGCGATGCCAAAGGGAACTTCGATCGCGTCAGGGAACTGGCTGCGGACCTTGTACGAGTCAGGGTGGACGTCCTCGTTTCACCGGGTCCTTCGGCGACCCGCGTTCTAAGGGAAGCAACTTCAACCATCCCGATCGTGATGGCTCAGGATTCTGACCCCGTCGGCAACGGATTCGCCCTTAGCCTGGCGCGGCCGGGTAGAAACATCACAGGTTTGGCGACTCTGGCCCCGGAAATGGCCGGCAAACAAATGGAACTCCTGAGGGAGATCAGTCCCAAAATAACGCGCGTGGCGATCATCGGTAATTCGAACAATCCAGGCGACGCGCAGGCTTTGAGGCAGACAATAATTGCCGCGGGCTCGATCGACGTTTTTCTTCGCTATCTGGACGTTCCCGATATCAAGGACATTGAAACGATTTTCCAAACCGCAGCCAAGGCTCGCGCGGAGGCTCTTCTTGTTCTCGGCAATCCCATCCTCAATGCGCATCGAAAGCAAATTGTCGATCTCGCAGCCAAACATCGGCTTCCGGCAACGTATGGCAGACCGGAGTTCGTCGAAGCGGGTGGGCTCATGTACTACGGCACTAACTATAACGATTTGTCCCGCCGCGCCGCGACATTTGTCGACAAGATTTTGAAAGGCGCGAAACCGGCAGATTTACCCATCGAACAACCGACAAAATTCGAATTCATCATTAATCTCAAGGCGGCAAAACAGATCGGTCTGAAAATCCCCAGCAAAGTGCTGGCCCGAGCGGACCTGGTGATTCGGTGAGGCGTGAAGCGAGGCAACAGCCATGAGTAAGAAATTGAGAACGTCGTTTATCACTGCAAAAATCTTTGTCTGGTTACTGGCAACTGTTCTTTTAGCGACTACGCGCCCCGTCCCGGCGCAAGAATCTAAAAAGATTCCCCGAATAGTCTTTCTCAGCGTGCAGCCGCGGTCCGTTCTCTCGGCTCGCTTCGACGCGTTCCGCCAAGGACTGCGCGACCTCGGCTATGGAGAGGGAAAGAACATTGTCATCGACTATCTCGACTCCGACGGCAGTCCGGATCGCCTGCCGGCGGTAGTTGCCGAGATCGTGCGCCGGCACACCGACGTAATTGTCACGGGAGGCGCGCAAGCGACCCGCGCCGCGAAAGAAGGAACCTCCAAGATCCCGATTGTCATGGCGCAGGATAACGACCCGCTCGGGGCCGGTTTCGTTGCCAGTCTCGCGCGACCCGGCGGCAACGTGACGGGTCTGGCAAATCTCGCCGCCGAGCTGAGCGGCAAACAATTGGAGCTTCTCAAAGAAATCCTGCCGAAGCTTGTCCGACTGGCTGTTTTCAGCGACGCGACAGAGCCGGGCAACCCACAAGCGGTAAAGGCAACCGACGCTGCGGCAAAGGGATTTGGCGTGCAGGTTTCCTACATGGATGTGCGGACCCAAAAAGACATCGATCCGGCGTTTCGCGCTGCCATGCAAAAACGGTCCGAGGCGCTCCTGGTGATGCCGACTCCGGCGATGAATCAATATCGAAAACGAATTGTCGACGCAGCGGCAAAAAACCGTCTGGCCGGGATTTACCCCAGGGCGGAATATGTCGATGACGGC
>Ga0207707_10004920_pt1 | contig 11746 bp, 12 predicted proteins | sample KBSC83BmetaG_FD_184336 | JGI IMG/M metagenome (GOLD analysis project Ga0207707, IMG submission 184336) | Corn rhizosphere microbial communities from Kellogg Biological Station, Michigan, USA - KBS C8-3B metaG (SPAdes) (version 2) | ecosystem: Host-associated > Plants > Roots > Rhizosphere ... | reverse complement strand
CTAAACTCACCTCTTGGCCATCCAACATTTATGTATGGTGCTTCGAGTCCCTTGTCCCAAGGATGTGCTCGCACCAAGATGGATGGGTTACTGGCAAAGAAGGTGATGCGGTCTGGCGGTATGGATGGATTGCCCCGAGTCACGAACATTGCCACCCCACTGCCCGTTATCCGCCTGCACTCCCGACCGGCCCGCCTGGTTCGGTCATCCGCCAGGGATCGAGCAGTTGATTGAGGCGTTTCTCTGGAAGGACTCCTTGTTCTTTGGCCATCTGACGCACAGTCTTACCTGACTTATACGCATCCTTTGCAAGTTTCGCGGCAGCCTCGTAACCGATTTCTGGAGCCAGGGCAGTACACATGGCTAAACTTTCTTCGATCAAGCTCCGGCAGCGTTCCTCGTTGGCGTTTATGCCTTCGATGCACTTGACCGCGAAATTGGTTGAAACAGTTGAGAGGAGTTCAATGGATTGTAGTAGGTTGTAGGCCATCACAGGCAACATGACGATCAGCTCGAAATTAGCCGCCTGCCCTCCCACAGTGACCGTCACATCGTTTCCAATTACTTGGGCGCATACCATTGTCACTGATTCTGCGATCACCGGGTTTACCTTGCCCGGCATAATAGATGAGCCTGGTTGAGTCTCCGGCAGATTGATCTCTCCAAGCCCGCACCGAGGGCCTGAGCCGAGCCAGCGAATGTCGTTGGCAATCTTCATGAGGCTGACAGCAATCGTCTTCAACTCCCCGCTTGCCTCGACCAACGAATCTTGGGCAGACTGTGCTTCAAAATGGTTTTTCGCTTCTATAAAGGTGCAACCGGTCTCTTTTGAAATGATGGCCATCACAGTGGCCGCAAATTTTGGATGGCAATTGAGCCCCGTACCCACTGCTGTCCCGCCCAGTGCGACTTCACTGAGGGCCTCCTGGGACCGTTTAACTCTCTGAATGCTTAATTCGATCTGCCTCGCGTAACCGCCGAACTCCTGGCCCAATCGAACCGGCGTCGCGTCTTGCAAATGGGTGCGCCCGATTTTGACGATCTTATCGAATTCTTTGGCTTTCCTGGCCAACGCTTTCTGCAAGCGGGTGAGTGCAGGGACGAGCTGCCGTTGCATCATTTCTCCGGCGGCTATGTGAATCGCGCTCGGAATCACGTCGTTGCTGGATTGGCCCAGGTTGACGTGATCGTTTGGATGCACCAGCTTGCTGCCTCGCGCGCCGCCCAACAGTTCAGTGGCACGATTGGATATCACCTCATTGGTATTCATATTTGTAGAGGTGCCTGAACCGGTTTGAAAAATATCTACGGGAAACTCAGCATCGAGCTTGCCATCGATGACTTCGGTCGCCGCTTGTTTGATTGCGTCCGCTGGTTTTTTGTCGAGAAGGTTCAGCGAGTGATTTACTGTCGCGGCAGCGCGTTTGATCATTCCCATTGCCCGAATCATTGCGCGTGGGAATCGCAGGGAACTGATTGGAAAATTCTCGATGGCACGGGCGGTTTGCACGCCATAATAAGCTGCGGCTGGCACGGCCAGCTCGCCCATAGTATCGCGTTCGATTCTGATCGATGGCGATGATTTACTCGTTATCGTGATCGGTGACTTCTTCATGCGTCCTACTCCGGTGAAATGGATTCTCATCTGTTGCGGGCGCCATGATAAACTCAGGTCGCCTGCTTGCACAAGGGTATGGGTGGATGGACCGGTCGTATATCATCGTTGATTCGTTCGCAGGAGCTAAAGGTGAGGAGACTCCCCGTATGTTCACGCATGAAGGGGGCAGGCTGACAGTAACCGGAATTGTCACTCGCTGGTACACCGACTCGCATTGTTATTTCCGGCTTCAAGCCGACGACGGTCATCGGTATGTGTTGCGGCATGATCTGGAAAGTCGGATCTGGGAACTCGTGATGTGCGAAACTTCCACCGAACGAACGTAAATGTCAAAAGAAGAGGCCCGCGGGGAGCGGGCCTCTGTTCAAGCGGGATGACTATTTCTTCGATCAGCCGACTTTGACCTCAATCGACTTTGGTTTGGCCTTTTCGGACTTGGGCAACTGCAGAGTCAGGATGCCGTCCTTGAAATCCGCCTTCACTTTTCCCTCATCGACGAGTTCCGGCAATGTGAAGCTTCGAGCAAAGCTCCCATACGATCGTTCCACTCGATGGTATTTCCTACCTGTCTCTTCCCTTTCCTGCTTACGCTCACCTTGGATGGTGAGAACACCGTCTTCTAGAGTGACCTTCATATCTTCCTTCTTGACGTCAGGAATCTCCGCCTTGATCTGGTACGCCGCATCCGTTTCACTGACATCCACCGAGGGGGCCCAATCGGCTACAACTATAGTCTCCTTACCATTTGTCTGAGACTGAACGGGATGATTAAACATCCGATTTAACCGAAGTGACATGTCTTCAAGCTCACGGAACGGATCCCACCGTACGAGTGTCATGTTAGGCCTCCTGTGTATTTTTCTGCCTGCTGTTGTCTAAGCGGCGCGCCCTGCTCGTCCATCTGAAAACACAGATAACTCGCGCTATAGCGAAGTCAAGGGGATGGGGCGATCATTGGAATCGACGGGAAAAAATAGGGGAATTCAGCGTTCGTCTAACGGGACATAGGGTAGATTATGGTCGCCGGAATATATCTGGTCCGGGCGGAATAGTTTATTTTCCCGGAGCTGTTCCAACCAATGGGCAAGCCACCCCGACACCCGGGCCATCGCAAATAAAGGCGTGAACAGATCGGGCTCGATCCCCATTTTGTCATAGACAATCCCGGAGTAAAAATCCACATTCGGATAGATTTTCTTCTGCTGGAGCAACTCTTCGGCGACCCGCTCGACTTCCAGGGCCACTTCGTACAATGGAGAACTGCCACACTCCTTGAAGAGTTGCTCGCACAGAGCCTGTAAAATCGTGGCACGGGGATCCTTGACCTTGTATACGCGATGACCGAAACCCATCACTTTTTGTTTTGCCAGGACTCGTTCTACAATATAGGCGCGGGCACGGCCAGGCTCTCCAATTTCCTTCAACATCTGGACGACTTCTTCGTTTGCTCCTCCATGCAGCGGGCCTTTGAGGGCTCCGATCGAAGAGGCGACAACCGTATAGGGATCGGCAAGTGTCGACGCCGTCACCATCCCGGTGAAGGTTGAGGCATTCATCGTGTGCTCGGCATGGAGGATCAGGCAATCATCGAGGATGTGACCCCACAAGGGAAGCGGCTCCGTCTCTGTGAGCATGTGAAGAAAGTTTTCTGAAAACCCGAGATCATCGCGCGGAGGAATATAATCGTTTCCGTGACGCAGCCTCGCCCAGGCTGCGACGATTGTGGGCAGTTTCGCCACAAGACGAACCGCAGACCAATAATTATTTTCGAGGTCCTTGACATTCCGGCCGGGATAAAACATTCCTAGGGCGGCGACGGCGGCTTGCAAGGCGTCCATTGGATGGCCCTGCTCCGGGAGGCATTTCAGTAGATCGATAATTTTGAATTTGATTCGACGGTGATGGACGATGTCCTCTGTCCATCGCACGAGTTGCGGTTGAGTTGGAAGGTGACCGAACAGCAAAAGATACGTAGTTTCGAGGTAGGACGACCGCTGGCAGAGCGCCTCAATCCGGATGCCGCGGTATTCCAGCACACCGAGCTCCCCGTCGACATCGCTAATGGCGGATTTGGCAGCAGGCACCCCTGCGAGCCCCGGCATAAAGTCATGCGGCATGATCGTGCTCCTTCAACTGAACGGCAGGATACAAGATGAATTTCTAAATTTTAGCATGTTCTGAGTTGCATGATCTTGAATTGGAGTCTGGTCGGTTGGCATACTGCATTCGAAGCCATTCACAGTCGGATAAAATCAATGCCGCCACAGATGATGATCCTTAGAGGCTTTATGAGTCTTACGCCGGGGTTTATGATGTGTGTGGGCAGAGAGCTACGATGCTGGCTCACCTGAGGCCAATCAAGGCGATCGGTAAGAGTGCCATGAGCCATGGGGGAAGTTCTTCTCGGGGCCGGCATAGAGCCTCTATGCCCCGTCCATTTTCAAAGATTCACCTCACGATGCGCGGAGGAGATGATTGCTGATCGGACGTCTGTCCCTCCTGTCTGTCCTGTTCACCCTCATCGCGATGGGGCCAGCCTCTCTAATCCAGGCCCAGGGCGAGATTCTGATTTTTGCCGTCGTGAGTGAGGTGCCGAAAGACAAGGCGCGTGTGTCGGCGAAGGTTTCTATAAATGATACGGTTTCGGATATGAAGCTTCTCGCGTCCGAGACGATTCTGAGCAATTTAATCTGGAGAAAGCTCGAAATCTGTCATGCCATGAAACTTGAAGGGTTCAAATCCCCTGAAGGTTTTCAAGTTGTTGTGGTGCACGTGATCGACGCAGGCATGCTGCCGATGTCTTTACAGTCTTTCGCCGGCGATTGCTTGATTAAGAAGGCGATAGAGATTGCGCCGTTGGTCGACTAGTCCTCACTGCTCAGACTTTTCGACAGTCCGGACAATCCCCGGGTTCTTCTGTCGCCTCACACTCTTCGACTGTAAGCGGGAAGAGTTGTTCGCACTGCCCGCAGGTGCGAATTTCAAAGTAGGCAGTTCCCTTGTCGTCTATGTCGGTGGGTAGGAGCAATTCCAGGGGGTCATATCCAATTGCGCCACCGTCTGAAAATTTGACGATGGCCAGACGATCATTAAAAACTTCGAAGTTGCCTTCCTGTCCTTTTCTGGCCAGTATATGCCCCAGGACGAAGACCGGTTGCCCCTTACGTTTCGTGCGGAGGTCCCGCAAGGTGTGCTGAGTAGCCGTGGCGCAGGAAAACTGGCCACTGGAACTGGTTCCGAACATTGGCGTTGGCATAAGGCGCGCTCACTGAATAGAATGTGTCTCATGTATCACACGTATAAAAATGGCGTCAAGGCGCTTAGGCCACCGGGACAGGAGGTATGACCATGTCTGGAGTGACGATATATCAGAAACCGACCTGCAGTACGTGTCGTCAGGCAGTACAACTTCTAAAGGAGAGCGGCCACACCTTCTCAGTGGTCAATTACTATGAAAAGCCTTTCAGTAAAGCCAAACTCAGGAATCTCTTGAGGAAGGCAGGGCTCACGCCGAAGGATATACTGAGGACGAAGGAAGACATCTACAAAGAGCTGGGCTTAGCGAAAAAGAATCTTACCGAAGATGAGTGGCTCGAAATGTTGATCGCTCATCCGGACCTGATTCAGCGTCCGATTGTTGAAAAGGGTGAGCAGGTCATCCTGGCCAGACCGGCGGAATCGGTAAGAAAAATTCTCTAACTGCTGAATCTATATGCCGTACTCTCCATTCGGGACAATTTTCCCTGAACCGCCCTGAGTTCGTCGAACCGGTTCACTTGCCGTTAGGCCTCGTTTTACGACATTCCCTCCAATTCCCTTGGCTTCATAGAGGGCCCGATAGGCCGATTTAATCACCAGACTCAATATCGCGCTGTCGTTCAGTTTTTCTCCGATACCGATGCTCAGGGTAATCGGGAGTGCTCGGTCGCGTGACCCATCATTTTTAGCCCCGGTTTGTTTTTCCCAGACCCTGTCTTTCCCTCTGAGTAAAAGATTGATACCACCGATGGCTTTCCGGACCGTTTCGAGGGCGACCAATGTTTCCGTGGCCGACTTCCCGGGGAAAAGCACAGTGAGCTCCTCTCCGGTTGTGCGAAACACCTGTCCCCCACAACAAGAGTTCTGAACCTTCGGTGCGATGCATTTCAGAATCTGTTGCCCGACAGATTTGCCGAGGGTATTTGTATACTGGGTGAGTTGGTCGACGCTGATGATCGCAACGGAATATCTCTTCCCGAGTTGCCCAATTGCTTCGTCATAGGCCAGACGACCGGGAATCCCAGTGAGTTCATCGCGATAAGTCCGTTGATAGAAGGATTGAAGTAAGGTGACGAAGAGAATTAGCCCGGCCGTCATGAAAAAGTTGGACGATTGCCATCCGGCACGGCTCGAATGATAGGCGACGAATATGGCAATCAAAGCCCAGACTGCTCCTCCCTCCAGGGGGTCACGATGCAGGGCGAATCGGATGAAATGCAGCGAGAGTGCGACCGCAAATACGAATAGCGCCGGTTGCGGAATCGGCGTCCATGTCGAGTTCAGCGAGGGCATGTACTCTGTCGTGAACGCGGAAGCCAAGTCATGCTGGTCGGGAAGGCAGAGCCAAAGCAGCAGAAATGGTTGGAGGAGAACGAGTCCCACACGCGTGATGCCACGAAAGGTAGAGATGGCATCTTCTTTGATAATGGAAAAGGCCAGAAGATTCAGAGGGACGAAAAACGCGCTGATAGCGACAATCGTCTGGTGCAGGGCCAAAGCTTCTCGGTCGGTGGCAGGAAATAACACCAAGGCACGGTCGGCGAGTGCCAGCACGAGCAGTGAGAGGATCATGCGACTGCTGGAAAAATACCAACCAAAGACCAGACCGAACGCGAAGACGATAAACGGCAATGTTGCGATCGGTTGCTGAAGCCATACGGAGTGTCCCCCGGGGCGAAGAAACCCAATTGCGACAAGAAAAATCAGCCCTCCAGGAAAGAGCACCGCGAGGAAAGATTTCCAGAACAGAACCAGCATTTCTATTCCATGTAATAGTGTAATGACGGACCCTCGTTATCGTGCCAGATCCATACCAGTAGCTTCGCATCCTAGGGAAGGGGTCACAGAGCACAGGAGGGAAAGGGGATCCAGATGTAATGGTTTTTCCAGGGGAAATCCTGCCATATCGCCATCTTGAAAAAGGTGGCGATTCCAACAGAAGAAGGAAGGCCCTTTTTGAACAATCAAACGATGAGGAGAGTCAGATCAACTGAGTGGACCGATTTGTTGGATTCATGGCTCAGATGAAGGCCGCGGGGACATCCGGAGGGCACCTGACGTTCGATCGACGGTGATGGTGACCGCCCCATTTAATACCTGCAGCAGAAGGTCTCCTGCCAGTTGCCGTCGCCAGCCACGGAGGAGGGGCACGTCGAGAGCAGCCCGATGTTGTTTCGCCTCTACAAGTGTTTGCAGGTCGGAGCTGGTTGCCAGCATAGTCGGAGCTATCCCCTCCTCGGCTGCGCGCGCCTTTAGCACGGCTTGTAAGAGTTCGACTATACCGGTTGATTCAGGATCAGGTTTTCGCTCGCGAGGAATCTCCGGCCAAGCCGCCGGGGGAAGTGATAGTGCTGAGGTAATGGCCGCCAATAGCTGCTCGCCATGTCGATCGACTTCGGAGGAGTGGACACCGCGGAGCCCGCGCAGCTCATTCACCGATTTGGGTGGGTGGCGTGCGAGCTGGAGGAGCACTTCATCTCTCATCACCCGCCCGCGGGGCACGTTCCTCCGTCTCGCTTCCGATTCCCGCCAGGCAGCCAATTCTCGGAGTACCGCGGCCCCTTTAGGTTTGAGGGTGTCCCACCCTCGAATTCGTTGATAGCGCTCGTGGGGTTCGCGGCTTTTTTCTCCCACCGCAGTTTCGAGTCGCGCAAATTCTTCATTGACCCACTCCAAACGGCCGAGTGCGCTCAGCCGATCCTGTAAATGCATATGGATGGAAAGGAGGAATTCGACGTCTTCCAATGCATAAGCAATCTGATCGTCCGAGAGCGGTCGCGCACTCCAGTTCGTGAAGGTATGGGCTTTTGCTAACTTCGTTCCATGGAGACGCTGAACCAGGTTCGCATAGGCGACCTGGGCTCCGTATCCAACCATCGCAGCCGCGATCTGGGTATCGAAGAACGGCTTGGGGATTTGTCCTGCATGAGTGGCGAAAAGATCGAGATCTTGCCGTCCGGCATGGACGACCTTTTCAATTTTGTCATTGCAAATAAGCTTCCAGAACACATCGAGTGATCCTCCGGCCTGAACGGCGGGGAAGTCGATGACGGCGGCGGTCGTCGCTGTGGCGACTTGGATCAGTTCGAGCCGAGGAATAAAGGTATCTTCCCCGACGAACTCCGTATCCAGAGCGAGTATGGGACTCTTCTCCAGTGTGTGGCACAGGGATTCAAGCGCTCCTTGACTGGTGACGTACTGGATCGGAGGATTAGGTGTCACGTGTATCTCATTCGGTTGGGCGGTAAGTGGCATCGGCAGAACGAGGGGGTTCGACATTGCTGAGGCTCAGGTATTCCTTCAGAAACTGATACGCCTCCAACATCCGGCGTAGCTCCGGTTCGGCGCTCCGGTCGCCATTATTTGAATCAGGGTGGAGTTGCTTGGCTTTTTGACGGAACGCAGTGGTCACATCGGTGAGCGAACTGCCGAACTCCACACCCATTGCGGCATAGGCATCCATCGCGTTATTGATACCGCTCGATCCTTGTGACAGATCGCCGCCTCCCCCACCTGCAGCTTTCAACATATCTGCCAGGCTGATTTTCTTGCGGCGCCGGCGCGGGCGTTCACGAATCTCGCTGTCGAAATCGTCCCATCGATCTTCCACAAATTCGAGACGGGATTCCAAGCGCATGGCACCTGAAAGGTCCCGGATCTCCCTAAGTTCTTCTTCGATCTGGATCAAGGACTTGAGGATCTCCTCAAGTCCTTCTTCGACGCGGAAGAAGCTGTCGACCCGCTCCTGCATCATGGTATCAACGGCGAGTTCCAGACTTTCCTCGGCTTTCGGGCGCAACGAATCGATACGTCGCCTCATCCCATTCTGAAATTTAATAAATTTGCTTTGTGAAAATGCCATATGGCCACCCTTATTCCGAGGGGCGCATTGTAGCACAGCCTGGCCACGCGCCAGAAGTGGTGCGGAATCAGCCGAATTCGTATGGAGTGACGTATGGAGTGAATAGTCAGCGCGATGCAAAATCGTCGCTGAGCTTGGTGCGGCGGCGGGCAACGCCTGTTTCACGTGCGGCTATCGTCACGGCTTTGGCTATACGTGGCACGACTTCCTTGTCGAAGACGCTCGGGACGATGTAATCTTCGCTGAGAGCCGCAGAAGGAATGGTTTCGGCCAGGGCCTTGGCTGCGGCCAATTTCATCGCTTCATTGATATCGCGCGCCTGCACGTCCAGGGCCCCCCGAAATATCCCGGGAAATGCAAGGGCGTTATTGATTTGATTCGGAAAATCAGAGCGCCCTGTGGCAAAAATTCGGCAGTGCGTCGCGGCCAGTTCTGGAGGGACCTCCGGATCGGGATTAGCCATGGCAAAGACGATTCGATCGGGAGCCATGAGATCGAGGTCCTTTGCTGTAATGAGATTCCCGACGGATAATCCGATAAAGACATCAGCTCCCTTGAGTGCATCCTGGAGCGAACCTTGAGGACGGTCGTTGGTCATGCATGCGGTAAGGTCCGTACGGCAGGCGCGCAACTGCTGTCCGTCACCTCGTAAGACGATGCCACGAGGTTCGCACCCGACCAAATGTGATAGGCCTGCGGCGAGCAGAATTCTACAGCAGGCAGTTCCCGCTGCGCCGAGCCCATTGACGACCACACGGACGTCCTCCATACGCCGTCCGGTTACGGTGAGGGCATTGGTCAATGCCGCAAGAATTACGACAGCCGTGCCGTGCTGGTCATCATGCATGACCGGAATATCCAGAGTGCTTTTTAGACGACGTTCGATCTCGAAGCAGCGTGGCGAACTGATATCTTCCAGATTGATAGCGCCGAATCCCGGGGCAATGGCCTGAACCGTACGAATAATCTCGTCAGCGTCTTGTGTGTTGAGGCATATTGGCCATGCGTCGATTCCTGCGAATTCCTTGAAGAGCATGGCTTTGCCTTCCATCACTGGTAACGCGGATTCCGGACCGAGATTGCCGAGGCCGAGCACTGCGGATCCGTCCGTCACTATCGCAATCGAATTGCCTTTACTCGTGAAGGCATACGCTTTGGATTTATCCTTGGCAATCGCTTGGGACACGCGCCCGACACCAGGTGTATAGACCATCGACAGCAAGTTTCGTGTGGTGATGGGGAACTTGCTTTGAACCCGGATTTTTCCGCCGAGATGAAGCAGAAAAATACGATCGGAGGCGGATAGGACATGCACATCTGGGAGAGCCCCGACCCGGGCAAGTACCTTCTCACCGTGCACTTCGCTATGGACATCGAAGGTGACGTCTCGAACCATCGAGTCGGCGGTTGCAGAGACGATATCTACCGCACCCAAGTTGGCTCCTTCTTCTGCCAGAACAGCAGCGACTTTTGCGAACATTCCTGGTTTGTTGGCGAGTTCGAGGCGAACGGTTAAGCGGTAGTTGGAGTAAGGCCCAATGTCAGTCATGGCTGGTCCGATTTTCTAAGCCTACCACATGGCAGGCCCGAAACGGAGTGACGATTCTTCGGGGGACCTTGTGAAAATGGCAAAGGAGAAACACATCATTAATTGACAATGGGGCCCCGTTTCGTTACCCCATCGCCCGTTTGCCCTTACCAGAAGGGCCGACACAATTTTTATACTAACATTTAAAGGGGGTGACATATTATGAAGTATATCTTGATGGCAATCATGGCGGTGGCGGTCGCAGTGACGTTCAGCGCTCCTTCGTTCGCCGCTGAAGAGAAGAAGGATAAGAAGGATGAGAAGAAGGGTGGCCACGCTTTAGTTTACGTTGCAAAGAAGGACGAGAAGAAGGACGTAAAGGAGCCGGCTCCCAAGGCCGATACGTTCAGCGAGGCCAAGCAAGGACAAGAAGGACGAGAAAGACGAGCCAGCGCGACATAGGTCATTTGTCTAAATCAGATAGGCCTAACTTGGTTGATTCTGAAGAGGCCTGCGATTGAGAGATTGCAGGCCTCTGTGTTTCTCGACTGATTGACCCTTCTCAGACGCCGATGCTACCGTGGGGTTGTGACTACTCCATCACCATCGACAAAGCCAAATCGCCTCTTGCATGAAACTAGCCCCTATCTCCTCCAGCATGCCTCGAATCCGGTCAACTGGTATCCCTGGGGGCCGGAAGCCTTGCAGGCAGCGAAAGCGCAGAACCGTCCTATCCTTCTATCGGTTGGCTATTCCGCCTGTCACTGGTGTCATGTGATGGAGCGGGAATCGTTTGAGAATGAGGCCATCGCTGCGCTCATGAACCGGTCTTTTGTCTGCATTAAGGTCGACCGGGAAGAGCGTCCCGATCTCGACGAGATCTATATGCAGGCCACGGTGACCCTCAATCATGGTCAGGGTGGATGGCCGATGACGGTGTTCCTCACGCCGGATCAGGAGCCGTTCTTTGCAGGAACCTATTTCCCTCCTGACGATCGATGGGGCCGCCCCGGGTTCCCTAGCTTGCTCAAAAAAATTGCTGAAGCCTGGGAGAATGATGCCGTAGGTCTAACCAACCAAGCACGCCAATTGACCGAACGGTTGAAGAACGAGCTCAAAACCGTGTCGCCCGTCTCAGTGAGCATTTCCATACTTGATGAGGCCGTGACACAATTCCAAGAGGATTTCGATGAGCATCACGGCGGATTTGGAGCTGCGCCAAAATTCCCACCCTCCACAGGGCTTGCCTTACTTCTTCGTTGTTACCTGAGGACCGGGGATAGTCGAACATTGAGAATGTCCACACGCACGCTCGATGCGATGGCAGCCGGGGGAATCTATGACCACATTGGTGGCGGGTTTGCGCGTTATTCCACCGACGAACGTTGGCTGGTTCCCCATTTCGAAAAAATGCTCTACGACAATGCCCTCCTGGCCAAGGTCTATCTGGAAGCCTTTCAGGTCACTCAACAGGCTTCCT
>Ga0207707_10004916_pt1 | contig 11749 bp, 10 predicted proteins | sample KBSC83BmetaG_FD_184336 | JGI IMG/M metagenome (GOLD analysis project Ga0207707, IMG submission 184336) | Corn rhizosphere microbial communities from Kellogg Biological Station, Michigan, USA - KBS C8-3B metaG (SPAdes) (version 2) | ecosystem: Host-associated > Plants > Roots > Rhizosphere ... | reverse complement strand
CACTGACGCTGAATGTTCCCGGCGCCATCTGCAGCACCTGGCTGTAGTCAGACACCGGCGACGTATAGTTGCGAATGTATTCACTGCTGATGAGCGACTGCGCCGAACGGGCGGTCAGCGATCCTTGCGACGGCGCCGCGACTGCCGCAGCCGGCAGCGCCACTGATACCGTCACGCTCTCCGAGATGTTCGCGATGCTCAGCTTGATCGCAATTTCTTCCGGGTTGCCGGAGCTCGTCGTCTGCACGCCGCTGCGGCGCACGACTTCAAAGCCAGGAACGATGACCTCGAGGGCGTACGAGCCTGGCGGCACGGCGAACTGGAAATGGCCCCGCCCGTCGGTCGAGGTCGACTGCATGTCGCCGCTCTGTTCATTGCGCGACATCACTACGGCGCCCACCACCGCCTTTGCGTCGGGATCCTGCACGACGCCGGCAATCGCGGCCGATTGTGCGCGCGCGGAACCCGGCGCCATGAGGAATGAAACGAGCGCCAGCGCGCTGATGAAGCGAGTGGAGCCGACACACTTCGAAACGCATCCCACGAACATCTGTTGACCTCGCAGTCGCACCCGCAGTTTGATTGGTGCGAAAGGAGGCTATCAGTCGGGTGTGCGTGGGAAGTAACACGTGCGTGACGACGGTGCAACGTCGCCGCCGATTCAAGAAGTCGGAACAACAATGACCGGACGATTCACCAGGACTGAATGAACGTTAAGAAAACGTCATATGGATTCAGTCACTGAACGTCGTCCTCTGTGGCGCGTCCGAGATCTTTCACGACAATTTTCTGAATGGAATCCCAACTGGCACTAGCCGACCTTCTACCCGCCCGCGATTCGCGGCACGAAATGAACTTCGCTGTCCGCTGCGAGCGGCAGATAATCGGCGTCGTTGTGGATCTCGCCATCGATCGCCACCGCCAGACGGTCGAACATCTCCGGGGTCAGCCGGGGAAATCGAGCGACAAGTTGAGCAACCAGTTCGTGGACGCGAGGAGCGTCGATGTCCAGCACATCGAGTCCTCCCGTTCCCGATAGCATTTCGTTCGAGAGGAATACGCGAGCCATTCAGATCAGGAGCCGCTGGACAACGCCACGGCTGGTTCCTCTTTCCGCGCCTCGAGCTCCGCAAGCACGCGCGGCGGCGACATCGGCAGTTGACCGAACCGCACGCCCGTGGCGCCGCGCATGGCATTGGCCACCGCCGCCAGCGGCGGCACAATGGGTACTTCGCCGACGCCCCGCACGCCGTAGGGATGCGACGGATTGGCGACTTCGACGATCACCGTGTCGATCATCGGCAGATCCGAGGCAACCGGCATGCGGTAATCGAGAAATCCGGCGTTTTCCATCGCGCCCTTGGCGTTGAAGACGTACTCCTCGTTGAGCGCCCATCCAATCCCCTGCGATGCACCGCCCTGCATCTGCCCCTCGACGAAGCTCGGATGAACCGCGCGTCCGGCATCCTGAACGGTGGTGTAGCGGACGACTTTCGAGCAGCCGGTATCCGGATCGACTTCGAGATCGCAAATGTTTGCGGAAAATGCTGGACCCGCCATCGGCGCGTTGACCGACGCGCGGCCGATGATCGGACCGCCGGTTTTCGCCAGTGTCGACGCGATGGTGGCGAGCGTCATCGGTTGCCTGTCGTCCCCGGCGATGAGCGACCGGGCTTCACCATGTTCCCAGACGACCTGATCAGGCTCGAGCTTCCACACTTTGGCGGCCCTCAGTCGTAACTGCTCGCGCGCGTCCTCGGCGGCGTTGATGACGGCCATGCCGGTGGCGTAGCACACGCGGCTGCCCGCCGTCAGGTCCGTGTAACCGGCCGTGTCCGTATCCGCAACCACCGGGCGCACGCGCTCGACCGGAATACCGAGTTCCTCGGACACCATCAACGCCTGCGCGGCACGCATGCCGCCGATGTCCGGATTGCCGGTGACGACCGTGGCGCTGCCGTCGCTGTCGACCGAGACGGTCGCGCTCGAGTTCATGCCGGCGTTGAACCAGAAGCCGCACGCCACGCCGCGTCCCTGATTGGGCTTGAGCGGCGCCGACCAGTGCGGATGCGCCTGCGCAGCTTCGAGTACCTGCTTGAGGCCAATCGGTCCGTACTTCGGGCCGTACGGAGCATGGTCGCCGGAGGCGACAGCGTTCTTCAAACGTAGCTCGATCGGATCGATTTTCAGTCGGCGCGCGATCTCGTCGACCAGCGACTCGGTCGCGAACGTCGCCATCGGAGAACCCGGGGCGCGATAGGCGGCGACCTTGGGCTTATTGAGGACCACGTCGTGCGATTCGACGAAGAAGTTGGGAATGTTGTAACAAGCCAGCGCGCACATCGCCGCCGCGCCGAACGGCGATCCCTTGTAAGCTCCCGCTTCGTACCACATCGACGCACTCGCCGCGACCAGCGTCCCGTCGCGTTTCGCGCCAAGCTTCATCGTGATGTGGCAGCCCGACGTCGGACCCGTCGCTCTGAAGACTTCGTCCCGGTCCATCACCATCTTGACCGGCCGTCCCGATTTCTTGGACAGCACAATCGCCAGCGGCTCGAGATACACCGGGATTTTTCCGCCGAATCCGCCGCCGATCTCGCTCGGGATCACGCGGATGTTGGCTGCGTCGAGATGGAGAATGCCCGCGCATGCGTCACGCACCAGAAACGGCGCCTGTGTCGTCGTCCACACCACGATGCGGCCGTCGGCACCTGCGCGCGCGACGGTGGCGTGCGGTTCGATGTAGCCCTGATGCACCATGGGCGTTCGGAATTCGTGTTCGACCACGAGGTCGGCTTCCGCAAATCCCGCTTCGACGTCGCCGCGCTTGATTTCCATGCGCGCCGCGATATTCGTGGGGCCGGTCATGTGCTCGAGCGGCTTGCCGCCAGTCGTCATTTCCGGATGCAGAATCGGAGCGTCTTTCGCCAGCGCCCGCTCGAGGGTCATCGCAGGTTCGAGTACTTCGAAGTCGACTCGAATCAGGCGCGCAGCCTCCTGCGCAATTTCCAGGGACGACGCCGCGACTGCCGCAATCGCGTGTCCGTGGTACAACGCCTTCTCATGGGCCAGCGCGTTGTCGCCCATATCCGCGAGGTCGAGTGCGCCTTCGCCGCCGAGGTACACCTTCTTGTTGGTCTTGGCAATGTCTCGGCCTGTGACGACCGCCTTGACCCCTGGCAGCGCCTCCGCCGCCGTGGTATCGATCGACACGATCCGCGCGTGGGCGTGCGGACTTCGAAGGACCGCGCCGTACAGCATCCCGGGCAGCGAAAAGTCCGCGCCGAATGCCGCGCGGCCCGTGACCTTGTCCATTCCGTCGTGACGGATCGGTCGCGTGCCGACGTACTCGAATTGATGTCGTGTGCTCATACGGTGGCCTTTTGCGTCTCCGCGGCCGCATCCATCACCGCGCGAATGATTTTGTCGTAGCCGGTGCACCGGCACAGGTTCCCCGCAAGCCAGTAGCGCGCCTCCGTCTCTGTCGGATTCGGAATGGCATCGAGCAGCGCCTTGGCCGCGACGATGAACCCGGGAGTGCAGATGCCGCACTGCAACGCCGCGTGCTGCAGAAATTGCTGTTGAACCGGATGAAGATGGCCGTCCTGCGCGATGCCTTCAATAGTCGTCACCGAACGTCCCTGCGCCTCTGCCGCCAGCACCAGACAGGAGGGCACGAGCCGGCCGTCGAGCAGAATCGAACACGCGCCACAGTCGCCCGTCGAGCAGCCTTCTTTCGTCCCGGTCAGCCCGACCTCGTCTCTGAGAGCGCTGAGCAGCGATTGCGAGCCGTCACACAGAAATTCAACCGGTTCGCTGTTAATCGTCGTATCGACGTGAATTCTGGACACCTCAGTTACCACCTTTCGCGCGCCGCCACGCGATCGCCGCGGCGCGCCTTGTGAGCACTCCGGCGATCTGCCGTCGATACACGATCGTTCCCCGCTTGTCGTCAATCGGGCGGGCCGCCGCGCTCGCCGCCGCGGCGGCGCGGGACAAGGCGTCTTCATCGAGCCGGCTGCCAATCAGCGCCTGCGCCGCTTCAGGCACGAGAACCGGCGTCGGTGCCACAGCCGCGAGCGCGACGCGGGCTGCCGTGCACACGCCATTCGTGTCGAGCGTCAGACTCACCGCGCAACCCACGACCGCGATGTCCATCTCGGAACGCGGCGTCAACCGAAGGTACGCATCGGCAGTGATCGGCCGCGGACGTGGGACGCGAATCGTCACCAGAAATTCGCCGGCCTTCAGTACCGTCTTGCCCGGTGCGATGACGAACTGCTCGACCGGGATCGAGCGCCGGCCCTCCGGCCCCGCGATGACGCAGTCCGCGTGATTCACGATCAGCGGGCACGGCGTGTCAGCCGCCGGTGACGCGTTGCACAGGTTCCCGCCGAGCGAGCCCCGCCCTTGAATCTGTGTGGAACCGATCAACGCTGCCGCTTCGGCGATTCCGGGCCACAGTCGTTTGAACTCGACGCTCTCACCCAGCTCGGCGGCTGAGACGGCGGCGCCAAGCGTCAAGCCGTTCGGATCAATCGAAAATCGAACGAGATCGGGAATCCGTTTGATGTCGATAAAGGCGGACGGACGTTTGATCCCGGCCCGAAACTGAACCAGCAGATCCGTTCCGCCGGCCATCACGGTGGCGGCGGGATCCGCTTGCATGAGGCGAATCGCGTCGGGAATCGACGTTGGGGCTTCATAGCGAATGGCAGACATGGGTGTCGATTGTACTCTCGCTGTTGTAGGATGCGCCTCGAGGAGATCGACCATGAACAGGTTTGTCGGCGGCGCGCTCGCCGCGGCGCTCGCGATCGGATTCGGAACGGGAACCGCCATTGGCCAGTCGTCGAATGGCGCGGTTGAAGCGCACGTCGCCGCCGCCAGAAAGGCCGCCGGACAGGAATGGGCCGGCGTGTTCAACACCACCTGCAACGCGGCGGTTCCGCCGGCGACGCCTGCCGCCCGAACCACTCCGGCCGCTCCGAGGCCAGCGGGACCACCGGACCGCGCGACCTGGCATGCCGAACCGGTGAAAGTGTTCGACAACCTGTACTTTCTCGGTCAGACCGAGTACTCCGTATGGGCCGTCACCACCTCGCAGGGCATCATCGTCATCGACACCATCTTTGACTACTCGGTTGAAGATGAAGTCGTGGGCGGAATGAAGAAGCTTGGTCTTGATCCCGCGCAGATCAAGTACGCGATCGTCAGTCACGGGCACGGCGATCACTCCGGCGGCGCGAAATTTCTGCAGGACACGTTCGGCACCCGGGTGATTCTGTCAGCCGCGGATTGGGATTTGCTCGACCGCAGCACCGGCACGAAACCGAAGCGCGATATGGTGGCGACCGACGGGATGAAGCTGACGCTCGGCGACGAAACGCTGACGCTCTACGTGACGCCCGGACACACGCTCGGCACGATTTCTACGCTCATTCCGGTGAAGGATCACGGTACACCGCATCTCGTCGCCGAATGGGGCGGAACGGCGTTCAACTGGCTGAACAACGGTGGGCGCGGGTACATCACGCCTGACAAACCGTCGACCTTCTGGTTCAAGAGCTACGACGAATCAGCGCGGCGCTTCCGCGATATCGCCGCCAAAGAAGGCGCCGACGTGATCATCGCGAACCACACGATTTTCGACGGATCGAAAACGAAGCTTCCCGCCGTCCTCGCGCGCAAGGCCAATGAGCCGAATCCGTACGTCGTTGGGAAAGAGGGTGTGTTGCGGTATCTGACGACCGTCGACGAATGCGCGCAGGCAGGATTGGTGAGACTGTCCTCGCAGTAGCATGCCGGCTTTGGGCTTTAGACGCTGGGCTGTAGGTCTGCCAAAAGCCCAGCGTCCAAAGCCTAAAGTCTTTCGCTCCCTAATAGTCCGTATAGCCCTGCGTGAGTTCGATATACACGCCTGACGGATCAGTGATGTAGGCGATCTTCAACGCGATCTGCGGGATGTCGCGATACGCAACGTCGAACTTGATGCCCTTCGCTTCGAGTTGCTTGCAGAACGCGGCCAGATCTTTCACTTCAAAACCGATGTGATCGATCGTCCGGCCTTTGGTTGGTCCGGTCGGCGTCGGCGAGGTCTGGAACGAGAGGTTCACCGCGCCGGCGTCGGCGGTTGTTTTGATCGTGCCGCGCTCGCGCTTGGTGAGCCCGAACATGTCGACGTACCAGTCGAGCTCTTTCAGATAGTCGGGTGTCACGAAGTGAATGTGATTGACGACCGCCTTCACTTTCAGTGTCTTGTCTTCCTGCAACTCGATCTTCAGGCCGTCCGGCCCCGAGAGGTAGGCATTCGGAAATCCTTCGGCGCCCGTGAACTCACGCGTCACCTGGTAGCCGGCCGCCTTCCACTTCGTCTTGACTTCTTCGATGTTCCGCACGCGGAAGCCGAAGTGATCCATCACCGTGCCTTCGGACGGCCCGGTCGGCTCTTTCACAAGGAACGCGACCAGCATGTTGGGCAGTCTGACGGCGGTCAGCGGTCCTTTCTGAACGACCACGCCGTCGAAGTGATCGACCCACAGTTTCTTCTGCACCTCGACGTCTTTGACGTTGAGGTGCACGTGGCCGTACGTAATGCCCGCGGCATTGAAGGGTGAGAGCTGGGCGTGAGCCGAGCCCGCGATCGACAGGACGAAGGCAGCGGTCAGCAATGATTTCATGTAGATTCTCCGGGCGGTAACGATACTCCAAAACGCTGAGGCCGGCGACCGACCGTTGTCGGAAACTTCTTGCGCGCTGCTTTCAGTTGGCTTTCACTCGTCAAAAAGCGCGAACACGGAGAACACCGAGGACGCGGAGGCATTCACCGAGGGCCACGGCCCCCAAATGCGCCCTCGCTGCGTCGTGATAGGACACTTCGTGACGCTCCGCGGGCTTCGTGCCTTCGTGGCGAGCCGGCGTCCGAATTCAGGGAAAGCGCTGGAAGTACGGCACGGTGAGCTTCGAAGCGATCGCCAGCATGAAGCATGCCGCGGCGATCAGCGCGAACACGCCGAATCGGGGCTGCTCGGCGCTGTACTCGACAGCCTTAATCGTTCCAGCGGATTGCTTGTCGATGTCGTCAATCGCCGCGAGCAGCGACTTCTCATCGCTCGCCGCATAAAACTTCCCGCCGGTTTTCTCGACCGCCGGAATCCACAGACTGTCGGCAAGGCCGCCGCGCTGGAGGTTGTAATTCGTTCGAACGAAGTACACCGGAATCTGCGCCACGACTGCGCTGCGGATGATGTCGTCGAGCGATCGGCCGTGCACCATCGCGTTGGTATCTTCCCCGTCCGAGAAGATCACCATGAGGTTCCCGGCCGCATCGAGAAATCTGAACGTCCTGAACAACTCCACGCTCTGCTCAATGGCCGCGCCAATCAGCGTCTGCTGATCGGGAAAAAGCGAGAACTCACGAGGGTCGCTGATGAGCGAGAGGCTGACGAGCAGGTTGTCGTAGTCAGTGGTAAACGGCGTGACGACGTAGGCATTGGCGCCGAATTCGACGAGCGCCAGCAGATCGCGATAGCGTCCATCCTTGCGCATCTGCACGAATCGTTCGGCCGCGGCCACCGTCGTGAAGAATGCGCCATTGGTGGCCGTGGTCAGCTTATTGACCTGAAACGGACTGGTCATGCTGTTCGACGCATCAATCGTCAGGCAGATGCGGCGGCCAGGATATGTCGCCTCTCGCCGCACCAGCGGAGTGTGCGGATCAGCGAGCGCCAGACCGAGAAATGGCAATCCTGCGAGGAAGAGAAGCAGCGGAACGTGCACGAATTGCGTGACGGCCGAATGCGGCATCGAGCTCAGGACGGCAGGCACCATCACCTGGTTTCGCCCAGGACGTCTTCCGGCAGCAAATCGTCCGGCCAGCAGCACGACCGAGAACGCGGCGAACCCAATCAGCAGCAGCCACGACTCGCTGCGATGGGTGAACTGGAGGTTCTGAACCGTCAGCGCACGCCACTCACCGCCAATCGCTCGGGCCAGCGCAGAAAGAATCTCGGACGGGTACAACTGAGAAGGACCCTAGGGGCTGGTACGCACGACAAACGCCGACAGCCCTGAATCGGCAACCTCCTCGCCGTCGCGCAGCGCCGACACCGACCAGAAATACGTACCCGGCTCGAGCGGCACATCGTCGGGCCGGTTGACGGAGTTTGTCGGGATGTTGTTCTGCCGCCAGACGAGCACGTCGACCTCGTTCCAAACGCCAATCGAATAGCTGTCGGCGCCCTGGACGACGGTCCAGCTGAACGTTCTTGGCGCGCTGCCAACCGAGTCTCGAGCCGGGTTGACGTGATCGAGCCGCTGGGACCCCGCACCCCCGCGCGACGCGGCGGCCGCCGACGGCGACGCTTGCTGTGCCGCGCCGGGGTGTGTGCACGACGCGGTCATGACTGCGAGCGCGATCAACGCTCCCGTTTTCGACGCAAACCTCAAAAATTGCATTCACACTCCCGCAGGTTAGGAACGACTCGTATTCTACTGTCGAATTGCGGTCCATTCGACCGCTGGCCCGCACGCCGACCTGGCTGGTCTCTAGAATTTGCCCATGCCCACCTTTGGTCGCTCGATGCTCGACGGCTGGCTCCTCGACCCACACTGCACGTATTTGAACCACGGCACCGTTGGCGCTCCACCCAAACGCGTGCTGGCGAAACAGCAAGCGCTGCGGGACGAAATGGAGCGTCATCCGTCGCGGTTCATCCTTCGTGAGCTGCATCTCGAGCAGCCGGCGCCGTGGCGCGGCAAGTCACGTCTTCGCGAAGCGCTCGAGCAGATTGCGCCGTTCGTCGGGGCGGGCGCTGACGATCTGGCGTTCGTGCCGAACATCACCACTGGGATGAACGCCGTCCTGCGCTCGTTTCCGCTGGCCCCGGGCGATGAGGTCCTGATTACTGATCTGGCGTACGGCGGCATTGCCCGTGCGGCACAGTCGGTCACGCGCGAGCGCGGCGCCACACTCCGAATGGTCGACATGCCGTTTCCGCTCGTATCAGAGCAGCAGATCGTCGACACCATCGCGGGCGCGCTCACCTCGCAGACGAAACTCGTCATCGTGGACCATGTGACGGCGCAGACGGCGCTGGTGTTGCCGGTCGCCGCCGTCACCGCGCTGTGCCATGAGCACGGAGTCGCCGTTGCGGTCGATGGAGCGCACGCGCCTGGTTCGATCGCGGTTGACATCCGGTCGCTTGGGGCTGATTGGTACTGCGCCAACCTTCACAAGTGGGCACACGCGCCGCGGTCGTGTGGAATTCTCTGGGCGCGGGCCGATCATCAACCGTTCCTGCATCACCCGATTGCATCGTGGGGGTACGAGGGCGGCTTTCATGAGGAGTTCGATCACACCGCGACGAGCGATCCAACGAGCTTTCTCGCAGCGCCTGAGGGCATCGCGATCCTTCATGAGTGGGGGTTCGAGGACGTGCTCGCGTACATGCATTCACTGGCTTGGGATGCCGGGCAGATCCTCACGAAATGCTGGCGCACCAGGATTGACGCGCCGCGAGCCATGATCGGGGCCATGGTGACGGTGCCGCTGCCGGAGTCCGCTGGTTCGACTATCGAAGAAGCGACCGCGCTTAGATTGAAACTGCTCGTCGAGGATCGCATCGAAGTGCCGATTCACCCATGGCACGGCCGGCTGTGGACCCGTGTCTCGACACAGGTTTACAACGATCGATCTGATATCGAGCGACTGGCGACAGCGGTTACGCGACGGTGTAGCTGACCGCGCGTCTCTCCCGTGTCCAAAAGCTCTAACAAAGAGGGACGCGGAGGAATCTCACAGCAGAGCGCCACGGCAATCGCGCCGTCACCGCGTCGTGACAGGAACTTCGTAAACCTTCGGGGCTTCGTGCCTTCGTCGCCAACAGGCATCCAAAAAAACACAAGGGACGGCCCCGAAAGGAACCGTCCCTCAGACGAGAGCGACGAACGATCGATGCTACTGCTGTGCGCCGGTCGCGGGTTGCTGTTGCGGCGCGAGCGTGAACGTGAACGCGGTGAACTGCATTTCTTCCCACGTCTGTTCGCCCCAGTGCACGTCAACCTTGGCATCGGGGTTCGACTTGTTCGCCGCCGAATTGTCGTACCACGCCGAGGAGTGCAGCACCGTCCCCTTCGGCAGCTTCAACGGCTGCTTGAAGATGTAGTCGGTCTGCCAGTTGAAGTCGTAGTTCGGCACCGAGAGGATCACTTCGCTCCGACCATCCGGATACTTCGCCTCGATCTCCCAGCGTCGGCCACGCACGTGCGTATGCGGCAGCAGACTCCAGAGAATCATGTCGGTGTTCAGCGTCATCTCCGCATCGACTTTGGTGTTTGCGGCGCCGGCCGGCAGCGTGAAGTTCTGATTCACCAGCGCACCGATGATCGCTTCCTGCTTCGGCGCCTCGTTGGCAAACACGAACCCGATCCTGGAGCGATCGTGCGACGCCTTGCCGCGGGCGGTGTAGTGCATCTGGAAGACGAGAGTCGAACCGGCAGGCAGTCGCAACGCGCTACCCGGTTGGAAGACGCGTACCGACTGGCCCGGCGTGTAGCCACCCACGAACATTCCAGTGCCGGCATCGGGCGCGGGCCGATCGTTTGGCACGGCCTCGTGCGCCGCGGCAGCCTTCACTTCGTCCGGCTCCTCCATGTTCGGTGCAAACGTGAACGGTGCCTGCCGACGCTGCGGCTGTTGTGCCGCGCCATTGGCCGGCGCGCCGCCGGGCGCCGCATTCGCCGCAGCGGCCGGACGGGGCCGTTGTGGGGGACGCGCATACACGATGACGTGATGCACGACCGACGGATCGCCCGGTTTCACTTCGAACGCCTGAATCCACTTGTCTTCGGTGAAATTGGTCGGAATTTCGAAATACTTGTAGTCGATCGTGCCGTTCGCAGCGACCGGATAGTCTTCACCCAGCGCGAAGATCGCGTCGGGCTTTCCAATCGCCCATCCATCTGGGTAGACCGGCTGTGCCGGCAGATCCGCGGCGTTCCCCTCGGGGGCGCCCGCGCTCACCCAGTTGACGATGGTGTCCTTCTCCGCCTGGCTCAAGCGGCGATCGTTGAGGAACTCACCATGGGCAGGATCGGCGTGCCACGGCGGCATGGTGCCGCGTGTCACGTTCGTCGCAATCGAGCGCGTCCAGGGACGAGCGTCGGCGTAGGTCAGAAGCGACATCGGCGCGATCGCACCAGGTCGATGGCAGACCGTGCAATTCTTGTAGAAGATCGGCGCCACATCCTTCGTGAACGTGGGCGCAGTGGCTGCAGTGCCCTGTGCATTGGCGGCGCTTGCTGCGGCCAAGGTCAGGCCCATCACCAAAGCGAACATCTGGCCTTTCATGAAACTCCTCAGTGGAATGGAGAACCGCTCAGGGGTCCGGCTAATGGCCGTTCTGATTCGGAATACTGTCAGGGCTCCGGAATCGTCGCGACCAGAACGGTTCTAACAGTATGAGCTAAGACGACGATCATCGGCATTGAGTTCCGGGCAAATACCAGTCCTTGGCGTTTTAAACGCTCTCGAAAACAGCGACGCGCGTTGTCGGAAGAAAGCGCTGAAGCGCAGCCGACAAGCGGCCGACATCGACTGGTTTGGTGACGTAGTCATTCATCCCGACGTCGAGACAGCGTTCTCGATCCCCCTGCATCGCGTTCGCCGTCAGCGCTACGATGGGCACCCTCGCGCATGTTCCTGAGAGGCGCCTTATGCGCCGAGTCGCTTCGAAGCCATCCAGCTCGG
>Ga0207707_10004915_pt1 | contig 11749 bp, 13 predicted proteins | sample KBSC83BmetaG_FD_184336 | JGI IMG/M metagenome (GOLD analysis project Ga0207707, IMG submission 184336) | Corn rhizosphere microbial communities from Kellogg Biological Station, Michigan, USA - KBS C8-3B metaG (SPAdes) (version 2) | ecosystem: Host-associated > Plants > Roots > Rhizosphere ... | reverse complement strand
CTGCCTCGACATCGTCAAGGACCGCCACGACGGGTCGCTCGCCTACCGGAAGAGCTGCCGGATGATGATCTGCGGCTCGTGCGGGATGCGGATGGACGGTGCGGCCGTGCTCGCGTGCAAGGTGCGCATGTACGACATCGCCCAGGAGGGGCGCGTCCCGGTCATCTCGGCGATGGGGAACCTGCCGATCGTCAAAGACCTGGTCGTCGACATGGGGCCGTTCTGGGAGAAGTTCAGGTCGGTCGACCCGTTCCTGCAGCCGGGCTACCAGGAGCCGCCGGACGGCCGCGAGCACCTGATCCGCCAGGAGCGGATGAACGTGATCCACAAAGAGGCGCTCTGCATCAACTGCGGCTGCTGCGTCTCCGAGTGCAACGCGATGGAGTCCGACCCGCAGTTCACCGGCCCGCAGGCGCTCGTCAAGGCGATGCGCTTCGTCGGCGATCCGCGCGACGGCGAGAAGCTCGCGCGCCTCGAGAAGCTGAACGGCGAGCACGGCATCTGGGAGTGCACCCGCTGCTACTTCTGCAACGAGCGCTGCCCGAAGAACATCGACCCGCGCGACGCGATCGCGAAGCTGGGCGCCGAGTCGATCAAGGAGGGCATCGACCGAGACATGGGCGCGAAGCACGCGAAATGGTTCGTCACGTCGGCGAAGACGACCGGGTGGCTCCGTGAGACCGAGCTCGTGCCGAAGACGCAGGGCGTCGTCGCCGCGATCAAGCAGACGAGGTTCGCGCTCGACCTCGCGGTCAAAGGGAAGGTGCCGCCGCCGTTCCCGCCGCACGTCGCGAAGGACGTGCGCGAAGCGCGGCGCCTCTACGACCTGACGGTGCGCGAGTCCGGCCGCCGCGGTTACGACGGCATCGTGCAGGGCGAGCACGCGCTCGGGCGCCTCGCGCACGGCCACTCCGGCGAGGAGACCCTCGAAGAGATCTACGACCGGCCCGGCTCGTTCACGCGGCCGTACCTCCCGGACGACGCGGCATGAAGAAGGTCGCGTACTACAAGGGCTGCCTTGCGTCGCTCTCGGCGAAGGAGCTCGACTACGCGACGCAGGCGCTCGCGCCGAAGGTCGGGCTGGAGCTCGTCGAGCTCGAGTCCGTCACGTGCTGCGGGGCCGGCGACATCCACGAGGCGGAGCCCGACTACTACCTCCACCTGAACGCGCGGATCCTCTCCTATGCCGCCGCGGAGGGCGTCGACACGCTGCTCACGGTCTGCAACGTCTGCACGCTCAACCTGCGCCAGGCGAACTTCGTGCTGATGGGCGACTCCGAGGTGCGCGCGCGCGTGAACGAGAACCTCGTCTCGGTCGGCGTCCCCGCCTACGAGCGCGACATCGACGTGCGGCATCTCCTCTGGGAGATCGCCGAAGGCGAAGGCTACGAGCTCTTGAAGTCGGCGGCGCACCGTGGGCTGAAGGGGCTCAAGGTCGCGCCGTTCTACGGCTGCCAGATCCTGCGCCCGTCGAAGATCAACGGCTTCGAGGACCCCGACCGGCCGTGGTCGCTCGAGCGGATCATCGAGGCGTGCGGCGGCGAGGCGATCGACTACCCGGCGAAGATCAAGTGCTGCGGCTTCCCGATCATCCAGGCGCGCGAGGAGACCGCGCTCGGCGAGCTGATCCAGCCGATCGAGCAGGCGTACGAGGCCGGCGCCGACGCGATCGTGACGCCGTGCCCGCTCTGCCACCTTTCCCTCGACGCGTGGCAGTCGAAGCTGAAGGCGGCGACCGGCCGTGACTTCAAGATGCCGATCCTGCACCTCTCGCAGCTCGTCGGCGTCGCCGCGGGCGTCCCGGAGGCGGAGTTGAAGTTCAAGCGGCACGTCGTCTCGATGAAGCCGGTCATCGAGAAGCTCCAGATCTGACCTTCCTCTGGATCGTCCTCGCGCTCGCCGCGCTCCTCGCCGTCTACGGCGCGCTCGAAGCCGGCTGGGTCCGCCTCCGGACGGTCGAGCTGCGCATCGACGGCCTGCCGGCAGAGCTCGACGGCGTGCGGATCGCCCATCTCTCGGACTTCCATCTCGGGCTGCCCTCGCTCGGCGAGCGGGCGTCGGCGCGCGCAGTCGCGTGGGTCGCGGAGCGCCGGCCCGATCTCGTGTGCATCACAGGCGACCTCGTCTCGCGCCACCGCGGCGAGAAACGCCTGACGCAACTTCTCGAGCGCCTGCCGGAGGAGACGTATGTCGTGCTCGGCAACCACGACTTCGCCATCTCACGCGACCCGTTCTCGCAGCCGGTCCAGCTCGTCGAGCTGTCGCGTGGGCACCTCCTGTCCGACGAGTCCGTCGCGGCGGACGTGCGCGGTGTCCGCGTCGAGGTCGCGGGCGTCGATCCGCGGTCGTGGCTCGGCAAGCGTGCAAGTGGGTTCGGGCCGGGGGAGGCGCCCTTCCGGCTGCTGCTCTGCCATTTTCCCCGTGTGCTCGACCGCGTCGACGACGGGCGGTGGCACCTGATCCTGTCGGGCCACCTGCATGCGGGCCAGATCGTCCTCCCGTACGGCCGTCGGAACCGGCTGCTGCTGGCGCATCCGCAGTCCGACTACCGGTACGGCGTCTACCGGCGCGGGACGACGGCCATGCACGTCTCGCCCGGGCTCGGGACGACGTTCGTCCCGTTCCGCTTCTTCGCCCGCCCGGAGGCGACCGAACTCGTTCTACGATCTGGGGGATGACGATCTCGCCGGAGGTGCTGGGCCGCTACGCAGCCGACGCGGCCGCGGAAGTGCCTGGCGTCCACACGAAGCAGCGCCGGGGAGCGCGCGTCGCGGGCAGCGAAGTCGAGGTGCATCTCGTCGTCGACTACGGGGCCGACATCCCGCAGGTCGCAGCCGAGGTGCAACGCCGTGTCGTCGACTACCTCCGGCGGATGGCCGACCTGACGCCGACCGCAGTGAACGTCGTCGTCGACGACGTGCAGAGAAAGTAACGCCGTGCCGCCGCATCTCACCGGCCTCACGAAGCTGACGCTCGAGACCGCACCGACGGTCTGTCACGAGTGCATCTGGTGGCAGACGCGCGGACGCCGGACGACCGACAAGGGCCGGTGGATGGAAAAGATCGAGCTCGACTTCGGCGCGTGGGGCACCGTCTACTACGATTCCGACCGCCGTGTGCTCGGGTCGATGCAGTACGGCCCCGCCCAGGCGTTCCCGCGCGCGTTCGAGTTGCCGGGCGGCCCGCCGTCGGACGGCTCGATCCTCGTCACGTGCGCGTACCTCGTCGACCCGTCGAGCCCGTGGGTGCTGCAGTCGCTCTTCCTCGCCGCGATCGGAGAGGCGCGCGACCGCGGTGCGGCGTGCCTCGAAGCGTTCTCGTACCGCTACGCGGAGCGCGAGTCGAGCTACGAGCGCTTCCGCGTCCACCGCACGGTGTTCCCGCAGGACTTCCTGGCCGACTTCGGCTTCCAGGTCGTGCGCTCGGCCGGCCGTGTCGGTCTGTCGCGGCTCGAGCTCGGCGGCCTGCAGCCTGTGGAGGAGGGGAGACGCGAGAAGGTGCTCGCCGTCGTGCGCAGCGCGTTCGGCGTGCCCGAGCGCGAGCCTATTCCCGCGCCTCGCCCCTAGGGTGTCTGACACCCACGGTGTCAGACACCTCTGAGCACCGTGAGCGAATCCACCAGCGCATCATCGGTGTCCAACCCTGGACCTCCGGAGTGAGGCAACCCGCCGACCTCGAGGATCAACGGAACATCGAACGTGCGAACCGGCCCGAAGTCGACGTTGCCGCGGCCGAGTGGCAAGTGGTGGTTCGTCTCAGGTAACGGCGTGTCCGAGACGTGCACGAGCGTGATGCGCTCACGCAGCGCGAGGAAGCGTTCGACGTCCTCGGCGCCGGTGTGGTTCACGTCCCACACGAACCCGAGCCCGGGCACGGCGTCGAGCAGCGCCTCGATGTCCGACGGCTCGACGAGCAGGCGATGCCCGGGCGCGTTGTGCTCGACCGCGAAGATGAGACCGGCCTCCTCCGCGACCGAGAGCGCCTCGGTGAAGTCGGCGGCGAGGTGCGTGGCCGCCTCGCTCGGGCCGACCGGATGCACGTGGACGCGCAGGAAGCCGATCGCCTCGATCGCGGAGAGGTTCGCGCGGAGCATGCGCGCCAACGTCCCCGGCTCGCCTTCGTGGCGCACGAGCATCTCGAGCACGGGCTCGAGGCCGTTGTCGTCGAACAGCGCGCCGAGCTCCTCGGGCTCGATCCCCAGCTCGTCCTGGATCTCGCCCGGGCGGTTGCTGCGGATCTGCACCGTGTCGAAGCCGGCCGACGCTGCGAACGCGAGCTCCTGTGCGGGCGGCCGCCAGTTGCCGCCGGTGAGGCGGCCGAAGAACCGCCCCAGCATCCCGACGTCCACTAGGCGGCGAGACGGTCGCGCGCGAGCACGAGCTGGGCGATCTGGATCGCGTTCAACGCGGCGCCCTTGCGCAGGTTGTCGCACGCCAGGAAGAGCGCGAGCCCGCGGCCGACCGTCGGGTCGCGCCGGATGCGCCCGACGAGCACGTCGTCGCCGCCGGCCGCCTTCCCGGGGGAGGGGAAGTTGTCGAGCCGCACCGACGGTGCGGCGCCGAGGATCGCCTTTGCCTGCTCGGGCGTGAGCTCGTCCTCGGTCTCGACCCACACGGCTTCCGCGTGCCCGACCATGACCGGCACCCGGATGCACGTCGCCTGGATCGGCAGCTCGGGAAGCTCCAGGATCTTCTGCGTCTCGGCGCGGAGCTTCGACTCCTCGTCGAACTCCTCACCGTCGAAGTCCCAGTCCATTCGGAGGTCGTGATCCGCTTGCGTCTCGTTGCGCAGGCGCTCCATCGACTGGGCCCCGGCGCCCGAGACGGACTGGTACGTGGCGATGCGCACGCGGGTGAGGCCCACGGCGTCGTGGAGCGGTTTCAGCACGCAGGTCAGCGGGATCGTGCAGCAGTTCGGGTTGGCGATGATCTCGCCGGTCGCGCGGTCGCCGTTCACCTCGGGCACGACGAGCGGGTAGCGCGGGTCGAGCCGGTAGGCCGACGACTTGTCGATCGCGACGGCGCCGCCGGCCACGGCGTGCGGCACGAGCTCGCGCGACGCCCCGGTGCCGACGGAGAAGAGGAAGAGGTCGACATCGCCGCGTGAAAGGGCCCCTGGTGTCGCTTCCTCGACGGTGAAACGGCCAAGCTGCTTCCCGGCTGACCGAGCGGATGCGAAGACGCGCACGTTCTCGTAGCCCTCGCGCTCGAGCAGCTCGAGCGTGACGGTTCCGACGGCACCGGTCGCGCCGACGACGCCGATCGTGGGTTCACCCACCGACGCGCTCCTCGGCATAGGCGCGGAAGCGCTCGTGGACCGCCTGAACTGCACGCTCGACCTCGGATGCGCGGATCACGCAGGAGACGCGAATCGACGACGTGGAGATGATCTCGATGTTGATCCCTGCCTCGGCGAGGGCGTCGAACATGTCGGCGGCGACGCCCGGGTGGCTCTTCATTCCCGCTCCGATCAGCGAGACCTTCGCGATCTCCGCGTCCTGCTCGACGTGGGCGCCGCCGAGGTCGGCGCAGATGCGCTCGAGCATCGGCCCGGCGACGGGCACATCGGTCTTCGGCAGCGTGAACGAGATCGTCGCCTCGCCGTTTCGCGAGCTGTTCTGGACGATCATGTCGATGTTCACGCCGGCCGCTGCGAGCTCGCGGAACACCTGCGCTGCGACGCCCGGCCGGTCGGGCACGCCGATGATCGACACCTTCGCCTCCGAGGTGTCGTGCGTGACGCCGGAGATGATCGCCTTCTCGAGCACCAGGTCGCCCTCCTCGCCGATCCAGGTCCCCGCGCCGTCGACGAACGTCGACCGCACACGGAGACGGACACCGTAGCTGCGCGCGATCTCGATCGAGCGGAGCGCCATCACCTTCGCGCCCGAGGCCGACATCTCGAGCATCTCCTCGTAGCTGACCGTGTCGAGCTTCAGCGCGTCGGGGACGATCCGTGGGTCGGCGGTGAACACACCCGGGACGTCGGTGAAGATCTCGCAGGCGTCGGCGCCGAGCGCCGCGGCCAGTGCCACCGCGGTCGTGTCGGAGCCGCCGCGGCCGAACGTCGTCACGTCGTGGGTCGACGACGACACGCCCTGGAAGCCGGCGACGAGCACGATCTTGTCCTGCTCCAGCGCATCGTGGATGCGCGTCGCGCGCACCTCGACGATCTTCGCCTTGGTGTGGCTCGCGTCCGTGACGATGCCCGCCTGCGAGCCCGTGAACGACACCGCCTCGGCGCCGAGGTCGTGGATCGCCATCGCGCAGAGCGCGTTCGAGATGCGCTCGCCCGTCGACACGAGCATGTCGTACTCGCGCGGGTGCGGCGCCGGCGAGACCTCGTGTGCGAGCCGGATCAGCTCGTCCGTCGTGTGGCCCATCGCGGAGAGGACGGCGACGACCTTTGCGCCTTCCTCGTGGGCCGCCACGAGCCGCGACGCGACCCGCTTCAGCTTGTCGGTGTCCCCGACGGAAGTACCGCCGAACTTCATCACCACGAGCCCGGGGGTGCGGCCGAGGAGCTGGACGCTCGGGACCGCCTCGAAGTGAAGCGTGGTCATTCTGCGACAGTGTAGGGATGAGGCTGCGGCGTCCTTCGTCGCTTCGGGAGTGGGTCGCGCTCGGCTACGGCGTGGTCGGGATCGGGCTGCTGCCGTGGGCGTTCTGGCTCTCGTCGTCGCTCCCGGCGACCCATCAGTCCGCGCATTGGGACCTGGCGTGGTCCGGGTTCGATCTCGGCCTCGCCCTCTGTTTCATGGGGACGGCCGTCGCGGCGTATCGCCGCGCGATCGCGTGGGCGGGAGCGTTTGCGGCGGCGACCGGGACGTTGCTCCTCGTCGACGCGTGGTTCGACGTGATCCTCGAGAGCCACGGCAACGAGCGCGGGACGGCGATCTTCGAGGCGGTCGCCTTCGAGTTGCCGGCGGCGGCCGTCTGTTTCTGGATCGCGTTTCGGACGGAGCGCTTCGTCTCGCGCGCGCTACATCTCGCGCCGGCCGGAGAGGGCGCGGCCGAGGGTGACCTCGTCCGCGTACTCGAGGTCCCCACCGACGGGGAGCCCGCTCGCGAGACGGGTGACGCGGACGCGACCGCGTAGCCGGTCGGCGAGAAACGCCGCAGTCGCTTCGCCGGTCATGTTCGGGTTCGTCGCGAGCACGACTTCCTGCACGCCGTTCGCCTCGACCCGGCGGAACAGCTCGTCGATGCGGAGGTCGCTCGGCTCGACGCCGTCGAGCGGCGAGAGCGCGCCGCCGAGGACGTGGTAGAGCCCGCGGAACTCGTGCGTCCGCTCGAGCGAGACGACGTCCACCGGCTGCTCGACGACGCAGATCAGCGCGTGGTCGCGACGCTGGTCGAGGCAGATCCCGCAAAGCTCCTCCTCGGTCAGGTTCCCGCACTCACGGCAGAAGCGGACGCGCTCCTTCACCTCCTGGAGCGCCGACGAGAGCGCGAGCGCCTCGTCCGCCGGTCGCTGGAGGATGTGGAACGCGAGCCGCTGCGCCGTGCGCGCACCGATCCCGGGGAGGCGGGTCAGCTGCGCGACGAGGTTCTCGACGGACGGGCTGAACACCGCGCCATTGTGCCCAGCGGGGTCGGCTACCCAGGGCATGCCTGGTTGCGGCCCGGCTGGTGCCAGGCACCGTGACGGAAGACGCACAAGACTGAGCCGGATCAGTGACGAACGGGGCGAAAGTGCGATGCAGCCTGGACGGCGGTTCAGCCATGTCCGGTGCCAGGCACCGTCACGAACTGCGCACAGCTACAGGCCCGGAAGGAGCCCGCCGAGGTCCGGCGGGAGCATGCCTTTCATCTTCGCCTCGACCTTGGCGTGCGCGGCGCGGAGCGCCTCGTTCGCGGCGGCGAGCACCAGGTCGGCGAGCATCTCCGGGTCGTCGGGATCGATCGCCTTCGGGTCGATGCGTAGCTCCTTCAGCTCGCCCGACGCGCTCGCGACGACGGTCACCATGCCGCCGCCGGCGGAGGCCTCGGCGGTCTCCTTGGCCGCCTCCTCCTGCAGCTGCTGCATCTGCTCCTGCATCTCCTGGGCCTGCTTCAGCAGGGCGTTCATGTCGAAGCTCATTCGTTGTCCAGCTCCCTCGCGTCAAAGGTGCTCTTCATCAACTCGACGACGTCCTCCTCGGTCGCGGGCACGTCGTCCTCCGAAAGCTCGTGCCCATGGTCACCGAGCGCGAAATCGACCGCGAGCTTCCTGCCCGTCACCTCGTACAGCGCCTCGCGCAGCATCGCCGCGTTCTTCGGATCCTCGGCGAGCTTCAAATGGAACGACGCCGTCTGCGGGAACTCGAGCGTCAGCGTGTCGCCCGCGAGCGCCGACGGATGCGCCTCGGCGAGCGTCTTGCCGATCGGGATCGACCGGGACTCGACGGCAGGCAGGATCGTTCTTCGCCACGCCTCCTGAAGCTGTTCGAGCTCCACGCGCAACGGATCCTGGCGCAACGGCTCCGGGTTGTTGTTTAGCTTCGCTACCGGGTCGTCCGTTGCGCTAGCTCTTTCTAGCGTTTCGCCGGAGGCGAAATGCCATTCCTCCAACCTCTCGAGGCGAAATGCAAGCGCTTCCCGCGATAGATCAGACGAAGCCCGCGTGACCTTGACGAGAGCGAGCTCGAGCGGCAGGCGTGGGTCGCCGCCTTGGCGCATGTCGTCGACCGCGACGGCAAGCAGATCGATGAGCCGCACGACGGTGGCCGGCGGCAGCTGGTTCGCCTGTTCGCGCAAGCGTTCCTTCGCCTCGTCGGTGACGGGGATCGACTCGGGCACTTCGTGCATGTGCTGGACGAGCAACAGGTGACGCAGATGCTCGAGCAGGTCGAGCACGAGCCGGCCGAGATCCTGGCCCTGCGACGAGAGCTCTTCGAGGAAGAGGAGCGCCTCGGCGGTCTCGCTCGCGGCGACCATGTCGACGAGGCGGAACAGCACCTCGTCCTCCACGGCCCCGAGCAGCTGCAGGACATCCTGGACGGTGATCGCGCTGCCGGTCGCGGCCGCGAGCTGGTCGAGCGTCGACTCCGCGTCGCGGTAGGCGCCACGGCCGCCGCGCGCGATCAGCGCGAGCGCGGCATCGGGGACGTCGATCTCCTCGGCGTCGGAGATGAGCCTGAGCTTCCGCACCAGGTCGGGTAGGCGCGGCCGCTGGAAGACGAAGGTCTGGCAGCGTGAGCGGACGGTCGCCAGCACCTTCTGCAGCTCGGTCGTGCAGAAGATGAACATGAGGTGGGGCGGCGGCTCCTCGATCAGCTTCAGGAGGGCGTTCCACGCGGGATCCGTCAGCTGGTGCGCCTCGTCGAGGATGTAGACCTTGTATTGCCCCTCGACTGGCTGCAGCACGACGCGCTCGCGGATGTCGCGGATGTCGTCGATCCCGCGCTGCGACGCGGCGTCCATCTCGATCACGTCGAGCGAGGTGCCGCTCGCGATCGCGACGCAGGCGTGGCAGGTGCCGTCCGGCGTGGGTGTCGGGCCGTGCGCGCAGTTGACCGCCTTCGCGAGGATGCGCGCGAGCGACGTCTTGCCGGTGCCGCGCGGGCCGGCGAACAGGTAGGCCTGGCGGATCTTGCCCTGCTCGACCGCGTTCGTGAGCGTCCGCACGACCGCTTCCTGCCCGACCACCTCTGCGAAGGTCTGGGGGCGGTACTTGCGGTAGAGCGCGGTCACGCGTCGATTCTCGCAGTTACGGGACGGCTGCGACCGGCGCATCCGCCACGAACGGCGGCCCGGGCTCGGACGCCTGATCGGCGTGGGCGGCGTTGCGCAGGGGAAGCCGAAGCTCGAAGACGGCGCCGCCGACCGGTGCGTTCCGTGCAGCGCACGAGCCGTCGTGGGCACGCGCGATCGCTGCGGCGATCGACAGCCCCAGCCCGACGCCGCCCTCGCGGCGCGAGCGGGAGACGTCCGCCCGGGCGAACCGCTCGAAGATCCGCTCGAGGACGGTCGGGTCGATGCCGGCTCCGCCGTCCGAAACGGACAGCACGACGTCGTCCGCCTCGCCCCGCGCCGACAGCTCGATCAGGTCGTATTCCGCGGTGTGCTGGACGGCGTTCTCGAGCAGCGCGTCGAGCGCCGCGCGAAGCCAGGTCTCGTCGGCGTACAACACGACGTCGACGACGGGCCCGAGCCGCCAGGCGCGGGGCGCGACGTCCGCCCACCGCATGACCACGTCCTCGACGAGAGGGACGAGCGGCACCGGGCCCCGGTCGAGCCACTCGCCGCGCTCGGCTCGGGTGAGGAGCAGGATGCGATCGATCAGCCGCTCCATCCGGGTCAGCTCCTCCGACACGACGTCCACCTCGCGGTCGTTCGGGCCGACTCGCCGCGCCAGCAGGTCGAGATGGCCGCGGGCGATCGTGACCGGTGTGCGGAGCTCGTGCGAGACGTTCTGGACGAGACGCTCCTGCTGCTCGAGCAGGGCGGCGCGCTCTCCGGCCAGCCGCTCGACGGTCTGGTGCATCAACATGCGTCGCCGCGCGTGCCACACCATTGCGAGGAACATCGCGGACATCAGCGGGACCTCGAACAGCTCGCCCCAGAGCTGCAGGCCCTCGAACGCATCCGCGAGAATCGATGCTCCGGTGCCGATGACGACTGCTCCGAGGACGACCCCGGTGACGGTGGTCGACCACACGCGGAAGCCGTACAGCAGCGTCAGCGTGATCCAGATCACGTGGAAGGGGATCGTCTCCCACGACGGCCACCCGATCATCGCCGCGAGGCAGACGACGGCCAGCAGGCCCCAGGCGATCTCGACCTTGCTAGGCGGCCACGCGATATCCGGCATTCCTCACCGTTTCGATCGCCTCGGCCGAGCCGAGCTTCTTGCGAAGCCGCCGCACGCACACGTCGACGACGTTCGAGCCCGGATCGAAGCTGTAGCCCCAGACCTCGGACAGCAGGCGTTCCCGGCTCACGATCTCACCCGGGTGGCAGACGAGGTGGTACAGCAGGCGAAACTCGCGGTCGGAGAGGTCGACGATGCGATCGCCGACCTGCGCTTGCCGGCGGGCGAGGTCCAGTTGGACGACACCTGCGCGGAGCCGGGAGCCGTCGGTGGAGTCGCCCCCGTACCGGAGGTGGACCCGCACACGCGCCACGAGCTCGTCGAACGAGAACGGCTTCGCCAGGTAGTCGTTCGCACCGAGATCGAATCCGCGCAGCTTCGTCGGCAGGTCGGAGCGCGCAGAAAGGATGAGGACCGGCACGTCGCCCCGCGCCTGCCGTAGCTCCGACAGGACGCGCAAGCCGTCGAGCCGCGGCAGCAGCAGGTCGAGGATCACGAGCTCGTACGGGCCCTCGAGCGCGAGCCGCAACCCGGCCGCACCGTCCTCGGCGGCATCCACCACGAAGCCCTCCGCCTCGAGCCCTAGCCGCAGGAAGTCGAGGATCCGGGGCTCATCCTCGATGACGAGAATGCGCATCCCCGCGCCGACCCTACAACGCGGCGCGGGGATGTGTACAGCCGACCTACGCGGCGACGCGGTCGCGGATGCGCTCGGGCAGTGCGGAGAGCTCGGCGACGCGCGTCACGCGGTGCCGACGATCGGCATGCAGTGCGTGCGTCAGGAAGTGTGCGAGCGCATAGACGAGGACGGCCGCCAGAACGGCGTTCGTGATGATGAAGGTGGTGAGTGTCATGCCGGGAGCGTTGCCCGGCTTCCTGAACGCCACTCCTGAGAACCCTGAGAAGTGACAGTGGAATGACGCCCAGATGACACTTTCGTCACAAACGAGGCGCC
>Ga0207707_10004908_pt1 | contig 11756 bp, 7 predicted proteins | sample KBSC83BmetaG_FD_184336 | JGI IMG/M metagenome (GOLD analysis project Ga0207707, IMG submission 184336) | Corn rhizosphere microbial communities from Kellogg Biological Station, Michigan, USA - KBS C8-3B metaG (SPAdes) (version 2) | ecosystem: Host-associated > Plants > Roots > Rhizosphere ... | reverse complement strand
AACTCCCAGGGCCGGTTCCCGTACGACCGGCTGATCGAGAAGTTCCCGCTTGACCAGGTGAACGAGGCGCTTGAGGCCTCGCACCGCGGCGACGTCATCAAGCCGGTGCTGACCATGCCCGAGTAACCCGAGTAATCAGCGCCCGGTAGTCTTCGCCGGTGACCGTTGACCGCGAGCGGCTGCTCGTCGAGCTAGTGGACCCGGCTGGCAAGGCCCTTGGCGCCTGCCCGGTCAGCGCGGCGCACACCGCGCCCGGCCGCCTGCACCGCGCGTTCTCCGTGGTGCTCTACGACCCCGCGGGCCGTGTGCTAGTGCAGCAGCGCGCGGCCGTCAAGACGCGCTTCGCGCTGCGCTGGTCCAACACGTGCTGCGGGCACCCCGCGCCCGGCCAGGACCCGGCGGCGGCCGCGGCGATCCGGCTGGCCGAGGAGCTCGGCATCACCGCGGCGCGGACCACGCCGCTCGCCGAGGCCGGCGTGCTCCGCTACCGCGCCGAGGACGCCGCGACGAAGCGCGTCGAGCACGAGTGGGACCACGTGTTCGTCGCCACGCTCACCGACGGCGCGCCCGCGCCCGACGAGAGCGAGGTCAGCGCGGTCCGGTGGGCGAGTCCCGGCCCGCTCGCCGCCGAGATCGCCGCGCGGCCAGCCGAGTTCACCCCGTGGTTCGCGGGCGTGCTCGACCTGGCGGAAAAGGCCGGGCCCGGCCGCTTACGGGCCGAGGACCGCGGCGACCGCCTCGATCTCGACCAGCTGGTCCTGGTAGCCGAGCACGGTGACGCCGAGCAAGGTGCTCGGCACGTCGTGCGCGCCGAACGAGTCCCGCACCACGTCCCAGGCCTCCACCAGGTCCTGCTGCCTGCTGGAGGCGACCAGGACCCGGGTGCTGATGACGTCTTCCACGGTCGCGCCGGCGTCCGCGAGGGCGGTCCGCAGGTTCTCGAACGCCTTCGCGGCCTGGCCGGCGTAGTCGCCCACGGCCGCGGTCGAGCCGTCCTCGTTCAGCGGGCACGCGCCGGCGAGGAAGATCAGCCGCGCCTCGGCGGGCGCGGTGGCGGCGTAGGCGTACTCGGCGACGCCGGACAAGGTCGCCGAGCGGATCAGCGTGACAGCACTGGGCATGCCCGGCAGACTACCGCTTGGCCGCGGGCGGATTTTCTTCAGTAATCGCTAAGAATCCCGGCCGGTTTATGCTGCGGACGCATGGCGTCCTACCGTGTATGCGTGACATCTCCGCAGGTTTCCGTGCTCGTGGTCGAGGACGACCCGGGTATCGCTACGCAACTGGTTCGCGGCCTCGAACGGGCCGGCTACACGGCAGACAGCGTTGCCATGGGCGCGGAGGCGCTGCGGCGTCCCGCGTCCGACGTGGTGCTGCTCGACCTTGGGCTGCCCGATGTGGACGGCATCGACGTGTGCCGCCGGCTCCGGGCCGGCTCGGACGCCGCGATCATCGTGGTGACGGCGCGCGGCGAGGAGGCCGACCGCGTGCTCGCGCTCGACGAGGGGGCCGACGACTACCTGGTCAAGCCGTTCGGGCTGGCCGAGCTGCTCGCCAGGATCCGCGCCGTGCTGCGGCGCGGCCAGCGGTCCGGCAGCAGCGGGGGCACACCCGAGGTGCTGCGGCACGGGCCGCTGATGGTCGACCTGCGCACCCGCAAGGTGACGATGACGGGCACCGAAGTGGCGCTGACGCCCAAGGAGTTCGCGATCCTCGAGTGCCTGGCCACCGACCCCGGGCGGCTCATCAGCCGGCAGGAGATCGTCGAGCGGGCCTGGGACGAGCACTGGTACGGGCCGACCAAGGTGCTCGACGTGCACCTGGCGGCGCTGCGCCGCAAGCTCGGTGACCCCTCGCTCATCGAGACCGTGTACGGCCACGGCTTCCGGCTGGCCGACCGCCCGGTTGCGCTGGAGGCGGAAAGCTTATGACCAGGCGGGTGGCCGCCGCGCTGCTCGTGCTGACCCTTGCGCTCCTGGTCGCGGCGGTGGTGCCGCTCGCGCTCGGCGCCATCGCGCACGAGCGTGACTCGTTCATCGAGGACACGGCGCGCACCGCCGCCTCCATCGCCGGCATCGCGGAGGAGCGGCTCGGCGACGGCGTTGCCGATGACCCCGCGCTGTCGGCGGCGCTCGTGACCGCCGCCCGCCAGGGCGACGAGCTCCTCCTGCTCAACTCCCGCGGGGTCGTCGTCGTCCGTCAGGGGTCTCCGCGGGACGCGGTCTGGCGGCAGCTCGTCGCCCAGTCCACGCTGCAGAACGAACCCACCACCGAGCTGACCAATGACCGGGTCGTCGCCGTGCAGACGGTGTGGGACGACGGCAAGCTCAGCGGGACCGCGATCGGCACGCTGGTGCTCGAACGGCCCACCGGGCCGCTCAACCAGAACATCGCGAACCTGTGGCTCTACCTGGTCGGGCTCAGCGGCGCCGCGATGGTCGCGGCGGTGCTCATCGCCGCCTACTTCGCCCGCTGGGTCGGCAGGCCGCTCGCCCGGCTCGACGCCGCCGCGCGCAAGATCGCCGACGGCGACCTCACGGTCCGCGCCAAGACCGGGTACGGCCCGCCCGAACTGCGCCGGATGGCCGCCACGTTCAACATGATGGCCGGCCGGCTCGAGGCCCTCGTGCACGGCCACCGGGCGATGCTCGCCGACGCCTCGCACCAGCTCCGCACGCCGCTGACCGCGCTGCGGCTCCGCCTCGACCTGCTCGCGGCGGACTCCGCGCCCGCCGCGGCCGCCGAGCTCGCCGGCGCGCAGGAAGAGATCGCCCGGCTGTCCCGGCTCGTGGACGGCCTGCTCGCCACCGCCCGGGCCGAGGCCGTCACCGACCAGCTCGAGCAGATCGACGTGATGGAGGCGGTCAGCGAGCGGGTGGCGGCCTGGCAGCCGGTGGCCAATGGCAACGGGGTCAAGCTGCTGACCGAGGCGCCGCCGTCCCCGGCCCCGCTGGTCGCCCTCGGCGCCGGGCACCTCGACCAGATCCTCGACAACCTGCTCGACAACGCGATCGACGCCATCGTCGGCGAGGGCGGAATCGTCCGCGTCTCGGTCGCGCGGACGGACACCGGCACCCGGCTGACCGTCGCCGACGACGGACCCGGGATGACCCCGCAGGAGCGGTCCCGGGCCTTCCTGCGGTACACCACGGGCAGTCAGAACGGCACCGGGCTCGGCCTCGCGATCGTGCACCGGCTGGTCACCGCCAACGGCGGGACGATCAAGCTCGCCGACACCCCGGGCGGCGGACTCACCGTCGAGGTGGAGTTCCACGGCAACGACGAGGTGTAGCCCGCCACATGGGTAAACGCCCTGTTAAAGGTCTGGCTACGCACCGCGAGTGTTATTTAGGCTCTTCCGCATGGCGCAACACTGGTGGAAACCCGCATGGTCCGTACCCGCCGCGATGCGAGCGGTGCGCGCGACCGTGGTCGTTCCAGCGCTCTTCGCGGTCACGTTCAAGGTGGTCGCGGACCCGCAGATGGCGCTGTTCGCGACGTTCGGCGGGTTCGCGACGCTGGTGATCGCCAACTTCAGCGGCTCGCGGCGGGACAAGCTCGCCGCGCACGCGGGACTCGCCGTCTCCGGCAGCCTGGCGCTGATCATCGGCACGCTCGCCAGCGGGACCACCTGGCTCGCCGCGGTCGTCACGATCCCCGTCACGTTCGCGATCTTCTTCGCGGGGATCGGCGGACCGAACGCCGCCTCCGGGTCCACCGCCGCCATGTTCGCCTACGTGCTCCCGGTCGCCTCGGCCGGCGGCGCCGCCACGATCCCGAGCCGCCTCGAGGGCTGGTGGCTGGCGTCGGCCGCCGGGACGATCGCCGTACTGCTGCTTTCGCCGCGCGCGCCAGGCAGCCGACTGCGGGCGGCCGCCGCCGACCTGGCTGGGGAGCTCGCCAGCACGGTGCGCGCCGCCGCGGCGGGCGAGTCATGCAAACCGGAGGCGGTGCGGGCCGCTAAGGACCGGCTGCGGGCCACGTTCACCGCCGCGCCGTACCGGCCGACCGGCCTCGCCACCCCGGACCAGGCGCTGTCCAGGCTCGTCCAGCAGCTTGACTGGGGCGCGACGCAGGCGGGCGACGCGTTCGACGGGCACATCGACCTCACCAGGGCCTGCGCGGCCGACCGCGACCTGCTGCGCTCCGCCGCCGCGCTGTTCGACGACACACGCGCGCTGATGAGCGGGCAGGAGGCCGAGCCGGACTTCGACGGCCTCGAGGCGGCGCGCGAGAAGTCCGCCGCCCGGCTCCGGGAGTTGACCGGCCGGCCGGGCGAGCCCGACTCGCGGCTCGCGGCCTCGCAGGCGGTGCACGCCCAGTCGATCGCGGACGTCGCGCGCGGCGCCGCCGCCGACGCGCTGGTCGCCCGCCGCCCGGGCAGCCTGGAGGCGACCGTCCAGATGCTGGTGCGCACCAGCGGGATCGCGGGCCTCATGGGCGTGGTCGCGCTGGTCAAGCGGCACGCGACGTTCCGCTCCGTCTGGTTCCTCAACTCGCTGCGCGGCGCGGTGGCGCTGGCGGCGGCCGTCGCCGTCGCGGACGCGTCCGGCGTGCAGCACGGATTCTGGGTGGTGCTCGGCACGCTCTCGGTGCTGCGTACGAGCGCCGCCTCGACCGGGGCGACGGCGTGGCGGGCGCTGGCGGGAACCGTCGTCGGGTTCGCGGTCGGCGCGGCGCTGCTGATCGCGATCGGGACCAACCCCAGCGCGCTGTGGGCGGTGCTGCCCGTCGCGGTGCTCGTCGCCGCGTACGCGCCGGGAACGACGCCGTTCGTCGTCGGCCAGGCGGCGTTCACCGTGACGATCGTCGTGCTGTATAACTTGCTCCAGCCGGTGGGCTGGACCGTCGGGCTGCTGCGGATCGAGGACGTGGCGATCGGCTGCGGGGTCAGCCTCGCGGTCGGCGTGCTGTTCTGGCCGCGCGGCGTGTCCAGGGTGGTCGGGGACGACCTCGCCGACGCGTTCCGCTCCGGCGCGGCCTACCTGACGCAGTCCGTGGAGTGGGCGCTGAGCGAGCTGCTGGTGCCGCCGGCCGCGGCGCTCGCCTCCGCGAGCGCCGCCGTCCGGCTTGAGGACGCCGTGCGCGGGTTCCTCACCGAGCAGGGCAGCAAGCGGCTGACCAAGGAAGATCTGTGGACGCTCGTCCACGCCACCTCCAGGCTGCGGCTGGCCGCGCACACGCTCGCGGCGCTGCGGACCGAGACGCCGGCCAGCGAGGGCGACTTCACCGGCGCGTGCCTGCCGCTCGCGGGGTCTGATGAGTACGCGGGCGCGCCGGCCTGTGTCGGGCTCCGGATGGGCGCCGCGGGCCTGGCCGGCTTCTACGAGGCGATCGCCGACGAGATCGGCCGGCGTGGATCCGGCCCGCTCGCCCCGGTGCCGTCGCCCGCCATGATCGGCCCGGCGATGCCCAAGAAGGGCGCGGGCGCGCCGCAGGCCATCTCGCCCGCGCACGAACTGCCGCACCCGCACCTGCTCTGGGTGCAGGAGAACCTGCACCACCTGAGCATCAGCGCCCGGATGGTGAGCGAACCCGCGCTTCGCCTGGCGGAAATCCGCCAGCGTCCCTGGTGGCGGTAGCCTTACCGTGTTACCGCAGATCATCCCTGTTACGCTGGCTGACAAAGTGACGTATGCCGGTTTACCAGGAAGAAGAACGACCGGTGCCGCAGGTGCCAAATGGGAACTTTTGGTGCGACCGGGACGTTTTAACAAACGTCGGTTACGGTTAGTAGTATCCGTGATCGGCAGCAATGGCGGGCGCATCGCTAGTAACCTCTGTTTTCGGCAACTCGCCCGCCTTCCCCAGTTGACTGGCCATGCACGTGGAGGTTCCGGGGAGTCACCTCCCGACTCGGCCATAGGGGAAAAGTAGGCGGATCGGTGCGCTTTATTCACCACGAAGGGGACAAATGGCGCCGACTATAGGCATCACCACGTACCACATGAACGCCAACTGGCGTGGCTGGTCGGAGGAAGGTGCCCTGCTGCCGTGGACATACGTCACGTCCATCAGGAACAACGGGGGCCGCCCGGTCTTGCTCCCGCCCGGTGGCGACGTGTCCGAGGCTGAAGCGACTGTGGCCGTCCTTGACGGCATTGTCATCGCCGGTGGGGGCGACATCAACCCGGCGATCTACGGTGCGATTAAGCACCCGAGGACCGATGTCAACGCGCCCGACCGGGACTCCTGGGAACTGGCTATCGCCGAGGCCGCGGTCAGGCAGGGCGTACCCCTGCTTGGCATCTGCCGCGGCGCGCAGATGCTCAACGTCGCCTGCGGCGGCACCCTGCATCAGCACCTTCCCGACCTCGTCGGCCACGACGAGCACAGCGGCCCGGACAGCGGGTTCGGCACGCACAAGGTGCGCGTCACCAGCGGCACGATCATCGCGTCGATCCTGCCCGGTGGCGAGTTCTTCGAGGTCCCGACCCATCACCACCAGGCGGTGGACATGGTCGGGGCCGGCCTCACCGCGGTCGCCTGGGCCGACGACGGGATCGTGGAGGGCATCGAGTCCACCACGCCAGGCGAGTTCCTCGTCGGCGTGCAGTGGCACCCCGAGCAGGGCGATGACCCCCGGCTGTTCGGCGCGCTCGTCGCGGCGGCGGAAATGCACTACTCGGAACGAACGGTGGCTTCGTCACTCCCGCCGCTCCTCGCCGGAGCGTAACGGGCAGACCCGCTTAGGCCGGCCGAGCCAGCAATGCGGCCCCCGCGCTCAGCGCGGGGGCCGCATTGTGTGCTTCGGGACTATTCCTGCTCCTGCTCGATCGTGCGCAGCCGGATCGTCACGTCCATGGCGCGGAGCTCGTCGAGCACCTCGTCGCTGTACTGGGTGCCGATGTCGGTGATCACGTAGCCGAACTCGTCGCGGGTGCGCAGCAGCTGGCCCTCGACGTTCACGCCGTGGTCGGCGAGCACCCGGTTGATCGAGGCGAGCACGCCCGGCACGTTCTTGTGCAGGTGGATGAGCCGGTGGGTGCCGGGGGCGGCGGGCAGCGCGACGTTCGGCAGGTTGACCGACATCGCCGTGGCGCCGACGTCGGCGAAATCCGCGAGCTTGCCCGACACGAACTCGCCGATGTCCTGCTGCGCCTCCTCGGTGGACCCGCCGATGTGCGGGGTCAGGATGACGTTCGGCAGGCCGCGCAGCTCGGAGACGAACTCCTCGCCGTTCCCCTTCGGCTCCTTCGGGAAGACGTCGATGGCCGCGCCCGCGATGTGCCCGGACTCGATGCGCCGGCGCAGCGCGGCGTGGTCGACGACGAAGCCGCGCGACAGGTTGAGGAACAGCGACCGCGGGCGCATCCGCGCGAACTCTTCCTCGCCGAAGAACCCGTGGTTGCCCGCGCGGCCGTCCACGTGCAGCGTGACGGTCTCCACCGACTCCAGGAGCTCGTGCAGCGTCGAGCAGCGGCGCGCGTTGCCGATCGCGAGCTTGTCGGCGACGTCGTAGAAGTACACCGACATGCCGAGCGACTCGGCGATCACGGAGAGCTGCGTGCCGATGTTGCCGTAGCCGACGATGCCGAGCTTGCGGCCGCGCACCTCGTGCGCGCCCTTGGCGGACTTGTCCCACACGCCCGCGTGCATCCGCACGTTCTTCTCCGGCAGCCGCCGGGCGAGCGAGATGATCTCGGCGACCGCCAGCTCGACGACGGAGCGGGTGTTCGAGAACGGGGCGTTGAACACCGCCACGCCGCGCTCGGCGGCGGCGGCCAGGTCGACCTGGTTGCAGCCGATGCAGAACGCGCCGACCGCGAGCAGGTCGGGGGCGGCGTCAAGGACGCGCTCGGTGACCTGGGTCTGGGACCTGATGCCAAGGAGGCTGACGCCCCGGACCTTTTCGATGAGCTCGTCCTCGCCGAGGGCGTGCGTCATCGTCTCTACCGCAAAGCCAGCCTTCGTCAGTCGCGCCGTCGCGTCTGGGTGAATGTTCTCCAGTAGCAAGGCACGGTTGAGCGTGTCCAGCGTCAGCACCTCTTCCCCACGTCACGAAAATGAAGCGAACCCTTTGATCCTGTCCTTCCATGCCCACCCAGCACATCAGCATCACCAGGATGAAAAGGTTCGCTGACAACCCACGGTAACTTTACAGCACCGCTATCGGCCCGATCATTCCTGTTGTCCGACTCGGCACCCGGGCGCAAGCGCCGGCTGACCTCGCTGGTGTCCGCGCCGGGCACCCGGGCGAGCAGCGCGAGCGCCTGCTCCCAGCTTTGCCGCGCGGCGTCCCGCTGCCCCGAGGCGAGCTGCACGTCCCCCAGGTGCAGCCGCGAGTTCGCCTCCCCGGTCGGGTCCCCGAGCAGCCGGTACATCTCTTGCGCGCGCTCATAGTGCGCGATCGACTGCTCGTAGCTCGCCAGCTGCGCGTAGGCGTAGGCGATGCTGTCCAGTGCGTCGGCGATGCCGGTGCGGCTGCCCGACTCCGTGTGCATCTCCAGTGCCCGGCGGCAGTACCACAGCGCCGCGTCCGGCTGGCCGAGGTGCGCGAGGATCCAGCCCACCGCGTTCTCCGAGTACGCGATCACCGCGCTGTCGGCGAACGAGCGGCGCAGCCGCAGCGCCTCCACGGCGTGATCGAGCGCCTCGTCGTAGCGGTTCTGCAGGTTGAACACCAGCGCCAGTCCCTGCCTGGCCTGGCCCACGCTGGCCCGGTCACCGAGGTCGATGAACAGGTCAAGCGCCTGCCGCATGTGCTCTTCGGCCGCGCTGTAGTCACCGAGGCGCGCGCTCACGCTGCCGAGCTCGTAGTGCACGTGCGCGAGCGCGCTGCGGTCGCCGAGCCTGCCCGCGGCGAGCACCGCGGTGCTCTGCACCGACAGCAGCTCGCGCAGCTCGCCGCGCCGCTTGAGCAGCGGCGCCCAGTTCCAGGCCAGCTTCCAGCAGTACTCGTCGTACCCCTGGGCGGCGGCCTGCTCGACGACGTTGTGCAGCACCCGGTACTCCGCGCCGAACCAGGCGAGCGCCGCCTCGTAGGCGTCGGGGCCGGAGAACGCCTCCACGGTCACGCCGTCAATGGCCGGCGGCGGCGGCACCTCGCCGCGCGCCGGGTACAGCCGGGCCGTGGCCGCGTGCGCCGTCCGCACGTAGTGATCGAGCAGCCGCTGGATGGCCAGATCGCGCTCGGCGGCGCTGAGCGTGTCGGCCGCGAGTTCGGCCGCGTAGGCGCGGAGCAGGTCGTGACAGCCGAACCGGCCCGCGGCGTCCTCGATAAGCAGCGACGCCCTGGTCAGCTCCGCGAGCGCGGTGCGCGCCGCGGCCAGCGTGACCCCCGCGAGCGACGCCGCCGCGGCGGGGGAAATGTCCGGCCCCAGGTGTAGGCCGAGCAGCCGGAACATCCGCGCGGCCTGATCGCTAAGCTTGTCCGCCGACCAGGAGAAGACCGCGCGCAGGTCGGTGGTTTCCTCGCCGGTGCGCAGCGCGTCGAGACGGCCGCGCGCGTCGGCCAGCTCGGCGGCGAGGTCGGCGAGCCGCAGCGCCGGCCGGGCGACCGCCCGGGCACAGGTCACGCTCAGCGCGAGCGGCAGCCCCGCGGCGTGCTCGACGATCGCCGCCACCGCGGCCGACTCGTCCTGCGCGCGCTCGGCGCCGAGCCGGCTGGCGACAAGCTCGGCGGCCTCACGCGCGTCAAGCACGTCGAGCGGCACCGGCCTGGCGCCCTCAACGACGAGCCCGGTCAGCTGCGACCGGCTGGTCACCAGCACCATGCAGCCGGCGCTGCCGGGCAGCAGGGGCCGCACCTGGTCGGCGTCGTGCGCGTTGTCGAGGAGCAGCAGCATCCGCTTGCCGTCGAGCAGCGTGCGCAGCAGCGCGCTTTGCGCCTCGAGGGCCGACGGCACGTTCACGGCGGAAACCCCGAGCGCGTCGAAGAACCACTGCAGCGCCGTGCCCGGCCGCATCGGCGCGCCGGCCGGGTCGAACCCGCGCAGGTTCACGTACAGCTGGCCGTCGGGGAACAGCGGCCCGGCCTGCCGGGCGAACCTGATCGCCAGCGTCGTCTTGCCGACGCCGGCGGTCCCGGTGATCAGCGCGATCGAGGAGGACGGCGGCCCCTGGCCGTCGGCGGGCGACTCCCCGGGCAGCAGCGCGCGCAGCCAGCCGAGCTCGACGGCCCGCCCGACGAAGCCGGCGGGCTCGGGCGGCAGCTGGGCCGGGCTCGGCGCGGGCTCAGCGGGCGCCACGGTCGGCGCGGGCCGCGGCGCTGCCGGCTCCGCAGCGCCCGCCGCGGCAGGCGGCGCGGACTCGGCCGCCTGCCGCGGCAGCCACACCGGCTCGGCCGCCTGCGCCTCGGCGGGCATGTCAAGCGCCGGGTCCATCGCGAGCACCCGCTGGTGGATCCGGGCCAGCTCGGTCCCCGGGTCGATGCCGAGGTCCTCGGCGAGCTGCTCGCGCGCGCTGTGGTAGACGCGCAGCGCCTCCGCCTGCCGGCCGCAGCGGTACAGGGCGATCATCAGCAGCCCGCGCGCCCGCTCGCGCAGCGGGTGCTCGGCCACCAGCGTGGTCAGCTCGGGCACCGCCGCCGCGGGCTGCCCCTGTGCGAGAATCAGGTCGGCCCGCTCCTCCGCCGCGGTGGTGCGCAGCTCGGTCAGCCGCAGCCGCTCCGACTCCGCGAACGGCCCCGGCACCCCGGCGAACGGCTGGCCGCGCCACAGCGCGAGCCCCTCGTCCACGACCTGGGCCGCGCCGCGCAGGTCGCCGACGGCCCGCAGCTCGCGCGACCGGCCCAGGCTCTCCTCGAACTGGTTGGCGTCGAGCGCGTCGGGACTGAGCCGCAGCAGGTAGCCGCCGCCCGAGGAGACAAGCACCTGGCCGGGCGCCCGCCGCGACTTGTCCGGGTCGCGGCGCGGCCGGTCCGGCTCGAGAACGCGGCGCAGCCCCGCGACGTAGGTGTATATACCGCTGTCGACGCTGGCCGGCGGCTGGTCACCCCACACCGCGTCAACCAGTTCGCCGCGCGAAACGACCCGGTTCGCCCGGCTCGCGAGGACGCCGAGCACGGCGAGTTGCCGGGGCTGCCCCGCCGTGACCTCACGACCGTCCCGCCAGACCGTGACCGGCCCGAGCACCCCCACCCGCAGCGGCGACGCCGAACCCTCTTCATCCTGCCTCTTGCCCGAAGACACGGCATGACTGGCAGCATCAGGATGAAATTGGCCCACCACCAGCCGCCCCTCCGCGCCGGATTCCACACCTGCCCCGGCCACGCGACCCTGTGCAACTGCAGACACTGTGCAATTGCACCGGTGCAATTACGCCGCGCAACCAAGTGGTACTGCTAGGAGATTACTGCCAGGCACGGACGGGCATCTAGAAAATATCCAGATCACCTATAGCTTGCCCGACTATCACTAAACAAGCGAACACGCGGCCGGACAAGGACCCCACCCACCACCGGCCGTCGCAGCGGTCCGGTCCCTGGCGGGTTTGCCGCCACCCGGACGGCGAGGGCACTCCCCCCTAGTGCCCCTGCCACGATCAGCCGGCCTCCACGGTTCCCCCTCACTCCAACCGTGGAGGTCGGCGCGTATCCGAGATCGGCTACACTCCGAACCTATCTAGTGGCCGATGGTGACATGTCTCGGGGGTCGGTCGATGGGGAAGGCGAGCGGCGCCAAGCGGGACGGCGACCGGCGGGCGCGGATCGCGGCCCAGCGGGCGGCCGTCCAGCGCACGCAACGGCGGAACCGGCTGCTGCTCGCCGGCGGGGCGATCGTCGCGGTCGTGGCCGTCGTGCTCGCGCTCGTGCT
>Ga0207707_10004907_pt1 | contig 11758 bp, 10 predicted proteins | sample KBSC83BmetaG_FD_184336 | JGI IMG/M metagenome (GOLD analysis project Ga0207707, IMG submission 184336) | Corn rhizosphere microbial communities from Kellogg Biological Station, Michigan, USA - KBS C8-3B metaG (SPAdes) (version 2) | ecosystem: Host-associated > Plants > Roots > Rhizosphere ... | reverse complement strand
GTCCGGAGAAATCTCATCGGCCAGGATCAATTTCCCGTGGTGCATCCCGAACTCTAATTTGAAATCGACCAGGATCATCTGTCGTTCACGGAAAAAAGGCTGCAACAGGCTGTTCACTTTGAGCGCCAGCCGCTTGATCTCCGTCATCTGCTCCGGCGTCGCCAACCTCATCAGGCGGATGTGCTCGTCGGCAATGAGCGGATCGCCCAATGCATCGTTCTTGTAATACCACTCCACGATGGCAGGCTCGATGGGATCGCCTTCTTTTAATCCCAGGCGTTTTGCCAGACTACCGGCCACGACGTTGCGGACCACGACTTCGACCGGCACGATCGTCACCTTTTTCGTCAGCAGTTCCCGGTCGCTCAACCGCTCGACAAAATGCGTCGGCACACCGGCCTGCTCCAGCAGGCGAAACAGTCGTTCGGATATTTTGTTATTGATGACGCCTTTCTCAAGGATCGTCCCGCGCTTCTGCGCGTTGAAGGCCGTCGCATCGTCCTTGAAGTATTGGACGACCCGATCCGGCGTATCGGTCGCAAAAACTTTTTTCGCCTTGCCTTCGTACAGCATGTTGCCTATCGTCATGATATGCCCTTCATCCCCGCCATCACCTGCACTACTGCGCCAATGCTTCCATGAGCTCCGGTAGCGACATCGCCGTTCCGATCAAGGTCGGATGCCCGAACCGTCTCGTGTACTGAAATTCCTTCACCTTCTCCATCGAGAGAATCAGGCTGTGAAAATCCTCCAGCTTGGAGGTTTCAAAATACGTGATGAAGTCCAGGTCATCAAGTCCGGAGGAGTGATACAGCTTGCGCTTCACCGTCTTGTGATAGGGCAGCGCGGCTTCCGTATGCTCTTTCATCATCGCCAGCCGCTTGTCCTGGTCGAGCGTCCACCAGTCGGCGTTCTTGCGGATCGGAATGACGATCGCATAGGGCTTGGGTCCCGGCTCGCTGGCGGGCTTGAGATCGGCCTTCATCTGGTCAGGAAACCCCGGCACATAATTCGCCTTCTTCGTCAGTCCATGCATGATGCCGGCCGTCTTGAGATGCTTCCCGAAGAGACTGCTCTGAAGGTCGAGCAGAAACTTTTGCGTCTCGCGCAGCTCAGCCGCATGCACGCGAAACATCAGATCGGCGTGGTCCGACAGGCCGCGCATCAAATAGAGATCGATCGCAACGTGTTCGCGATGCTGCTCGACCACGCCCCGTAAGACCGTCAAATGCGCGATGCGCGTCGCTTGATCCTCTTTGGCCCAATCCTCATCCAATGTAAATACGGCAAAGGTGCCGTAGACGCCCGGCTCGCTCAGGAGCTTGTCGCGATCGGCCGCCTCAACGGCCGGAGCCGGCACCAGGCCGATTAACGCCAGCAGAACCACAGGCATGAACGTCCCCATCGAAGATCTCATCGTTTCCCCCTCTTCACTCGTTTATGCGTAACCGGACCGAATACCCGCCGGAAAATCTTATCGAGATGGCGGAGATAGTACTTCGGGTCGAAGCAGGATTTGATCTCCGCCGCCGTGAGGTGTTTCGCAATGAAGGGGTCCATCCCGACTAACCCCTGTAGTCCGCCGGCCCCCTTCCAGGAAGCCATCGCATTGCGCTGGACTGCTTCGTACGATTCCTTCCGCTGCGCACCCTTCTCGATGAGCAGCAATAGCAGCCGTTGCGAGTAGACCAGTCCACCGGTGAGGTCGAGGTTGCGCTTCATGTTCGCCGGATAGACCATCAGATGTTTGATGACGTCGGTGACCCGGGCCAGCATATAATCGATGAGGATCGTGCTGTCCGGCATGATGACCCGCTCGACTGACGAATGGCTGATGTCCCGTTCGTGCCACAGTGCGACGTTCTCCAGGGCTGCGAGGCTATTGCCCCGCACCACACGGGCCAGCCCACAGAGGTTTTCCGAAGCGATGGGGTTCCGTTTGTGGGGCATCGCTGAGGACCCCTTCTGTCCTTCCGAAAAATACTCCTCCGCCTCGAGCACCTCGGTCCGTTGCAGATGGCGAATCTCGGTCGCAAACTTTTCGATGCTGGCAGCCAACAGGGCCAGGGCGGACGCATACGCGGCATGACGGTCGCGCTGGACGATTTGATTGGAGACCGGGTCCGGCGTCAGTCCCAGCCTGGCACAGACATATTCTTCCACTTCCGGCGCTTGATGCGCGAATGTGCCCATCGCACCGGACAGCTTGCCGACTGCGATCTCCCGCCGGACATGCGTCAATCGTTCCCGGTGCCGGCAGGCTTCTTCATACCAGATGGCCAGCTTGAACCCGAACGAGATCGGCTCGCCATGGATACCGTGCGAACGGCCGACCATCACCGTATTCTTGTATTTCAGCGACTGCCGCTTCAAAACGGAAATCAGTTCTTCAAGACCGCGGAGGATGAGGTCGAGCGCCTCCGTCATCTGCACGGCCAACCCTGTGTCCACAATATCCGATGAGGTCAGCCCCATATGGAGATATCGATGCTCAGGCCCCACCGCTTCCGAGAGCGACTCCAGAAAGGCGATCACGTCATGCTTCGTCACCTTCTCGATCCGGGCGATCCGCTTCACGTCGATCGCGGCTTTTTTTCTGATACGACCCGAGGTGCCGCGCGGAACTTTTCCGGCCCGCTCGAACGCCGCACAGGCTGCCAGTTCGACCTCGAGCCAGATCTCATATTTCCGCTTCAACTCCCAGATGGCCTTCATTCCGGGGCGGGTATAGCGCTCAATCATCTGCACCTCACGGTGTGGGCGCGGGGCATGAGGCTATCGGCAAGGGGCGCTGACGGATCGAACAGAAACAACTGCATCAAATCCCCCTAACCCTTGCCTCTCGCCTCGTGCCTCTCGCCGGTCGCTTCGATCCGTTTCGCGGCAAGCGACAGTTCCTTATTCAACACCTGATCGAGAACGCCATTCACGAATTTTGACGCTTCGTCGTCGCCGAAACTTTTTGCCAATTCAATGGCTTCATTCACCGTCACCTTGGCCGGCACATCATCCATCCAGAGCAATTCATAGACGCCGGCCCGCAGGATATTGCGGTCCACAATCGGCATACGGCTGATTTTCCAATTGGTGGCATATTTCCCGATCAACGCATCCAGATCTTTTTTCTTCTCCTGCACCCCTGCCACAAGCCGTTCGGCGAAAGCCTTCACCTCATCCGTGGCCTCGTTCTCCTTCCAGAACACATCCAGCCAGAGGCCCGGACGGCCGTGAATATCGTATTGAAATAAGATCTGGAGGGCGCGTTCACGGGACTGGTGGCGGGATCCCATAACTACGTCTTGCGCTTTCGCGGCGCCCGTTTCCTGGGTTCATGAACTCGCGGCGCGTCAGCACCAGACTGAGTGTCATTACCTGCGCGCAATAATCGCATGACCGTTGCCATTTCAATTGCAGACCTGGCCGCTTCTCCACCACGGTTGAATTTGGCCGGTTCTGCCCGCTCGATCGCCTGCGCAATCGTATGTGTCGTCAGCACCCCGAAGATCACCGGCACGTCCGCATCCAGGGCCGCCTGGCCGATGCCCCGGCTCACTTCGGCGCTGATGTAGTCGAAATGCGGCGTGTCGCCGCGAATAAGCGCCCCGAGACAAATCACCGCATTGAACTGCTTCGACCGCGCCATCGTCCGGGCCACCAGGGGAAGTTCAAACGCCCCCGGCACCCGCACCACATCGATATCGTCAGCTTTGACCCCGTGGTTGCTCAACCCTTCAACGCAGGAACTCAGCAGCTTGCTCGTGACGAACTTATTGAATTTCGCGACCACAATCCCGAACCGCAATCCCGTCGCATCATGAGACCCTTTTCGCAGTTTCATTCCTCTTTATTTCTTCCTTTCCCCTCTCCCCCCGCTTGCGCATCATTCTGCATTTCCGCGGGTGGCAGGGATGATCTCGACTGCGCCCGTCGAGCGAGGCCCTTCCCAGGGCGCGCGCTCCGGGAGCAAAGAGATCGTCCCTGCCACCCGCTCTATACCTTCTTAAGAATATGCCCCATCTTATTTTTTTTCGTTCGCAAGTATTTCACATTCGCCGCCCGTGGCTGAATCTCGATCGGTACACGCTGGACGACTTGGAGGCCATAGCCTTCGATGCCGACGATCTTGCGCGGATTATTCGTGATGAGCTTGATCTGATGCAGCCCGAGATTCACAAGGATCTGCGCCCCCACGCCGTAGTCGCGCAGGTCTGCCTTGAACCCCAACTGTAAGTTTGCCTCAACTGTGTCACACCCCTGGTCTTGTAACCCATAAGCCCTGATCTTGTTGAGCAGGCCGATGCCGCGACCCTCTTGATTCAGGTAGAGCAGGACTCCTCGCCCGTCCTTCTGAATCACCTCCATCGCCTTGTGTAATTGGTCGCGACAGTCGCACCGCAACGAGCCCAGCGCGTCGGCGGTCAAACAGCCGGAGTGCACGCGAACCAGGGTCGGATCGCCGCCCTCCACGCGCCCCTTCACGAGAGCAATGTGCGTGATGCCGTCGATTTCATTTTCGAACGCCACCGCCTCGAAATCACCGAACATCGTCGGCATCCGCGCGCTGGCCATCCTCCGCACGAAGGTTTCGCGCTGCATGCGGTATTCGATGAGCGCCTTGATCGTCACCATCTTTAATTTGTGCGACTTGGCAAACTTCGTCAGCTCAGACACCCGCGCCATGGTGCCGTCCTCGTTCATGATTTCGCAGATCACACCGGCAGGGGTCAGTCCCGCCAATCGCGCCAGATCGACCGACCCTTCCGTCTGCCCGGCCCGCTTCAATACCCCGCCCTGCTGGGCCTTCAAAGGGAAAATATGACCGGGCCGCGCCAGGTCGCCAGGCTTGCACTTCGGATCGATCGCCACATGAATCGTCGTGGCCCGATCGGCTGCGGAGATGCCAGTCGTAATGTCTCTGCGGGCATCGATGGACACGGTGAAGGCCGTGCCGAAGGTGGCGGTGTTCTCAGCAGCCTGCTGAGGCAGTTGTAGTTCTTCAACCCGCTGAGGGGTCAACGCGAGACAGATCAAGCCCCGCGCATGCCGGGCCATAAAATTAATGGCGTGGGGGGTCACGTGCTCGGCGGCGATGACAAGATCACCTTCATTTTCACGATCTTCATCATCCACGAGGATAATGAATCTCCCCTTCTTGATGTCCTTGATGGCGTCTTCGATGCTATGGAAGGGAGTGGCCATGGTTTCCTACAATTCCGCGGAGTTATCATCAGCTGCTGCCGCACCACATAACCCTGTTTCGACCCTCACTGTCAACGGGAAAAACGGCCTATTCATCGTTCCGGATTGTTCCTGTCGCCGGCCCGCTTGAGAGCCAGGGCGACGCTGCCGGCCGAGGCGAGCGACAATGCGGCAAAGAGCCAAAGTCCCGGCCTGAACGTACCTGAGAGATCTTTCAATGCTCCGAGCCAGAGCGGCAGGAGGAATCCGCCGAATCCGCCGGCGGCGCCGATGACGCCGGACGCAATGCCGATCCGTTTCGGAAACCGTTCCGATACGACTTGAAATACCACACCGTTACCGAAACCCATCACCGTGATGGTTCCGATCAATACAGGCAGGGCCCATTCGACCGGAGGTAGTTGCCCCAAGCCGGCCACCAATCCCGCGATGGCCACCAAGACCGGTCCCATCACGACAACTCCCCCAATCCGGTCCGCGACGAAACCTCCCAGCGGGCGGATCAGGCTTCCGAGCAATCCGCAAAGCGCCGTCACTGAACCGGCTTCGACCATATCAAGTCCATACTGATCGTGCAGGAAAATCGGAAGTAGGCTGCACAAGCCTACAAATCCCCCGAAGGTCACGGCGTATAACGCGCAGAGCCAGTAAGCCGAGGGTTGACGCAGCATTTCCGCCAGGTCATTCCACCACAAGCGATGACGTTCCGTTCGAGAGTGATTCGCATCCGACTGGACGACCAACCGGAATACAATCATCGTGAGCACCAGCGGAATGGCCATCAAGCCGAAGACCCCGTGCCAACCGACGAGTTCGGACAGGCGTGGCGCAAAGAACATGGCCAGCACAGTCCCGCTGTTGGCCGACGCGGCAAGCCCCAGCGCCAGACCCTGATGGGCCGGCGGATAGGCCCGGCTCGCAACGGGAAGCGCCACGGCAAAGCTGGCACCGGCAAACCCCATCAGCAGACCGATGCCCAGCATTTGGAGATAGGTGGTGCCACCAAGCCAGCCCCACAGGACCGCCGCAGTCACGCCTCCGAGTAGATAGAGGCCCGTGCGTTTGGCTCCCAGCCGATCACTCGCCAATCCCACCCCGATACGCAAAATTGCGCCACCAAGCAGGGGACAGGCCACCAGCAACCCCTTCTGAGTAGGGCTCAACCCGAATTCCTCTGCAATCGGCACCCCGAGCGCGCCGATTAACAGCCAGACCATGAAGCTGACTTCGAAATGTAACCATGCGCCGACGAGCGACGGCCAGTGTCCGCTCCGCAACGCATAGACGAACGTATTTGCTGAGAACATGAGACCCCGCCACGTGTGGTATCGGTCCACACACAGAGCAACAAGAACCTCTCACTATATGAAACGCAGTTTCCATCCTGCAAGCTGGCCCTTCCTTTTCAGGAGAAGAGCACGGTTTTGTCTCGAAACATGGTTCTGTTATAGTCAGCCAATCGATGAAAACACGCGGCAAAAAAACGTTACACAAAGCCCCCCTCGAACCGGAAATCGTCGAGTCCTCGGATGAGGACCTCGCACAGGCGACACCGGTGACGAGCCTGCACGATGGTTATCCCCCGGACGGACCCGTACCGTCCGAGAGCCATGACGTGGTCCCGGTCACGGCGCTCCAGCAATATCTGGCCGAAGTCCGGCGCTACCCCTATCTCTCCAAAGAAGAAGAACTGCTCCTGTTCCATGAGTACCGAATCAACGGAAACCGCGAGGCAGCCGTTAAACTCATCATGGCCAACCTGCGTGTCTCTCTCTCCATTGCCGCAGAATATCTCCACACCGGCGCAGACCATATGGATCTCATCCAGGAAGGCAACGTCGGACTGATGCATGCCATCAAGAAGTTCGACCCGTCGAAGAACGTGCGCTTTTATGCCTATGCCGCCTGGTGGTCCAGGGCCTATATCCTTCGCTACTTGCTGAACACCTATCGCCTGGTCAAGATCGGCACGACCCAAGATCAACGGAAGCTCTTCTACAACCTGAAGAAAGAAAAGACCAAGCTGGAACGCGAAGGGTTCGCTCCCGACACGAAACTCCTCGCCGACCGGTTGAATGTGCGGGAGCGGGACGTCATTGAGATGGGGCAGCGGCTCGGCAACTGGGAACTTTCGCTGGATCAGCCGATCGGCGAAGATCAGGAAGGCAGCCTGTTGGATGTGCTTCCTTCCCAGCAAGTCCCGGCGGACGAACAAATCGCACAAGACCAATTACAAACGCTTTTCCGGGCAAAACTCTCCGAATTTATCAAGACGCTCGACGAACGGGATGAAGACATCCTCCGGAACCGGATTCTCTCAGAAACCCCCTTGACCCTGGATGACCTCGGCAACAAGTACTCCATTACGAAGGAGCGAACCAGGCAACTTGAGGCGCGGATCATCACACGTTTGCGCGACTACATCAAGAAAGACATCAAAGATTTCGACCGCTTGCGAATCTGACCCCTACCCGGATCTTCAGTCGGCTCGCCATCGAAATTAGGGCCTGGTATACCGGTCTTCTAATGGGTTATGATTCCCGCGGTCCCTGTGCTGAGGGCGCGAAAGAATTTCCTCATTTCTCCCCCTTGACTTGGACGAACCCGAGGCTATCTCTACTTCATTGTTTAGCAGATCAGGGCTTCTGCTCGTTCGGGGGTATCCCGATTACGCCATCGAGTCTGAACCTGTTCTACATCGTTGATTTTCACTGGGTTAACTTTAGGAGGAGGTATCGTTATGAGCACTGCAGCCAAGGAGAAGAAGGACGTAACCAAGGGGTTCCAGCCTTTGGGAGACCGGGTATTTGTAACCTACACTGAAGAATTGGACAGAACTTCCGGCGGGATTTATGTGCCGGACAGCGCAAAAGAGAAGCCGCAACGGGGCATCGTCCAGGGCATCGGCAAGAAGGTTGAGAGTGTGAAGGTCGGCGACCAGGTCCTCTTTGACAAGTACTCAGGCAGCAAGCTCCGGATCGACGACGAGGAGTGTTTGATTCTGAAGGAAGAAGACATCCTCGGAATCTTCAATAGCTAATCTCATTACAATTACACACATTACGACGACGACACAAAGGGGGAACAACTATGGCAAAGCAATTGATGTACGGTGATGCCGCGCGCGCGTCCATCCTGAGAGGGGTGAACCAGCTCGCCGATGCCGTGAAGGCAACACTCGGTCCGAAGGGCCGCAATGCGATTCTCGACAAGAAGTTCGGCGCCCCGACGATCACCAAGGATGGCGTAACCGTCGCGAAAGAAGTTGAACTCAAGAACCCGTACGAAAACATGGGCGCCCAGCTCGTGCGTGAAGTCGCCAGCAAGACCAGCGACACGGCGGGAGACGGAACCACGACGGCGACCGTGTTGGCCCAGGCCATCTATCGTGAAGGCGTGAAGAACATCACCGCCGGTGCGAACCCGATGGAAATCCAGCGGGGCATCAACAAGGCCGTCGAAGTCGTCATCAACGAGCTCAAGAAGCTCAGCAAGCCCTGTCAAAACAAGACCGAGATCTCCCAGGTCGGAACGATTTCCGCCAACAACGACAAGACCATCGGCGACCTCATTGCGGAAGCGATGGAGAAGGTCGGCAAAGACGGCGTGATCACGGTTGAGGAAGCCAAGTCCATGACCACCTCGTTGGACGTGGTCGAGGGCATGCAGTTCGATCGCGGCTACATTTCCCCCTACTTCGTGACCAATGCCGAGCGCATGGAAGCGGTCATGGAAGATCCCCTCATCCTCATTTCCGAGAAGAAGATCAGCAGCATGAAGGACTTGCTGCCGGTCCTCGAGCAGGTTGCCAAGATGGGCAAGCCCCTGGTGATCCTCGCTGAAGACGTGGAAGGCGAAGCCTTGGCCACCCTGGTGGTGAACAAGCTCCGCGGCACGCTCAACGTGACCGCCATCAAGGCTCCTGGGTTCGGCGATCGCCGCAAGGCCATGCTGGAGGATATTTCGATCCTCACCGGCGGCCAGGTGATCTCGGAAGACATCGGAATCAAGCTGGAAAACGTGAAGCTCACGGACCTCGGCCGCGCCAAGCGCGTCACGGTCGACAAGGACAACACCACGATCGTGGAGGGCTTTGGTGATCCGAAGAAGATTGAAGGCCGCGTGAAGCAGATCAAGGCCCAGATCGATGAGACGACCTCGGACTACGATCGGGAGAAGCTCCAGGAGCGCCTCGCGAAGATCGTGGGCGGAGTGGCCGTCATCAATGTCGGTGCCGCGACCGAGACCGAAATGAAGGAAAAGAAAGCGCGCGTGGAAGACGCGTTGCACGCCACCAAGGCAGCGGTCGAAGAAGGTATCGTCCCGGGCGGCGGAACGGCCTACCTTCGTTGCATCGCGTCATTGGACGGGCTCAAGCTGAATGCCGAGCAGCAAGTGGGTGTCAACATCATCCGCCGCGCGCTCGAAGAGCCGATCCGTCAGATCGCGGTCAACGCCGGGATGGAAGGTTCCGTCATCGTCGAAAAAGTTCGCAATGACAAGAACCTCAGCTCCGGCTATAACGCCGCGACCGAAGAATATGTCGACATGATCAAGGCCGGCATCATCGACCCGACCAAGGTCTCACGTTGCGCGTTGCAGAACGCGGCAAGCGTGGCGGGCTTGATGCTCACGACCGAGGTCATGATCACCGAGTTGCCGGAAGAGAAGAAAGAACCGGCCGGTGGTGCAGGTGGACACAACCACGGCATGGAAGGCATGTACTAAAACAGACAACGGGTTACCGGCACATCGCTGGAAGCTCGACGTTCGTGACGAAGGCCCCGGAGGGACATCCCCCCGGGGCCTTCGTGCTTTACCAATATCCGCCGGCCTGCCTGGTACGAAACCACCGCACTGTGTTCCGAATCCCTTGCATATTTGAGGTTGGTACGTTTCCATTGGTGCATAGCCATGCATGACTGCGTCGCATTCTATATCGACATTCAATTGGAACGATGAAATGAAATACATTTGTCGTCAATTCGCCCTCCTGCTTCTGTTCGCCGGTCTTTTCCGGAACATATGCGGAAACGTTGAACAGCCAGGTCGAGCTGTATGTATTGGGCGTCTACGAAGGTCATACCCATAAATACGGGAAGGTCACCGTCTTCGTCGCTCCTCAAGACCATCCGATTGCCCTCTTGTTGGCAGGATACGAATCAGTGGATTGGCAAATCGAACTCGAACCGGGAGCCCAACTCGCCAAAGTGTTTCTCAACGGGTACTACGAACAGCGAGGCTCGGGATTGCCGGGACACATTCCGATTCAGAGCAGTTCCAACGAACAACATAGCCCCACATACATGTACGGGCATAACAACAATTCCTGTTTCATGCTGATTGCCAAGGCCGAACAGCTCTATGGACTGAAGCCTCGACAACACCTCTGCCAATATCGAGGAACGGCCTTTGTTGTCGATCATAACGGGATCAGACCACTTCCTGTCCAGTAGATCGATCTGAACGACCGTCTGGTGCGGAATGGAATGCGTGCAGGGACATCGCGGCGGGCGACGCGGTTAGTACCGTCGACTTTGTGAATTGAGAATCCGATCCCGTTCGAACTTCTGGCAGGAGTCCCGGAGAGTCATGTCATTGGGCCAGCGACTTGCGCACATCACTTTCGCCGCCCGCTCTGCATCCAATCCGACTTCCCCACCGGAAGAATAGAGGCGTCTCTTCTTCTCCATTTCGTATTGAATGCATGAGTTCTGGAGCTGCATATCCCGTGGATAGGCCCGTTCGCAAAACGTAATCGCGTCGGTTTCCTTTTCCCGATCTTTGGACTCCAATTGCATCTTCTCTAAGCGCTTTGACAAATCCATCGCGTCGTCCCCGCCCTGTTTTTTCTTGGGTGGCTCGATGCTGCCTTCCAGACCTCCAAATTCAGGCTTTCGGGGCGGACCTGCCCCCTCCCCTGATTGACTGTCTCCCGGACCGACGTGTCTCCAGCGGAGAAGATATCCATTGGCATCAAAAATCATGGTCAACCCGAATCGGGGATAGTCCCAGGTCACCTCGGTCGCGCTTCGCACCATGGATACAGTCTTCGGTTGACCGAACAATTCGAACGCATCGTCTTTATACATTCCGATCTTCGGGGTCATATCTCGAATTTTCCTGGATAGGCCTGCTCCGCCGGATGGCTGGTCCTGAGACGAGGCCTGCTGTGAGGCCATGCGATTCATTCGATCCAACCTCGACGCCGGAGCACGGAGCAGCCGCCACACGGACACCTGTCCGGAGCGACAACGTTCAGAGCTGCTTTCTTCGTAGACCATCTGCGTTTCAATTGGAATGCCCAGCACTTCCTTCGTTCGCGTATAGTTCAGAATTTCCTGAAGTGCGGCGTTGTACGCACGTTGTCGGCCATCCTCGGACGTCGCCACGCAGGTGGCTCGACCGGTGAAAAACAGGTCCTCACCAAATCGAAACATCGCCTGCTCTGTCCAAAACGGTCTGGAAGCTGACGCCTGGAAAGGGACGGCCACGAAGACCACGCCGAACATACCGAGGGCTATCAGCATGCGTCTCGCTAACTGAAACATCCCGTACA
>Ga0207707_10004905_pt1 | contig 11760 bp, 6 predicted proteins | sample KBSC83BmetaG_FD_184336 | JGI IMG/M metagenome (GOLD analysis project Ga0207707, IMG submission 184336) | Corn rhizosphere microbial communities from Kellogg Biological Station, Michigan, USA - KBS C8-3B metaG (SPAdes) (version 2) | ecosystem: Host-associated > Plants > Roots > Rhizosphere ... | reverse complement strand
TCGTCGCGCGCACGCCGATGTCGCGCGCCGACGTGCGCGGCAAGCGCATCGCGGTGCCGGGCCCGCTCACCACCGCGTATCTCGCGCTGCGCCTTTACGAGCCCGACTTCGAGCCGGTGATGACGCCGTTCGACCGCATCGAGGATGTGGTGGTGAACGGCGAGGTGGACGCGGGCCTCCTCATCCACGAGGGGCAGCTCACCTTCGGCGAGCGCGGGCTGCACCTCGTGGCCGACATGGGCGAGTGGTGGTACCAGGAGACGGGGCTCCCCCTCCCGCTGGGTGGCAACGTGATTCGCCGCGACCTTGGCGACGCGCTCATCCGCCGGGTGTCGCGACACCTGCGGGCGAGCATCGCGTACGGACTCGAGCACCGCACCACGGCGCTCGACCACGCGATGCAGTTCTCGCGGGGTCTCGCGCGCGAGAAGGCGGACACTTTCGTTGGCATGTACGTGAACGACTGGACGCTGGACTACGGCGAGCGGGGGCGGGCGGCGGTGCGGGCGCTGCTGGAGCGCGGCGTCGAACGGGGACTGATCGACAAGCAGGTGTCGGTGGAGTTCGTGGAGGATTAGGGTAGGGTCGAGGAACTGCTTTTGCCGCAGAGACGCGGAGGGCGCAGAGGATCGCAGAGGACACCGAACAAAATGAAAAAAATGCGGTAGCAACTTTCGAGAACCGCCTTTCGTGTTTGGGTTTCCTCGGCATCTCGGCGTTGCACTCTGCGTCTCCGCGTCGAGCAGTTGGGGTCAGCCGCCGCCGCTGGGTACAGCCGGATTAGGATCGTCTAATTCGTTGCGGTTACAGCGCCGCAAAAGAGGTCGTCCTTGAATCACGACGATTTGCGCACTCCATAGCGTGCGGATGTCACCCCGAGCGATTTGATTTGTTGAACGATGACGCGGCCCCGCACGATGTCACCTAGCGGTGTCGACACCATGGTGACACCCAGCCTCGCTGACAAGGCGCTCATGAGTCCGGAGCAGAGCGCGCGCGAAGCGCGTGCGCTCGCGGAAATCGTGCAGCGCATCAATCAGTCGCTCGAGCTCGATCGCGTGTTCGCGCTCATCGTACGCCACGCGGCGGAGCTGCTCCACGCGCGAGGCGCGCGGCTCGGACTCGTGGAGGACGGCGAGATCGCGATCGCCGCCACGCACGGCGACTCCGGCGACCTCGCCATCAGCGCCGCCGACGCCTTCGGCGCCGTCGCGGTGTCGGGCGATCCGGCGCAGTGGCAGCGCGGCCGCGCCCCCAACACCGGCAACATCGTCGCCGTCCCCTGCCTCGCCAACGGGCTCGTGATCGGCGCGATCAGCGTGTTCGACGTGCCGGAGCGCCGCTTCGACGCGCACGACGAGGAGCTGCTGCTCGCGCTGGCCAACCACGCCGCGATCGCGATCGACAACGCCCGCCTTTACCGGCAGTCGGTGCGCGCGATGGAGCACGCGAGCATTCTCGCCAGCTCGGCGCGCAGCCTCGCCATGCACCTCACGCCGGAGGAGATCTACGCGGACATCGAGCGCATCTCCAACACCGCGCTCGATGCGGATGGCGTGACGCTCTACCAGACGTCGGCGCTGCACGGGCAGGCGACGGTGGCGCTGTCGTCGGGTGTCGCGCGCGACGTGTCGGCGCTCGCGGTGCGGGAGTTCTGGACCGCCACCGGCGGGCGGGTGATGCTCACCGGGGCTCCGCTCTTCATCCAGGTGGACGACGCGGCCATGTCGGGTGGCGCGTTGCTGGACACCGTCGTCTCGAGCGGCGTGCGCTCGCTCGCCTTCCTGCCGCTCGGCGTGGAGGGACGGCGCCAGGGGCTGCTCGTGCTTCGCTTCCAGACCCCGCAGTCGTTCGACGAGGACCAGCGCACGCTCCTCATCGACTTCGGCGGCCATTGCGCGCTCGCGCTTCGCAACGCGCTCCTGCTCGAGCGCGTCGAGCAGCGCGCGCAGCGGCTCGCGGCGGTCGCGAAAGTGCAGCAGGCCATCTCCGCCGCCGTCTCGCTCGCCGACGTCTACGCGGAGAGCTACCGCGCCGTCGCGTCCATCGTCGATGCGCCGTGCTTCGTCCTCCTGCGCCACGACGCGCAGCGCGATCTGCTCGTCTCCGAGTTCATCGTGAAGGACGGACAGGAGCACGACCCGGCGAAGTGCGAGACCGTCGCGATCTCGCGCGGCCCGCTCTCGGGCGGCAGCCTCGTGTCGGCGTTCCACGCGGCGCAACCGAACGTCGCCGACATCCCGACGTCGGGCGGCGCGAACCCCGCGCTCGCGCCGGGAATGCTCGTCGCGCTCAGCGCCCCGATCGTGAACGGCGAGCAGGTGCTCGGCGTGCTGCAGGCGCAGTCGCCGCAGGCGGACGCGTATGGCAAGGAAGTGGTGGACATCGTGACGCTCATCGCGCGCCAGGCCGGCACCGCGATCGCGCGCGCGCAGGCGCTGGCGGCCGAGCGCGCGGCGAACGAGCGGGCGCGCGCGCTCGCCGTGGCGCTCGAGGCGATGGACCAGCCCGTGCTCATTCGCTCGCGCGACGAGATCGTGCTCTACGCGAACGGCGCCGCGCTGCGGGAGTACGGCTACACGCGCGATGAGCTCATCGGCCTGCCGTCGCACGTGCTCACGGTGCTCCCCACGCTGCGCGCGCACGACCACTCGCGCGAGCTGTCGCGAGAGAATCTCGCGACGTCGGGCTCGTGGTCGGGCGAGCTGCTGCTGCAGCGCAAGAACGGCTCGGAGTTTCCGGCGTGGGTGAGCATCAACAACATCGTGAACGACGAGGGGGAGATCACCGCGAGCGTGATCCACACGCGCGATCTCACCGAGGAGCGCCGCGTCGCCGAGCAGCTGCGGCAGTCGGAGAAGCTCGTCGCGCTCGGTGAGCTCGTGGCGGGCGTGGCGCACGAGGTGAATAATCCGCTCACCGGCATCTCGGCGTTCGCGCAGCTGCTGCAGGAGGAACGGCTCACCCCGGACCAGCTCGAGGCGGCGCAGATGATCAAGCGCGAGGCCGACCGCGCCGTGTCGGTGATCCGCGATCTGCTCACCTTCGCGCGCAAGACCGGCCCGCGCAGCGTGCCGATCGACATGAACTCGCTCATCGAGCAGACCATGCGACTCCGCACGTACGGGCTGCGCACGGCGGGCATCGAGCTGCGGCAGGAGCTGGCGACGCCGCTCCCGCGCGTGCGCGGCGACGACCGGCAGCTGCAGCAGGTGCTGCTCAACCTCGTCGTGAACGCGGAGCACGCGCTCGCGAACGCGCCACACCGCACGATCACGCTGCGCACGAGCACCTCCGGCGGCCGCGTGATCGTGGAGGTGTCCGACACCGGCAAGGGGATGCCGGCCGATGTCCAAAAGCGTATATTCGAGCCCTTCTTCACGACGAAGCCGGAAGGCGCGGGCACGGGGCTGGGGTTGAGTGTCAGCTTCGGCATCGTTCAGACGCACGGCGGCACGCTCACCGTGCACACCGCACCCGGCGCCGGTGCGACCTTTCGTCTCACGCTGCCCGTAGACCCGAGCCCCGCATGACACTCAAGCTCGTTCCCGACGACACGCCCCAGGCGATTCCGGCGCCCGACGACACGACGATGCTGGCGCGCGTGCTCGTGGTGGACGACGAGGCGGCGATTCGCACGGCGCTGTCGCGCTTCCTCAAGATGCGCGGCTTCCACGCCGTGCCGGTGGCGTCCGGCGCCGCGGCGCTCGAGGCGATGCAGCAGCAGCACTTCGAGGCGATGGTGAGCGACGTGCGGATGCCCGGCATGACGGGGCTCGAGCTCATCGCCCCCGCGCTCGCCAAGGAGCCCGACCTGGCGATCGTGATGCTCTCGGCGGTGAACGACGCGATCACGGCCAGCACCGCACTGTCGCGCGGGGCATCGAACTATCTCGTGAAGCCGATCGAGCTGACGGATCTCCATCGCGCCGTCGTCGAGGCACTGGCGAAGCGAGCGAAGACCATCGAGCACCGACGCTCCGAGCTCCAGGCGCAGGCCGATCTCGCCCGCCAGCTCGAGGAGATCGACCGCGATCGCAACTCGATGCAGACGCTCACCGTGGGCGTCGCGAGCTCGGTGATCAACGCCATGGAGACCAAGAGTCCCTTCATGGCCGGCCACTCCGAGCGCGTGGCCGAGCTGGCGACGAGCATCGCCAAGCACCTCGAGCTCGACGAGGCCACCATCGAGGCGGTGCGCATCGCCGGTCTGTTGCACGACGTCGGAACGGCGGGGATCAGCGAGATGGTGCTCGCCAAGGCGGGATCGCTCACCCCGGAGGAGATGGCGCACGTGCGCGAGCACGTCCGCATCGGCATGGAGATCCTCTCCCCCCTTCGCTACCTCGGTCGCGTGCTCGACTACGTCTGCGACCACCACGAGCACTTCGACGGGCGAGGATATCCGCGTGGGGTGGCGGGGGAGGCGATATCGCTGGGCGGACGGATCATCGCTGCCGCCGACGCGTTCGACGCGCTCACGTCGCCGCGCCCCTACCGCGAAGCGATCTCGGCAATGGCGGCGGTGACCGCGCTCGACTCGCGCGCGGGCACGCTGCTCGACCCCGCAGTGGTGCTGGCGCTCCGCACCGTCATCGCGAACCGAGAGGGCTCGCGCACAGCCTGAGCACACCGTTTGCCGGGCTCAAGGCCCAACAAGGCAGCGGGGTCGTGCGTATGTATTGGCAGTGCCCGTCCTTCTACCCAAGTCGGTTTCGTGAAGAGAGTTCGATATTTGTTCGCAGTCCTGGTGAGCGCCGGTTGTGCGGGCACGCCGTCGGTTGCCGGAGTCGCGGGAGTTTCCCCCGCCCCCAACCGGACGTGGACTCCGCCAGCGCGGCCCAGCGACTCGCTCCCGTCCACCCCGTCCGTCATTCCCACCGATCTCGCCGCGCGCGTCGACTCGCTCACGCTCGGCGACGTCGTCGATCTCGCGCTCCGGAATAACCCCGAGACCCAGATCTCGTGGGCGAACGCGCGTGCTGCGGCGGCCGCGTACGGCGGCTCAAAGTCGCTGTACTATCCCACGATCGACGGCGCGATCAACGTCACGCACCTCAAGTCATCGCCCACGTTCAGCTCCGACAGCGTGCTTCGGCCCAGTCTCGAGCAGACGAACTACGGCCCCACGCTCTCGGTGAGCTGGCTCATCGCCGACCTGGGTGGTCGCGCGGGCACGATCGAGTCGGCGCGGCAGGCGCTGATCGCCGCCAACTGGACGCACAACGCCACCATCCAGACCGTCGTGCTCGAGGTGGAGTCGGCGTTCTTCAACTACATGGCGAACAAGGCGCTCGTCGAGTCCGAGCGGCTGAGCGTGAAGGAGGGGCAAACCAGCCTCCAGTCCACGCAGGAGCGGCAGAACGTGGGGCTCGCGACCGTCGCCGACGTGCTCCAGGCAAAGACGGCGCTGTCGCAGGCAACGCTCACGCTCGAGTCCACCGAAGGTGACCTGCAGACCACGCGCGGTGCGCTCGCGGCGGCCATGGGGCTCCCCGCGAACGCGCCGTACGACATCGAGTCGATGCCGGCCACCGCGGTGGGGCCGGCGACGGACAGTGTGGAGACGCTCATCTCGCGGGCGGTGAAGAGCCGCCCCGACCTCGCCGCCGCGGAGGCGCAGTACCGCCAGGCGCTCGGCGACGTGCGCGCGGCGCGCGGGAATCTCTTCCCGTCGCTCCAGCTCAACGGCAACGGCGGGCGCACCTACGTCGAGACGCTCCCGCGCGGAGCCACGAGCTACACGCTGTCGCTCGGCCTTCAGATTCCCATCTTTTCCGGGTTCTCTCGCCAGTACGCCGTGAAGCAGGCGCGCGCGGAGGCGGATGCGGCGCTCGGCCGCGCGAAGTCGGCGCGTCAGCAAGTGATCTTTCAGGTCTTCAGCTCGTACTACGCGCTACAAACGGCCGCGAAGCGGGTAAACACGGCTGACGACCTCCTCGCGAGCGCCCAGGCGTCCGAGGAAGCAGCGCTCGGCCGCTACCGCGCCGGTGTCGGGCTGTTCGTCGACCTCCTCACCGCACAGAGCGCGCTCGCCTCCGCGCGCGCGCAACAGGTGCAGGCGAGATGGACGTGGCAGACGGCACTCGCGCAGCTCGCGCACGATACCGGCGTTCTGGATACTTCCGGCGTAACGAACATTCGCGTCACGCCAGACTCGACTCGAGAGGCCCCACCGAAATGATCGACCGTCGCTCCCTTCGCTTCGTCATCGCGGTGGTCGCATCCGCTTCGCTGATCGCGTGCGGAAAGAAGGCTCCGCCGCCACCGGATGCCGTGCCGGTGACCGTGGCGCGCGCGGAGGTCCGCACCGTTCCGTACATCCTGCAGGCCAACGGTACGGTCGAGCCGATGCAGACGGTGGAGATCCAGCCGCAGGTGGCGGGGATCATCACGAAGATCATGTTCAAGGAAGGCGACGACGTGACGGCGGGGCAGCCGCTCTTCCAGATCGATCCGCGTCCGTACGAGGCCACGCTGCAGCAGACCCAGGCGGTGGTGGAGCGCGACAGCGCGCAGCTCGCGAACGCGAACTCGGACGTCGCGCGATATTCGGCGCTGGTGACGAAGGACTACGTCACGTCGCAGCAGATGGAACAGGTGAAGACCACCGCCGCGGCGCTCAAGGCGACGCTCGCCGCCGACGAGGCCGCAGCGCAGCAGGCTCGGCTCAACGTGCAGTACGCCACGATCCGGTCGCCCATCTCGGGACGGGCCGGCAGCTTGCAGGTGCGCGTGGGGTATCTGGCCAAGGTGCCGGCGACCACGCCGCTCGTGACGATCAACCAGATTCACCCGATTCTGGTGCGATTCGCGGTTCCGTCCGCGAGCCTGCAGCGCATTCGCCAGTACGCGTCCACCACGCTGCCGATCACCGTGCATCCCGCGAGCGCCACCGGGACGTCGAGCACCGGCACGCTCTCGTTCGTCGACAACGCCATCGACACCACTACCGGCACGATTCTCCTCAAGGGAACGTTCGAGAACAAGGACGGCGCGCTCTGGCCCGGCGAGTTCGTGACCGCGTCGCTGTCGCTCTTTCAGCAGCAGAACGCGCTCGTGGTGCCCGCGCAGGCGGTGGTGGAGGGACAGACCGGGAACTTCGTGTTCGTGATCAATGCCGACAGCACGGCAACGCAGCGCGACGTCACGGTCGACCGTACGGCCGGCGATCTCACGATCGTGACGCAGGGCGTGAAGGCGGGTGAGCTGGTGGTGACCGATGGACAGCTTCGATTGAACGTGGGTACCAAGGTGCAGATCAAGCCGGCCACCGGCGGCGATCAGCAGAGGGCGGGATGAGCATCTCGGAACCGTTCATCAAACGTCCCGTCATGACGACGCTCGTCATGGCGGGAATCCTCCTGTTCGGCATCGTCTCCTACCGCAATCTCGCGGTGAGCGATCTGCCGAGCGTGGACTATCCCACGATCTCGGTGAGCGCGAACCTCCCGGGCGCGAGCCCGGCGACCATGGCGTCCGCCGTCGCGACGCCGCTCGAGAAGCAGTTCTCCACCATCGCCGGCGTCGACGAGATGACGTCGCAGAGCGCCCTCGGCTCCACGAGCATCACGCTCCAGTTCGCGCTCGACCGCAACATCGACGCGGCGGCGGCGGACGTTCAGGCCGCGATCTCGAAGACGCTGCGCTCGCTGCCGCAGAACATCGTGCCGCCGTCGTACCAGAAGGTGGATCCGTCGGCGTCGCCGATCCTGTACTTCGCCCTGCGCTCGAACACGCTGCCGCTGTCGCAGCTCGACGAATACGGCGAGACCTTCCTGGCGCAGCGCATCTCGATGGTGTCGGGCGTGGCGCAGGTGATGGTGTACGGCTCGCAGACGTACGCCGTGCGCATTCAGCTCGACCCGCAGGCCATGGCCTCGCGGAAGATCGGCATCGACGACGTCGCCAACGCCGTCGCCAACGGCAACGTGAATCTCCCCACCGGCGTGCTGTGGGGTACGGACAAGGCGTACACGGTGCAGGCCACCGGCCAGCTCTCGAACGCCAAGGACTATCGCCCGCTCGTCGTCGCGTATCGGAACGGCGCGCCCGTGCGGCTCCAGGACATCGGCAGCGTTCTCGACGACGTGCAGAACGACAAGGTGGCGAGCTGGTTCAACGGCCAGCGCGCCATCGTCCTCGCCATTCAGCGGCAGCCGGGCACGAATACGGTCGCCGTCGCCGAGGGCGTGAAGGCGGCGATGGCGCAGCTCGAGAGCCAGTTCCCCGCCTCGGTGTCGGTGGAGACGCTCTACGACCGTTCGGAGGGCATCGAGGCCTCGGTGAAGGACGTGAAAGTCACGCTCTTCATCACGCTGTGCCTGGTCGTGATGGTGATCTTCATCTTCCTGCGCAGTCTCTCGGCGACGATCATCCCGAGCCTCGCGCTGCCGATGTCGCTCATCGGGACGTTCGCGGTCATGTACTTGCTGGATTACAGTCTCGACAATCTGTCGTTGATGGCGCTCACGTTATCGGTGGGCTTCGTGGTCGACGACGCGATCGTGATGCTCGAGAACATCGTGCGCCACATCGAGAAGGGCGAGGCGGTCTACGACTCGGCGCTCACCGGCTCGCGCGAGATCGGCTTCACGATTCTGTCGATGACGATGTCGCTCGTCGCGGTGTTCGTCCCGGTCCTCTTCCTGGGCGGGCTCGTCGGACGGCTCTTTCACGAATTCGCGGTCACGATCGGCGTCGCCATCATCGTGTCCGGCTTCGTGTCGCTGACGCTCACGCCGATGCTGTGCAGCCGCTTTCTCCGTGAGAAGCACGAGGAGAAGCACAGCCGGTTCTTCGAGATGACCGAGGCCGCGTACTCCAAGGCGCTCGCGTTCTACGAGCGCACGCTGCGCCAGGCGATGAACCACAGGCCGGCCGCCGTCGCGTTCTCGGCGCTGATCCTCGTCGGCACCGTCGTGCTCGGCGTCGTGGTGCCAAAGGGGTTCCTCCCCACCGAAGACCAGTCGCGACTCAGCGTGACCACGGAAACCGAGGAGGGAACCTCGTTCGATGCGATGGTCGCGCACCAGCAGCAGCTCGCGGCGATCATCCAGAAGGATCCGAACGTCGTTGGATACATGTCGTCGGTGGGGGCGAGTGGCCGCTCGCCGACCATCAATCAGGGGCGGTTTTTCATCCACCTCACGGACCCGTCGAAACGCGACCTCGATGCCGACGGCGTCGGACGCGAGCTCACGCGCAAGCTGTCCGTCGTTCCGGGGATCCGCGTCTACATCACGAATCCGCCGCCGATCAGCATCGGCGGTCATACGACCAAGAGCCTGTACCAGTTCACGCTTCAGAGCGTGGACATCACGACGCTCTATCGCGACGCCGATCTGATGCTCAAGAAGCTGCAGGCGCTCCCCGGGCTCACCGACGTCACGAGCGATCTGCAGATCAAGAGTCCGCAGGTCACCGTCGAGATCGATCGCGACCGCGCGTCGTCGCTCGGCATCTCCGCGAACGCCGTGGAGGACGCGCTGTACGACGCGTACGGCTCGCGGCAGGTGTCCACGATCTACACGCCCAACAACCAGTATTGGGTGGTGATGGAGCTCCTGCCGCAGTACCAGAAGAATCTCGATGCGCTCGGGATGCTCTACATCCACTCGGCCACCGGCGATCTCGTTCCGCTCGCCTCGCTCGCCAAGGTGACGCCGGGGACGGGGCCGTCCACGGTGAACCACTCGGGACAGCTGCCGTCGGTGACGCTCTCGTTCAACCTGGATCCAGGCGTCTCGATCGGAACGGCGGTGTCGGACGTCGAGCGCATCGCGGCGCAAACGCTGCCTTCGAGCATCACGACGGCGTTCTCGGGCACCGCGCAGGCGTTCCAGTCGGCGCAGAGCGGGCTGCTCGTGCTGCTCGTGCTCGCGATCCTGATCATCTACATCGTGCTGGGGGTGCTCTACGAGAGCTTCGTCCACCCGCTCACGATTCTCACCGGGCTCCCCTTCGCCGGCTTCGGCGCGCTGCTCACGCTCTGGATCTTCCACATGGAGCTCAGCGTCTACGCCTTCGTCGGGATCATCATGCTCGTGGGGCTCGTGAAGAAGAACGCGATCATGATGATCGACTTCGCGATCGAGGCCGAGCGCACCGAGGGAAAATCGGCGCAGGACGCGATTCTGGAGGCCTGCAGCGTTCGCTTCCGGCCGATCATGATGACGACGATGGCCGCGCTGATGGGTACGCTGCCGATCGCCATCGGGGCTGGCGCCGGCGCCGAATCGAGGCGCCCGCTGGGCGTGGCGGTAGTGGGCGGCCTCGCGTTCTCCCAGATCATCACGCTCTACGTGACGCCCGTGTTCTACACCTATCTCGACACGCTCCAGAAGCGCTTCGAGCGCAGCGAAAAGCGCAACGAGGAGCGCACGCATGCGCACGTCACGGGACCCACTCCGCTGCCGGCCAGCGGCGACTGAGTCCGCGCCAGTACGCATCGCCGCACCGAGGGTTGACGTTTCTTCGGATCAGTGGTATTGGGGTGCGAACGGAACAGTCGCTATGATTCCGCGGTTGCAAACAGAGGGACTTGGGGCACGCGACCTGCGACCCGGTCGACGCAGACATTCAATGAAGCCGTGCACGGCTCCGTGAGCTTCGTGATCAATAACATGAAAGGAGGCAAGCATGCGGCGTGGTGATGAGTTCAATGAGAAGCTCTACCTGTCGGAGCACGACGACGACGAGGAAGATCTCGGCTACGGCGGCGGCGGTGGCGGCGCATCGTACGACGATGACGATGAGGAAGAGGGCAGCGGCTGGGGGATGACGAAGCACACCGGCGAGGACCTCTGGGACAGCACCGACGACGAAGAGGACGAGGACGGCGAGACGCCGACGGTCGTGGTCGAGGAGGAAGAGGAAGACGACGTCGCGCCGCTGACGTCCGCGCGCGCGTCACGCGCGGCGAGCAACGCCGAGAAGGCGGCGGCGAAGGCCGCGGCCGCTGCGGCGAATGCGGCCGACAACGGCTCGGGCGCCGCGCCTGCCGCGAAGAGCGCGAGCAAGTCGGCCGCGCCGGCAAAGAAGGCGGCGCCGGCGGCGAAGAAGGCGCCCGCCAAAAAGGCCGCGCCCAGCAAGAAGACGGTGGCCAGGAAGGGTGGCGCGAAGAAAGCCGCGAAGAAGGGGTCGGCGAAGAAGCCCGCTCGCAAGGCCGCGGCGAAGAAATCGTCCGCCAAAAAGGGCGCGGCAAAGAAGGGAGGCGCCGGCAAGAGCGCGAAGAAGGCGAAGCGGCGGAAGTAGACGGGCGTTTTTTGGAGCGCCTGACCACGGCGGGAAGCGCGATCGTGCTTCCCGCCGTCTTTGTACGCCCTATATTGTTGCCACATGGCCGAATCGCCCGTCCCACTCCTCCGCGCGCACTCGCGGCACGCGCCGTGGAACTCGCGCGGCCTCGCGGCGCACGCCACCGCGCTCGTCGACGCGGCCGCGATGCGCCCCACCAACGCCGCCGCGCGCGCGGAGCCGAGCGCCCGCGCGGTCCGCTTCTACGTCTCCACCGGATTGCTCGATCATCCGGATGGCACCGGCACCGCGGCCACGTACGGCTACCGGCACCTGCTGCAGCTCCTGTTCATCAAGATCCGCCAGCGCGAGGGGCTCACGCTCGACAAGATCAAGGTCGAGGTGGGCGGGCTCACGGGCGATGCGCTCGAGCGCCGCGTCGCGTCATCGCTCGCGCCGGCGCTGGGCGCCCGCGCCGACGTGGCCGTGGCGGATGACGGCAGCCGCGACGCGATCTGGCAC
>Ga0207707_10004904_pt1 | contig 11760 bp, 9 predicted proteins | sample KBSC83BmetaG_FD_184336 | JGI IMG/M metagenome (GOLD analysis project Ga0207707, IMG submission 184336) | Corn rhizosphere microbial communities from Kellogg Biological Station, Michigan, USA - KBS C8-3B metaG (SPAdes) (version 2) | ecosystem: Host-associated > Plants > Roots > Rhizosphere ... | reverse complement strand
CGACTCGACGATATGACCGTTGTTGATGATGTAGACGCGGTCGGCCAGGGTCAGCGCCGCCGAGATGTTCTGCTCGACCACGACGATCGTCTGGCCGGCCTCGGCCAGACGGCGGCAGGTCGCCAGCAGGTCCTGCACGATGACCGGCGCCAGGCCCTCGAACGGCTCGTCGAGCAGGATGAGCTTGGGATCGCGGATCAGCGCGCGGCCGATCGCCAGCATCTGCTGTTCGCCGCCCGACAGGTCGGTGCCACGGCTGCCGCGACGCTCCTTGAGGCGCGGGAACATCTCGTAGATGCGGTCGAGCGGCCAGCGCTTGGGCGCGGTCAGGCCGGCCAGCACCAGGTTCTCCTCGACGTTGAGGCTGCCGAAGATGCGGCGATCCTCGTGGACCAGCTGCATGCCGGCCACGGCGATCACGTGGCTCTTCTGGCCAGCGACGTTCCGGCCGTCGAACATGACCTTGCCCGTGCGCGGCGTCACGACGCCCATCAGGCTCTTGAGCATCGTGCTCTTGCCGGCGCCGTTGCGGCCGAGCAAGGCCACCACCTCGTTGCGTTCCACGCGCAACGAGACATCGAAGAGGATGTGGGAGTCGCCGTAGTAGGAGTTCAGGCCGTCGACCTCGAGCAGGCTCATGCCTCAAGCCCTCCGAGATAGGCCTCGCGCACGGCGGGGTCGTTCTTGATCTGGTCGGGCGTGCCTTCGGTCAGGACCTTGCCCTCCTGCAGCACGGTGATCCACTCGACCAGCTCGAACAGCGAGTCCATGTCGTGGTCGATGACGATCATGGTGCGGCCCTTGGCGATCGACTTCAGCAGCTTCACCGTCGCCACGCGCTCGCTCGGGCTCATGCCGGCGAGCGGTTCGTCGAGCAGCAGCAGACTGGGCGAGGTCGCGAGCGCCAGGCCGATCTCGAGCCGGCGCTTCTCGCCATAGGCCAGCGCCGAGACGGTGGTGTCGGCGCGCGCCGTCAGGCTCACCAGGTCGAGCGTGCGGTCGACCTGCCCGGTGAGGCCGGGGATCTTCGCGGGATTGCGGAACAGGTCGAGGCGGAACTTGCCACGGATCTCGGCGAGGGCGGCGATCGTCAGGTTCTCGCGCACCGTGAGGCGCGAGAACAGCTGGTTGACCTGGTAGCTCTTGGTCAGGCCGAGCTGGCAGACGTCGGTCACGCTCTTGCCGGTGATGTCCTTGCCCTCGAACATGATCGTGCCCGAGGTCGGCGGGACCTCGCAGGTCAGCATCTTGAAGAACGTGCTCTTGCCCGCGCCGTTGGGGCCGATGATGCCGCGCAGTTCGCCGACCTTGACCGTGAAGTTGACGTCGCTGTTGGCCAGCAGGCCACCGTAGCGCTTGGTGAGGCCGGTCGCCTGCAGCAGCGTGCCCGCCTGCAGGTCGCCCTCGCGATGGCGCGCCGGCAGCGCCTCGTCGACGACGACGATGGGCGCCGGCGCCTCCTCGGGCGCTTCGGCCTCGACCTCGGCATGCCGGAACATCAGCGCGTAGAGATCCTTCAGGCCGCCGATCAGGCCGTGGCGCAGGAAGCAGACCAGCAGCACGAATATGATGCCCAGCACCAGCTTCCAGGCGGCGCCCAATCCCACCGTGCTCTGCAGGAAGTCGCTCAGGAACAGCCACACGGCGGCGCCGAGCAGTGGGCCGAACAATGTGCCGACGCCGCCGATGGCGGTCTGCATCACGAGCTGGCCCGAGGTGTCGAAGGAGAAGGCATCCGGCGGCATGAAGCCCTGGAGCACGCCCAGCAGGCCGCCGGCGAGGCCGGCATAGGCCGCGGCGATCACGAAGGCCGTGAGCTTGTAGGCGGCGATCGAATGGCCGAGGGCCGCGGCGCGCAGCGGGTTGTCGCGGATCGCGCTCAGGATCTTGCCGACCGGCGAGCGCACGATGCGCAGCGCCACGACGACGCCGGCGAAGTAGCAGATCGCCAGGAAGTTGTACATCGACCAGCCGGTGCCGACGTGCCAGCTCAGGCCGAGGAAATCCATCTTGGGCGTCGGCACGCCGGGGATACCGTTCTCGCCGCCGGTCCACGCCGAGAGCGGCGAGTTCTCCAAGAAGTAGAACATCTCGGCGATCGCCACGGTGATCATGGCGAAGTAGATGCCGGTGCGGCGCAGTGCCAGCATGCCGACGAGGACACCCACGATCATCGCGGTCAGGGTGCCGATCAGCAGGGCGAGCGGCACGCTCTCCACCATGCCCTGCGTCAGCAGATAGGCCGCGACGAAGCCGCCGGTGCCGTAGAACGCCGACTGGCCGAACGACAGCAGTCCGGTGAAGCCGAACAGCAGGTCGAAGCCGAGGCCGAGCAGGCCCCAGACCAGGATCTGGTTCACCGTGTTGGGCGCGAAGCCGAGCACCGGAAGCACCACGGGGCCGAGGAGCAGGCCTATCGCGGTCAGGCCTTCGACAAGGAAAGGAATGCGCCGACGGGCCGGGAGGGAAGACTTCACTGAAACACTCAATCGCGGCTGTGCAGGCCCATCAGGCCACGCGGGCGGACCAGCAGCACCAGCGTCATCGCCGCGAACAGCATGACGTAGGCGTAACCCGGATTGATCATCGAGGTGATGCTGAGGATCTGGCCGGCGATCAGGCCGCCCAGGATGGCGCCGGGGAACGAGCCCACTCCGCCGATGACCACCACGACGAAGGTCTGGACGAGGATCATCTCGCCGACCTCGGGTGTCAGCGACACGACCGGCGCGTTGACGATGCCGGCGAAGCCCGCGGCCATCGCGCCGATGCCGAACACCACCATGAAGACGCGGAAGACGTTGATGCCGAGCGAGTCGACCATCGTCGAATCCTCGATGCCGGCGCGCACGATCATGCCGAGCCGCGTGCGGTAGAGGACGAAGTAGAGCACGAGCAGCGCCACCACCACGATGCCGACCACGACCAGACGGTAGGTCGGATAGAGCATGAAGCCGAGCGGCGTCACGCCCGACGCCCACGCCGGCGGCGGAACGTTTCGCGACAGGCTGCCGAAGAAGAAGCGCACCAGCTCGACGAAGACGATCGACAGGCCGAAGGTGACCAGCAGCTGGTCCTCGTTGGGCCGGCTGTAGAAGTGGCGGATGATGACCCGCTCCATCACCACGCCGAGCACCATCACGAACAACGCGCCGGCAGCGACGGCCAGCACGTAGGAGCCGGTCGCCGTGAAGGCCAGGTAGCCCGCATAGCCGCCCATCATGAACATGGCGCCGTGCGCCAGGTTCAGGACGCCGAGCGTGCCATAGATGATCGTCAGGCCGGAGCTGATGAGCGCCAGGAGCGCCCCCAGCACCAGCCCGTTGAACATCTGCGAGACGAGGTTAGCCCATGTGAACAATGCAGACCTCGCCAACCCGATACACTGAGTCTCGCTTGCGGAGGATCAGGTGTAGTCGCCGAGCTTGCACCCGAACTCGTCGGGCTTCTGCATCAGCGGCTCGCCGGGAAGCACCTCGAGGACGTCCCAGTAGTCTTCCTTGCCCTTCATGTCGGCGGCCTTCTTGCCGCGGACGATGATGACCGGACGGACGAGCTGGTGATCCTCGGGGCGGAAGTGAACCTCGCCGACCATCGACTGCCTCTTGGTGCCCTTCTCGTAGGACTTGATGACGTCGGGCGGATAGAAGCTGCCGGCGTCCTCGACGGCGGCGGCCCACAGGGCGAGCTGGAGGTAGGTGCACTGCGCGCCCCACTCCGGCATGTAGCCGTACTTCTTCGAGAACTCGGCGTTGAACATCTTGGCGAGCGGATACTTGTCCTCGATGCCCCACCAGTAGCTGGTCGAGGCATAGACGCCGCCCATCAGATCGCCGCCGACCTCACGTGCCAGGAACGGCACCTGGTAGGGAACGACCAGCTTCTGCTTGTCGAGCACGCCGAACTGCTTGGCCTGCTGGATCGACAGCACCGCATCGTGACCCCAGTTGATGTTGAGGAAGATGTCGGCGCCGGAGTTGGCGATGTTGAGCAGGAACGAGGAGTAGTCCGGTGCGCCGAGCGGGCAGACCTGGTTGGTGACCGTCGACCAGCCGCCTTCCTTGTTCAGGTAGTCCGACATCGACTTCTGCACGGTATGACCGTAGGTATAGTCGGGCGTCAGGTAGGCGGCTTTCTTGCCCTTGCCGAAGGCCTTCAACAGCACCGGGCCGATGCCCGCCGCGGCGGTCTGGCCGTAGAAGCACTCGCGGAAGCCATAGCGCACGCAATCCTTGCCGGTGGTGTCGTTCGAGCCGGACACCATGGCCAGGTGGATCACCTTCTCGCGCTGGGCGAGCTTGTTGAGGGCCACGGCGACGGCGCTCGAGGTGCCGCCCATCATCAGCACCGCCTTGTTCTCGCTGATGAAGCGCGAGATGTTCTGCACGCCGTTGTTGGGCTTGGCGCCGTCGTCGGCGATGCCGTACTTCACTTCCTTGCCCAGGATGCCCTTGGTGGTCTTGGGCGAGATCGCCTTGATCAGCGCGTTGCCGGAATTGATGTGCTCGATCGCGAGCTGCGCGCCCTTGAGCTCGTCCTCACCCTGGACCGCGTAGGTGCCGGTGCGCGGCGCCGTGAGGCCGACGAACACCGAGCTGCCCGAGGAACCGGCCGGCCAGGTGCCGATCGCCGGCTTGTCGGCCGCGAAGGCGGGCATGAAGAACTGTGCGCCGCCGGCCGAGAAGGCTCCGAGGCCCGCGCCGGTGACGGCAGCCCGCTGCAGGAAGCCACGACGCGACGTCGAATTGCCTGAAGATTTAGCCATTTTACAGTCTCCTCCCGTTATTCGGTCGATCCCCGTAGGCCACTATCTCCGCCTTTGGTCGGGGTCGCCTTAGCCCGAATTATTGATGCAGATTAACAAAAAAGAAGGGCCATAGGCCAGAAGGTGGGGGAAATGCAGGGTTTGGTGCGCAAGATCGTGGGCGATCGCTGGGACGGTCCGTTCGTCGCGCGGTTGCGCCGGTACGTTGAGTTCAGTGCCTCTGACATTGACGATCTGCGCGGCCTTCTCGAGAGCGAGCAGTGCGTGCGCAAACGCCGCGACGTCGTGGTCGAGGGCGACGGCTGTGCCAAGCTGAGCTTCGTGAAGGACGGCTTCGCCGCGCGCTACAAGGTGCTGAGCAACGGCAAGCGCCAGATCGTCAACATCATCGTGCCGGGCGATGTGATCGGCCTGCCTGGCGCCTTCCTCGACACCGCCTCGTTCTCCGTCGTGGCGCTCACCGACATGAAGCTCGAGGTCTGCGCCCTCGACGACTATGTGGCGCTGAGTTATCGCCGCCCGAAGTTCGGGCTCGCGCTGGGCTGGCTCGCGGTCCATGAGGCCACGACCTATGCCGAGCACATCGTCGACATCGGCCGGCGCACCGCCATCGAGCGCGTGGCGCATTTCCTGCTCGAGATCCACGCCCGCCTCGCCGCCGTCGGCCGCGCCGCGGCAACGGCGTTCGACCTGCCGGTGTCGCAGGAGATCATGAGCGACGCGCTCGGCCTCAGCGTCCCGCACATCAACCGCATGCTGGCCGAGCTGCGCGAGAGCGGCATGATCGGGCTGGCCGGCCGGCACGTGAGCTTCGCCGACGTAAAGCGCATCCAGCAACTTGCGCACTTCGAGCCGGCACGGCTCACGCGCATCCCCACGCCGTCGCGGCCGGCGGCGGCTGCCCTGGTGACCAAGCGCGCCCACGCGGTCGATCGTCACGTGGGCCCTGTCTGAATTGTCGGCAGTCCCGCGCGGCCGCACTATGGTGCGGTCGCCTCCAGGAGGACCGCCATGGATCCCGTGATCCGCACCAAGGACGCCTATCACACGCGCACGACCGCCGAGATGAACCGGCATCTCGTCCCGCCGCCCTGGGACCTGCGCGAGAAACTGGCGCTGACCTGCCGTATCCTGGCCGACGAAGGCCATGAATCGGCGATCGCCGGCCAGATCACGGCGCGTGGCGAGACGCCGGGCACCTACTGGATGCTGAGCTTCGGCCTGGGCTTCGACGAGGCCCAGCCCTCCAACATCGTGCTGGTCGACGACGACCTCAACCTTCTCGAGGGCGACGGCATGGTCAATCCGTCGAACCGCTTTCACCTCTGGATCTATCGCCACCGGCCGTCGGTCAACGCCATCGTCCACACCCACCCGCCGCACGTCTCGGCGCTGTCGATGATCGGCCGGCCGCTGGTCGCCTCGCACATGGACACCTCGATGTTCCATGGCGACTGCGCGTGGCTGCCCGAGTGGCCCGGCGTGCCGATCGGCGACGAGGAAGGGCGCATCATCAACGAGGCCCTTGGCGACAACCGCGCGATCCTGCTCGCCCACCACGGCCAGCTGGTGGCGACCGGCACCATGGAGGAAGCCTGCGTGCTGGCGATCTTCATCGAGCGCGCGGCCAAGCTGCAGCTGATGGCCGAGGCCGTGGCGCCGATCAAGCCGATCGATCCCGAGCTGGCGCGCGAGGCCCACGACTACCGCCTGAAGCAGCGCGCGGTCGGCGCGACCTTCCACTACTTCGCCCGCCGCACCCTCAAGAAGAACCCGGACGCCCTGGGCTGAGCGTGCCCTGACGGACGCAGGCGGTCAGGCGCCCTGGATATCCGACGACTGGATGCGCTTCACGCCGGCGTCCGCCATCTGCTTCCATGCCGCGGCCAGCGAGTCATTGAGATCGATGCCGCGCGTGGCGTTCTCGATCACATAGACCGCGAAGCCGAGCTTGCGCGCATCCAGCGCCGTCCAGGCGACGCAGAAGTCCGTCGCCAGACCGCAGACAAACACCGTGTCGATTCCGCGCGCCTTCAGATAGGCCGCGAGCCCGGTCGAGGTCTTGCGGTCGGCTTCCTCGAACGCCGAATAGCTGTCGACGTCCTTGTGGAAGCCCTTGCGGATGATGAGCTCCGCGTTCGGCAATTTCAGGCCGTCGACCAGGGTGGCGTCGTCGGTGCCCTGCACGCAGTGGTCGGGCCACAGTACCTGCGTGCCGTAGCTCAGCTGGGTGGTCTCGAACGGCTTCTTGCCGGGATGGGCGCTGGCGAAGGAAGTGTGCTTCGGCGTGTGCCAATCCTGCGTCACGACGATGTTCTCGAAGGCAGGCGCGAGACGATTGACGATCGGCACGATCTCCGCGCCGCCCTTGACCGGAAGCGTGCCGCCGTCGACGAAGCATTTCTGGATATCGACCACGATCAAGGCGCTGCTGGCCGTCGGCTTGACCTTGTCGGCTGCCAACACTTTGCGACCAATACCGAGGCCGCAGGCAAGGCTCGCAACGGCCGTGAACTGGAGGACGGACCGCCGAGACAGGCCAGATGCGATCATGGGACGCTCCCTTCGTGGAAACGTCTCAGTCTAGCCCGCGCGAGCGACAGGGAAAGTGGCGGAGAGGGTGGGAAACTTCCCAGTACTCCGTAGCCCATTGAAATCGCTAGCAAATATCGGCCGTTTTTCATCTGCCTCGTAGCAGTCCGCCGTGGCAGCAGCAATGGGTGATAAGCTGTGCCATGGACAATTCCGTTATCTTGAACATCCGCGCACTCGCCCAGCAGCGACTCATCCAGAGGCTGGAAGAGGCGACCAAGGAAAGCAACAAGCTTCACAGCACCGTGCTGGCGTCGGGCGCGATCAACAATAGTCGGTCTCTGTTTCAATTTGTCGATCACTGGCGATCGGTGGTCGATGACTACCGGCTGGACCTTCAGGCAATTTGGTCTGACCGGGTGAACCGACTGATCCCTCGCCTGGACGAAGCGCAGCGCAGCGCCTGTGTCGAAGCAACGCTCGCCTCGTTCGACGATGGCTGCAAGAACATACAAGCCCGCCTCGAACATGTGCTGCAATTGATATCAAAACGCTTTATCGGCTCCGTCTCCAACATCAATGCCTGGCAGCAACTGCAGCCGAATTTTGAGTCGCGGCGTCAGGGCTTGCGCGCGGACTTGGAGTTAAGGCTGGCTGAGCATGAGTTGCCCTCGGACGACGGGAACACCACCGGAGCGACAGCCTCGGGTCATCGCCTGGCAGCGGTACTCTTTGGTGATATTGTGGGTTCATCGGCGAGAATGGGAGCTGACGAGTCGGCCATGCTGGCAGACCGGGCGGCGCTTCTCCAAATCGTTGAGGCCAGCACAAAGCGTCACGGCGGGCGGCTGGTGAATACGATGGGCGACGGTTTCATGCTTGAGTTCCCAAGCGCCGTTGACGGCATGGCAGCGGGAATGGACATTCAGGCGAGCGCGCGCGTGCCCCTCCGTATTGGCCTCAATGTTTGCGATGTTGTGATTGCGGGCGATGACATCTTGGGCGACGGCGTGAATATCGCGAAGCGCCTCGAAGAGCGAGCAAGTGTCGGGCACATCTGCCTTCCAGACTTCGTGGCCGGGGATCTAGTCAACAAGTTCAAGTTCCTACCGAAGGACTTGGGCGAGGTGACATTCAAGAATATTGGCAGGGCTATTCGAATTGTTGAGGTCGATCCGCAAGCGCCACGCCTTGTCGCTACATCGTTAGGCTGAGACGCCGAGATAGGCGGACTTGCCCGCAGGTGCGCCGAATATGTTTATCCCCAGTAAGCTGGGTGCTTAAGGCGCGGCTATGCGGTTCATCACCAACTAGGGTTAAAGCGCGGACCGCGCCTATTCTGGTTGGTCCGGCTTCAAGAAGGGCTTTAGCTTCTTTTCGATGAAAGTATTGGGTCGCCATCCCTTTACCAAGCGGTCGATCACAAAAGTATCTAGCGCGGACCAGGTGAGACCAGCTGCCGTACTAACGCCTGGCGGCAGTAGCGCATCAATAACCGCCCCACCTAGATTCACTACGCCGAAGCGAACCGTCTTAGGCGCAAGTTAATCCAGCCAAGTGCCTTTCTTTACCTCGTTCGTGTATGCCCGAATTAAGCCAACGTCGGGGTTCGCATCGCGTAGCATCTCTTTGAACTTGCGCGCCCTATCCATTAAATCCAAAAACTCTGAGAACTTTCGTGCCTTCGAGTTGACGACAGCGCGCAGCGCAAATGCGTCACCGAGAATCACTTGGTTGAAGTCGGCAATGGCCGCATCGCTGCGGGAAAGCCCCAGCGCATTGGGGCTACCTTGCGCGCGCTCGCCGCCTTATCCCATATGATGACCGGCAGCAGGCTGTTCACCAGATAGGTGGCGATCTCGCCCGTTTCGCCCTGGCCATCGCGGCCATCTTTCTTGCCGACGCCGCCGGAGTCGATGAAGGCTGTCGAGAAGGCGACGATCTGCGCCCACGACACCATGGACGTGAATTTCCCACACATGTTGGAACGCTAACACGAAGATATTTTCGAGCCTAAATCCGGAAAGCGAGTCGGAGCTACTCAGTACAAAATGCGCTTTTTGTACTGAGTAGCCGGAAGGAATGTGCAGCCTCTAGACTTTTGTCGTGTCGAAACCGAGCGTTTATCGAAAAGAATTGGCAGCGCCCGATTTCTTGGGGCGCCACAACCTTAGAGCGATAAAACAATTCAGAATGTTGGCCCCCGGGGATACGATAAACTCGTAGAAACGTTGTCGCCGGGGTTGGTTAATGGATGAACATAGTCCGCGCGGATTGAAAAGGCGATTCGGAACGATACCAGATAGGCAGCTGCGACAAAGGACGGTCGCAATCGCGCGTTCCAGCGATCTCCCACTTGTCCATGTGACACATGTTGGTTCAGCGCGTGAGATTCTTAAGAGTCGTAAGTTAGAGACCAGAGCTTGTCCCGTATTCAAGAAGTCTCTTCTCTACTTTTTCATTGCTAAGCCGGCATATCGCTTAAGAGGCGGGGATGCGAAGTCTCATCAGGTAAATCGTTTTCCCTTTGTGTTTCTGGTCTCTCCGAACGCCGTTAAGACTCCCTATCATGTATATCCATTTGATACCGGAGGTGCAGCATCGGGAGCGTTTGACGAAGCGGCCGATAAATTTGTCTTTCTCGAGGACTATGAACTGGAAACGAATTTCAATGCCGCCGCGGGGCACATTGAATGGGCCTTTGGTGGTTTGGAAGCTTATCTAGATGGAGATGTTCGAAAGGACATTTCGGAGGGCGTGCCGGAATTCGAGACTGTTACTCGGAGCTTCGTGGATATCGCCAAGTTGGCGGGAGTCGGTAGCAATAGACCTGACTGGCGAGCATCAGCGGTCGAGATTGCATCCAGCCAGGATGTTAACTTGAAAGGGAACATCGAACTCGCAATATTTCCACTTCAGTACTTGGAAGACGGACAGCTCAATGTCCAGCTGATGACTTGGCTAAATGACTACAGCATTGCTTGGGAGGCGTACAACTGGCAGCCGAACAAAACGCCGAATGAATTCCAGGAAGTCATTAGCCTTATCGTACGGCGACACCTTCGGACGCGGGGATCACTATGACTCGCCCTTTTGCTGCTATTTCATCACTCACGCTATGCGGATATGTACCACTGGGTGAGTCGGGCTTTGCGCTTCCATGTTTCGCGGCTTCTCCACGCCCCAACAATTGGTACACTGCACGAGCTGTGGTTGAGGGCGACCATTTAGCCGACATTGTCAGTTTCGAGCAATTTAGATCTGACGAAATCCAAATTCTTAGCTCTGATCTACAGCGCCCGGTTTCAATTGGACAACCATGGTGCGATGTTTTTTTATGCCGGCAATCACCTTATGTCGGGACGCCCGAAGAACTATGGAATGATTTAAGGGCAGAATTTTCGTGGCTGGCACAGACTGCGCCACTCAGTACGCTTGATCTTGGAATGTGGGTGGAATCGGCACCTCACACAGAGCTTGTGAACGGCGCAATGGCCTTTCTCAGAACACGGTATGGTGCCTCCAAGGCGGAAGCTTGGAAGCGTGACTCTTTGTTTCGTGAAGCTGCGTTAGTTCGCATGAGAAGACATCTCACTAATCGTGGGCTTGTCGATCTACGAGACGTGCCGGATATCGAAGTGGTCCCTTTGGAAAAAGGCTTATCGATAGAGATTCCCGACCGTTTGGTGGCCGCGTTGATGAAACATGGCGACTTTCTACTCTTTCTCGATGACCTTCGAGGCATCGCTAACACTTATGAGATAGCACTCGATCGTTTTGATTGGTCCAAATTAGCGAAGAAGACAAAGGATGTATCAAGGCGGCAGGGCTGGTTAAGACCTGATGCTGTTGGGGTGGGCGACCAACTCTGGAGTCCAAGAATAGCCGTTGTTGGTGTTGGCGGCTCTGGTGGAAATGCCGTCAACAAGATGATCGCGGCCGCGCTCGAAGGTGTGGAATTCATTGTCGCAAATGCCGATGCCCAAGCGCTTGGACAGTCGCTCGCCGACCGTCGGGTTCAGCTCGGCATCAAGGTGACGCAGGGACTGGGCGCCGGTGCGCGTCCCGAGGTCGGCCGTCAGGCCGCGGAGGAGGCGCTGCCGGAAATCCTCCAGCTCCTAGATGGCGCCAACATGGTGTTCGTCACGGCGGGCATGGGCGGTGGCACCGGTACCGGTGCGGCACCGGTAATCGCCGCAGCGGCGCGCGAGCAGGGCATCCTCACCATCGGCGTCGTCACCAAGCCGTTCCACTTCGAGGGCCGCCGCCGCATGCAGTCGGCCGAGCAGGGTATCCTCGAGCTGGAGAAGGTGGTCGACACGCTGATCGTCATCCCCAACCAGAACCTGTTCAAGATCGCCAACGAGAAGACGACGTTCGCCGACGCCTTCAAGATGGCGGACGACGTGCTTTACAAGTGCGTGCGCGCAATTACGGACCTAATGGTGATGCCGGGTCTCGTT
>Ga0207707_10004903_pt1 | contig 11760 bp, 7 predicted proteins | sample KBSC83BmetaG_FD_184336 | JGI IMG/M metagenome (GOLD analysis project Ga0207707, IMG submission 184336) | Corn rhizosphere microbial communities from Kellogg Biological Station, Michigan, USA - KBS C8-3B metaG (SPAdes) (version 2) | ecosystem: Host-associated > Plants > Roots > Rhizosphere ... | reverse complement strand
CGCGTCACCGAGAATTGCTGGCCGACCTCTTCCAGAGTGTGGTCGGTGTTCATGCCGATGCCGAAGCGCATGCGCAAAACGCGCTCCTCGCGCGGCGTGAGCGAGGCGAGGACGCGCGTCGTCGTCTCGCGCAGATTGGCCTGGATCGCGGCATCGACCGGCAGCACCGCGTTCTTGTCCTCGATGAAATCGCCGAGATGCGAATCTTCCTCGTCGCCGATCGGCGTCTCGAGGCTGATCGGCTCCTTGGCGATCTTCAGTACTTTGCGCACTTTTTCGAGCGGCATCGCCAGCTTTTCCGCCAACTCCTCGGGCGTCGGCTCGCGGCCGATCTCGTGCAGCATCTGGCGCGAGGTGCGCACCAGCTTGTTGATCGTCTCGATCATGTGCACGGGAATGCGGATGGTGCGCGCCTGGTCGGCGATCGAGCGGGTAATCGCCTGGCGAATCCACCACGTCGCATAGGTCGAGAACTTGTAGCCGCGGCGATACTCGAACTTATCGACCGCCTTCATCAGGCCGATATTGCCTTCCTGAATGAGATCGAGGAATTGCAGGCCGCGATTGGTGTATTTCTTGGCGATCGAGATGACGAGGCGGAGATTGGCCTCGACCATTTCCTTCTTGGCGCGCCCGGCCTCGCGCTCGCCGCGCTGCACGGTCTGGACGACGCGCCGGAACTCGGCCGGCGGCACGCCCGCCTCGAGCGCGATCTGCGCGACTTCGCCGCGCAGCGTCCTGACCTCATTCGTGTGCTTGCCGACGAGGCCGGACCAGCCCTTGCCGTGCAGCCGCTTCACCTGCTGTAGCCAGTCGGGCGCGAGCTCGAAGCCGATATGGTGGTTGAGGAAGTCCTGGCGCTTGACGCCGCAAGTCTCGGCGAGGCGCAGCAGCTTGCCCTCGGCGCCGACGAGACGGCGATTGAGGCCGTAGAGCTGGTCGACGAGCTGCTCGATGCGCGCGTTGTTGAGGCGCACGCTCTTCATCGCCTCGACGATCTGGGCCTTGAGCTTGTCGTAGCTGCGCTCGGCGGTCTTGCCCAGCTCCTCGCCCTCGTTGAGCGATTTGAGGCGGTTGTCCTGGCGCTTTTGCAGCTTCTTATAGAGCGCCGCGATTTCGTCGAGATTGGCAAGGACGCCGGGCTTCAGCTCGGCTTCCATCGCGGCGAGCGAGATCGCCGCCTCCTCGCCGTCGCCCTCTTCGCCCTCGCCGCCGAGCTCGGCGTCTTCGGTCTCGGGCTCCGCCTCGGAACCCGCTGCGCCATTGGCGCCGTTGGCGCCCGGCTGCTGCTTTGCGGCTTCCTCGCTCTCGAAGGCGTTGTTGCCGTAGGTGGCGTCGAGATCGACGACGTCCCGCAGCAGCATGCGGTTTTCCATCAGCGCGTCGCGCCAACCGATCAGCGCGCGCATCGTCAAGGGGCTCTCGCAGATGCCGCCGATCATCATCTCGCGACCGGCCTCGATGCGCTTGGCGATCGCGATCTCGCCCTCGCGCGACAACAGCTCGACCGAGCCCATCTCGCGCAGATACATGCGCACAGGATCGTCGGTGCGGCCGATATCCTCGTCGTCGAGATTGCCGCCGGAGCGGGTTTCGCCGTCCTCCCCGCCCTCGTCCGAGGATGCATCATCGGCCTCTTCGCTCTCGACGAGGTTGATGCCGAGCTCGGAGAGCATCGTCATCGTGTCTTCGATCTGCTCGGATGAGACCTGATCGGCGGGAAGCGCCGCGTTCAGCTCGTCATAGGTGACGTAGCCGCGTTCCTTGCCGCGCGCCACCATCTTCTTGATCGTCGCGGCGACCGCGTCGAGCAACGGCGCTTCGGCCGCCTCCTCGCGTCCTTCCGGACTTTCCGCCGTGCCCGCCGACTTACCCGCCATATGCGTCCCGCCGTGAAATCACGTCCAGCACCCCATGCCGACGACGCGAAGCCGAGGCCCGCATCGATTTACATTCGATTAAACATTCTCCCGCCGCATCGACCCCTGGCTCTCTCTGCCGGCCCATGGCCGGTTCCTCCCCCTAAGCCAACCCGTCGTCTTGGTCTTTACTTTCCAGTTCCGCCCGTTGCAACTGCTCGACCCGGCCCCAGCTTTGCGGGGTCGGGTCGGCGACACAATGCGCCACAGCCTCTTTAAGCTCGGTTGACGACAGGCGGCGCTGAAACTGACTTTTCATGTGGTTCCATCCGCTGCGCGCCGTGTCCGCATCGGCTTCGAGTCGCGCAAAGCCGCCATGAACCAGGACTTCGGGGGACAGAATCTTCTCAACGATTTCACCGAATCCATTGTCTGTGAGGTAGCGCCTCAGCGCCGCTGCTTCAAGGTCCGGTTGCATCAGATGGGCTTTTTGGATGGCGCCGCTAACCCTGTCAAGGTGGGGGCTCGCCCATTGGATCGCCGAAAAATCTTCGACAATCTCGCTCAAAAGAAACGGATGATTAAGGATCAGCGCGAGCAAAACCTCCTCGCGCCGCCGCTGCAGCAGCGCCGGATCGGCGGCGGGCGCGGGCTCGCGCCAGAGCGGCGTCGCCGCCAAGCGCTGCGCGGGACCGAAGCGGTCGCGGCGATAGGGGCCGGCGCGCTTGGCATCGGCGCTGGCCGCCGGCCCGCGACGGGCGCCGAAGCTCTCCGCCACACGCTCGCGCACGAAGCGGCGATAATGCTCCTGGACGCTGCGATCGGCGATCAGCCGCACCTGCTGCTCGAGACGCTGCTCCAGCGCGGCGCGGCGCTCGGGCGTATCCGCGGGCAGCGCCGTCTCGAGGCTCCACAGCACCTCCGCGAGCGGGCGGGCGCGATCGAGTATGCCCCGCATCGCATCCACGCCGTGGCGGAGAATGAGCGAATCCGGATCCTCTCCCGCCGGCAGCACGGCAAAGCGCAGGCTCATTCCGGGTTTGAGGATCGGAAGGGCGCGGGTGAGCGCGCGGGCGGCGGCGCGCTGTCCCGCCGCGTCGCCGTCGAAGCAGAGGATCGGCTCCGGTGCCATGCGCCACAGCTCTTCGATCTGCACTTCGGTGAGCGCCGTGCCGAGTGGCGCCACCGCGGTGGCAAAACCCGCGCGATGCAGCGCGATCGCGTCCATATAGCCTTCGACGACAATCGCCGAGGGCGCCTTCGCCGCCGCCGCGCGCGCCAGCGCCCAGGCATAAAGCACGCGGCCTTTCTGAAAGAGCGGCGTGTCGGGCGAATTGAGATATTTGGGCTGGCCGTCGCCCATGACGCGGCCGCCGAAGGCGATGATTCGGCCGCGCCGGTCGCCGATCGGGAAGATCACGCGGTCGCGGAAATAATCATAGGTCTCGCCGCCGCCCTCGGGCTTGCGCAGCAAGCCGGCTTCGACGAGGAGGGGCTCGGGTATCTCCTTTACCAGCGCGCGCTTCAGCGCATCGCGGCTTTCGGGCGCATAGCCGAGGCGGAAGCGGCGGATCGTTCCCTCGTCGAGTCCGCGCCGCTCGAGATAGGCGCGCGCCGCGCGGCCATCGGCGCCGTGGAGCATTTTCTCGAAAAAAGCGCAAGCCGCGTCGACCGCGCTTTGCACGCTCGCCTGGCGCGCGGCGCGCTCGCGCTCTTCGCGGCTCTCCTGCGGCACGTCGAGCCCCGCCTGCCGCGCCAATTGCTCGACCGCCTCGGGGAATGAGAGCGACTCGGTCTGCATGACGAAGCCGATGACGTCGCCATGCGCGCCGCAGCCGAAGCAATGATAGAAGCCCTTGTCCTCGACGGCGCTGAAGGAGGGGGTCTTTTCATTGTGGAAGGGGCAGAGCCCGACATATTCGCGGCCGCGCCGGATCAGCTTGACGCGCCGCCCGACAATCTCGGCCAGCGATACGCGCTGGCGCAACTCGTCGAGGAAGCGGGGCGGAAAGGCCATGAGCTGTTAGCTCTCAGCTGTCAGCTATCAGCCACCAATCGGTGGAGCAACGAGTGTAGTAGCCAGCGCCTACGCGTCAAACCGTCGATGCCAAAAAACCTGTGGGCTGATCGCTGACAGCCGATAGCTGAAAGCTGACGGCGAACAGCTGTCCGCTATCCCAACAGCTTCTTCACCACCTGGCTCGCCTTCGACGGATCGACCTGGCCGGCATATTTCTCGCGAAGCGCGGCCATCACCTTGCCCATGTCCTTGACGCTCTGCGCGCCGGTCGCGGCAATCGTCTCCTTGATCGCGGCCTCCGCCTCCGAGTCGGACATGGCCTTCGGCAGGAAACGCTCGATGATCGCGATCTCGCCGCGCTCCTTCTCGGCCAATTCCGGGCGGCCGCCCTTGTCGTAGAGCTCGATCGATTCGCGGCGCTGCTTGATCATCCCCTGCATCATCTGCTGAATGTCGGGATCGGCGATGCCATCGAGATTGCCCTTGGGCCGCGCCTCGATGTCGCGCTCTTTGAGGCGCGCGAGGATCAGCCGCACGGTCGAAACCGCGAGCACCTCCTTGTCGCGCATCGCCTGTTTCAGAGCCTCGCTCAAGCGCTCGCGCAGCATCGCCGTTCTCCTCTCGCCGCCGCGCAAACTAGCGCAAGCGCCATCTTGACGAAAGGCGCCGCGCGTTCTATCTCCCCGGCTTGACCCGATCACTGATCCCTTGCGCCGCCGGCCGCGACCGGCGACGCGCTCTGGCGCATATCGGTAACTGCTCGACGAGGTTTTATCCGCGCTTATGACCGACGCGCCCCCGCTGCTCGCGCGCCCGCAGGGCACGAACGCGGCCTTGGTTCTGGCCGATGGCAGTGTTTTTTGGGGGATTGGTCTCGGCGCAGCCGGGACAAGCGTCGGCGAGCTCTGCTTCAACACCAGCATGACCGGCTATCAGGAGATCATGACCGATCCCTCCTACGCCGGGCAGATCATCACCTTCACCTTCCCGCATATCGGCAATGTCGGCGCCAATCCTGAGGATGTCGAGACGACGACTCCGGCGGCGCGCGGCCTCGTTCTGCGCGCCGACATCACCGAGCCGTCGAATTACCGCGCGCGCCAGCATTTCGATGAATGGCTGAAGCTGCGCGGCCTGACCGGGCTTGCCGGCATCGATACCCGCCGCCTCACCCGCCGAATCCGCGACGGCGGCCCGCCCAACGCCGCGATCGCCTATGCGCTTGATGGCCGACTCGATGTCCCGGCGCTGCTGGCGAAGGCGCGGGCCTGGCCGGGGCTCGAAGGCATGGACCTCGCCAAGGAAGTCTCGTGCCGCCAAAGCTATCGCTGGGACGAGACGGGTTGGGTGCAGGGCGCCGGCTATGGCCGGCTCGAGACGCCGCGCCATCGCATCGTCGCGGTCGATTACGGCGCCAAGCGCAACATCCTGCGCATGCTTGCTTCGGAAGGCTGCGCCGTCACGGTCGTTCCCGCCGACGCCAGCGCCGATGCGATCCTGCGCCACGAGCCCGATGGAATTTTCCTCTCGAATGGGCCGGGCGATCCGGCCGCGACCGGGCAATATGCCGTGCCGGTGATCCGCGACCTCATCGCCAGCAACAAGCCTATCTTCGGCATTTGCCTCGGCCATCAATTGCTGGCGCTCGCTTTGGGCGGCAAGACAAGCAAGATGGCGATCGGCCACCGCGGCGCCAATCACCCGGTCAAGGATCTCGCAACCGGCAAGGTCGAGATCACCAGCCAGAATCACGGCTTCTGCGTCGTTTCCGACTCGCTGCCGGCGGGCGTCGAGGCGACCCATCGATCGCTGTTCGACGGCTCGAATGAGGGGCTGCGGGTCAAGGACAAGCCGATCTTCTCGGTGCAATACCATCCCGAGGCGAGCCCCGGGCCGCAGGACAGCCATTATCTCTTCAAGCGCTTCATCGCGATGATCGAAGAGCGGCGTTAGGCGATGCCGAAGCGCACCGACATCAAGAGCATCCTCATCATCGGCGCGGGGCCGATCGTCATCGGCCAGGCTTGCGAGTTCGATTATTCCGGCGCGCAAGCGGTGAAGGCGCTGAAGGAAGAGGGCTACCGCGTCATCCTGGTCAACTCCAATCCCGCGACCATCATGACCGATCCGGGCTTGGCCGATGCGACCTATATCGAGCCGATCACGCCCGAGATGGTCGAGCGCATCATCGCCGCCGAAAAGCCCGACGCGCTGCTGCCGACCATGGGCGGCCAGACCGCGCTCAACACGGCGATGGCCTTGGCGCGCAACGGCGCGCTGGCGCGGCACAAGGTCGAGCTCATCGGCGCCTCCGAGACCGCGATCGCCAAGGCCGAGGACCGGCTGCTGTTCCGCGAGGCGATGGACAAAATCGGTTTGCAATCGCCCAAGAGCGTGCTGGTGCGCTCGCCCGACGAGGCGCGCGCGGCGCTCGAGATCGTCGGGCTGCCGACCATCATCCGCCCGTCCTTCACGCTTGGCGGCGCGGGCGGCGGCATCGCCTACAACAAGGAGGAATTCGAGGAGCTCGTGCGCGGCGCCTTGCGCACCTCGCCGGTTCATGAGGTGCTGATCGAGGAATCGGTGCTGGGGTGGAAAGAATTCGAGATGGAGGTGGTGCGCGACCGCGCCGACAATTGCATCATCATCTGCTCGATCGAGAACATCGATCCGATGGGCGTGCATACCGGCGATTCGGTAACCGTCGCGCCGGCGCTCACCTTGACCGACAAGGAATATCAGATCATGCGCAACGCCTCGATCGCGGTGCTGCGCGAGATCGGGGTCGATACCGGCGGGTCGAACGTCCAATTCGCCGTCAACCCGGCGGATGGGCGGCTTGTCATCATCGAGATGAATCCGCGTGTCTCGCGCTCCTCCGCCCTCGCCTCGAAGGCCACCGGCTTCCCGATCGCCAAGGTCGCGGCGAAGCTCGCCGTCGGCTACACGCTCGATGAATTGACCAACGAGATCACGCGCGTCACGCCCGCCTCCTTCGAGCCGACGATCGATTATGTCGTCACGAAGATGCCGCGCTTCACCTTCGAGAAATTCCCGGGCGCCGAGCCGCTGCTCACCACCTCGATGAAGTCGGTCGGCGAGGCGATGGCGATCGGGCGGAGCTTCGCCGAATCGGTACAGAAGGCACTGCGCTCGATGGAAACCGGCTTGACCGGCTTCAACGAGATCGAGATTCCCGGCGCCGACACCGGCGAGAAGAGCGCGATCCGCGGCGCCCTCGCCAAGCCCACACCCGACCGGCTCTTGACCATCGCGCAAGCCTATCGGCTCGGCCTCACCACCGCCGAGATTCACGCCGCCTGCAAATACGATCCGTGGTTTCTCGAGGAAATCCGCAAGATCGTCGCGGCCGAAGCGGCGATCCGGCGCGACGGCCTGCCCCAGGATGCGCGCGGCTGCCTGCGCATCAAGGCGATGGGCTTTTCCGATGCACGGCTCGCCGAGCTTGCGGGGACGAGCGAGAGCGCGGTCGGCGCCTGGCGCGCGCGGCTCGGCGTTCATCCGGTCTATAAGCGGATTGACACCTGCGCGGCCGAATTTCCCTCGCTCACGCCCTATATGTATTCGACCTATGAGGGCGACGGCGCGGGGCCGGGCGAATGCGAGTCCGACCCCACGGCGCGCGACAAGGTCGTCATCCTCGGCGGCGGCCCCAACCGCATCGGCCAGGGTATCGAATTCGACTATTGCTGCGTCCATGCCGCCTACAGCCTCAAAGAGGCCGGCATCGAGACGATCATGGTCAATTGCAATCCCGAGACGGTCTCGACCGATTACGACACTGCCGACCGGCTCTATTTCGAGCCGCTGACGGCCGAGGACGTGATCGAGCTGGTGCGGGTCGAGGAGAAGAAGGGCCGACTCAAAGGCGTGATCGTGCAGCTCGGCGGCCAGACGCCCTTGAAGCTCGCGGCGGCGCTCGAAGCGGCGCGCATCCCGATCCTCGGCACCTCGCCCGATGCGATCGATCTCGCCGAGGACCGGCGGCGCTTCCAGGAGCTGTTGCAGCGACTCGACCTGAAGCAGCCGGAGAACGGCATCGCCAGCTCGGCCGAGGAAGCCGAGACGGTGGCGCAGCGCATCGGCTATCCGGTGGTGATCCGGCCCTCCTACGTCCTGGGCGGACGGGCGATGGAGATCGTCCACGAGAAGAGCGCGCTGGCGCGCTACATGGCGCATGCGGTCAAGGTCTCGGGCCGCAATCCCGTCCTCATCGACCGCTATCTCCAAGACGCGATCGAGGTCGATGTCGACGCGCTCTCCGATGGAAGCGACGTGTTCATCGCCGGCATCATGGAGCATATCGAGGAGGCGGGCATCCATTCGGGCGACAGCGCCTGCTCGCTGCCGCCCTATTCGCTGCCGCCCGAGATCGTCGCCGAGATCAAGCGCCAGACCGCGGCGCTGGCGCGCGCGCTCGGCGTCATCGGCCTGATGAATGTGCAATATGCGGTGAAGGGCGCGACCGTCTATGTGCTCGAGGTCAATCCGCGCGCCTCGCGCACCGTGCCCTTTGTCGCCAAGGCGGTCGGTGTGCCGATCGCCAAGATCGCCGCGCGGGTGATGGCCGGCGAAAAGCTCGGCGGCTTCACCCTCGAGGCCAAGGCGCGGCGCCCCCATGTCGCGGTCAAGGAAGCCGTCTTCCCCTTCGCGCGCTTTCCCGGGGTCGATCTCATTCTTGGCCCCGAGATGAAATCGACCGGCGAGGTGATGGGGCTCGATCAGGATTTCGGCCGCGCCTTCGCCAAGTCGCAGCTCGGCAGCGGCGTCACCCTGCCGCTGCAAGGCCGCGTCTTCGTCTCGGTGCGCGATCACGACAAGCAGGCGGTGGTCGAGCCCTGCCGCCGCCTCATCGCGATGGGCTTCGCCTTGCTGGCGACGCGCGGAACCGCCGCCGTGCTCGACGCCGCGGGGCTGCCGGTCGAGACCGTCAACAAGGTCACCGAAGGCCGGCCGCACATCGTCGACCGCATGCTGTCGGGCGAGGTTCAGCTCGTCTTCAACACCACCGAGGGCGCCGCGGCCATCGCCGACAGCTTCAGCCTGCGGCGCACCGCGCTGACCAACGACATCCCCTATTACACGACCCTCGCCGGAGCCCGCGCCGCGGTCCAGGCGATCCTCGCCTTGAAGACCGGCGGTCTTGAAGTCGCCCCCGTCCAGTCTTATTTTGAGGGGCCGTTCTAGGCTGGTTTCCTGAAGCTTGTTCGAATTCTCAACGCCACGGGGACGAAACAGACCCGCATGACGAAAATCCCAATGACTTCCGGCGGTTTCAACCGCCTGCAGGAAGAGCTCAAACGGCTGAAATCGGTCGATCGTCCGGCCATCATCCGGGCGATCTCGGAAGCGCGCGAGCAGGGCGACATCGCCGAGAACGCCGAGTACCACGCCGCGCGCGAGCGTCAGGGCTTCATCGAAGGCCGGGTGATGGAGCTCGAGGACAAGATCGCCCGGGCCGAGGTCATCGACGTCTCGAAACTGTCAGGCAAGGCCGTGAAATTCGGCGCGACGGTGACGCTCGAGGACGAGGAGACCGAGGAGAAGGTCGTCTACCAGATCGTCGGCGAGGACGAGGCCGATATCAGCAAGGGGCGGCTTTCCGTGACCTCGCCCTTGGCGCGCGCCCTCATCGGCAAGACGATCGGCGACAATGTCGAGGTCTCGACGCCGCGCGGCGCGCGGTCCTACGAAATCGTCAAGGTCCAATTCAAATAAGCGCGTCAGTCGGCGTCGATCGGCACGCCGGGCTCGAACTTGGCCGTATGGTTGAGCGGCATCGAGCGCACATTCTTGACGTTGGGTGCCGGGGTGAGCTTCGCCGCGAGGAAGCGCTGATAGCTGTCCCAATCGGTGGCGACGATCTTCAACAGGAAATCGATCTCGCCCGACAGCTGATGCGCCTCGCGCACCTCGGGCCAGGACGAGACCAGCCGCTCGAAGGCTTTCAAATCGATCTCGGCCTGACTGGCGAGACCGACCAGCGCAAAGACCGTGATGCCGAAGCCCAGCGCCTCGGCATTGATATCGGCATGATAGCCACGGATGAGCCCCGCTTCCTCCAAGGTGCGAACGCGCCTGAGGCAGGGCGGAGCGGAAATGCCGGCGCGCTGCGCCAACTCGACATTGGTCATGCGCCCGTCGGCTTGAAGATCGCGCAGGATGCGTCGATCGATCTTGTCGAGCTTGCTGCGCCGCATGAATGCTTCCTGGGACCGGCAGTATCGGACCAATAATTGCTCATCCTAGGGAGAAGCAATTATATTTCAAGATCGCCGCCCGAAATCCTTGCCCGGCCGCAATGCGACGGCTAGCACCTTGCGTGCAGGAATGCGCGCAACCATGACGCCATGACCTCGAAGGAAGCGACGCCGCGCATCTGGGCGCTCCATGACGGCAAGTCGGGCATGGCCAATCAGGTGCTGGGCCTCGCCGAGGCGCTGGGCTGGCCGTTTGACGAGAAGCGACTCGTCGTGCGCGCGCCGTGGCGGCATGTGACGCCGCATCTCTGGCTCTATCCGCTCAATGCGCTCGATCCGCAGGGCGCGGTGCTGGCGCCGCCCTGGCCCGATCTCATCATCGCCTGCGGCCGCAACACCGTCGCGCCGGCGCGCGCCGCCAAGCGCCGCAGCGGCGGGAAAATCTTCTGGGTGCAAATCCAGGATCCGCGCTTTGCCCGGCGCGAGGTCGATCTCGTCGTCGCGCCGCGGCATGACGGTGTCAATGGCGCCAACAGCTTCTCGACCCTCGGCGCCGTCCACCGCGTCAATCCCGCGCGGCTCGCCGACGGCGCGGCGCGGCTCGGTGCGCGTTTTTCGCATTTGCCGCGCCCTTTGCTGGCGGTGCTGATCGGCGGCGACAATGCGGTCTACCGCCTGACGGATGCGGGATTCGCCAGGCTCTGCGAGCAGCTCGCGGCGCTGGCGCGGCAAGGCTTCGGTCTCGCCATCACACCGTCGCGGCGCACCGCCGCGGCACGCACGGCGCAATTGCGCGCGGCGCTCGAAGGCTTGCCCGCCGCGATCTGGGATGGCAGCGGCGACAATCCCTATTTTGCCATGCTGGGGCTCGCCGATGCGATTCTCGTCACCGCCGATTCGGTGTCGATGGTGAGCGAGGCGGCCGCCACCGGCAAGCCGGTCTATATTGTGCCGCTCGAGGGCGGCTCGGCCAAATTCGCGCGCTTCCATCGGGCGATGCGCGAGGCCGGCATCACCCGCGACTTCGCCGGCGCGATCGAGGGCTGGACCTACGAGCCGCCCGACGATACGGCGCGCGCCGCCGCCGAGATTCGCCGCCGCCTGCCGAGGATCGCGTCATGATCCGGCGTATTCTCGGATTCGGCGGCGCCTTTCTCCTTCTTTGCGGCGGCACGATGCTGTTCCCGCGCGTCGATCTCTGGGCGAGCGGATGGTTCTATCGTCCCGGCGCCGGCTTCTTCCTCGGCAACTGGGCGCCGTTCCGCATTGCCCATGACGACCTCCACTACGCCGTCACGGGATTCGTCATCGTTCTCGTCCTGCTGCTGCTCGCGGCGCTGATCGCACGGCGTTCCGTGCTGAGGCTCGATCGCCGCGCCGCGGTGTTTCTTCTTCTCGCCCTCGCCTTGGGGCCGGGCCTCACCGTCAACACAATCTTCAAGGACCATTGGGGACGCGCGCGCCCGGCGCAGATCGCGGCTTTCGGCGGCGACAAGAAATTCTCGCCCGCCTTCGTCCCGAGCGATCAGTGCCGGAGCAATTGCTCCTTCCCCGCGGGCGATCCGGCCGTCGGATTCTATCTCGTCTCCCTCGCCTTTCTCGCCGCAACCCCGAGGAAGCGCCGCTGGGGGATCGCCGGGGCCCTCGCCGCCGGCAGCGC